>Ga0196970_1001061_pt1 | contig 21762 bp, 23 predicted proteins | sample S1v_513CmetaG_FD_148672 | JGI IMG/M metagenome (GOLD analysis project Ga0196970, IMG submission 148672) | Soil microbial communities from Anza Borrego desert, Southern California, United States - S1+v_5-13C | ecosystem: Environmental > Terrestrial > Soil > Desert | place: USA: California...
GTCAGCATGATCAGCGTGTCGATGTTGCCGGACGGGATGGCCCGGCTGAACACCTGCAGGGAATACAGCGGCACGCTCAGCATCAGGACGTTGATGGCCGCGCTGAACACGAACGAGCCCAACAGGATCCGGCCGAAGTAACGGCTGCCGAATTCGGGGCGTCCGTCGCCGTTGGCGGCGCTGTTGATCGACGTGCGTCGGTTCAGGGGTGGCATGGATCTTCCTCCAGTCGTCACCTTGTTTCGCCGGAACCCGTGCGGATCTGGCACGCCGATAGGGCGGCTTTCATGGTAAACGATATATTAAATTTAGCCGACATCACGTTAATGCCACGGAGACTTGCCCCTTTGCGTCACAGCCGGGCGCACCTCATCTTTGAGGAAGGCGACACCCGGAGGTGCCCATGACCGCGACGTTCACCCTCGATCCCGGCCGGCTCACGCTGGCCGACCTGCGCCGCATCGCGCGGTCCGCGCCCCGGCTGGAACTGGATGCCGGCTGCCGCCCGGCCATCGCGGCGGCGGCGCGCACCGTGGCGGACGCGGCGGCGGGGGAACGGCCGGTGTACGGCGTGAACACCGGCTTCGGCCTGCTGGCGAAGCGCCGCATCCCGCCGGACAAGGTGCGCGAGCTGCAACGGCGGCTGGTGCTGTCGCACAGCGCCGGGACGGGGCCGGACCTGCCGGCGGCGGCGGTGCGGCTGATCCTGGCGCTGAAGGCCAACGCGCTGGCGCGCGGCCATTCCGGCATCAGGCCGGAGGTCATCGACGCGCTGCTGGCGCTTTACAACCACGGCGTGCTGCCGGTGGTGCCCGCCAAGGGCTCGGTCGGTGCGTCGGGCGATCTGGCGCCGCTGGCGCACCTCACGGGCGTGCTGATCGGCGAAGGCGAGGCCGACGTCGGCGGTGAGCGCCTGCCGGCGGCCGACGCCCTGGCGCGCGCCGGCCTGGCGCCGATGGAACTGGAGGCGAAGGAGGGGTTGGCGCTGCTCAACGGCACGCAGGTGTCCACCGCGCTGGCGCTGCTCGGCCTTTTCGCGGCGGAAGACGCGTTCGCCGCAGCGCTGGTGGCGGGATCGCTCAGCGTCGACGCGGCGCTGGGCAGCGACGGGCCGTTCGACGCGCGCATCCACGCCCTGCGGGGCCAGCCCGGACAGGCGGACGTCGCCGCCGTGTACCGCCGCCTGCTCCAGGGCAGCGGCATCCGCGAGTCCCACCGCGGCGACCACGGTACGGTGCAGGACCCCTACAGCCTGCGCTGCCAGCCGCAGGTGATGGGCGCCGTGCTCGACCACCTGCGCTTCGCGGCGGGCGTGCTGGAGCGCGAGGCCAACGCCGTCTCCGACAACCCGCTGGTCTTCGCCGACACCGGCGAGATCCTGTCGGGCGGCAACTTCCACGCCGAGCCGGTGGCAATGGCCGCCGACGTCCTGGCGCTGGCCATCGCCGAGACGGGATCGCTGTCGGAGCGGCGCACGGCGCTGCTGATGGACGCCAACCTGTCCGGCCTGCCGCCGTTCCTGGTGCGCGAGGGCGGGCTGGACAGCGGCTTCATGATCGCCCAGGTCACCGCCGCCGCGCTGGCCAGCGAGAACAAGCAGATGGCCCACCCCGCCAGCGTCGACAGCCTGCCCACATCCGCCAACCAGGAGGACCACGTCAGCATGGCGACGCACGCCGCCCGCCGCCTGTCCGACATGGCCGACAACCTCGCCGGCATCCTCGCCATCGAGCTGCTGGCGGCGGCCCAGGGCATCGGCCTGCGGGCACCCCTGGAGACCAGCCCGGCCCTGCGCGAGGCCATGGCCCTGCTCCGCGCCCGCGTCCCCTTCGCCGAGCACGACCGCCGCATGGCGCCGGACATCGCGGCGGCGAAGGACTTGGTCAGCGCCGGGACATTCCTGGGGATGGCCGGAGAGGGTTTGCTGCCGAGCCTTTAGGAATCCGCCGTATCGGCAAGGCACATCATCGTCGCGAGCATCAGCGCGATGGAGCGCTCCACGCCGTCCTTGTCCACCGCGAACACCTCCGACCGCACGACCGTCAGCGTGCGGCCGGACTTCTCCACCCGGCCGCGGGCCAGGAAGCGCTCCCCGGCGGCCGGGGCCAGCAGGTTGATCTTGAACTCCGCCGTCAGCACCGACGATCCCGCCGGGAACAGGCTGAACGCCGCGTAGCCCGCGGCCGAATCGGCCAGCGTCGTGGTGACGCCCGCGTGCAGGTAGCCGTGCTGCTGGCACAGGTCGCGCCGGTAGCCCATGCCCAGGGTGCACACGCCCGGCGCCAGTTCCACGATCTCGGCGCCGATGGTGTTCATCATCGTCTGCCGGGCGAAGCTGTCGCGCACGCGGGCCTCGAAATCCGGATCCCTGGTCTTGAAGGCGGTCATCGGCGTCCCTCCCATTCTTGAACCATACGCAAGCGTATGGCAGGAGGGTCGCCCCGTCAATCGTCCGGCCTACGAACGAAAAAAGGCGAGGGGCCGGAGCCCCTCGCCCTTTTGTCCGACGAAGGTGCCTGATCAGCCCTTCAGGATGCCGCGGCCGGCGAAGCGGGCGGCGGTGCCCAGCTGCTCCTCGATGCGGATCAGCTGGTTGTACTTGGCCAGACGGTCCGAACGGCTCAGCGAGCCGGTCTTGATCTGCCCGCAGTTGGTGGCGACCGCCAGATCGGCGATGGTCGAATCCTCGGTTTCGCCCGAACGGTGCGACAGCACGGCCGTGTAGCCGGCCTTGTGCGCCATGTCGACGGCTTCCAGCGTCTCCGACAGCGTGCCGATCTGGTTGACCTTCACCAGGATGGAGTTGGCCACACCCTTCTTGATGCCGTCGGCCAGACGCTTGGGGTTGGTGACGAACAGGTCGTCGCCGACCAGCTGCACCTTGCTGCCGATGGCGTCGGTCAGCGCCTTCCAGCCCTCCCAGTCGTCCTCGGACATGCCGTCCTCGATCGAGATGATCGGGTAGCGGCCGACCAGGTCGGCCCAGTACTTCACCATCTGGTCGGGGGTCAGCGACTTGCCCTCGCCCTCCAGCTCGTACTTGCCGTTCTTGAAGAACTCGGTCGAGGCGGCGTCGAGCGCCAGCATGACGTCGTCGCCCGGCTTGTAGCCGGCCGCCTCGATGGCCTTCATCACGAAGCCCAGCGCCTCGTCGGTGGACGCGAGGTTCGGGGCGAAGCCGCCCTCGTCGCCCACGTTGGTGTTGTGGCCGGCGTCCTTCAGCTTCTTCTTCAGCGACTGGAAGATCTCCGCACCCATGCGGATGGCGTCGGCGCCGGTGGCGGCACCCACCGGCATGATCATGAATTCCTGGATGTCGATCGGGTTGTCGGCGTGCGCGCCGCCGTTGATAATGTTCATCATCGGCACCGGCAGCAGCGAGGCGAAGGCGCCGCCGACGTAGCGGTAGAGCGGCAGCGCCGCCTCTTCCGCCGAGGCCTTGGCGACGGCCAGCGACACGCCCAGGATGGCGTTGGCGCCCAGGCGGCCCTTGTTGGGCGTGCCGTCCAGCTCGATCATCGCCATGTCGATAGCGCGCTGGCTGGCGGCGTCCAGGCCCGACAGCGCGTCGAAGATCTCGCCGTTGACCGACTCGACCGCCTTCTTGACGCCCTTGCCGCCGTAGCGGGACTTGTCGCCGTCACGCAGCTCGACGGCCTCGTGCGCGCCGGTCGAGGCGCCCGAGGGAACGGCCGCGCGGCCGAACGCGCCGGACTCCAGCGTGACGTCGACCTCGACGGTCGGGTTGCCGCGGCTGTCCAGAATTTCGCGGGCGTGAATGTCGGTGATGGCGCTCATCGTGCTAGTTCCTCCGCATTTCGGGCGCGTTTCGGGCGCGGGGGGACTGATAGCCCCTGTGACCTTGCGTGGCAAGGGGCGGATGGCGCCTCTTTCGGCATGCCTCCTTGGCTGGAAGCCACCGACGTTGGGTTTTCGCTGCGCTCAACCCAACCTACCCGTCCGTCGTAGGTTGGATTGAGCCGAAGGCGAAAACCCAGCGCCGGACCTTTCGTCACAGCCCCTTCGCCAACCGGTCGAACGCCTGCAGCCGCGCCAGCAGGGCCGGCATCTCCTTGATGGGGATCATGTTCGGGCCGTCCGACGGCGCCTTGTCCGGGTCCTGGTGCGTCTCCATGAACACCGCGGCCACGCCCACCGCGATGGCCGCGCGCGCCAGCACCGGCACGAATTCCCGCTGGCCGCCCGACGTGGTGCCCTGCCCGCCGGGCTGCTGCACCGAGTGCGTGGCGTCGAACACCACCGGGAAGCCGGTCTCCGCCATGATCGGCAGAGCCCGCATGTCGCTGACCAGCGTGTTGTAGCCGAAGCTGGCGCCGCGCTCGCACAGCATGACCCGCTCGTTGCCGGCGGCCACCAGCTTGGCGGCCACGTTCTTCATGTCCCAGGGGGCGAGGAACTGGCCCTTCTTGACGTTCACCGCCCGCCCCGTCTGCGCGGCGGCCACCAGCAGGTCGGTCTGCCGGCACAGGAAGGCGGGGATCTGCAGCACGTCCACCACCTCGGCCACCGCCGCGCAGTGGTGCGTCTCGTGCACGTCGGTCAGCACGGGGCAGCCGAACCGCTCCTTAACCTCGGCGAAGATCGGCAGCGCCTTGTCCAGGCCCAGGCCGCGCGCGGTGTGGATGGAGGTGCGGTTGGCCTTGTCGAAGGAGGACTTGTAGATCAGCCCGATGCCCAGCGTGCCGCAGGCCTCGCTCAGCGCCGCCGCCATCTCCAGCGCGTGCTCGCGGCTCTCCATCTGGCAAGGGCCGGCGATCAGCGCGAACGGCCGGTCGTTGGCGATGGAAAAGCTGCCGATCTGGACGGTCTTCGGGGTGGTCATGGGCGCTGCTCCTGACAGGACTTGCGAGAGGGCACCGCCCTCCCGCGCTCTCCCGGCAAGGGCCGGGGGCCCTTGCATCCCAGAAAATGGGGGGCGGGGTCAACCGAGATGCTGTTTGAAGAAAGCACTCGTGCGGCCGTTGGCGAGATCCGCGGCGGCCTTGTCGTAGTGTTCGCCGCCGGGGCGGGCGAAGGCGTGGTCGGCGCCCGCGTAGACGTGCAGCGCCACGTTCGGGTTGCCGGACAGGCCGGCGGTGAGCGTCTGCAAAACCTCCGGCGTGGCGAACTTGTCCTTCTCCGCCACGTGCATCAGCAACGGCCTGGTGATGTTGCCCGCCTCGCCCAGCAGCGCGTCCAGCCCCACGCCATAGTAGCTGACGTTGCAGTCGGCGTCGGAGCGCATGGCCATCATGAACGCCAGCCGCCCGCCCAGGCAGTAGCCGACCGTGCCCACCTTCCCCGTGCAGTCCTGGCTGCCGCGCAGCCACGCCAGCGTCGCCTTCAGGTCGTCCACCGCCTTGTCCTGGTCCATGCCCTTCATCAGGGCGAAGGCCCGGTTCCACTCGTCCTGCGTCTTGTCGGTGAGTTGGATGCCCGGCTCCTGCCGCCAGAACAGGTCCGGGCAGACGGCGACGTAGCCCTGCGCCGCAAGGTCGTCGCACACGCCGCGCATCACCGCGTTGACCCCGAAGATCTCCTGGATGACGACGACGCCCGGCGCCGGCAGCGACGCCGGCTTGGCGACGTAGGCGGAGAACGCGCCGCCGTCGGCGGCCGTGATGGTCACCTCGCCCATGTCTCTTCCCTCTCGTAAATTCGGGGCCGTGGCCCGGCCCTCGCTCGCGCATCGCCACCAAAGGTGGGACGCCGCGATCACACGGCAATGGCGCCGGCACGCGGGACGCGCTACGCACGTCGCCGTACACCAACGACCGGAGACCATCGCGTGACCGAGCCCGTCCTGGAAACCCCGCGCCTGATCCTGCGCCTTCCCGTCCGGGACGATTTCGACGCCTGGGCCGATTTCATGGCCGATGCGGAGGCCGCCCGCTTCCTGGGCGGCGCGCAGCCCCGTGCCATCGCCTTCCGCTCCTTCCTGGCCATGGCCGGATCGTGGCGGATCCTGGGCTTCTCCATGTTCTCGGTGATCGAAAAGGCCACCGGACGCTGGGTCGGACGGCTCGGCCCCTGGATGCCGGAGGGCTGGCCGGGCACGGAAGTCGGATGGGGCATCGCGCGCGAGCATTGGGGCAAGGGCTATGCCACCGAAGGTGCCGCCGCGACCATCGACTGGGCGTTCGACACCCTAGGCTGGACCGAGGTCATCCACACCATCGATCCGGCCAACACCGCGTCGCAGATGGTGGCCCAAAAGCTCGGCTCCACGCTGCGCGGCCCCGGCCGTCTGCCGCCGCCGCACGAAAACGCCCCCGTCGAGGTGTGGGGCCAGACGCGCGAGCAATGGCGGGTCCGGCGCGAGAGCGGCGTGGAAGGTCGTTAACCGTAGGAAAAATCCGGCTTTCCGGCCGCGTCACATTACCGATTCGTCATGCGGTTACTGGAGCTTCATTTCCGGAAACGCGAAGTATTGGCATTTTTTAAACGTTCGGCGGCTATGCTTGCGGATCATTTGCATGCAAAGCGAGGCGCCGATGCATCACGATCACGCTGACTGTTCTTGCCACCACCGCCAGACCACGGGCGATCGCCGCACCTTCCTGAAACTCGCCGCGCTGGGCGGCGGCGCCATGCTGCTCAGCGCCACGCCGCTGCGTCACGCGGCCGCGGCCGGCAACGTGGAAGCCCTGCTGCTGTCCTGCATGGACTACCGGCTGGTCGACGACGTGGTCCGCTACATGGACGGCCGGGGCCTGAACAACAACTACGACCACGTGATCCTGGCCGGCGCCGGCCTGGGCGCCCTGACCGAGAAGGAACCCGCCTGGGGCGAGACCTTCTTCAAGCACGTGGAGGTCGCCAAGGCCCTGCACGGCATCAAGAAGGTGATCGTGATGGATCACCGCGACTGCGGCGCCTACAAGGTTTTCCTGGGCCAGGACCTGAAGGGCGACCCGGCCAAGGAGACCGCCGTGCACGCCGAGATCCTGGGCAAGCTCGGCATGAAGATCCGCGAGAAGCACCCCGACCTGGGCGTCGAGCTGCTGCTGATGGCGCTGGACGGCAGCGTCGAGAAGATCGCCTGAAGCAAACGGAAAGGCGCCGTCCTCCCCAGGGGAGGACGGCGCCTTTCGATTCTCAGACGATTTTCAGACCAGCCGGCTCTGTTCGATCGCCGCCTTGATGAACGACGTGAACAGCGGGTGCGGGTCGAACGGCTTCGACTTCAGCTCCGGATGGAACTGCACGCCGATGAACCAGGGATGGTCGGGGATCTCGACGATCTCCGGCAGCTCGCCGTCCGGCGACAAGCCGGAGAACAGCATGCCGCACTTCTCCAGCCGGTCCTTGTAGTAGACGTTCACCTCGTAGCGGTGGCGGTGCCGCTCGGAGATGGCCGTCGCGCCGTAGATGTCGGCGACCTTCGAATCGGGCAGAAGGCGCGCCGGGTAGGCGCCCAGGCGCATGGTGCCGCCGAGGTCGCCGGCCTCCGACCGCTTCTCCAGCTGGTTGCCGCGCAGCCATTCGGTCAGCAGGCCGACCACCGGGTTGCCGGGCTTGCCCAGCTCGGTGGAGCCGGCGTCGACGATGCCGGCCAGGTTGCGCGCCGCCTCGATCACCGCCATCTGCATGCCGAAGCAGATGCCGAAGTACGGCACCTTGCGCTCGCGCGCGAACTTGGCCGCCTCGATCTTGCCCTCGGTGCCGCGTGACCCGAAGCCACCCGGAACCAGGATGCCGTGCACGCCTTCCAGGCGCTGGACGGCGCCGTCGGTCTCGAAGATCTCCGAATCGATCCAGTCCAGCTTGACCTTGACGTTGTTGGCGATGCCGCCGTGCGACAGGGCCTCGGCCAGCGACTTGTAGCTGTCGAGCAGGCTTGTGTACTTGCCGACCACGGCGATGGTCACCTCGCCCTGCGGCTTGCGCACGCGCTCGACGATGGTGCTCCAGCGCGACAGGTCCGGCTCGCCCGCGGTGGGGAGGCCGAAATAGGCCAGCACCTGCGTGTCGAATCCTTCCTCGTGGTAGCTGATCGGCACCTGGTAGATGTTGTCGACGTCCAGCGCGGCGATGACGCGCTCTGGGCGGATGTTGCAGAACAGCGCGATCTTGCGGCGCTCGTTCTCCGGAATCGGCCGGTCGGCGCGGCACAGCAGGATGTTGGCCTGGATGCCCACGCCCAGCAGTTCCTTGACCGAGTGCTGGGTCGGCTTGGTCTTCAGCTCGCCGGCGGTGGGGATGTAGGGCAGCAGCGTCAGGTGGACGAACAGCGCGCGCTCCGGCCCCACCTCGTTGCCAAACTGGCGGATGGCTTCCAGGAAGGGCAGCGACTCGATGTCGCCGACGGTGCCGCCGATCTCGCAGAGGATGAAGTCCTCGTCGTCCGTGTCGGCGCCGATGAACTCCTTGATCTGGTCGGTGACGTGCGGGATCACCTGGACGGTGGCGCCCAGGTAGTCGCCGCGCCGCTCCTTGGCGATGACGTTCGAATAGATGCGGCCCGTGGTGATGTTGTCGCCCTTGCGCGCGGCCACGCCGGTGAAGCGCTCGTAATGGCCGAGGTCGAGGTCGGTCTCGGCACCGTCGTCGGTGACGTAGACCTCGCCGTGCTGGTACGGGCTCATGGTGCCCGGGTCGACGTTCAGGTAGGGGTCGAGCTTGCGCAGCCGGACCTTGTAGCCGCGCGCCTGCAACAGCGCCCCCAGCGCCGCCGACGCCAGGCCCTTGCCCAGCGAGGAGACGACGCCACCGGTGATGAAGATGTACCGAGTCATGATCGTCCGAAGACCCTGAACTTGAAACCGTTGGACCGATTAGGCTCTGCCTCAAAGGAAAGAGGCGGCTTGGAAGGGCCGCCTCTCCTCACTCCGTCTGCCGACGCTGGAGCCTCCGCCTACTGGGCGACCGGCGGCGCCGGGGAGGCCGGGGCGGCGGGGGCCTGCTGCTGCACGGGCTGCGCCGGGATCGTGTCGATGATCGACGTCGGCTTGCCCGTGGCGCCGGCCATGATGGCGAGCACGATGCTGGTCACCATGAAACAGCCCGCCAGGATCGCCGTGGTGCGCGTCAGCAGGTTGGCGGTGCCGCGCGCGGTCATCATGCCGCCCATGGTGCCGCCGCCGATGCCGAGCCCGCCGCCCTCCGACTTCTGGATCAGGATGACGCCGACCAGCGCGAGCGCGATCAGCAGGTGAATGACCAGAATCACCGCGTGCATGAACCGTGTTCCTCAGAATTCCCGCATCGGAGGGGCAGCCCCCTCCCAAACCGATAGCGCGCCGCGGACCCGTGTGACGTGGCCCGCGGCGCGCAGCCCCACTGTTTTAGCGCGCCCGGCGCGGGGATGCTAGCGGCAACTCGTGGCGATGGCCCAGAAATCGTCCGCCACCAGCGACGCCCCGCCGACCAGCGCGCCGTCGACGTTCTCCGTCGCCATCAGCTCGGCCGCGTTGGACGGCTTCACCGAGCCGCCGTAGAGGACGCGCATCTTGTCAGCATCCGGGAAGCGCTTAGCCAGCTCGCCACGGATGAAGGCGTGCATGGCCGCCACGTCGTCCGGGGTGGCGGTCTTGCCGGTCCCGATGGCCCACACCGGCTCGTACGCGACGACGGTGTTCTCGGCCGTGGCGCCCTCCGGCAGCGAGCCGGCGAGCTGGCTGCCGACCACGTCGGTCTGCGTGCCGGCGTCGCGTTGCGCCTCCGTCTCGCCGACGCAGACGATGGCAATCAGGCCTTCCTTGTGCGCGGCGACGGTCTTGGCGTTCACCACCGCGTCGGATTCGCCGTGGTCGGCGCGCCGCTCGGAATGGCCGAGGATGACGTAGGCGCAGCCGGCGTCCTTCAGCATCACCGGGCTGACGTCGCCGGTGTGCGCACCCTTCTGCTTGGCATGGCAGTCCTGGGCGCCGAGCGCCACGCCGCTGCCCTTGACGGCGTCGCCGACCGGGAACAGCAGCGGGAACGGCGGGCACACCAGCATGTCGAACGGCACGGCGCCGGCACCCTTCACCCGCCCCGCGAGGTCCGAGGCGAGGGCGAGGCCATCGGCCTTCAGCCCGTTCATCTTCCAGTTCCCGGCGATCAGCTTGCGGCGTGCGGCCATGGCTTGCGGTCCCTCCCGAGGGCGATTGCGTGAAATTCGAATGTGGCGCCTTCTAGCAGGGGAGCCGGGGATTTTCCAGACGGGCGGAGGGGGAAGGGAACGGAGGACCGGTCAGGTGAGGGCCACGGGAAACATCATGCGGATGCGCCGGTTCGCTTCGGACGTATCCCTCGGGTCCGCGACCGCAGCAAATTGAACATCCCGGCTCTCGTAATCGAGCGACCGCAAGGCCGAGAGAATGACGGCGCCGTTCACCTTGCCGGCCTTTATGGGCAGCTCGAAGCCGCTCAGCTTGCCGACCTTCGACGTGATCGGGCAGACGATGCAGAGCCCGGTGCCGACGTTGAAAGCATCCGCCGAGACGACGAGCCCATAATGCGGCGCCGTCATCTCGTGCCCGACGGCCGGTGCCCAGTCGAGGTGCACCACGTGTCCCATCTGCGGCACATAGCCGTCCCTTGCGAAATTGTCACCCGGCCGCGGCACTCAAATGATTTCCTTGCCTGCCGGGGACGAGGTCAGAAACCCGCCCGCAAGATCATGGATCTTTTTCTTGTCGTAATTCCGCAGCAGATCGTCCAGCGACTGCGGCCGGTCCTCTCGCGCCGCATCGAGCATGCCCTCGAGGGTTTCCTCCTTAAGCACTACGAAGCGCTGGGTGCGCCGCAGAACGCGTACCGGCCCCTCCGCAGCGATGTCCAGGACCTTGCCGGATGTCTTGTTGAGCTCCGTCGACGACAGCTCGGCAATGACGGGAACGGGCATGGCGGGCTCCATTGGATACTTTACGTAATATACGTACAAGGTGCCGGATGCTCAAGCCGGGACCGCGCATCTCCTGGTGAAGACGGAGCGCCCCGCCGCTATCAGCCGCTATCAAACACTAACAAGCGGCTGTCACGACGTGGACGCGCTGCACCGCCGCTGACTCGGGCAAATCGGCGGTTGCCGCGCCCCCATGGCCTTTCTATGATGCGCGGCCCGGCCCCAAGGGGGCCTGATCGCTGCGCATTTCGGGTGCCATGCTCCAGTTCATCCGCTCCTTCGCCGGTTCGTGGGTCGTCAAGATCCTGTTCGTCCTGCTCATCGCCAGCTTCGCCGTCTGGGGCATCGGCGACGTGGTCCGCCAAGGCGGCACGTCGAACACGATGATCGAGGTCGGGCCGGTCGAGGTCGGCCGCAACGAGGTGGACCAGGAGTTCCGCCGCCAGATGGAGCGGCTGCGCCCGCTGTTCGGCGGCACGCTCACGGTCGAGCAGGCGCGCCAGTTCGGCGTGCTGGACCAGGCGATATCCACGCTGGTGCAGCGTAGCCTGTACGACCTCGCCGCCAAGGACGCCGGCCTGTCGGTGGGCGTGGAGACGGTGCGCCAGCGCATCGCCGAGGAACCCGCCTTCCGCGACCAGCAGGGCCGCTTCAACGCCACGCTGTTCCAGCAGATCCTGCGTCAGAACGGCCTGAGCGAGGACGGCTACGTGCAGATCCTGCGCCGCGAGATCGCGCGCGAGATGGTGTCCGGCGCCGTCGGCGGCGGCGCCGTGGCGCCCAAGCCGCTGGTGGACGAGCTGTTCCGCTTCCGCCAGGAAAAGCGCGTGGCCGAGGTAATCACCATCCCCAACGCCAGCGTCGGCGACGTCGGCACGCCCGACGACGCCGCCGTCCAGCGCTATTACGAGGACCATCAGGTCCGTTTCACGGCACCCGAGTACCGCACGCTGACGGTGCTTCAGATGTCGGCCGACGACCTCGCCAAGGACGTCACGGTCACCGACGAGCAGCTCCGCGCCGCCTACGACGAGCGCAATGAGGAGTTCACCACGCCCGAGCGCCGCAGCGTGCAGATGGTCGTCGTCGACGCCGAGGATAAGGCCAAGCAGATCGCCGACGCCGCGCGCGGCGGCCAGAGCCTCGCCGACGCCGCCAAGGCCGCCGGGACCGAGCCGCTGACGCTCGACTCCATCACCGCGCAGGAACTGCCGGAGATCGGCCCGGCCGTCTTCGCCTTGCCCCAGGGCCAGACCAGCGCGCCGATCAAGAGCGGCCTGGGCTGGCACGTGGCCGTGGTCACCGCCGTGCAGCCGGGCGCCCATAAGAGCTTCGAAGAGGTGCGCGAGCCGCTGCTCGCTCAGCTCAAGCGCGAGAAGGCCGCCGACCGCCTGTACGAGGTGTCGAACCGCCTGGACGACGCGCTGGCGGGCGGCGCCACGCTGGCCGAGGTGGCTCAGGGCCAGGGCCTGAAGACCGTCTCCATCCCGTCGGTCGACAGCACCGGCAAGGCCCCGGACGGCAGCGCCGTCACCGGCGTCGCCAATGTGGCCGAGGTGGTGAAGACCGCCTTCGGCCTCGCCCAGGGCCGCACCTCCAACGTTGTCGAGACGGCGGACAACCGTTTCTTCGCCGTGCACGTCGACGGCGTCACCCCCGCCGCCGTCCGCCCGCTGGCCGCGGTGAAGGCCGACGTGATCGCCGGCTGGCAGGAGGAGGAGCGCGCCGCGCGCGCCGCCGCCAAGGCCAAGGAAGTGGCCGAGAAGCTGAAGGCCGGCAACGAGGGCGGCGCCCAGGATCTGGCCGCCAAGGCCGGCGGGAGCTTCGCCATGACCGCCCCCTTCACCCGCGACGCCCGCGCGGTGGAAGGCCTGTCGGCCGACCTCGTCCGCCAGCTGTTCGCCGCCAAGCCGGAGGACGTCGTCACCGGTTCCGCCGGAGACAAGCAGATCGTCGCCCGCCTGAAGGAGGTCATCCCCGCCGACCCGACCGCCCCCGATGCGCCGCTCGCCGCCGTCGAGGACTCGGTCCACCGGGGCGTCGAGGGCGACATCATGACCCAGTTCGCCGAGGCTCTGCGCCAGCAGTATCCGGTGGAGGTGCACCGCGCCCTCATCGACCAGATGTACCCCGTCAACCAGTAAGCCCACCCAACAAGCCGCCAGCCGGAGTCGCCGCCGTGAAGGTCCTGCCCGAATCCCCCGCCTTCGATTCCGCCTACGAGGCAGGCCGGCCGCAGGTGGTCTGGACCACGCTGGTGAGCGACCTGGAGACGCCGGTCTCCGCCTACCTAAAGCTGGCCGACGGCCGGCCGTTCGGCTTCCTGCTGGAGTCGGCGGAGCGCGGCGCCGGGTCGCGCCGCGACCGCTATTCGGTGATCGGCTTCAAGCCGGACGTCGTCTGGCGCTGCCGCCGCGACGGCTCGGAGATCAACCGCCGCGCCCTCTACGACGCCACCGCGTACGAGCCGTGCGAGGGCGCGCCGCTGGAGGTGATGCGGGCGCTGATCAACGAGAGCCGCATCGACCTGCCGGCCGAGCTGCCGCCGATGGCCGCCGGCCTGTTCGGCTACCTCAGCTACGACATGGTCCGGCTGATGGAGCGGCTGCCGGACGACAACCCGGACGAGCTGGGCATCCCCGACGCCATCCTGACGCGCCCGTCGCTGGTCGCCATCTTCGACAGCGTCACGGATTCGGTCACGCTGGTAACGCCGGTGTGGCCGGAGGCCGGCGTGTCGGCCGAGGCCGCCTATGGCCGTGCGTGCGAGCGCCTCGCCGACGCCGTCGCCGACCTGGAGCGCCCGCTGCCCTACCGCCGCGAGCCGCGCACGGAGGCCGGCCTGCCGCTGGCCTGGACCTCCAACACCACGCGCGAGGAGTATCACGCGATGGTGGAGCGGGCGAAGGAGTACATCCGCGCCGGCGACATCTTCCAGTGCGTGCCGTCCCAGCGCATCCGCATCCCGTTCAAGCTGTCGCCGCTGGCGCTGTACCGCACGCTGCGCCGCCTGAACCCGTCGCCCTTCCTCTTCCACCTGGACTTCGGCGAGCTGTCGATCGTCGGCTCCAGCCCGGAGATCCTGGTGCGCGTGCGCGACGGCAAGGTGACCATCCGCCCCATCGCCGGCACCCGCAAGCGCGGCGCCACGCCGGAGGAGGACCAGGCGCTGGCCGACGACCTGCTGAGCGACCCGAAGGAGTTGGCCGAGCACCTGATGCTGCTGGACCTCGGCCGCAACGACGTGGGCCGCGTGGCGAAGATCGGCACCGTCAAGGTGACGCAGAAGATGATCGTGGAGCTGTACAGCCACGTCATGCACATCGTCTCCAACGTCGAGGGCGAACTGGACCCGAAATACGACGCGCTGGACGCGCTGGTCGCCGGCTTCCCCGCCGGCACGGTGTCGGGCGCGCCGAAGGTCCGCGCCATGGAGATCATCGACGAGCTGGAGAAGGCCCGGCGCGGCGTCTACGCCGGCTGCGTGGGGTACTTCGGCGCCTCGGGCGCCATGGACACCTGCATCGCGCTGCGCACGGCGGTGCTGAAGGACGGCACCATGTACGTCCAGGCCGGCGGCGGCGTGGTCGCCGACAGCGACCCCGAGGCCGAGTATCAGGAGACCGTCAACAAGGCCAAGGCGCTGATCCGCGCCGCCGAGGAAACGGTGAAGGCGGCGGCGCGGGCCTGACGCGGTGCCGCTTGAGGCCGTCTGGCTTGCCCTGCTGGTGAAGGTGCTGGGCGCGGCGCTGGTGGTCGTGCTGGCGTCGGTGGTCGCCGAGAAGGCGGGGCCGTTCTTCGGCGGCGTCATCGCCACCCTGCCCGTCTCCACAGGCCCGGCCTACGTCATTCTGGCGGTCGAGCACGACGACCGCTTCATCGCCGACACGGCACTCTCCAGCCTCGCCAGCAACGCGGCGATGATCACCTTCCTGGTGCTGCTGGTCCGCCTCGGTCCCTACCACTCCCTGCCGGTCACGCTGGGCGTCGCCTCGGCCGTGTGGATCGCGCTGGCCGCCGCCCTGCAGGCGGTGGCGGACTGGACGGTGTGGACGGCGGTGCCGCTGGTGCTGGCCTTCTACGCCCTCGCCTTCCCTCTGGCGCGCCGGCCGATCCCGGAGCTGAGGAAGACCGCCGCCCCGGCGCGCTGGTACGACATGCCGTTGCGTGCACTTCTGGTCGGCGTGCTGGTGGCGACGGTGACGTCGCTCAGCCGCGCCATCGGCCCGGCGGCGACGGGCATCGGCGCCATCTATCCGATCGCGCTGTCCAGCCTCGTGGTGATCCTGCACCTGCGCCTGGGCGGGGCGGCGGTGGCCGCGGCGATGCGCAGCGCGCTGATCACCAACCCCGGCTTCTTCCTGTGCATTCTCACCCTGCACCTGCTGGCCGAACCCGCCGGCCGCGCCTGGGCGCTGACCGCCGCGCTGGCCGTATCGCTGGCCTGGGCGCTGGGCGTGCTGGTGTGGAAGCGGAAGAAGCCGGCGCTGTAACGCCCGCGCTTACGCAGCCCCCTTGAAGTCGAACCCGGCGCCTTCCACCGCCGCCTTCACCTTATCGGCCGGCGCGCCGTCCACGGACACGACACCCGCCGGCAGGTCGACGGTCACGGTGGCGCCGGGTGCGGCCTTGGTGATGGCGTTGGTGACGGAGCGCACACAGCCGCCGCAGGTCATCCCCTCCACCTTGTACTTGTCAGCCATGATCCGATCCCTTCTTGGTCGTTGAACACGTCAGCAGGAACAGCGGGCGCGCACGACGGCGCTGACGGGCACCAGCGTGAAGCCGCGCTTCTTCACGTCGGGCAGCCACGCCGCCAGCGCCTCCAGCGTGGCATCGTGCGGGTGACCGATGGCGATGGCGAAGCCCTGGCGGCGCGCCACCGCCTCCGTCTTGGCGAGTTGGGCGCGCACCGCGGCCACGCTCTGCACGTTGTCCAGGAAGATGTCGCGCCCGGCGTGCGGCATGCGCATCTCCTGGGCCAGCACCATGCCGGCGCTGTTCGGCGTGGTGCGGCTGTCGATCCACAGCAGGCCGCGCCGTTGGATCTCGCCCAGCACCGGCGCCATGGCCGCGCGGTCGGCGGTGAAGCGGCTGCCCATGTGGTTGTTGATGCCGACGTAGCCGTCGAAGCTCGCCAGCGCCTGGGTGAAGCGCCGCTGGATCTCCGCCCGGTCCAGGCGGGTGAGCAGCGCGTCCGGGCCGGGGTCGGCGTGCACGCTGGGCTCCATGGGCAGGTGCAGCAGCAGCTCGTGCCCGGCGGCCTGCGCGGCGCGGGTCTGCTCGCGCAGCTGCTCGGCGTAGGGCAGCCACGCCAGCGTCAGCGGCCCGGGCAGCTTCACCGTGCGGGCCGAACGCTTGCGGTCCACGCCCAGGTCGTCGATGACGACGGCGATCGCCGGCGCGCCGTGCGGCACGGTGAAGGGCAAAGCGTTCCTGCGCCACAGCGGCACCGTTCCCGGCGCCGCCGGAACGGGCGGGGGCAGCAGCGCCGCCTGCACGGGCGCCGGAGGCGGCGGCGCGGGCGGTGCTGGCGGAGCGGCGACCTCCACCTCCTCCACGGGCATCCCCGGCTCCGGCTCGGTGACCGGCGGCAGGTCCACCACGGCGGGCGGCGTCGGCGGCGCAGGCATGTTGGCGGCGACCGGCGTCACCGCCTTGGCCGGCGCCGTGCGGCCGGTCAGCAGCGTGGCGCCGACGGCCACGCCGAACACCACCGCCACGGCGCCCAGCGCCAGCAGGAACGGAGTCGCGGTCAGCCGCTTGCCGGCCGGACGGGCGCGTCGGCGGGCCATCAGGCGGGCTCCGGGCGATGAGCGGCGATGCCGGCGGTCATGGGCTGTACGGTCTCCTGCGGGCGTCGGGGAGGGTGGCACCGGCCGCCGCTTGCTGCAACAGAGTCCTTGCACGTCCCGCGAGGCTGGAAATCCGCACCCCGGCCGGTTAGGGTAGGCCCCTTCGGGAACGATGCCGGAACGCCGGTGGCCTCTATGCTGCTCCTCATCGATAACTACGACAGTTTCACGTACAACCTCGTCCATTACCTGGGCGAACTGGGCGCCGACGTGGTCGTCCGGCGCAACGACGCGCTGACGGTGGAGGAGGCGCTGGCGTTGCGGCCCGACGGCATCCTGCTGTCGCCCGGCCCCTGCGACCCGGACAAGGCCGGCATCTGCCTGCCGCTGATCGACGCCGCGGCCCGGCTGCGGCTGCCGCTGATGGGCGTGTGCCTGGGGCACCAGGCCATCGGCCAGGCGTTCGGCGGCGACGTGGTGCGCGCCCCGGTGCCGATGCACGGCAAGGTCGACAGCATGTTCCACCAGGGCAAGGGTGTCCTGAAGGGCCTGCCCTCGCCGTTCCGCGCCACCCGCTACCACTCGCTGATCGTCGAGCGCGCGACGCTGCCCTCCTGCCTGGAGGTGACGGGCGAGACGGCCGACGGCCTGATCATGGCGCTGGCCCACCGCGAGTTGCCCATCCACGGCGTGCAGTTCCACCCCGAGAGCATCGAGAGCGAGCACGGCCATACCATCCTGCAGAACTTTCTCTCGCTGACCCGCCGGCTGGAGACCGTGGCATGAGCGCACCGCACGGCGACATCACCGACATGAAGGCCATCCTCGCCAAGGTGGCCGCCGGCAACGCGCTGACCGAGCCCGAGGCCGAGTTCGCCTTCGACATCATCATGTCCGGCAACGCCACGCCGTCGCAGATGGGCGGCTTCCTGATGGCGCTGCGCGTGCGCGGCGAGACGGTGGAGGAGATCACCGGCGGCGCCCGCATCATGCGCGCCAAGGCCCTGCCGATCGAGGCGCCGCCGGGCACCATCGACACCTGCGGCACCGGCGGCGACGGGGCCGGCACCTTCAACATCTCCACCGCCGCGGCCCTGATCGCCGCCGCCTGCGGCGTGCCGGTGGCCAAGCACGGCAACCGCGCGCTGTCGTCGAAGTCGGGTGCCGCCGACGTGCTGGCCGCCGTCGGCGTCAACATCGACTGCGACATGGCGCTGGTGAAGAAGGCGTTGCAGGAGGCGAAGTTCGGCTTCCTGATGGCGCCGCGCCACCACCTCGCCATGCGCAACGTCGGCCCGACCCGCGTGGAGCTGGGCACGCGCACCATCTTCAACCTGCTGGGGCCGCTGTCCAACCCGGCCGGCGCCAGGCGCCAGCTTCTCGGCGTATTCGCCAAGCAGTGGGTGGAGCCGCTGGCGCACGTGCTGAAGCGCCTGGGGTCCGAGTCCGCCTGGGTGGTGCACGGCGCCGACGGGCTGGACGAGATCACCACCACCGGCCCGACCACCGTCGCCCAGCTGAAGGACGGCGAGGTCACCGTGTTCGAGGTGCATCCGGAGAACGCCGGCATCTTCCTGGCCCGGCCGGAGCACCTGAAGGGCGGCGACGGCGCCCACAACGCGGAGGCGTTGCGCGCCCTATTCGACGGCGCCCCCGGCGCCTACCGCGACATCGTCGTGCTGAACGCGGCCGCCGCGCTGATCGTCGCCGGGCAGGCGAATGACCTCAAGCAGGGTGTCGAGATCGCCCGCCATGCCATTGATTCCGGGGCGGCCCGCACGGTCCTGCACCGCCTCGTCACCATCACCCACGAGACGGTGCCCGCGGAATGAGTGACGTTCTGGCAAAGATTTGCGCCGACAAGCGCGCCCACGTCGCCGCGTGCAAGGCCACCCGTCCCTTCGCCGAGGTGGAGGCCGCCGCCCGCGCCGCATCGCCGCCGCGCGGCTTCATCGCCGCGCTGCGCCGCACGGTGGCCGCCGGCCGCTACGGCCTGATCGCCGAAATCAAGAAGGCCAGCCCGTCCAAGGGCCTGATCCGCGCCGACTTCGACCCGCCCACGCTGGCCCGCGCCTACGCCGCCGGCGGCGCCACCTGCCTGTCGGTGCTGACCGACGAGCCGTACTTCCAGGGCAAGGACGAATACCTCGTCGCCGCCCGCGCCGCCGTCGACCTGCCGGTGCTGCGCAAGGATTTCATGCTCGACGTCTATCAGGTCGCCGAGGCCCGCGCGCTGGGCGCCGACTGCATCCTGCTGATCATGGCCGCCCTCGACGACGCCCAGGCGGCGGAGTTGGAAGCGGCGGCCGGCGACTACGGCCTAGACGTGCTGGTCGAGGTGCACGACGCGCCGGAGATGGAGCGCGCGCTTAAGCTGAAGACTCCGCTCCTGGGCGTGAACAACCGCAATCTCAAGACCTTGACGGTCGATCTTGCGACGACGGTGGAGCTGTCGGCCGGCGTGCCCGCCGACCGCATGCTGGTCGCCGAAAGCGGCCTGAACACCCCCGCCGACCTCGCCCGCATGGCCGCGGTGGGGGCCAAGTGCTTCCTGGTCGGCGAATCCCTGATGCGCCAGGACGACGTCACCGCCGCGACCAAGGCATTGTTGGCGCGGTGACCAAGGCACCGTAGGTTGGGTTGAGCCGGAGGCGAAAACCCAACGTTCGGGATTTGACAGCATCGTTGGGTTTTCGCCTCCGGCTCAACCCAACCTACGGCCCAACCTACGGCTTCGTGGAGCGACATGCCCCAGCTTGTGGTCAGCCTTGAGGATCCGCGCCAGCCCGAGGTGGCCGCGCTGGTCGCCGACCTCGACGCGCACCTCGATGCGCTCTATCCGCCGGAGGAGAACTACCTCCTCGACGTGAACACGCTGGCGGCCGGCGACATCCGCTTCTTCGTCGCCCGCCGCGACGGGGCGGCGCTCGGCTGCGGCGCGTTGCGCCTCGACGCCGGCTACGGCGAGGTGAAGCGCATGTACGTGCGGCCGGAGGCACGCGGCGCCGGCATCGGCCGCCGCGTTCTGGACCGGCTGGAGGCGGAAGCGCGGGCGTTGAACCTGCCGGTCCTGCGTCTGGAGACCGGCGTCGAGCAGCCGGAGGCCATCCGCCTCTACGCCGCCGCCGGCTTCGCCGAACGCGGCCCGTTCGGCGACTACCCGCCACTGGAGCGCAGCGTGTTCATGGAAAAAATCCTTGTGGAAGAGGGAGTTCGATGAGCGGCTTCACCCATTTCGACAGCGAGGGGCGCGCCGTGATGGTCGACGTCTCCGACAAGGATGAGACGGAGCGCACGGCCACCGCGCGCGGTTCGGTGATCATGCAGCCTGAGACGCTGACGCTGATCATGGAAGGCGGCGTCAAGAAGGGCGACGTGCTGTCGGTGGCGCGGCTGGCCGGTATCATGGGCGCCAAGCGCACGCCGGACCTGATCCCGCTCTGCCACCCGCTGGCGCTCACCTCGGTCAGGGTCGACCTGACCTGCGATCCCGACCGCAACGCCGTGGACGTCACCGCCACCTGCAAGCTGAAGGGCCGCACCGGCGTGGAGATGGAGGCGCTGACCGCCGTGTCCGTCGCCGCGCTGACCGTCTATGATATGTGCAAGGCGGTGGACCGCGGCATGACCATCACCGGCGTGCAGCTGGTCCACAAGGCCGGCGGCAAGAGCGGCGAGTGGACGGTGCCGGCCGCATGATCTCCGTCGCCGAGGCGCTCGCCCGCATGCTGGCCCACTGCCCGCCGCTGCCGGCGGAGACGGTCGGGCTGCACGAGGCGCTCGGGCGCGTGCTGGCGGAACCGGTTGTATCGCGGCTGACCCAGCCGCCGTTCGCGTCCTCCTCCATGGACGGCTGGGCCGTCCGCGCCGCCGACCTCGCGGGGGCCTCCGACGCATCGCCCGTCACGCTGCGTCCGATCGGCGAATCCGCCGCCGGCCACGCCTTCCCCGGCACCGTCGGCCCTGGACAGGCGGTGCGCATCTTCACCGGCGCCCCGCTGCCCGACGGCGCGGACGCCGTGGTGATGCAGGAGGACGTGACGGCCGACGGCGACGCCGTCCGCATCCCGGTCGCGCCGAAGCCCGGCAAGTTCGTGCGCCCCGCCGGCCTGGACTTCCGGGCGGGCGAGGCGGTGCTGCCGGCCGGCCGGCGCCTGACCGCGCGCGACGTCGGACTGGCCGCCGCCGCCAACGTGCCGTGGCTGCGCGTGCACCGCCGGCCGCGCGTCGCGGTGCTGCCCACCGGCGACGAGATCCGCCTGCCCGGCGAGCCACTGGGTCCCAGCCAGATCGTCAGCTCCAACGCCTTCTTCCTGTCGGCGCTTGTGGCGGCGGAAGGCGGCGTGCCGCACTTCCTCGGCGTGGCCGGCGACACGCCGGAGGCGCTGGCGGAGATGGCCAGGGGTGCCGCCGGCTGCGACCTGCTGGTCACGTCCGGTGGTGCCTCGGAGGGCGACCACGACCACGTGCGGAACGTGCTGGGCGGCGATCTCGATTTCCACCGCATCGCCATGCGGCCGGGGAAGGCGGTGATGTTCGGCCGCGCGCTTGCCGTCACGGGCGCCGGCCGGCTGTTGGGTCTGCCCGGCAACCCGGTGTCGTCGGCCGTGGCCGCCGTGCTGTTCCTCAAGCCCTTGTTGCGTGCCCTCCAGGGTCTTCCGGCGGACGAGCCGACCCGCACCGCCCGACTCGACGGCGCCCTGCCCGCCTGCGACGACCGCGCCGACTACGTGCGCGCCACGCTGACGCCCGTCCCCGGAGGGGATCCGGCGGTCACACCCTTCCCGCGCCAGGACAGCGCGATGATGTCGCGCATGGCGAAGGCCGACGCGCTGATCGTCCGCCTGCCGCACGCGCCGCCCGCCCGCCCGGGTGACCGGGTGGAGATCATCCCCCTGTCCAGCGGCTGCCTTTCGGTCTGAGCGGTCTTTCGGCCCGAGCGGTCTTTTGATCCCGAGTCCTACCGAAATTTCCACGCCGATCCGCAAAGCCGGCGCTTGACGGAAGCCCAGAACCAAACTAGAACAAGCTGCAAGCGTTTTGCTTTTGTTCCAGATCTAGTACGGCGACCGCCGGGAGGCACAAATGCTCACTCGCAAGCAGCACGAGCTGTTGCTCTTCATCCACGAGCGGCTG
>Ga0196970_1001062_pt1 | contig 21758 bp, 14 predicted proteins | sample S1v_513CmetaG_FD_148672 | JGI IMG/M metagenome (GOLD analysis project Ga0196970, IMG submission 148672) | Soil microbial communities from Anza Borrego desert, Southern California, United States - S1+v_5-13C | ecosystem: Environmental > Terrestrial > Soil > Desert | place: USA: California...
AATCCCCTCCCCCGCGCAGTGGGGGAGGGTTAGGGTGGGGGCCCGATGCGGACACCTCCACCTCCGGCATGGCAGTTCTGCGCCCATTGCCGCGCTGCTTCCGAGGTGTAGTGGGTCGCGGCCCTTCACATCCGCATCTTCTTGTGTATAGTGCCGCAAATTTTGCGGGAGATGGCCGATGTCGCGTGTATCCAACATCCGCGAAGCCCTGACCTTCGACGACGTGTTGCTGGTCCCGGGCGCCTCCGAGGTGCTGCCGGGCGACGTCGACACGCGCTCGCGGCTGACCAAGACCATCCGGCTGGGCATTCCGCTGCTGTCCTCGGCCATGGACACGGTGACGGAAAGCGCGCTCGCCATCGCGCTGGCGCAGGCCGGCGGCATCGGCGTCATCCACCGCAACCTCGACATCGAGCGGCAGGCCGAAGAGGTCCGCAAGGTCAAGCGCTACGAGAGCGGCATGGTGGTCAACCCGATCACCATCGCGCCCGACGCCACGCTGGCCGACGCGCTGGGCATCATGGCCAACTACAAGATCTCCGGCATCCCGGTGGTCGAAGGGGTGGACGCCCGCGGCTCGGGCAAGCTGGTGGGCATCATCACCAACCGCGACGTCCGCTTCGCCACCGACCCCAAGCAGCCGATCGCCGAGTTGATGACCAAGAAGGTCGTCACGGTGCGCGAGGGCGTCAGCCAGGACGAGGCCAAGCGCCTGCTGCACCAGCACCGCATCGAGAAGCTGCTGGTGGTGGACGAGGAGTACCGCTGCATCGGCCTCGTCACCGTGAAGGACATCGAGAAGGCGCAGGCCTTCCCCACAGCCTGCAAGGACAACCGGGGCCGCCTGCGCGTCGCCGCCGCCACCGGCACCGGGCCGGACGGCCTGCGCCGGGCCGAGGCGCTGTTCGACGCAGGCGTGGACGTGCTGGTGGTGGACACCGCGCACGGCCATTCCTCGAAGGTGCTGGATCAGGTGCGCGCCGCGCGCAACATGTCCAACTACACCCAGGTGATCGCCGGCAACGTGGCGACCGCCGAGGCCGCCAAGGCGCTGATCGACGCCGGCGCCGACGCGGTGAAGGTCGGCATCGGCCCGGGCTCCATCTGCACCACGCGCATCATCGCCGGTGTCGGCGTGCCGCAGCTCACCGCCATCATGGACGTGGTGGACGAGTGCCAGAAGCAGGACATCCCGGTGATCGCCGACGGCGGCATCAAGTTTTCCGGCGATCTGGCGAAGGCCATCGCGGCGGGTGCGGACTGCGCCATGCTCGGCAGCCTGTTCGCCGGCACCGACGAGAGCCCCGGCGAGGTCATCCTGTACCAGGGCCGCTCGTACAAGAGCTACCGCGGCATGGGCTCGGTGGGGGCGATGGCGCGCGGCTCGGCCGACCGCTACTTCCAGCAGGAAGTCTCCACCATGAAGCTGGTGCCGGAGGGCGTGGAAGGCCGCGTGCCGTACAAGGGGCCGGTGTCGGCGGTGATCCACCAGCTGATCGGCGGCCTGCGCGCCGCCATGGGCTACACCGGCAACAGCACCATCCCGGAGATGCAGTCGCGCTGCAATTTCGTGCGCATCACCAACGCCGGCCTGCGCGAAAGCCACGTGCACGACATCACCATCACCAACGAGTCGCCGAACTACCGGCAGGGGTGATGCGCTGAAATCCCCTCTCCCCTCCGGGGAGAGGGTTAGGGTGAGGGGGGCCGGCGACGCTTTCGTTTCCGGTTCCCCGTGAACCCCCTCACCCGGCCCTTTGGGCCACCCTCTCCCCGGAGGGGAGAGGGAATTAAGCCGCGGCGCGCTCCATCTGCGCCTTCCATTCCGTCAACGTCACGAAGCGGAACTGCTCGTCCTTCGCCCGCTCCAGGATGCGCGGCAGCGCCGCCACCGTGTTGGCGTGGTTGGAGTGCATCAGCACCACCGCGCCGGGCCTGAGGCCGCTCATCACCCGCTCCTCGATCACCGCGGGCGGATGGTCGCGGTAGTCCTGGCTGTCCACGGTCCACAGGATCGTCTCCAGTCCCTCGGCCCGCGCGATGCCCAGCGTGTGGTCGTCGTAGGAGCCGAAGGGCGGGCGGAACCAGCGCGGCGCCCGGCCGGTGACCGTCTCCAGCAACGCGTTGGTGCGGCGCAGCTCGATGGCCTGCTCCTCCGGCGTGCAGTGGATCAGGCGGCGGTGGTTCCAGGTGTGGTTGCCGATCTCGTGGCCGTCGTCGGCGAGTTCGCGGGCGAGGCGGGCGTGGCGCTGTACGTGGCGGCCGACCAGGAAATAGGTCGCCGGCACCCCGTGCTCGCGCAGGATGCGGCGGATCTCCGGGTCGTAGGCGGCGTCGGGGCCGTCGTCGATGGTCAGCGCGACGATGCTCTCGGTCAGCGCTTCGGGGTGCAGCGCGATGCCGGCGCTGGGGTAGAGCTGCGCGGTCAGGAACTCGGCGCGGCCGTGCGTGGCGACCCAGCTGCGCTCGGCGGCGCCGGCCGGAAAGGTCGACAGGGCGGCCATCCCGGCGAGGAACGCGCGGCGCTTCACAGGGCTCTCCCGAGGAACAGCAGGGGCTTGCGCAACACCGCCTCGGTGAAGCCCAGGCGGTTGTAGAAGCCGACGTTGCGCATGCCGTCGGCGGTCACGACGTGCACGCCGGGGATGCCCTCGGCGACGCAGTCCTCGACGAAGCGCTCGACCAGCCGCTGGCCGATGCCCTGGCCGCGGCGCTCCGGCCGGACGTTGACGTGCAGGTGCGCGGGAAAGCGCGGGAACAGGTCGTCGAAGGTGGCGTACTTCGGGATCGTCTCGAACAGCCCCTCGGCGTCCGTGCTGTCCAGGCAGCCGGTCAGGTAACCGCCGAACGAGCCGTCGCCGTCGCGCCAGAACCAGATGTCCCACGGCGCGTTCTCGACGTACCAGCCGGTCCAGGTGCGGAAGAACGCCGCGCGCGCTTCCGGCGACGCGAACTCGGTGCGCCCGGCGGAGAGGAAGAAGATCTCCTCCAGCGCGCGCAGCGCCGCGGACGGGTCGGGCAGCTTGGTCAGGCGGACGAGCACCGGGGGCTACCGCTGCGCCGTCTGCACCGAGCGGCGCGGCACCAGCATGGTGTAGCGGCCGCGCGCCTTCATCACGCCGGCGGCGTCGGCGGCCTCGGCGCCGGGACCCCAGAACAGGTCGCCGCGCACCTCGCCCTTGATGGCGCCGCCGGTGTCCTGCGCCACCACCAGCCGCTTGATCTCGCCGCCCGGCACCGGCACGTCCTTGGCCTCCAGCCACAGCGGCACGCCCAGGGGCACGTGGCTGGGGTCCACCGCCAGGCTGCGGCCGGGGACGAGGCGCGTGTTGAGGGCACCACGGGCGCCGACGTCGCTGTCGCGGGTGCGGAAGAACACGTAGCTCTGGTTCATGTTCATCACCCGCTTCGCCTGGGCCGGGTTGGCCTTCAGCCAGGAGCGGATGAGCTGCAGCGTCACCTGCTCCGGCGTGGCGATGCCCTGGTCGATCAGGTGGCGGCCGATGGGGTAGTAGGGCTTGCCGTTCTGCCCGGCGTAGTGCACGCCGACCACGCTGCCGTCGGTCATGCGGATGCGGCCGGAGCCCTGGATCTCCAGGAAGAAGGCGTCGATCGGATCGTCCACCCACAGGATCTCCAGCCCCTTGCCCTTGAGCGCGCCGTTGACGATGCGCTCGCGCGTGGGCAGGCCGCGCTTGGCCCGCGGCGGGGTGCGGTAGAGCGGGACGTTGTAGCGCTCGGTGCGCGTCCAGGAGCCGTGCAGCTCGGCCTCGTAATAGCCGGTGAACAGCCCCTCGGTGCCGCCGCCGAGCGACACGGGGGTGAAGTGCGTCTCGAAGAAGGTGCGGGCGGCCTCGCGGTCGGCGGCGGGCAGGGAGCGGGCGGCGGCGCACACCGGCTGCCAGTCGCTCACCGTGCCGGCCTTGCCCAGGCGGCGGTCGGGCGACTGGCTGCGGATCCAGTCGCAGCTGCGGTGGAAGGCGGCCAGCGCCTCGGCGTGGTCGTCCTCGGCCCAGCCGGGCAGGGTGCGGAAGTCGGCGGCGATCAGGTCCAGGCGGACCGGCGGGTGCGCCGAGGACCCGCCCTGGGCGACGGCGCGCTCGCCGGATCCCTGGGTGGTGGTGCACGCCGCGAGGCCTATCGCCAGAAGGCAGGACACCCGCGCCAGAACACGCCGCACCCTGCATCCCGCCGATTGCGCCATCGCGATCCCCTTGCCGGCCAGCGCCGGTTCCAGCGTTGAAAAGCCGCCGTCGTCTTGCCGCTCGTCTCGCGGCAACCGGCGTTGCTCATCTTTTTTACGGGGGAGGTTTAATAATCGTCAACGAAGCGGGGGAGAACGCAGTCTACGGGTGACGATGTCACAGACCATGCGTGAGGATTGTTCCGGGTGCTTCTGTGCAACCCGTTGATTTTCCTTATTTCGTGTTACCACGAACGAAAGGATCGCATCCACTTCAATTTTTCGGGGTTGCGGGGGCGGAGGCCCGCGCCGTCGACTCGGGGGATGACAAGACGCGGACAAACGGGTTATCGAGAAGCCCTTCCCGAAAGGAGCCCTTATGACCCCCGCTGCCCGCCTCCAGGCGGTGATCGACCTGTTGACCGAGATCGACGCCACCCCGCGTCCCGCCGACGCGGTGATGAGCGCGTATTTCCGCGCCCGCCGCTTCATCGGCGCCAAGGACCGCAGCGCGGTGGCCGAAACCGCCTACGCCATCCTGCGCCGCCACGCCCGCCTGGGCTGGTGGCTGGAGAAGGAAGGGCATGAGGCGACCCCGCGCGCGCGCGTCATCGCCAATGCCATCCTGGCCGACGGCAAGCGCGCCTCCACCGTGGACGAGCTGTTCAGCGGCGGCAAGTTCGCGCCGCCGGCGCTCGTCCCCGAAGAGAAGAAGCTGATTCACGCGCTGGACACCCACACGCTGGAGCACCCGGCGATGCCCGAGTGCGTGCGCGTCGAGTGCCCGCCCTGGGCCGAGCAGCCGATGCGCGGCGCGCTGGGCGACCGCTTCGAGCGGGAGATGACGGCGCTCCTGGACGCCGCGCCGCTCGACCTGCGCATCAACCCGGTGAAGGCCAACCGCGAGAGCGCGAAGAAGGCGCTGGAGAAGGCGGGGATCGCGGCGGAGGACACGCAGTGGTCGCCGCTGGGCCTGCGGGTGAAGGGGCGGCCGGCGCTGGCGGCGACCGACGCCTTCAAGAACGGGTTGGTGGAGATCCAGGACGAGGGCTCGCAGCTCGTCGCCTTCGCGGTGGCGCCGAAGCCGGGGCACCAGGTTGTGGACTTCTGCGCCGGCGCCGGCGGCAAGACGCTGGCCATGGCGGCGCTGATGAACAACAAGGGCCGGGTGGTCGCCTGCGACGTGCTCGACAAGCGCCTGAAGCGGGCGGCGGAGCGCTTCCGCCGCGCCGGCCTGCACAACATCGAGGCGCACCCGCTGACCAGCGAGCGCGACCCCTGGGTGAAGCGCCACAAGCGCAAGTTCGACCGCGTGCTGGTGGACGCCCCGTGCTCCGGCACCGGCACGTGGCGGCGCAACCCGGACAGCCGTTGGCGCCAGTTGGGGCCGGGGCTGGAGCAGTTGCTGCCGCTGCAGGCGAACATCCTGGACAGCGCGGCGCGGCTGGTGAAGCCGGGCGGGCGGCTGGTCTACGCCACCTGCTCGCTGCTGGCCGAGGAGAACGAGAACCAGGTCGCGGCCTTCCTGGAGACGCACCCGGACTTCACCGTCAAGCCGGTCGCCGAGGTGTGGGCCGAGGAGAACCACGGCACCCCGCCGGCCGAGGGGCCGTACCTGCGCCTGATGCCGGCCAGGCACGACACCGACGGCTTCTTCGCCGCCGTGCTGGAACGCAAGGGCGAGGACGAGAAAGCGGAAGAGGGCTTCTGATTTCGTCATGCCCGGCCATGACGAACCGGGGTGTTTTCGAGTGATCCGCACACTGCCCCGGCAACAAAGAAGGGCCGGCAGCCCTGGAGCTGCCGGCCCTTCCCGTCGTCTGGGCACTTAGTGCATGTAGACCCCATCGATGTCGTGCGGGGCGTCGATCAGGAAGGCCTCCATGCCGACCGGCAGGGCCGTCGCGGCGGACGCCACCTGGAGGTCGGGGCTCGCCGTCGGGGCCTCCTGGGCGGCCTGGGCCACCAGGAACTGCTCGACCGACGCGGCGGCCGCGGACGCCGTCTGGTTGATGGCGCCGGCGCCGGTGTCGTCGGCCAGCGTCGCGCCGGTCGCGGTGGAGAGCTTCAGCGAGAAGGTCTCCGTGCCCTCGGCGACGCTGTCGCCCAGCACCTTGACGGCCACCGTCTTGGTGGTCTCGCCCGGGTTGAAGGTCAGCGTGCCCGACGCGGCGGTGTAGTCGGACCCGGCCTTGGCGGTGCCGTCCACCGTGGCGTAGTTGACCTTGACCGTGCCGGTCGCGGCGGAGGACAGCTTCACCGTGAACACCGCGTCGGTCTGGCCCGGCGTGGCGGTCGAGCCCTTGAACAGGCCGGCCTTGATGGCGTCGTACTTGCGGGCGTCCACCTGCCAGCTGTCGTTCATGATGCCGCCGGTGTCGCCCGAACCGGGGCTGTAGGCCCAGTAGGTCCAGGACGCACCCTGCTGGCCGGCCTTCAGGTCGATGGTGCCGTTGCCGTCCCAGTCGCCGTTCATGTACTGGATCAGCTTGGGCATCCACTTCTGGTCGATGGCGGTCTCCATGCGCGAGCCGAACTCGCCCACCAGCACCGGGTGCTGGTCGTTCTGGATCAGGCGGCCCCACATCTCCGTCCACTTCGCCGGCATGTTGTTCGGGAAGTTGGGGTCGTTGAACCAGCTCATCATGTGCAGCGACGGGCCGTAGTCGTGCACCGAGTAAACCAGCTTGGAGGGATCGGCCGAGAACTTGACGTCGTAGTTCTTCTGGCCCAGCAGGTTGCCGCCCCACCAGTACCACTGGTTGTTGTAGACCTCGTTGCCCTCGACGATCAGCAGCCAGTCCTTGTTGACGGTCTGGATGGCGTTGCCGATGCGCTCGGCCGCACGGGCCCAGTCGTTGGCGCCGCCGTCGCCCCAGGTGGTGGGGTTGTGCGGCTCGTTGTGCAGGTCGGCGCCGATGACCGCGTCGTTGCCCTTGTAGCGGGTCGCCAGCATCTTCCAGTTCTCGATCATCTTCGATTCCGGGTACTGGCTGTTGTACCAGAGCCCGTTCTCGTTGGCCGAGGCGCCGTCGCCCGAGCGGTGATGGTCGAGGATGATCTTCATGCCGATCTTGTCGGCGTACTCGATGATCTTGTCGAAGACCTCAAGCGAGGTCTTGCCGACCAGGTCCGGGTTCTTGCCGTAGTCGATGCCGGTCGGGCGGCGGCCGGCGTCCAGCATGGCGTCGGAGTAGGGCAGGCGGATGACGTTGAAGCCCAGATCCTTCATCTTGTTCATGTGGTTCTGGTAGCTGTCCATCCACATGCCCTGCGGGGCGAAGGCGTAGCCCTCGGCGCCGAACCAGTTGACGCCGGTCAGCTTCACCGCCGCGCCCGTGCTGTCGATGATCTGGCCGCCGCGGGTGGACAGGAAGCCCGGCGCGATGCCGGTGCCGCCGGTGGTCATGCCCGGCTCGGTCACCGACGCGTCGCCCACCGTCAGCGACGGCGTGGTCGGGGTGGGCGTCGGGGTGGTCGTGGTGCCCGGGAAGTACGACTTGTCGGCGTTGACCACCAGCGTGCCGTTCCACCACATGCCCGACTGGCCGGCCGCGACGTCGCGCCCGTCGAGCGCGCCCTTGTCGTAGCTGACGATGCTGTCGGTCGGGGCGACCGCCTTGCCGTTGATGGTGACCTTGTTGACGATCAGGTCGCGGCCGACGGTGTCGTTGTCGTACTGCACCTGCACCTTGTGCCCGACGCCGGCGGCGGCGTTGGTGCTGAAGCTGTAGTCCTTGGCGGTGGCGGAGGCCATGCCCTCGCCGACCTTCACGCCATCGACCAGCAGGTTGAAGTGCGCGCCGACGCCGCCGGCGACGTTGGCCTGCGCGTTGACGGTGATGCTGCTGGCGCCGGTGGTCGGCGTCGGCGTCGGCGTCGGGGTGGTGACGACCGGAGCCGGGTAATAGCTCGACGGCGTGTTGAAGGTCAGCGCGCCCTCCCACCACATGCCTTCCTGCCCGGCGACGACATCCTGGCCGTCAAGCGCGTAGCGGTCGTAGGTGGCCTGGGTCGGCGCCAGCGTGTTGCCGTTCACCGAGATCGACTTGACGTACAGGTTGCGGTCCTGGCCGTTCACGGTCGCGTCGTTGTCGTAGTGGACCTGCACCTTGTGGGCCTGGGAGGCCTCGACGTTGGCGGTGAAGGTGTAGGCGGTCGGGCTGGTGGCGCTCACGGTCGCCTGGCCGACCTCCTTGCCATCGACCAGCAGGCGGAGATGGGGGGACACGCCGCCAGCGGACTGCCCATAGGCGTTGATGACGAACTTGGTCGAGGTGGTGGCCATGGGTCTGTGCCCTTCTTTCCATTGATCGGTGAGGGCAGACTGGACGGCAATGGTTAACGCGATCTTTCAAATTTTAGGGAAAAGCAACTCGAACTTGTGGTAAAAATAGGACCGCAGCGATGGTGCTTTGTTGCGGCGGATTTGCCACGCTGTGGTGTTTGGGCCAGGGTTTCCGCGGCTTTTTTTGGTCACAGCCGGGTCCGGTGGCGTGGGCGGCGACGGTTTCGGGGCGCTTCAAGCCGGTGCCGGCGCTTGCCTTTGGAGGGGCGTCACGGTTAACGCGCGACGCGCCAGCGCCGGCCGGACGGGATGGCGTCCGGCCGGCGTTCGCGGTCAGTGCGTCAGCCCTTGTGGGCGACCATGAAGACCTCGGGGCGGAACAGGAAGGCGGAGCCGCGCTTGGCGACGGCGTGCCGCGCGCCGACCGGCAGCAGGCCGAGCATCGTCTCCATCGTGCGCACGTAGGCGAGGTAGCCGGGGCCGGAGAAGCTCTTGACCGGCAGCCGGCGGCGCAGGCCGCGCGGGGCGACGTAGACCGCCTCCAGCCGGGTGAAGCCGGCCTTGCGGCAGGCGATCACGGTTTCGGCCCAGGTGTACTCGCGCAGGTGCATGCACACCGCCTCGTACAGGCCGAACACCTCCGACAGGTCCATCGGGCCGGCGAACTTGTGCGGCATGTTGAAGACGTAGCGTCCCTGCGGGCGCAGCAGCGCGTGCACGTTCTTCAGGTGCGGCCCGAAGTCGTCGGGGTGGTAGTGCTCGATGACGTGGGTGGAGATCACCGCGTCGAAGCTGCCGGGCTGCTCGAACTTCGTCAGGTTGACGCCGTCGGTGGTGCGCCACTGCACGGCGGCCTGCGGATCGACGTAGCGGGCGCCGCGCTCGCGGGTGATCTCGGTGGCGACGCAGCGGAACCCGTGCCGCGCCAGGTAGCTGAGCAGGCGCGCCTTTCCCGAGCCGATCTCGTAGACGTCGTGCACGCCGTCCAGCAGCTTCAGGAAATGCCCGAAGTCGAGGTCGTCGTCGTAGTCCGAGGTGTCGACCCCGTCGTTCAGCCACGGGCACTCGCTGTAGAGCGTGGTGTAACAGCGCTCGAACACGTCCCAGCGGTTCTCCGGGCTGGAGGCGAGCAGTTCCCCGGCCAGCCGGCGTTCCAGGTCCCAGTGGCCGAGCACCATCTGCTCGTTCAGCGGATGCTGCGGGGAAAGGCCGAACTTCTTCTTGTAGCGCTCGACAAGATGATGGCCGCTCTGGGTGTTCACGGTCTGCCTCTCGTGCGAATTCGGCGATGCGACCCAGATATGGGAACCCCTCCCGGCCGGCCCGGTCCCTCTTGCGGGGAGCCGGGGCGGCGAAATCGGGAGGGGTAAGGGCGCCCTCCGGGTTACCCCGTCACGCCCGGCGCGCCGCACCCTCCAGCGCGCGCGCGGCGGCGTGGTAGAGCGGCAGCGGCCGCGAGGCGGCGTCGAAGGGCGCGGGGTTGGGGTTCAGCCCGCGCAGCTCCGACGCCAGCCAGCTGAGGTCGGAGCGCAGGTGCCACCACGTCACCTCGACGAGGGTGGCGTGCGTCGACACGTCGCGCAGGTACTCCTGCGCCGTCCAGGCGATGGCGCGGTCCTTGTCCTCGCGGCTCCAGTGGCGCGGCAGGTGCCGCTCATCGACGTCCAGCTCGGTGACGTGGACGGGGATGCCCAGCTTGTCCACGGCGCGCAGGAAGCTGCGCATGCCGTCGCGGTCGTAGGGTTTGCCGGCGAACAGGTGGCTCTGCAGGCCAAGCCCGTCGATGGGCACGCCGCGCTTCACCGCGTCGGTCAGCCAGCGCAGCATGTAGGCGCGCTTGCGCTGCTGCCAGCCCTCCGCCAGCTCGATGCCGAAGTCGTTGATCACCAGCTTGGCCGAGGGGAAGGTCTTGCGCGCGTGGTGGAAGAACGGGTCGAGCCACTCCGGCCCCTTGTCCCCGCCGGCCGCCACCCACCACATGCCGCGGCGGAAGCCGTGGGCGTCCTGCTGGTGCGGGTGGGAGGCTTCGGTCTCCCAGAAGAAGACCTCGTTGGCGACGTCGATGCGCCAGAACGCGTCGCCGTAGCGCTCGCGCACGGCCGCGACATAGCCGGTGAAGCGCCGCCAGTGGTTCTCCGGCGCCAGCGTGCCCTCGCGGGAGAAGTAGGCGGGCTCGCCGATGCGCAGCTCGGGCATGAGGTCGACGGGTAGCTTCATGTATTCGGGCATGCCCATGTGCTGCCACAGCATGCAGTGCCACGCCGGGGCGGCGCCGAAGCGACGGGCGTCGGCGACGGCGCGGTCGAAGCGGCGCCAGTCCCAGTGGCCCTCCTGCGGCTGCAGCACCGCCCATTTGCCGCCGTTCTCCGGCACCACGAGGTCGCATTCCTGGGCCATCAGCCGGTCGAGTTCGGGATCGTCGGGCTGGATGACGTGGTCGCGGGCGGCGCCGTGGCGGATGCCGCGGCCGCGGCACACGTCGCGCAAGCTTGGCCCCGGCCCGGCGACGGGGACCAGCGGCGGCTGCAGCGCCGCGCCGTCGAGGGCCTGGGCGCAGCCGGCAGTCCACAGCACGCCGGCCAGCACGCCGAACAGGTCGCGGCGGCTGAAGGAGGTGTCCATGAGGGGGGCTCCGCAGTCACTTGGCAGGATTGAGTTTTTTCGTCATCCCCGCGCAGGCGGGGATCCATAACTGCCAAGGCATGCCGCTTCGGGAATTATGGATCCCCGCCTGCGCGGGGATGACGAGAAAGTACCGACTGTCGTGAGAAGCCCCTCTCCCTGGCGAGAGAGGGGCCATTGTCCTCACCGCACCGCGCGCAGGCGGGTCGGTTCGCCGTAGTACTTCTTGGTGGCCTCGTAGTTGCGGTACGGGCCGGCGTAGCCGCTCTGCGCCGCCTTCTTCAGGTTCACGTCGGTCAGCACGCAGACGAACTTCTCGTAGTCGATCGGCCCCAGGTCGGCGACGCCCTGCAGGTCGCTGGCGGTGGTGTGGCCCCAGCGGGTGACGAACAGCACCTTGGACGCCGCCGCGCACACCACCCGGGCGTCCGACACCGCCAGGACCGGCGCGGTGTCGAAGACCACCAGGTCGAAGTGGGGGCTGAGGCCCGCCATCAACTCGACCACGCAGTCCACGTTGAACTTGTCGAGCGTCGAGGACATCAGCTTGCCGGCCGGCACCAGGGCGAACGGAACCTCCGGGTTGTGGTGGATGATCTCGTCGAGCGCGACGTTGCCGGCGATCCAGTCGGACAGGCCGGCCTTGCCGCCGGTGTCGAACAGGTGGTCGATGCGCGAGCGGCGGAAGTCGGTGTCCACCACCACCACGCGGCGGCCGGCCTGGCTGGCGACCTGGGCGACGGCGAGGCTCATCGAGGTCTTGCCGTCCTGCGGCCGGGCCGAGGCCACCGCGATGGAGCCGACCGGGCCGAGGTCGGCCAGATGGTTGCGGAACAGGGCGCGCAGCGATTCGCTGAACAGCGAGAAGGGATGGCGCTGGAACACCTCGTACAGCCGCGCGCTCTTCCTCTTCTTGACGGGGTGGTGCGGCACCACGTGGATGGCGGCGGCGCCGAGGATGCGGCGGATCACCTCCGGGGTGTGCACGCGGCGCTGCATCAGCTCCAGCGCGAAGACCGCGACCACCGACAGCAGGATCGAGGCGAAGAAGCCGGCGACGATCAGCAGCACCCGCATCGGGCCCGACGGCTCGTGCGGCACCTGGGCCTGCGACACCAGCTTGACGCCGGCCGGGAAGGCGCGGTTGTCCTGCTGCGCCTTCACCTCCTCCAGGCGGCCCATCAGCTGTTCGAGCAGCTGGCGCTTGGCGGTGGCGTTGGCCTCCAGCGCGCGTAGCTTGACGCCCTCGTCGCTGAGGCTGCCGGCGTACTTGCCTTCCATCTTCTCGATCATGTCGCGCAGGGCCTTCTCCTGCTCGACGGCGATGTTGGCGGCCTCGCGCACGCCGTTGATCTCGCGCCGGACCTCGTTCTGCATGGCGCCGTTGGCCTCGGCCAGGCGGGCCTGCACTTCGCGCACGCGCGGGTGCAGCGGGCCGTACTGTTTGGAAAGCTGCGCCATCTCGGTCTGCAGCGTGGCCACCGTGGCGCGCAGCTGCGACACCACCGGCGACACGATGGAGCCGCCGATGGCGTTCCAGTTGCCGGCGCGCACCGCGCGTTCCAGCGCGTCGGCCTGGGCGACGGCGCGGGCGCGGTTGGCCTCCGCCTCGGTGAGGCGCAGGCGCGTCTGCTCCAGCGAGGCGACGGCCAGCGGGCCGGTGGCGCCGCGCAGCAGGCCGGACTTGAAGCGGTACTGCTCCATCTCGGTCTCGGCGGAGGAGACCTCCTGGCGCAGCTTGGTGATGCGCTCGTCCAGCCAGGCGATGGCGCCGGTCGCCAGCTCGCGGTCCATCTGCTGGCGGGTTTCCATGTAGCGCTTGACGATGTCGTTGACGATCGCCGCCGACAGCTCGGGGTTCTTCGCCGTGTAGGCGATGCGGATCACGCGCGAGCGGCCGACGATGCCGACCTCCAGCTTGCGGTGCAGGCGCTCCAGGATGATGTCGGGGTTGCCGGCCGGCGCCTGCGCCGCCTGCTCCCGGGCGCGCAGCATGCCGACATAGCCGTAGGCCCAGTCCAGCGCGGTCCTGACCGCGTCCGGCGGGGCGTCGCCCCAAACCGCGCCCACCTTGCCCTGGACGAAGCCGAGGGCCTGCGCGGCGAGCGGCTCGCCGGACGCCTCCTCCTTGGCGGGCTTGATGAACTCGGGATTGCCCATCAGGTCGAGGTCGGTGACCACCGTCTTCAGGATGTGGTCCGACTTCAGGATCTCGATCTCCGAGAGGATCGCCGCGTCCTCGGCCGGCATGGCGCCGACCACCTGTTCGGTCTCGCGCACGATGCGCACCTGCCGGCTGTCCACCAGCAGCAGCGCCTCGGAGGTGTAGGTGTCCGGCAGCGTCGACACGCCGAACGCGGTCAGGCCGGTCACCGCCGTCATCAGGCCGAGGATCATCCACTTGCGCCCGGCCAGCACCCGGCCGATGAAACGCAGGTCGGGCCCGGCCGCCGGCGGCGGCTGGTCGGCAGTGCCCGGCTGGTACGGCATCGGAGCGGCCGGCCAGGCCGACTGCATCGACGGCAGGCCGCCGCGGTTGGGGGGGGGAAGCTGTTCCAAGGCTCAGACTCCTTGTGCTTGGGCGCCGGTCGAGCGGGCGCTGGCGGCGCGACGCAGCAGCATGAGATTGCGGGCGAACTGGAAACCGCCGTGGATGTAGCGGCGGTAGAGGCGGCGCGGCTCCTGCGCCATGCGGTACGCCCATTCCAGGCCGAGGCGCTGGAGGACGACCGGGGCGCGGTCGAAGCGGCGTGCCATGAAATCGATGATGGCCCCGCCGTTGACGATCAGCACGGGGTGGTCCAGGGCCTGGCGGAGCTGCACCGCCACCTCCTCCTGGCGCGGCATGCCCATCGCCAGCACGATGACGTCCGGCCGGTGCCGCCGCGCGCTTTCCAGGTAGCGCTCGGTCGGGTGGAATCCGTGCAGCATGTCGGCGATGATGTGCGGCGTGGTGTTTTCCAGGTGGATGCGGGCGCGCTCCAGCCACGGCGTGGCGGTGCCGTAGACGGCGAGACGGCGCTTGGGCAGGGTCTGCAGCAGCAGCGGGATGAAGTCGGTGCCGTTCATGTTCAGCCCGGGCCTGATGTCCAGCGCCTTGAAGGCGACCGACAGCCCGATGCCGTCGCGCAGCAGCACGTCCGACGCCCGGAACGCGTCGCAGGCCGCCGCCGACGACCAGCACAAATTCACCGCGTGGACATTGACGAACGACAGGATCGTCGGTCTGTCCACTCTTTCCAACGATCTAAGCAAGTCGCGCCGCTGCTCGTCCGAATGTATAAGCCGGATGTTGTCGATCAGCGTCAGGACCTCACGCGGATTTGTCATTCGCATCTCCTGACCAATCAGTCGCGCCCACTGTATTCTTGTCCCAATTACTCAAGTCTGCATGACGCGGTCGCGTTCGGAGAGACGGGATTCGTTACTACCCCCTTCGATCGCGTCGGGTGGTCGGTCGCACCGGGCGTCATGTTGGGAAGGGGCGGCGCCGGTGCCGCGGCGGGATCGGTGAAACCGCGGGGCTTGCGGGTTAGTCCGCGGCGCAGGCCGCGCTTACCCCCCGCGGGATTCGGCTTGCTGCGCGTGCGTCCGCCGCCCATATAGGGTTACTTTACGCGGCTATTCCGACCGCGCCCCAAGGACGAACGATGGCTTCCGACGACACCCCGAAGACTCCCGGCACCGCCGACGAATGGGACCGGCGCGACGCGCTGCGCGCGGTCGCCGCGGTGGTGCGCGGCGACGGCATCGAGGTGGACGCCGACTCCACGCCGGCGCGCTGGTCGGTGACCGTGCTGCACGACGTGACGGTGCCCGGCACCGACCGCCGGCTGCGCCTGCGCTTCCGCGTGCCGGTCGGTCCGCTGCCCGACGTGGAGGCGGAACTGTGGGGCCTGCTGGTGGCGCCCGAGGGCTTCGGCCGGCCGCAGGCCAAGCTGCTGGGCAAGCAGGTGAAGGCGGCGGTGCTCGGCTCCCCCGCCATCACCAAGGCGAAGGCGCGGGTCGACGCGTGGTTCCGTTCCATGGAGGAGCGCGCCGCCGGCTTCGGCGAGACGTGGCGGCCCAAGGCGGTGGCCGACGACCTCGGCCGTGCCGCGACCTTCGGCGGGCGGATTCCCCGCCTTCAGGCGCTGCTCGACGCGCTGGAGGAGGGGTTCACCGCCGCCGCGGCGCGCATCGGCCAGCGCGTGCGCCGGCAGCAGCTGGAGAACGCGTCGGGCCTCGGCGTCTATCTGGACAGCTTCGCCGCGGCGCGCGCCATGGTGCGCAAGCTGCGGCTGTTCGTCGGCCCGACCAACTCCGGCAAGACGCACGCCGCCATGGACCGGCTGGCGGCGGCGGAGAGCGGCTGCTACCTCGCCCCGCTGCGCCTGCTGGCGCTGGAGGGGCAGGAGGCGCTGGAGACCCGCGGCAAGGCGTGCAGCCTGGTGACCGGCGAGGAGCGCGACGTGCGCCCCGGCGCCGGGTTCGTGTCCTCCACCATCGAGATGGTCAACACCGCCCGCGTCTGGGGCGCCTGCGTCATCGACGAGATCCAGATGATCGGCGACCCCGACCGCGGCTGGGCGTGGACCCAGGCGGTGGCCGGCGTGGCGGCGCCGGAGATCCTGATGACCGGCTCGGCCGACGCCATCCCCTACGTCAAGCGCCTCGCCGACGCCATGGGCGAGGACCTGGAGGTGGTCGAGTTCACCCGCAAGTCGCCGCTGCGCGTGCAGGAGGAACCGGTCTCGCTGGCCACCGTGAAGCAGAACGACGCCGTCGTCGCCTTCTCGCGCCGTGACGTGATGGGCCTGCGCCGCGACCTGCTGGCGCGCGGCCACACGGTGGCGGTGATCTACGGCGCGCTGTCGCCCGAGGTGCGGCGCGCCGAGGCGCGGCGCTTCCGCGAGGGGCAGGCGGACGTGCTGGTCGCCACCGACGCCATCGGCATGGGCCTCAACCTGCCCATCGCGCGCGTCGTGCTGTCGGTCACCCGCAAGTACGACGGGCGGGAGGAGCGCGAGCTGAACGCCTCCGAGATCCGCCAGATCGGCGGCCGGGCGGGGCGCTTCGGCATGCACGAGGAGGGGCGCGTCGCGGTGCTGGAGGGCGAGAGCATCAACCCCGTCCGCCGGGCGCTCACCTCGCCGCCGGTGCCGCCGGAGGACCCGCGCTCCTGGATCTCGCCCAACCTGATCCACGTCGAGGCGATCGCGCGCGAGCTGGACACCGACAGCCTCGTCAAGGTGCTGCGCACCGCGGGGCAGGAGCTGCTGCGCGCCAGCCAGACCTTCCGCATGACCGACCTGGAGCAGCGCATCCAGGCCGCCGCCGCGGTGGACAAGGCGAAGCTGCCGCTGGCGGTGCGCGACATGCTGGCGCGCTGTCCGGTGGACACGCGCGACCAGAACCAGCTGCGGCTGCTGGCGCAATGGGCGTTCAACCAGGGGCGCGGCATGCCCAACCGGGCGCCGGAGGCGGCCGAGCGGTTCAGCCACCGCGTCGGCACCGACGTGGAGCTGGAGGCGGCGGAGCGCGCGGTGAAGGACCTGACCGCCTACGCCTGGCTGTCCTACCGCTTCCCCGAGGCGTACCCGGAGATGGACCTGTGCCTGGAGCGCCGGGCCATGCTGAACGCCTTCATCGAGCGCACGCTGGCCGAGCGCAGCCTCGCCCGCGCCTGCCCGACCTGCGGCACGCGGCTGAAGGCCAACCACCGCTTCCGGGTCTGCGATTCGTGCTACGCGCAACGGGTCGACCGCGCGGCGGGGCCGCGCGGCGACCGTCGGGGGCGCCCGGCCGAGGGCGGCGGTGCGGCGCACCCACACTTCCACCATGCCCAGAAGCCGCCGCCGGCCCAGCCCGGCCGCGGCCGTCCGCCCTCGCGCCGGCGCGGCGGCAAGGGCGCGCAGCCGTAACGCGCTTGACGCCCTCTCCCCTCGCGGGAGAGGGGTTTGGGGAGAGGGGGATTGCCGCCGGCAGGCGGGAAAGAGACTCCGTTCCGGCCTTCCGGCCGTTGCGCCCCCTCACCCCAACCCCTCTCCCGCGAGGGGAGAGGGGCCTGATCCGCTGTCCGGCCACCGCAACGGCATCCGCAAAGCCTTTGAACACCTACGTCGTTATGGGTAGTATCCCTGCACACGTTCCGCACGCGTTGCGGCACGCCGGGTCGCGTCCGGCGCTGGCATTCGGGGGACAATGTTCGAGCGGAGCGGGGGCGATCCGAGCGCGCTGACCATCTACCGGCCGGTGTCCCTCCGGGGGTTCCGGGATGGCGGGAGCGTTGCCGACCGGATCCTGATCGCTGCGCTGTGGCTGTCCACCATCGCCGCCGGCATCGGCCTGGGGCTGGCCTCCATCGTCTACGAGTGGTCGGGCGTGCCGCTGCACTTCGGCGGCACCGACGTGTACGTCACCATCTACCCGCCGCTGGTCTTCGCCGCCTTCTGGGTGCTGTGGTTCGGCTTCTGGTGGGGCTTCCTGCCGGCCTACCTGTCGACGCTGGCGCTGGCGCTGTATTCCGGCATGCCGGTGGGGTGGTCGCTGGTGTTCGCCTTCGCCGACCCGGTCGGGCTGGCGGTGTTCGCCATCGCCTACCGCGCGATCCCCGTGCCGTACGACCTGCGCTCGCTGAACGCGGTGCTGTTCTTCGTGCTGCTGTCCTTCGTCGGCGGTGTGTTCGGTTCCACCGGGTCGTTCATCTGGATCACCACCAGCAACGTCGGCGCCCAGCAGGTGCTGCCGATCTGGCAGGGCTGGTGGCTGGGCGCCTTCCTGCAGAACCTGGTGATCGTGGCGCCGCTTCTGGCGCTGCTGAGCCCGGCGGCGATGCGCTGGCGCATGGCGCGCTGGGCCGGCGCCGACCACGCCGACGTGACGGCGCGCCACACGCTGGGCGGGGCGGCGCTGATCCTCGGGGGTGTGCTGCTGTTCCTCTACCTGTCGGTGCGCCTGAACGTCGATGCGTTCGAGACGCCGTCGGCGACCGGTGCGGCTTCCCTGATCGAGTCGACACGGGCGATCTACTGGGTGATGACGGTGATCATCGTCTTCGCCTCCTACTTCGGCTACCAGCTGTTCACGCAGTGGATGGCGTCGGTGACCCGCTCGACCGAGGAATTGTCGGCCGCCAACGCCCGTCTGGCGGAGCAGACCGAGGCGCTGACCGCCGCGCTGGACAGCGAGCGGGTGGCGCACGAGCAGCTGAAGGCCGCGCAGGCGCATCTGGTGCAGGCGGAGAAGATGGCGTCGCTGGGCTCGCTGGTGGCCGGCGTGGCGCACGAGATCAACACGCCCCTGGGGATCGCGCTGACCGCCACCTCGCACCTCGGCGACGAGACGGCGAAGCTGGAGAAGCTGTCCGGCGAGGCCAAGCTGCGCAAGGTGGACTTCGAGCGTTACGTCGGCATCGCGCGGGAGACCACCGGGCTGGTCCAGTCGCACATCGCCCGCGCCGCCGGGCTGGTGCAGAGCTTCAAGCAGCTGGCCAGCGACCAGGTGGCCGACGACCGCCGCCGCTTCCGTCTGAGGGAGTGGCTGGAGGATCTGGCGACCGGCCTGAAGCCGGCGTGGCGCAAGGCCGGCCACGTCATGTCCATCGACTGTCCGGACGGCATCGAGATCGATGGCTACCCCGGCGCGCTGGCCCAGGTGCTGACCAACCTGGTGATGAACTCGCTGGACCACGGCTTCGCCGAGGGGCAGACCGGCAACCTGCTGGTCTCCGTGTCCGCGCCCGATCCGCGGACGGTCGAGGTGGTCTACACCGACGACGGCCGCGGCATCCCGGCCGACTGCCGCGCCAAGGTGTTCGACCCGTTCTTCACCACTAAGCGCAGCTCCGGCAACACCGGGCTCGGCCTGCACATCGTGTTCAATCTGGTGACGGCGCGGCTGGGCGGCTGGATCGAGCTGGACGGGTCGGCGCGCGCCGGCGTGCGCTTCGTCATCCGCTTCCCGCGCGTCGCCCCGCAGCCGGCGCCGCAACCGGCCGAGGCCGACGGCGTGGTCTGAGCGGCGCATGGTCCCCGAGAAGACACGGGTGGAAGGCTTGTTCCTTCGGGGTAGCCCGGTATACTGCGCCTGAACTTCCGGGTGTCGCCAATGCAGAACGCAGTCGCCGCGGGCACGCCGTCACTGGAGACGGTGACCCGCCTGTACCACCAGCTCCGCCTGATCCGGGTGCTCGAGGAGGAGGTGGCGCGGGTCTACCCCACCGACAAGATCAAGAGCCCCGTCCACCTGTCCATCGGGCAGGAGTTCGTGTCCGTCGGCGTCTGCGACGTGCTGCAGCCGCGCGACCACGTCTCCATCACCTACCGCGGCCACGCCGCCTACATCGCCAAGGGCGGCGACATGGCCGCCATGGTGGCGGAGATGTACGGCAGGAAGGCCGGCTGCGCGCAGGGCCGCGGCGGCTCCATGCATCTGGTGGACACCCGGGCCGGCGTCATCGGCGGCTCCGCCGTGGTCGGCACCAGCATCCCGACCGCCGCCGGCTACGCGCTGGCCGACCGGCGCAAGGGGACGGGCGGCGTGGTCGCCTGCTTCTTCGGCGACGGCGCGTCGGAGGAGGGCTGCCTGGCCGAGACGCTGAACTTCGCGGCGCTGCACAAGCTGCCCGTGTTGTTCGTCTGCGAGAACAACGGCTACGCCATCCACGAGCCGCGCGCCAAGCGCTGGGCCACCGACCGCCTGTGCGAGCGCGCCGCCACCTACGGCATGCCGGCCCACCACATCACCAGCGGCGACGTCTTCGAAGTGCGCGCGCGGGCCGAGGAGGCGGTGCGCGCCATGCGCGACGGCGGCGGCCCGGTGTTCCTGGAGGTGGATTGCTACCGCTGGCAGGAGCACGTCGGCCCCAACCAGGACTACGACCAGGGCTACCGCTCGCAGGCCGAGCTGATCCCCTGGATCGAGGACGACCAGGTGCCGCGCCTCGCCCGCATGCTCGATCCCTCGGTGGTCGAGCGCATCGACGCCGAGGTCCGCTCGGCCGTCGCCGCCGCCTTCGCCTTCGCGGAGGAAACCCCCTTCCCGGATCCCGAGGACCTCTATGACCACGTCTATGCCTAATCCGGAAGGGCGCCTGCTCCGCTACGTCGATGCCCTGTGCGAGGCCTTCGCGCAGGAGATGCGGCGCGACGAGAACGTCTTCGTCTTCGGCCTCGACGTCGACGACCACAAGTGCATCCAGGGCTCGACCCGCGGCCTGCTGCAGGAGTTCGGGGCGGAGCGCGTGTTCACCACGCCGCTGTCCGAGGACGCCATGACCGGCGTCGCCATCGGCGCCGCCATGGCCGGCATGCGCCCGGTCCACACGCACATCCGCATGGACTTCCTGCTGCTGTGCATGAACCAGCTGGTCAACATCGCCGCCAAGGCGCGCTATATGTACGGCGGCACGGTCAGCGTGCCGCTGGTCGTGCGCTCGATGATCGGCAAGAGCTGGGGGCAGGGCGCCCAGCACTCCCAGGCGCTGCATTCCATGTTCATGCACGTGCCGGGGCTGAAGGTGGTGGCGCCCTCCAACGCGCACGACGTCAAGGGCTGCATGATCGCGGCGATCCGCGACGACAACCCGGTCATCTTCATGGAGCACCGCCTGCTCTACCCGACCGAGGCCTACGTGCCGGAGGCGGCGTACGAGGTGCGCCCCGGCAAGGCGCGCGTGGTGGCGCCGGGCGAGGACGTGACGGTGGTCGGCATCTCCAACATGGTGGTGGAGTGCCTGCGCGCCCGCGAGCTGCTGGCCGAGGCCGGCGTCTCGGTCGAGGTGATCGACCCCATCTGGCTGGCGCCGCTGGACATCGACACCATCGTGGAATCCGCCCGCCGCACCCGGCGGCTGGTGGTCGCCGACAACGGCTGGACGAGCTGCGGGGCCAGCGCCGAGATCGTCGCGCAGGTGCTGGAGCGCGCCGGCGACGCCGGCATCGCGGTGAAGCGCATCGGCTTCGAGCCGACGACCTGCCCGCCGTCGCCGGTGCTGGAGGCGAAGTTCTACCCGAACCCCGGCACGGTGGCCGCGACGATCCACGCCATGGTGCGGCCCAAGGACGCGCCGTGGACGCCGGACCCGGATCGCACCAAGCTGGCGTACCAGACGCAGTTCCGCGGGCCGTTCTGACGGCGTTGACTTGCCCCCACCCCGACCCTCCTCCGCTTCGCTGGGGAGGGAAAAGGGGTGGGGGCAAGTGTCCACCCATTAATGATCTCTTGACCAATATCCCCCTACCGTTCTGCGGCGGGTAATAGGCCCGTGGCGCGCACGAAGGGGTGGTGCGGATGTTCTACGAGTTGGCGGCCTCCTCCTGGGGACCGGAAGAAGTCGAGGCGATGCAGCGGGTCATCGCGTCGGGCCAGTTCACGATGGGGGCGGAGGTCGCGGCCTTCGAGCGCGAGTTCGCCGCCTATTTCGGCATGAAGCACGGCATCATGGTGAACTCCGGCTCCTCGGCCAATCTGGTCGGTGTGGCGGCGCTCGCCTACAAGAAGGATCGCCCGTTGCAGCGCGGCGACGAGGTCATCGTCCCGGCGATCTCCTGGGCCACCACCTACCACCCGCTGCAGCAGTACGGGCTGAAGCTGCGCTTCGTCGATGTCGAGCTGGACACGCTCAACATGGACGTCTCCAAGCTGGAGCAGGCGCTGACACCCAAGACGCGGGCCATCGTGCCG
>Ga0196970_1001063_pt1 | contig 21747 bp, 17 predicted proteins | sample S1v_513CmetaG_FD_148672 | JGI IMG/M metagenome (GOLD analysis project Ga0196970, IMG submission 148672) | Soil microbial communities from Anza Borrego desert, Southern California, United States - S1+v_5-13C | ecosystem: Environmental > Terrestrial > Soil > Desert | place: USA: California...
GTGAGGTCACCCTTCATCCGTTCGATGATGCCGGACCATAGCAGCGCCAGCGTTGCGCTGTTGCCGGGGCCGAGTTCGTACTCGATCTCCAGGGCCCTGGCCAGGTGGGGCTGTGCGGCGGTGATGTCGCCGCTGGAGGCGGCAATCAAGCCGCAAATCGCTTCGCACCGGGCCAGTTCGCGCGGCGGGCTGAACTGGCGGTGAAGGGTAAGGGCCTCGCTACCCAAAGTGCGGGCGCGGACCGGGTTCCCTGAGACTGCGGCCAGAAAAGCACCGGCCGTCAGCGCCTTCGCCCGGGGGGCCGGGCGGGACTTGAGCGGCAGGAACCGATCAACCCAATGAAGCCCTTCGCGCGCATAATTCAGCCCGTACCAGAACGTGATCAGTCCGCCGATGATGCGCATGCCGGCGTCAGCCTGCCCCGTCTCCTCCGCCCAGCGAAGCGCAGCCCTGATGTTCTCCAGGTCGGCCTCCACCCGGCTCAACCAGATGACCTGGTCCGGGCCGGTGAGGTGCGGCTCTGCCCTTTGGACAAACAGGCCGTAGTAGGCCAGATGAAAGTCTCGGGCAGCGCTCAGTTCCCGAGGATCAGTCCGCTCGGCGCCATACGCCCGAATCGTTTCCAGCATGCGGTAGCGTCCCCCCGCCGGCACCAGGAGCGACTTATCGACCAGGCCCTGGACCAGGTCAATTGCATCTCCGATACCGTCACAGACCGCCTCGGCGGCTTCCAAGGTGAAGCCCCCTGCAAAGACCGACAGGCGGCGCCAGGCATGCTGCTCGGCCGATGAGAGCAGGTCGTGGCTCCAATCCATGGCAGCCCGCAGCGTCTGCTGACGGGGCGGGGCGCCCGGGTCGGTGCCGTGCAGGAGACGGAAGCGGTCTTCGAGGCGGGCTGTTATCTCACTGGGCGGCAGTACGTGGGCACGGGCTGCCGCCAGTTCAATGGCCAGGGGCAGGCCGTCAAGTCTCTGACATAGGTCTGCGACGGCCGGGTCCGCGCCTACCGTGACGCCCACCAGGGCCGCTCGCTCCGCAAACAGGCGGACGGCGTCCTCTGTAGAGAGTTCGGGAACACGCCAGACCGCCTCGCCCATGAGGCCCAGGGCGTGCCGACTGGTGGCCAGAATGCGCAGTCCGGGGCAGGCGGTCAGCAGATTCCGGGCCAGGCGGGCGGCGTTCCTGACCAGGTGCTCGCAGTTGTCCAGGACGAGCAGCATGCGCCGCTCACCGATTGCGGCAGTCAGATTGGCCAGGTCTGCCCGGTCAGGAAGCAGGCCAAGGGCGACCGCCACAGCCCGAATCAGGACGTCCGGTGTGCGCAGGCCGGTGAGGTCGGCGAACCAGACCCCATCGGGGGCAGCACCGTCCGCCCGCCTGGCTGCTTCCAGGGCCAGCCGGGTCTTGCCCGCGCCACCCGTTCCAATCAGGGTCACCAGGCGGGCATCGCCATGCAGCAGGGCGCCAACCGCCGCAAGCTCCTCGTTCCGCCCGACAAAGCTGGTGAGCGGCGCCGGGAGCCGCACCGGGGCGGCAGGAGCCGGCGCCTCATCCGCTGTCAGAATCCGAGTATGCAGGGCGACGGTCTCAGGCATCGGGTCGATGCCCAGTTCGTCCGCCAGATGTGCCCGGCACCCCTCGAAAAGGTCCAGGGCCCCGGCCCGGTCCCCCAGGTCAAAGGCAAGCTGCATGGCCGCCCGTACCAGTGGCTCGTTGACGGGCGCAAGGCCGATGGCGCGCCGATAGAGCGCCACGGCCTCCTGGCCGGCGCCTGCACCTCCCGCGGCCGCCACCCGTGCCCGTTCCACCAGGCGCCGGAGAAGCTCCTCCTCGTATTGCTCCCGCACCGCCAGCGCCCACTCGGCGTAAGGCTGCTCGGGCAGCAGCTCTTCGACTGACGCCAGCACGTCGGGGTCATCATGTAAATCGACCCAGGCATCCTCCGGAAGCGCATACCCACCGCCCGCCAAGGACTGCAGACGCCCGCCAAGGGCTGCCCGGGCATGGGTGGCAACCACCCGCAGGTTCTGCCGGGCCTTCTCCACCGGCAGATGCGCCCACAGAGCATCGACCAGTTCGTCAGCCGTCGCCCGGCGGGATGGCCGGGCCGCCAGGAACTGGACCAGCGTGCGGGGCGTCTTGCCTCGCCAGGCAGAGTCCGGCACCGGCTCCCCGGCCAGCACCACCCGGAACCGCCCGAACAGGCGAATCTGCACACCTGCTCCCCCCCTACTCCCCGTCCTCCATCGCCTTCAGCTTCATTTGAAGCGCCCGGCGGCTGATGCCCAGCATCTGCGCCGCCCGGGTCCGGTTCCCCCCGCAGGCCCGCAGCGCTTCTTCAACCCGCTGCTGTTCGTAGCCTGCCTTCATCTCTTTGAGGCTGGAGGCGGCAGGGCGCACGCCGACCGCCGCGCCACCCAGCGCAGGGAGATGCTCAACCTCCACCACCGGCCCGTCCCAGAGCACGACCACCTGCTCCACCAGGTTGCGCAGCTCACGCACATTCCCCGGCCAGTTGCAGCCCTCGAGCGCCCCCAGCGCCCTGGGCGAGAAGCCGGTGAACGCCTTCCCGTGCTTCTCGGAGAACGTCCTGAGCAGATGCGTCGCCAGCACGGCCACATCCCCGGGCCGCTCCCGCAGGGGCGGCAGCCCAATTGGCACCACTGCCAGCCGGAAGTAGAGGTCTTCCCGGAACTTCCCCTGCCGGACCATCTCCCGCAGGTCCCTGTGCGTCGCTGCTAACACCCGCACATCAACCGGTACCTGCCGGATCGCCCCGAGGGGCTCCACCGCCCTGCTCTCCAGCACCCGGAGCAGCTTGGCCTGCAGCGAGAGCGGCATATCGCCAACTTCATCCAACAGCAGGGTGCCGCCGTTCGCCAGTTCAAAGCGGCCCGGCTTGCGGACCCGGGCGTCTGTGAAGGCGCCTTTCTCATACCCAAACAACTCGCTTTCCAGCAGGTTTTCGGGCACCGCGGCGCAGTTGAATCCAACGAAAGGCCTGGCCGCCCGGGTGCTGGCCGCGTGAATCGCCCGGGCGACCAGCTCCTTGCCCGTCCCGGTTTCGCCCAGAATCAGCACGCAGGCATCGGTCGGGGCGATGCGGGCGATCTTGCGGAAGACGTCCAGCATCGCCGGGCTGTCACCGAGCATGCCGGCGGGCCGCGGCGGTTCCACGGCCGACGGCTCCGGGGGAAGGGCGCCGGTCATCACCCGGCGCAGTTCATCCAGATCGAAGGGCTTGAGCACGTAGTCCGCCGCCCCCGCCTTGATCGCCTCCACTGCGGTCTTCACCGTGGCGTAGGCCGTCATCATCACCACAGGGATGGCCGGCCACCGCCGCTTCACTTCTCTTAGCACGGTCATGCCGTCCATGCCGGGCATGCACAGGTCGAGCATGATCAGGTCGGCGCCCGCCTGCTCCAGGCGCTCCAGCGCCTCGGGGCCGGACCGTGCCGCCACCACCCGGAACTCCCGCCCGAAGGACTGCGCAAAGAGCCAGGCCATGTTCGGCTCATCATCGACGATCAACAGGTGCCGCACGGGCCATCACTCCTCTGCGCTCAGGTCTCCGGACAGATCAGGGCGGGTCGTCAGCGGCAGCAGGACGGTAAAGCAGGTCCCCTTGCCCGGGGCCGATGCCACCTCCACCTGCCCCCGGTGCTCGTCGATGATCCGCTGGACCACAGGCAGCCCAAGCCCTGTGCCGCCTGGTTTAGAACTGTAGAAGACCTCCCAGATCTTCGCCAACTGATCCGGTGCGATGCCGACCCCTGCGTCGGTGATGGCGATGTGCGCAAACCGGCTGCCGCCAGGATGCTCGATGGTCACCGTCAGCGTGCCGCCGCCTTCCATCGCCTGGATGCCGTTCATCATCAGGTTGAGCAGCGCCTGCTGCAGATGCTCTGCGTCGCCGAAGATGTGATAGGCACGGGGCGCCGGACGGTGCTCGATGGTCACCCCGTGCTTGACCGCGTACCAGCGGATGAACTCCACCGCCTGGGTCAGTACCTCGCTCAGGTCGAGGGGCTGCATCTGGGGCTCGGAGTAGCGGGCGAAGCCCAGCAGGCCCTGGATCGTCCGGTTGACGCGCCCCAGCTCCCGGCCCGCGATCTCAGAGACCGAAAGCAGGAACTGGTCATCGCCCAGGCGCTGGGGGATCAGTTGGATGGAGCCCGCCACCACGGTGAGCGGGTTGCGGATTTCGTGGGCGATAGCCGTGGCCAGTTCGCCGGCCAGAGCCAGCCGCTCGGCCCGCTCGAAATACTCCCGGTCCTGCCGGGTGCGGGAAGCGTCTTCGAAGAGGATGACCCGGGCGGCGGGGGCCCCGGCCTCGCCAGGGGTCCCGGCGCGTACGCCAAGCCCTTCCCCGCCAGGGGCCGCGGTCTCGCCTGGCACGCTCGTGCTCAGCACATCCGCCGCCCGCCCGTCGGGCAACTGCACCCTGGCGTACCGGTGGCTGGCGCGGACCTCGCTCGGCAGCCCGATGGCCCCCGCCACCTCCGCCCAGGGGCGCCCGGGGACGGCGCCCGGTGCGAAACCGGCCATCGCCCCGTTGCTGTACTCGATGATGCCGCCCGGCCCGACCAGCACCACCCCGACCTGGAGATTGTTCAGAAAGAGGCGGATGTACTGCTCAATCTGCTCGACGTTGCGCTGCCCCTCCGCCGAGAGGACGGTCGCCCCGGCGAAGACCGCCAGGCTCGACAGGCTCAGCACCGCCGCCGCCTGATGATGCCGCCCGTCCTCGGCGTACATCTGCTTATAGATATCTTCCAGTGACTCGTTTGCAAAAGCGAAGCCGATCACTTGGCCGTCACGGACCAGGGGATGCATGCAGTTCATGGCATCGCCACGAACCATGGAGCCCACGGCCAGCTTATCCTCCCGCTCAGCCATGGCCACCCGGCCCAGATGGTCGTCCGGCGGGGTTACCCCGACCAGGGCGCCCAGACTGCCCGATGGCGCGTAGGCGACGATGCGGTCCAGCCGCACGTCATAGTAGCCCAGGCCCACCGTCGGGAAGGCCGAGGCCAGGTCATCGGTCACAGAACGCAGGGCCTGCGTCAGCGTCTCCATGCGCAGGTTGTCATCCGCCTGGTCAGGGTTGATGCCGGTACGGGTCAGCCAGGCATCGAACCCGGCGCCCAGGAGCTGGTCAAGCACACGGGCAAGGCCGATCAGCTTGGCGGCCTTTTCATCGAGGAGTGCAGCTTCGGCACGCTGGAGTATGGCGGGGCGCCACATGGGCAGACCTCCCTTCGCTGTATCCTTCCAGCGGGGCGTCAGCTTTTCCTTCCAATAAACTGAGCGCCGGGTATCGTCCCCAGCGCTCGCTCTTTATGCCTGTGCCGTTCGGGTAACCTGACCCCGGCTGCGCTGATCCTGCAGGACCTTGCGCATGGCCGCTGCAAACCGGTCGGGCTCCTCGCCCACCAGCATATGGGCAGACTTCTCAAACCAGATCAGTTCCTTATATGGGGCGGAGAGCCGCTCCAGATAGGCGGCAGCCAACTCGCAGGGGCAGTTCTGATCGTAGCGCCCCAATATGTAGTAGACAGGCATCTCCAGCCGCGGCACCTGCACCGGCAGGTCGACGGTCATCAGTTCGTCCCACATGCGGCTGAGGGTAAACATGGCGCCCACCTGCATCTTCACGAAGTCCGTCAGCGTGTATTCGGTCGAGTGCAGGAGCGTGTGCCAGATCAGCCCCGCCATGGTGCCCTGCCGCATGGCGCCGCCGAACTGCCTCAGCCACTTGCGCTGCAGCCCGAGGTCCCTGATCGACCGGTACGGGGGCGGACCCATCCGTTCCAGGTCCTTCACGGCCTTGGCCACGCCGCGCTGCTTGGCCGTCTCTAAGGTGAAGCGATAGGATACCGCCTCGTTGTCGGCCATGGAGACCACCTGTCCCACCCCGACGTAGGCATGGAACAGGTGCGGGTAGCGGGCGGCGGTCAGGGTGCCGAGGACAGAGCCCCAGGAATGGCCCACCACGAAGAGCTTCTCCTGGCCAAACCAGGCCAGCAGCAGTTCCGCCACCGCCCGGGTATCCCCAATGAACTGTTCAATGGTCATGGATTCCTTCGGGATCTTGCTGGAGTAAGAGAGGCCCGCACCCCGCTGATCCCAGTTGACGACGATGAAATCCTTCTCAAGCTCCTTCAGCCACTGGCGGGCAAAGGAGATTTGCGCCGACCCCGGGCCGCCGTGCAGGAAGAGCAGAATCGGGTTCCTGCGGCTCTCCCCCCGCAAGAGAAGGACCTGCTTCGTACCGTTGATCTCGACCGTCCTCAGTTCTGCGATGCTCTCATCTCCGGCAATGGCTGGTGTCCGTCGGTAAAGCATGGAATCTGCCTCGCTTCGTAGGGTGAAGTTACGTTCTCATGTTATCGCCTGTGCGCCGGTGTCACATCGTACCCGAGGACGAGCGGGGAGCGGACATCGGTGCGACCCCGACGCCCATTGCGCCCCACCCCAAAGCCCATCCCGCTCCACCCCAAAGCCCATCCCGCTTCACCCCAAAGCCCATCCCGCTTCACCCCAACGCCCATCCCGCTTCACCCCTCATCATGATCGACAAAATTGCACATCAATCGCCCAACGTTGAAGGAAATGAATCGACATATGTCTAATCCTTCCATACGTCCACCCAAGGGCGACCAAGAAAGGAGGTGATAACAAATGAACCAGCATCTCTCCGCCATGTCCCGCATCCAGATTCCCCTGGTTGTGAACGCCACGAACACCGGCAATGCCATGGTCCAAAAGCGGACCATGCGCGACACCGTCATGTCAGGCATAGACCCCGCCGACATGACCCTCAGCGTCCTTACACTGAAACTGATCACCAAAGCGGCCCACCTCAATAACCTCGGCACCAACACCCCCAGCGAACTGGTCATCGGCGTTGACGATGCCAAGCGGTATCTTTATATGATTCCTGTCGTCAAGAACACGCCTGGATCCACACCCCTTACATACCGGAAGAGCCAGGCACACCTGAAACTATACGAAGCCTTTATGCAACTCGACCGCCTGATTCACCCCGGCGGTCGCGAGTACTACCTCGTGCATCCCACGCCGGGTGAAGTCACGGTCAACGAAACCACCGAGAAGTGGGGCCAGGTGACCGTGCGGGAAGTCGTCAAGGGCTGGGGCGTCTACGTCGACCTGACCGACGTCACCCGGGAGCCCATCCGGCGCCTGAGCGACGAAGAGAAGGCCGAACGTGCCGCCAAGCGGGCCCAGACCCTGGCTGCCAAGGCAGCTAAGAAGCAGAAAACATAAAGCTGGAGAGGGCGCCAAACGCAATCGCGTTCGGTGCCCTCTCTCTACTCCTATCGTAGCACAGAAATCGCACACTTTCCAGACTTGTCCTACCCTGCGACCGCCTGTAAGGTGGATAGCGCCCCGACAGACCTCCCGAAGGAGATGGGCAGATGCTCGACACTCATGGCCTGGAGCAGCACGTGACCCAGCAGATGGCGGCCCACAAGATTCCCGGCCTCGCCCTCGCCGTCGTCCACCGCGGCGAAGTGATCTACGCCAACGGCTTCGGGACGACCAGCGTCGAGGAGAACGGCCTGCCCGTCACCCCTCGCACCATCTTCCGGGTCGGCTCAATCAGCAAGCCCCTCTCTAGCACCGCCATCATGCGTCTTGTGGAAGCCGGCCGCCTCGACCTGGACGCCCCGGTCGCCCGGTACCTGCCCTGGGTCCGCTTCAGCCGCACGGGCGCCGAGCACCAGGTCACCCTCCGCATGCTGCTCACACACACCAGTGGCCTGGACAGCATCAACAACCCCTACGGCAGCCGTGATCCCGAAGGGGCCGCCACGTACATCAAGGAGACACTGCCCGGCATTCCCTTTGTGGCCGAACCGGGCAGACTATACAGCTACTCCAACCCCGGGCTCGCACTCGCCGGCCTGGTAGCCGCGACTGTATACGGCAAGCCTCTGGGCACCATGGTCCAGGAGCTGCTCTTCGACCCCCTGGGTATGACCCGCAGCACCTATGACCCTCTGGTCGCCCTTACCTACCCGTTTGCCTTCTCCCACAACCTCCGGGACGACGGCACCCTGGAAGTCGCCCGCCCTGTGGCCGAGTCCACGGGGCAGCATGCCGCAGGCTTCGCCATGTCCACCGTCCTGGACATGGCCCAGTTCGCCATCATGCAGATGGACGGCGGCCGGTTCGGCGGCCAGCAACTCCTTGCACCCGAGACCGTCAAACTGATGCACACCCTGCATGCCCCCCACTACACCGTCGACGGCGCCGGCTACGGCATCACCTTCTTCGTGGACGCCTACAAGGGCCTGAAGCGGGTCCGGCACGGCGGCGGCATCCACAACTACCACTGCTCGTTTGAGATGCTGCCCGAGGCCCGGAACCGCCGTCATCATCATGGGGTCCCGCATGGCGCCGCACAACCTGTACCCCACCATCACGGGCACCATCTATGACCAACTCCTCGGTCTGCCCGCCGACAGTGAACCGGAGCCCCACCCCACCAGCATCCAGCCCGATCCGCTGACGTGGCCGGCCTATGTGGGAGCCTACCTTTCCCGCCTCTGGGGCCTGCTGACGATCACGGCAGGAAGCGAGGGCCTTACCCTCGAAATGGCAGGTCAGAAGATTCCGCTGACCGCCCACATGCCCAACATCTACTTCGGCCCCCATCCGAACGGCAGCGGTTTCCGCTCAGTCGGCTTCATTCAGGACGCCCCCGGCGACCCCTGCCCATACATGATGGTGGACAGCTGGGCTGCTCGCCGTTTCACGCCGGACCCGGCCTTCACCCCGGACCTGGCCCTGCTGCAAAGCTGTGCGGGTATCTACCTCTCTCCTGCCACGGGCCGGGAAGACATACGCCTTCGGCTGGCCGAGGATGGCCGTCTCTGGGCCCGGTTCGCGTGGCTTCCGCAAATGGAGTTCCCCTGCACGCCCCTGAACAGCCACACCCACTTCGCCTCCGGCGGCGGCATCTTTACCATCGAAGAAGGCGCCCTCATCATCAACGGCTGGAGACTCCCGAAGGAGTGATCCCCGTGCGCAAGTCCCTGTGGCTCCCCCTGGCCCTGGCCGTCCTGCTGATTCTCCTCATCGCCGGCGCCCAGGTGGGCCTCAGGCGGCACGACCTCGCACTCCTCCTCATCCACTCACTCGAACTCCTCGCCCCCCTGCTCTGGGTGCCCATTGGCATCGCAGCGATCTTCGTCTGGCGCCGTACGGGCGAAGCCGCCGCAGGCTATTACGCGCTCGCCATGGCCCCGCATGCAGTCGCGATGCTCTTCTATGCCATCGCCCTGTTGCCGGGCCAGACGCAACTGCACCTGGTGCGGTACATGCTGCTCCCGCTGCAGCCCATCGGCCTCGCCCTGGCGGCCCTGGCCTGGGCCAAAGAACCCCGTGGCCTGCCCCGGCGGGCCCTCACCATCCTGACCGCCGCCACGGCAGCCGGACATTACCTCTATCTCTTCACCTTCTCTCTCCACGGTGCGACGCAGGGCGCGTTAGGTACCATACAGCTGATTCAGACCGCCTACTGGGCTGTGCTGGTCGCTGTCGCCTGGAACGGCTATCGCCGGGAGCCCCGGCAGGCGCTCTTGTGGATGAGCCTCCTGGCGCTCTGCCTGGGCCTCCACTCGCTGACCGGCACCATCTCCCTCTTGTTGCCCATGGCCGCCTCCTTCTTCTCAATGCCGCTCTACTACATCCTGACCCTCCTTGCACTCATCGCCGCCGGCGGGGTTCTCTACAACGCTGCCAGACAACCGAATTCCAGCAACTGAACAGTGCCCGCTTGCTTGGAAGGCCCCTGGCCGTTACCATGTCAGCAGGAGGCTGAGGCAACTTTGGATAGGTTTATGCTCTTTCACGAGCTGGTCAGGTCACGGCGAAGCATCAGGCGGTGGACGGACGAACCGGTTCCCCGCGCCGACCTGGAGCAGATGCTGGACTGCGCCCGTCTGGCGCCGTCGGATACGAATGCGCAGCCCTGGCACTTTACGGTGACGACCAACCGAGTGCGCATCCAGCAGCTCGAGCAGGCGACCCACGCCCGGTTCCGGGAGTTGGAGCAGGCGATGGCATCCGCAGACCACAAAGAAGCCGCGCGCAAGCTGAGGGTCTTCGAGAAGTATGCCGCCACCTTCGGCTCGGCCCCCGCCCTCATCCTGGTCAGCGGTGAGCCCTACGACTCACGCTTCATGCGTGAAGTCTTCACGAAGATGCTGACGCCCGAAGCCCAGGCGCAACTCTCCCACGACGAGAGCATCAAAAGCACGTCGCTGGCCTCCATGAACCTGCTCTTGGCAGCGCATGCGCTCGGCTACGGCGCTGTCCCCATGACCGGTCCCGTGCTGGCCATTCCGGAGTACCTCCAGACCGCCTTCCAGGTCCCTGCCCCCTTCGAACCCCACCTCCTCATCGCCGTGGGGCACCCGCAGGCCGCCAATCCCCCGGCCGTCCCCCGCAAAAGCCTGGAGTCTGTGGTACAATGGATCGACTGAACCAGAACGAGACCCAGGGAGGCTACCCACCATGGCACTGACCAAGGAGCAACTGGAGAACGCCCGCACCCGCACCCTGCCCTATTTCGAATGGGCAGGCATCGTCCTTACCGATAAGGAACAAGCCAACCTAGAAGTCGCCGACTTCGGCCTGGACGACCTGGAGCAGACCGGCCTGGAGCTGGTTACCTACATCAACACCGACCGGTGCTGCGCCAAGGAACTGGTCCTCTGGCCCGGGCAGACCTGCCCCGAGCACCGGCACCCGCCCATTGACGCGACCAACCCCGGCAAGGAAGAGACCTTCCGCTGCCGCTGGGGCAAGGTCTATCTCTACGTCGAGGGCCCTGCCACGGCGCATCCCGCCTGCCGCCCGCCCAAGGGCAGCGAGCGCTATTTCTCCGTCTTCCACGAAGTCGCCCTGAACCCGGGCGAGCAGTACACCATCGGCCCCAACACGCTCCACTGGTTCCAGGCCGGCCCCGACGGCGCCGTGGTCAGCGAGTTCTCCACCAAATCGATCGACGAACTGGACATCTTCACCGACCCGCGCATCGATCGGATTCCCAAAGTGAAGTAGACGCCGTCTCTGCAAACGTCCAAGAGGCTGTACCCGGTCCAAGGGTACAGCCTCTTTTCTTTGCCCCTCCGAGGAGGTGTTACATTTCCTTATATGGAATATCACCAGAGGTGATTCACTTTTTGAGCAAGGAGATCAACTCATCCACCGGCCTGGCCGGGAATGCCTCCCGCGCATGGGGAGACGTCAACGAGAACGGCACTGCCTGTCCGTCCTTCACTTCATACCGCCAGGGATAACCGGCGGGCAACCAGAGGTCGCTCATTTCCGTCGAAGGGTCTAGAAAGAGAATCCAACGGCTGCCCTCAGACGGCTCTACATAATCCGAGTACCTGCACCCCAGCTCCTGACCGGCCTGCCTGTCCGACCGCGGAAGCGAAATGGTCAGCGTGTCGGGCCCCTTGCCCTTGAGGTACTTTTTCACCTTCACTGCAAAGTCGACGCCTTCAATCATCATGTTGGGGTCTGCACCGTTGCCCCGGCGGGCCAGGTTCCGGGTCCCCGTCATCGCGCCCATCTCGGCGTCCACGATCACCGTCGAACCGGCCACCAGCTTCTGAAAGCTCTCCGTCAGGACGCGGCTGACCATCACATCGCAGTTCCCCAGGGGCAGCAGGCCTTTGGCGACGTCCGGCCCGTTGTTGGGCAACGGCGGGGTGCGCACCGAACGCATGGCGCAGCCGGTCGCAGAGAAGAGCAGCATCAGCAGCAGAACCAGGGCCGCCTTACGCACCATGACCCATCACCTCGGAGAGGTAGACGAAATAAATAAGAATCTGGTTCCCTTTCAGAACGTTTTCAGTCCCTCCTGCTATCCTAGAGATGAAAGAAGGTGCAGGGCCACATGCTACCGCCCGTTTCATATGGCACCATCGTGACAATTGTCGCCGCCGGCATCATGGAAGGCACCGGCATTCCCTGGCCGGGCGCCCTGATTCTGGCGGGCGTTGCCGCCAACCTGGAGTACGGCCATATCCCCCTGATTACGGCCTGTTTTACCGCCGGATACTGCGTCGGCTCCGTTGCGCAATACATCCTGGGCCGTATGATCGGTCGGGTTGTGCTCTCCTGGCTGCCAGAGCGGCACCGGAAGAGCGTTGAGCAGATGATTGCCAAGCATGGCCCCGCGGCCGTCTTCTGGACACGGCCATTTGCAGCGGGCAACTATATCTCCATTCCCGCCGGCCTGATGAAGATGTCGCTCTTCCGCTTCCTGGCCTACACCATCCTCGGCATCGCCCCCTGGTGTGCCGCGGTGGCGCTGGCGGGACGGTTCCTGGGCGGCGAACTCTCCGGCCTCACGGCGATGGTGGACGACTGGTTCGTTCCCGCCGTCATCGTCTGCGGCGCCGCCTTCGCTGCCTACAAGGTCTTCACCATCTACCGGAGCCGCCGTCGCCGCCCCACTGCCCAGGAAGCGTCGTAGGGGGCCTAAGCCCCCCACCGCAGCCGCAGCCGGCGCTCCATCGGCTCGAAGCCCAGCCGTTCCACCACCAGCCCCAGGGCCAGCACGGCTAACATGACGGCCACCGTCTCGGCGGCGCCGCCCTGCCCCATCAGCTGCCCCAGCCCCGACTCCCGCACCAGCAGTTCGGCGGCCAGCAGCGACCGCCAGGCATAGGACCAGCCTACCCGCAGACCTGCCAGCAACGTTGGCAGCGCTGCGGGCAGCATCACGTTTGTGTACATCGCCCAGCCACCGGCGCCGAGGGTAGCCGCGGCCCTTACATAGGCCAGGGGAATCGCCCGGATGGCGGCATCGGTCGCCGCCGCCACTGCGAAAAAGGTCCCCACCGCCGTTACTCCTAACAGGACCCACTCGCCGGCCCCGAACCAGAGCACAGCCAGCGGATACCAGCAGATGGCTGGCAACGTCTCCAGCCCCCGGACCGCCGGCCCAGCCACCTGCGCCAGCCGAGAAGACCGTGCCATGGCGACACCCAGGCCGCCCCCCGCCAGCAGTGCGCACACGTACCCCACGCCCACCCGCCGTATGGTCACCCACACGGCCATGGGCAGGTCACCCGTTACCGTCATCCGCCCGATGGCGGCTGCCACGTCGGTGGGCGCCGGGAAGCGCTCAGGCGGCCAACCTTCAGACATGCAGAGCGCCTGCCAGACCAGCAGGATGCCCAGGGCGAGCGCCGCCACCTGCACACGCGGGTCACGCATCGCCCAGTTCCTCCTCCACAGCCAGATGCACATCCTCTTTCAAGTCACGCACCAAAAACGTCCGGATCTCCAATAAGTGCGGGTCATCGGCCAGCCGCGGACGTGCCCGATGAATCGGCACCTCGCGCTTGATGCGCCCGGACCGATAGCTCATGACCGCCACCCGGTCACCCAGCCGGACCGCTTCCGACACGTTGCTGGTCACGAAGAGCACGGCTGTCCCGGTCTGCGCCCAGATTCGCTGCAGTTCTTCCTGCATGATGTTCCGGGTCTGCGCATCCAGCGTGGCAAAGGGTTCATCCATCAAGAGCACCTTGGGTGCCAGCACCGCCGCCCGTGCGATGGCGACCCGCTGCCGCATGCCGCCTGACAGTTCATGGATGCAGGCGTCGGCAAACTTGCGAAGCCGGACCAGTTCCAGTGCATCGTCCACCCGTTCCCGCCGCTCCCCGGCCGGGACGTTTTGCATTGTCAGGCCAAACTCGATGTTGCCCCGCACGGTCAGCCAGGGGAACAGGGCGCCATCGGCGAAGACGACGCCCCGGTCGGGCCCCGGTCCGCGCACGGGCTGTCCGTCGACCAGGACCTGCCCGGAATCGGGCTCCTCCAGCCCCGCGCAGATGTGAAAGAGCGTCGACTTTCCGCACCCGGCCGGTCCCAGGAGGCAGAGCAGTTCGCCCCGGCGTACCCGCAGGCTGACGCCGTCCAGCACACCGGTGCGGCCCACGTGCTTCAGTTCCAACACAGCCTTCGGAGCGAGGTAAGAGCCAGGCCTCACGGGCTCACCTCCGCCAAACTGATGCTCCGTTGCCAGCTTATGTTGGTGCCTACCGACTTGACATCGTTCCTTCGTCCTGAGATAGTTAGTGTCGTAAACAATCTAGAGAGATAGGAGCCCATATCAAAGTGGCTAGTCGTACACAACGGGACTTTACCCACGGGTCAATCCCTGAACACTTGATCTCCTTTTCGCTGCCGATGTTCGCCGGCAGCCTGCTGCAGGCCATGCACTCCATCGCCAACTCGATCTGGGTCGGCCGCTTCCTAGGGCCCGAAGCGCTGGGCGCCGTTTCGCTCTCCTTCCCCATGATCATGGCGCTCCTGGCGCTGGTCATGGGCCTGACCATGGCCACCACGATCCTGGTCGCCCAGTATCGCGGTGCGAACAACGAGCCAATGGTCCGCCGGACGGTCTCCAGTTCGATGGCGCTGCTGGCCGTGCTCGGCGTGGCGCTCTCGGTGATCGGCGTCGTCTTCCGGGGACCGCTGATCGCACTGGTCTCCCCGCCGCCTGAACTGAAAGGAATGGCTACCAGCTACTTCGGCATCTTCATGGCCGGCATGATCTTCTCGTTCATGTACAACGTCCTGACTGCGCTGTTGCGGGGCCTGGGCGATGCCAAGACGCCGCTCTACTTCCTGGTGGTCTCGACGGGCATCAACATCGCCCTTGATCCGCTGCTGATTCTGGGTGTCGGTCCCCTGCCGAAGATGGGCGTCAACGGTGCCGCCGTGGCGACGATCATCGCCCAGGCCGCCTCCTCGCTCCTGCTGCTGGGCTGGGTGCGGAAGAACACCAACATGCTGCCGGCTACCCTGGCCGAGTGGAAGGTGGACGGTGCGCTGATCAAGGCAGTCGTCAAGATCGGTATGCCGTCTGGCATCCAGCAGGCGCTGGTCTCCTTCGGCATGGTCTTCGTGACCGCCATCGTCAGCTCGTTTGGCAGCACCGCGATCGCTGCCTACGGCGCCGCCTCCCGCTTTGACCAGTTCGGCTTCATGCCGCCCATGGCCATCGGCATGGCCGTCTCCTCGATGGTCGGGCAGAACATGGGCGCCGGCGACCACGACCGGGTGAAGGCCACGGTCCGCTGGGCGACGATCATCACGGTGGCTGTGACGGCCGTGCTCTCGGCCATCGCCATGGCCTGGCCGCGCATCCTCATGGTCCTCTTCACCGATGATGTCCACGTGCTGGCCGAAGGCAGCAGCTACCTGCGCTACATGGGTCCGGCTTACATCGCCTTTGCGATGATCTTTATCTACGGCGGCGCCATGCGCGGCGCCGGCGACACGGTCCCTCCGATGATCTTCGCCGTGCTGGCGCTCTGGGTCTTCCGAGTGCCGCTGGCGTACTGGTTCTCCCGCTCCATGGGCACCAGCGGGGTCTGGCTGGGCATCGCAGTCAGCGCTTTCGTGGGTATGGCGATCCACTGGGCCTACTACGCCACGGGCCGCTGGCGCAAGGCGGTCATCACCAGGCGCCCGCCGCCTGCAGTGGAAGCCTCCAGTGCTGACTAGTCAGGGGTCATAGATTGCACAAGAAAAACCCAGGCGTTGGCCTGGGTTTTCCGTTGCCCGCTGCCCCATTGCCAACGCCTGGGCGGACCTCGATGGTCCGCTCAGGCGACCGGTCAACCGTGGGGGGTGTACGACCTCAGGCGGTCCGGGACCGGCCAGGGGTTGAGGAGCATCGGGAGCGGGTAGTTCAAGATCCTGGCGGCAGCCAGGATCACTCCTCTGTATAAGTCGCCCCGCCGCGACGAGCGCCCCTGACCGGGCCCGCACCGCCGCATCAAGCCACGGCCCCCAACCGCAACAACCGCGCATCGTACCGAAGTACGACCCCCCTACGTCCCCCCCGTACGATGCGCCACCCCGCTCCCCGATGTTACGGTATACCTGCAAGACCTTCCATCGACAGGAGTGGCCAGTAATGAAGCAGTACCGCACGCTCTTTGGCAACCGGAACTTCATGCTCCTCTGGATCGGGACCGCCATCAGCAACGTGGGGGACTTCTTCAACTCCATCGCTCTGGTCAAGGTGCTCAGCGAAGACCCCGCCCACCTTGGGCTCTGGATGTCGCTGATCATGATCGTCAAGGTTCTCCCCGGGGTCCTCCTGGGACCGGTGGCCGGCGTGGTGGCCGACCGCTTCTCCCGCAAGACGATCATGATCGTCGCCGACCTGCTCCGGGCAGTCCTCGTGGCAGGCCTGGTCTTTGCCACCCAGCCCTCCGTCATCATCCTGCTGGTCGCCCTGGCCGCCACGGTCTCCACCTTCAGCGGCCCAGCCTACAGCGCCCTCCTGCCCTCCCTGGTCAAGCCGGAGGAGCTGGTCACCGCCAACTCCCTCTCGGTCATCACCGGCCGCATGGCGATGCTGATCGGCAACGGCCTCGGCGCCGTGGTGATGCTCTTCGTCGGCGCCCACAACGTCTTCCTGATCGACTCGGCCAGCTACCTGGTCTCCGCTGCCTTCCGGCTGGCGCTGGTGCTTCCTGCGGCCGCCGCAGTGGTCAAGTCCGCTGCGCAGCAGACCGGCGTGATGCGCCGCTTCACCACCGACCTGATGGAAGCGTTCAGCTTCATCCGTCAGACGCCCACCATCCGCCACCTGATGACGACCATCGCGATCGCCGCCATTCCCGACTCAGCGATCTCGGTGCTGATGACCACCTTCTTCACGGTGGAACTCGGCCTGGCCGCCGAAGGGCTGGGGCTAGTCTGGGCCCTGATGGGTGGTGCCGCCGTGGTCGGCGCCCTGGGCATCGGAGCCCTGGGCAACAAGGTGCACTGGAAGTACCTGCTCAGCGCCGGCATCTCCTACATCTGGGCCTGTGCCATGGCGGCGTTGCTGGTACGGGGCGTCATCTCCTCGTCGATCTTCGTGGGGCTGATCGGACTAGGCAGCGGCGTGGTCAACGTCGCCTTCCAGGCGGCCATCGGACTGTTGGTGCCCGATGCAGTCCGGGGGCGTGTCTTCGGCGCCTGGAACACGCTGAACAACCTGATTTACGTGGCAGGCGTGCTGCTCGCCGGATGGCTCTCCGACCGCATCGGCCCCTCCATCACCATGATGGGTTTTGTCACCTTCTACCTGGTCGCCGGCCTTCAGGTCTGGTTCGCCTTCCGCCACGAAGGCAAGGCGCCCCAGGTGCCCGCTGCCGTGGCAGGCGATTAGCGCACCTGCCCGGTGCCCCGAATGATGTACTTGTAGCTGGTCAGCTCCGCCAGACCCATCGGCCCCCGGGCGTGCAGCTTCTGCGTGCTGATGCCGATCTCGGCGCCGAACCCATACTCGCCTCCATCGGTAAACCTGGTGGAGGCGTTGTGATAGACTGCCGCGGCGTCCACGGCGCTCAGGAACCGGGCCGCGGCAGCCTCATCAGCCGTAATGATGGCCTCGGAATGACGGGTGCCGTAGGCGGCGATATGCGATAGCGCCTCCTCCAGTCCGCCGACCACCTTCACGGAGAGGATCAGGTCGTTGTACTCCGTCGACCAGTCTTCATCCGTCGCGGCGGTCGCGTCCGGGAGATAGCGCAGCGCCTCGTCACACGCCCGCAGCGCCACGCCGCGGCTGGCCAGCGCGGGCCCCACCTGCCTCAGGAAGTCAGCAGCCACCGCCCGATCCACCAGCAGCGTCTCCGCCGCATTGCAGACGGCCGGGGCGCCGCATTTCGCGTTCACCGCCACCGATGCGGCCATGGCCAGGTCAGCCGCCTCGTGGACGTAGATATGGCAGACCCCGGCCCCGGTCTCGATGACGGGCACCCGGCTCTCCCGCAGCACAGTCTGAATCAGGCCGGCGCCGCCCCGGGGAATCAACACATCGACCAGGCCGGTGGCGTTCATCAGCTCGTGGGTGGTCTCACGGGTGGCGGGCAGCACCTGGACCAGGGCCTCCGGCAGCCCGACCCGGGCCAGCCCGGCGGCGATGGCGGCGCCCAGCGCCTCATTGGAGCGGGCCGCCTCCTTGCCGCCTTTCAGCAGGACGGCGTTCCCCGACCGCAAGGTCAGTGCGGCCGCATCGATGGTCACGTTCGGCCTGGCCTCATAGATGATGCCGATGACGCCCAGCGGCACCCGCACACGGCGAATGGCAATGCCGCTCGGGGGCTGCCAGGCCGCCAGCTCCTCCCCCAGAATGTCTGGCATCGCTGCGATGGTCAGCACGGCTTCCCGCATGGCCGCAAGCTTGCGGGCGTCAAGGCGCAGCCGGGCGACCATGGGCCCGGGCAGGTGGGCGGCAGCCGCCAGGTCGTGGGCGTTGGCTTCCAAAATCGCTGCCTCCTGCACCCCGAGCTCCTCCGCCACCGCCTCCAGCGCCTGGCGCCGCAGCTCCGGCGACGCCGTCTCCAGCACCCGCTGGGCGCCCCGGGCTGCCCGGGCGGCTTCGGCAACGCTCCCGATCATATCCCCGCCACCTCCCCGAAGAGTGTCCCGACCGTCTCACCGGCCAGAATCGATCGCAGCACCCCGGGCGCCCCCCCGTTGGCCAGCACCATCCGAATGCCCGCCCCGGCACAGATCCTGGCAGCCTGCACCTTGGTGATCATCCCGCCCGTGCCCGTGGCCGTGCCGGCGCCGCCGGCCATCGCCTCCAGGTCATCTTCCGGCGCCACTTCTGCCAGCGGGCTGAGCCCGGTCTTTCCCCGGGGGTCCTCGGTATACAGACCATCCACATCCGACAGCAGAATCAACAGGTCGGCGCCGATCATGGCCGCGACCCGGGCGGCCAACGTATCATTATCGCCCACCCGAATCTGCTCGTTGGAGACGGAGTCGTTCTCGTTGACGATGGGAATGACACCCCACTCCAGCAGCTGGTCGAAGACGCCGGCGGCGATCTCCCGCCGATGCGCATCTTCGAAGTCCTGGCGGGTCAGGAGCATCTGCCCCACGGGACGGCCATACTCGGCAAAGAGCGCCTCGTACCGGTGCATCAGCAGCCCCTGCCCCACCGCGGCCAGCGCCTGCTTGCGGCGGGTCTCCGCCGGGCGCTGAGTCAGGCCGAGGCGGCCCATGCCGGCGCCCACTGCGCCTGAGGTAACGAGCACCAGCCCGCGCCCTTCGGCCGCCAAGTCGGAGAGCTGGCGCACCAGCGCCTCCATGCGCCCCAGGTGCAGATGACCATTGGGGTGGGTCAGTGTACTGGTGCCAACTTTGACGACGATGCGTTTTGATGCCATGACGCCTGTTCTCATATGTGTTGCATCCTCCCGCAGACAAAATAAAAAACTCCGTCCGAACAACGCCGGACGGAGTCTGACTTCCGTGGTACCACCTGGCTGAGCCTGTGCAAAAACAGGCCCACTCACTTTCGCACGCTAACACGTGCGCCCCATGGGTAACGGGCGGGGTGCCCGGGGCGACTCAACGTCGCCGGCTCAGGGATGGGTTCGGCAACCTCAGCCTGACCGGACTCACACCAAATGTCCGGCTCTCTGAACAGGCGTTCTGTTACTTACTGGTTCCCGTCGTTGCCTTTGTTCGTATTTAGGGTGAAGTATATGCCCAGCCGGCGCTTCTGTCAATAGGGAGCGTACGTAGCCTTTTGACACTTTCGTGTCATCGTATCCCCCGTTTGTTTGATGATACCTTAACGGTATCTGATGCAACGGAGGTGCTCTACGTCATGGCAGTGTTCGTATGCAAGGGCTGCGGTGCGGTCAAGGAAGGCCGGTGCAAGCCGAAGAAGTGTGAATGTGGTGCCGAGGGCCAGTATGAGAAGGTAGAAGAGAAGAAGTAGGCATGGTCTCCACATGAGCCCGGGGTGCTGATCTCCCCGGGCTCTTTCTTTATCCCTTCTACCCATATTATCCCTTTCCATATAAAATACTTCTTCTGGTATAATGGCAGGAAGAACCGACCAAAGGCCCGGAAAGGAGCGTGCCGGATGACCCGCACGCTGGACGTCCGAGCGATCAGCCAGAGGATTGCTATCCTGGCCCTGCTCGTGACGCTGTCACTGGTGGCCGCCGACCCCGGGTGGCACCATGTCTGGCTGCTGCCCGGAGGACTCTGCATCGTCCTCTTCTCCCATTTGCCGGAGCGCCTGCCGCCGCTGGTCCGACTCCTTCCTGTGCTTGTGGGGCATACCGTCCTGGCGTTGGGCATGAGCGCCGACCAGGAGTTGCAGAACGTCTATGTATTGTTGATGTACGTTCTGAACCTGCTGGGGGCCGGCAGTCTGGCAGGGCTTGAGACGGCCATTGCCGGCACCTGGATGGCCGGATGGTACGTCCTCGCCCGGTATCTGGTGACGGTCAGCCTCGGTCATCGGTATGACCTCGGCACCGCGATGATCGACGTGGTGACCTGTCTGTCCGTTTCGTTCTTGGTCTACGGCTCTGCCGAGGGCCAGCGCAAGATCAAACATCTGAACCAGATGCTCGCTGAGCGGTCGCACCAGACCGAGACCGAGCTGCAGCGCACCCTGGAAACGTCGCGTGATATCGTGCTGGTCAGCGACTTCACGCGGAAGGTCCTCAGCATCAGCCCGGCCTGTTGGCGGATTCTGGGGTACACCCCGGCAGAGTTGGTTGGGCGGACACTGGGCGATACGGTCCACCCGGACGACCGGGAAGCCTGTGCACACCAGTGGGCCTCACTGATCGCCGACGGCGGGTTCGCCCGCTTCGAGTACCGGTACTTGCACAAGGATGGCGCAGCGGTCTGGCTGGAATGGGACGCCCGGTGTGACCAGGAAAACGGCGTGATTCGGTCCGTCGCCCGGGACATTACCGAGCGGAAGCGCTTTGAGGCAGAGCTGTCCCATCTGGCCACCCATGACGGCCTGACCGGCCTGCTGAACCGGCGGGGATTTGAAGAGGCCCTGACGTCCGCCATCCGTCAGTCAGCCGGCGCCCTCCTCTACCTCGATCTAGACGAGTTCAAGTACATTAACGACTCGCAGGGCCACCGGGCGGGCGACGGGCTGCTGCGCAACCTCGCCGCAGCGCTCAGCGCACATGGCCGGCAGGGTGACGTCCTGTCCCGGGTGGGCGGCGACGAGTTTGCCATGCTGCTGCCCAAGGCAGACCTGGGCGAGGCCCGGGCTGTGGCGGAGTCAATTCTGGAAGTGCTGCGGCAGCAGCCGCTGGATGCCGGCGGACAGCCCGTCAGCATCACGGCGTCAATCGGGGTCGCCCTCTTTCCGGCCCACGGCGAGACCCTGGAAGCGCTATTGGTCCATGCCGACCAGGCGATGTATCAAGCAAAAGCACATGGCCGGAATGTGGTCGCCATTTACCATCCCGATGCTGACTTTTCCGCGCAGGTCCAGCGGCGACTCACATCGGAACGGCTGATCCGCCAGGCGCTGGAGCAAAACGGCTTCGTGCTGTACGCCCAGCCCATTTTGGACCTGGCAACGGGGCATATTCCCCACTACGAGCTGCTGCTCCGGATGCTGGACGCCGGCGGCGACCTTCTGCCGCCCGCCGCATTCCTCGATGTGGCTGAGCGGTTCGGCCTGATCCATCAGATCGACCGCTGGGTGGTCCGGCAGGCGATTGGGCTGATGGCGAGGTTGGAGCAGGAAGGCCAGCAGATCTGCCTGGAAGTGAACCTTTCCGCCAGAGCCCTGACCGACGCCGAACTGCTGGTCCTCCTCCGGCGGGAACTGGCGGCGACGGGCATCGATCCGCACCGCCTGGTCTTTGAGATCACCGAGACGGCTGCCATCGCCGA
>Ga0196970_1001064_pt1 | contig 21741 bp, 16 predicted proteins | sample S1v_513CmetaG_FD_148672 | JGI IMG/M metagenome (GOLD analysis project Ga0196970, IMG submission 148672) | Soil microbial communities from Anza Borrego desert, Southern California, United States - S1+v_5-13C | ecosystem: Environmental > Terrestrial > Soil > Desert | place: USA: California...
TGAACGCCTGGGTCGCGCCGTAGCGCAGCACCCCGCCGATGCCGCCACCGACGGCGACCAGGCCGAACGCGGCGGGCGACCCGGCCCGCAGCGTCACGCCGACTCGCGCACGACCAGCTCGGAGTGGAAGATCACCGGCTCGGTCGGCTCCTCGGCGCCCGACAGGATCGACAGCAGCAGGTCGGCGGCCGCACGGCTCATCTCGACCACCGGGTTGTGGATCGTGGTGAGCTCCGGTGCGGTCGACACCGCGACCCCGAGGTCGTCGAAGCCGACGACCTTGACGTCGCCGGGCACCGACCGCCCGTGCCGGGTCAGGGCGCCGATCGCCCCCGCCGCCATGAGGTCGGACGCCGCGAAGACTCCGTCGATGTCCGGGTACGCCGCGAGGAGCCGCTCCATCGCGGCGGCGCCACCGGCGGTCGTGAAGTCGCCGCGGGCCATGGCCTCGTCGGACAGGCCGGCGGCGTGCAGGGAGCTGCGCCAGCCGGCGAGCCGGTCGACGCCGGCCGCCATGTCCAGGGGCCCGGCGATCGTCGCGATGCGGGTGCAGCCGGCCTGGACCAGGTAGTCCGTCGCGACGCGTCCCGCGTGCGTGTTGTCGAGGTCCACGTACGGGAGCACGTCGGCGCCCTTCCAGGGCCGGCCGACGAACACGCACGGCAGCTGGCAGTCGATGAGCACCTGGTTCAGGCCGTCGTCCCGGTGGTGGGAGACCACGACGGCCCCGTCGACGTGCCGGTTCGCGAGGTAGTTGGCGGTGCGCTGCGAGCTCTCGTCGCGGCGCGCGATGAGCAGGATGAGCTGGATGTTCGTCGGGTCGAGCGCCGCCGTGATGCCCTGCAGGGAGCCGGCGAAGTAGGGGTCGGTGAGCACGCGCTCGTCCGGTTCGGGGACCACCAGGGCGACGGAGTCCGTGCGCCGGGTGACGAGGCTGCGGGCCGCCCGGTTGGGGATGTACCCGAGCTCCGCGATGGCCGCGTCGACGGCGCTCTGCGCCGCCGGACTCACCTTGAGGCCGCCGTTGATGGCCCGCGAGGCGGTCGAGCGGGAGACGCCGGCCGCCTTGGCCACCTCCTCCAGCGTCGGGGGCTGCCGGAGCACGTTGCGTCGGGTCGTCGTCTCTGTCACCACTGCCTGCTCTCCGGGTCCGCACCGGCGGCCAGGGCGGCGTACCAGTGTCCCGATCTCTTGATGGTTCGTTGCTGCGTCGCGAAGTCGACGTGCACCAGGCCGAAACGCTTGGTGTAGCCCCACGCCCACTCGAAGTTGTCGAGCAGGGTCCACACGAAGTACGCCCGCACGTCGGCGCCGGCGTCGATGGCCGCGCGGAGCGCGACGACGTGGTCGCGGAGGAACTCCAGTCGCCGCTCGTCGTCCACGGCGCCGTCGGGGCCGACGACGTCGTCGAACGCCGCGCCGTTCTCGGTCACCGCGAGCCCCACGCCCGCCTGGCCGGTGTACTCGGCCTGCAGCCGCAGGAGGAGCCGCGTGAGGCCCTCCGGCTGGATCTCCCAGCCCATCGGCGTCGTCGGCAGGCCGCGTGGTACGCGGAAGACGTCGTCCGCGGCGGGGAGCGGGTTCTCCATGGGCCGGTGGGTCGGTGTCGGCGCGAAGGACGGCACCGGGGGCCGACGCCGGCTGACCGCGCTGCCGTGGTAGTAGTTCACGCCCAGGACGTCGATCGGCGTGGCGATCACGTCCAGGTCCCGGTCGCGCACGTGCTCGGTCAGGCCGAGGTGGGCGGTGTCGGCGAGGACGTCGTCCGGGTACCGGCCGCGGAAGATCGGATCGAGGAAGATGCGGTTCCACTGCCCGTCGACGCGACGGGCGGCCTCGACGTCGTCGGGGTCGTCCGGGTCGGCCGGGTCGGTGAGGTCGAGGTTGAGGCTGATGGAGAGCACCGCGTCCGGGGCGCGCGAGCGGAGCTCTGCCGCCGCCATGCCGTGTGCCAGGAGCAGGTGGTGCACGGCGGCCAGTGCGGCACGCCGATCGCGTCGGCCGGGGGCGTGCTGGCCGTTCCCGTAGCCGAGGTACGCCGAGCAGAACGGCTCGTTGAGCGTCGTCCACACGTTCACCCGGTCACCGAGCGCGTCGTGCACGCTCAGCGCGTAGTCGACGAAGCGATGGACGGTCTCCCGGTCCGCCCACCCGCCGCGCTCCTCGAGCGCCTGGGGGAGGTCCCAGTGGTAGAGGGTCAGCCAGGGCTGGATGTCCTGGGTGAGCAGCTCGTCGACCAGCCGCGAGTAGAAGTCGAGGCCCCGCCGGTTGACCGCGCCCCCGTCCGGGCGGACCCGCGCCCAGGAGGTGGAGAACCGGTAAGCGCCCAGGTTGAGCCGCCGCATCAGCGCGGCGTCCTCGGCGTACCGGAAGTAGTGGTCGCAGGCGACCTCGCCGTCGTGGTCGTCGACGACGGCGCCGGGCACGCGGCAGAACGCGTCCCAGATGGAGTCGCGGCGACCCTCGAGGTGCGCCGCGCCCTCGATCTGGAACGCCGCGGTGGCAGCCCCCCAGAGGAGCGGGTGCGGACGCCCGGGGTCGGACGGACTCATCGTCATCGGCTGTCCTCGTCCGGCCGGGCGGCCGTCGCGTGTCTCGAGTGTGGGGGCCGCTCAGGTGAGAGCGATCCCACGGGCTGCATCCTCGTGCCGACGAGGGCGGGTGTCAACACGCCGCGCGCGCAGGAGTGGCGCCGTGCACCACCACATCGTATCGCCGCTGCGGGTGCGCCGGACTCAGCCTGCGAGCCACGCCGCGGCGGCCCGCTCCTCCGCCTCGACGACGGCGTGCACGGCCTGCGCCGTCGCCTCCTCGAGCGCGGAGCCGAACAGGGGCACCGGTGCCCGCAGGTCCCCGTGCACGTGCCCCGTCGTCCCGCCGTCGGGGTCGCCGACCAGGTGCAGCGTGCCGGTCAGGCGGACGGGGGTGCCGACGATCTCGACCACGATCGTGCCGCGCCGCTCGTCGCCCGACTGGGCCTCCCACGCCTCCACCTGACGGATCTCGAGGCTCGAGCCCACGAGCGGGCGGAGGTGCGGTGGGATGCCCGTCGTGGGGACGTGCCGGCGCGTCGTCACAGTGAAGGCGCGCTGCGCGTCGCCCACCACGGCGACGCTGTGCGAGAGGGCGCCGGCCGCGCGTACCTTCGCGGCGACGAAGTCGCCGTCCGCGAGCATGGTCGCCACGCGCGCGATGTCCGCGTCGTAGCGGAGCCTGGCACGCAGCTGCACGGCCGTCCTCTCCCTCGGTGCGACGAGGCTAACAAGCCCCGCGGCGCAGGGACCTAGAGTTTCGGTGTGTCCACGCTCTCCGATCTCGTCTCCCGGCACGCCGACCTGCCCCCGCAGGACGTCGAGTGGCTGCACCTGCTGGTGGGCGACTGGCAGCTGATCTCCGACCTGGCCTTCGCCGACCTCGTCCTGTGGCTGCCCACTGCGGACGGGAGCTTCGTCGCAGTGTCGCAGGCGCGGCCCTCCACGGGTGCGACCGTGCACTACGACGACGTCGTCGGAAGCCAGGCGCCCGAGGGCCTGCGGCCCCAGCTCGAGCGCGCGCTCGAGCTGGTGGAGATCCAGCGCTCCCGCGAGCCGCGGTGGTTCGGGACCTACGCCGTACGCGAGGAGGCGGTCCCCGTCGTCCGCGGCACCAAGGCCATCGCGGTGATGGCGCGTCAGACGAACCTGGGGGGAGTGCGTACCCCCAGCCGGCTCGAGCTCAACTACGTGGAGGCCGCCGACGACCTGGTGGCGATGGTCTCCCGCGGGGAGTTCCCGGCGCCCAACTCTCCGACGGGCCCGCGGCGGGGCGCCCCGCGGGTCGGCGACGGGCTGATCCGCCTCAACTCGGAGGGGGAGGTGCTCTACGCGAGCCCGAACGCGCTGAGCTGCTTCCACCGGCTCGGCGTCCTCGGCTCCCTCGTCGGCCAGTCGCTCGCCGAGGTCACGACCGAGCTGCTCGAGGAGAGCTCGCCGGTCGACGAGTCGCTGCCCCTCGTCGTGACCGGGCGAGCGCCGTGGCGCACCGACGTCGAGGCGCGGGGCGTGTGCGTGTCGCTGCGCGCCGTGCCCCTCACGGACCGCGGGCAGCGCCTGGGCTCCGTGCTGCTGTGCCGTGACGTGTCGGAGCTCCGCCGGCGCGAGCGCGAGCTCATCACCAAGGACGCCACGATCCGCGAGATCCACCACCGCGTGAAGAACAACCTGCAGACCGTCGCGGCCCTGCTGCGGCTGCAGGCGCGGCGCATGCGCTCGCCGGAGGCCCGGGCCGCCCTCGAGGAGGCGATGCGGCGGGTGACGACCATCGCCCTCGTCCACGAGACGCTCTCGCAGGCCCTCGACGAGGCCGTGGACTTCGACACGCTGGTCGACCGCAGCCTGCACCTCGCCGCCGACGTCGCCTCGGCCGGTAGTTCGGTGCGCACCGTGCGGACGGGCACCTTCGGGATGGTCCCGGCGGAGGGTGCGACGGCGCTCGCCCTCGTCCTCACCGAGCTCGTCACCAACGCCGTGGAGCACGGCCTGGCCGGCAGCTCGGGAACGGTGGAGATCACGGCTGAGCGCTCAGGGGCGCACCTGCGGGCGGTGGTCGCCGACGACGGCGTGGGCGTCGACCCGGACCGCGGCCCGTTCACCGGCCTCGGGACGCAGATCGTCGAGACGCTCGTGCGCAACGAGCTCCGGGGCACCATCGAGTGGTCCGACCGGGCAGGGGGCGGGACGCAGGTCGTCCTGGAGCTCGAGCTGCGGGACCGACGGCCCGCGTGAACGCGGGGCAGGGCCGGTGCGCCGTCGCCCGTGCCGTGCCGGGACAGTCGTCTGCCCTGGGACCACAGGGGGCGGAGGGTCCCAGGGCAGACGAGCTCGTGGGGGGTCAGCCGGCGCGGCGGGCCCGGGCGGTGCGGCGCTTGAGGGCGCGGCGCTCGTCCTCGGACAGGCCACCCCAGACCCCGGCGTCCTGCCCGGTGTCGAGGGCCCACGTGAGGCACGTGTCGACCACGGGGCAGCGACGGCACACGGCCTTCGCGTCCTCGATCTGCTGAAGTGCCGGGCCGGTGTTCCCGATCGGGAAGAACAGCTCGGGGTCCTCGTCCAGGCAGGCAGCGCGGTGGCGCCAGTCCATCAAGTTCAACTCCTCAGGCACACGTGTGGGCAGCCCCGTACGGGGTGCTCCGACAGTGGGGGATCATGGGAACGTCCTATGACTGGTACAAGCCTCACACGAGTGGCCAGGCTGCACAAGGGTTTCCGCCTGTGAAACACGTGGTATGGGGTGAGGTTTTGATCACATCGGTTCGACCCCGGACGGAGGTCCTGTGACCCCTGGTGAGATCGCTGCCACGTCGTCCGCGGACGGCGCGCTCCGGCGCCCCGGCGCCGTGACCGTCGCCGTCGTCGGTGTGGCCTTTGAAGGGCTCGCCCTGGTGGTCAGCGCGGGGGCCGGTGTCGTGCAGCTCGTGGGGCACGGGTCGTCCGCCGTCGGCGTCACGGTGTTCCTCGTGGTGGGGGCGCTCGGGGTCGCGTGGGTGCTCGGAGCGGCTGCCTCGGCGCTCCGCAGAGGCAGCCGCCGCGCTCGCGGCCCGCTCATCACCGCGCAGCTGCTGCAGGGCGCGACCGCGCTCGCCGTCGTGCAGGTGCCCGGACGCCCGGGCTGGCTCGCGGCAGCGGCGCTCGCGGCGATCCTCCTGGCGGTCGTCGTCGTCGTGGCCCTCCTCACCCCGAAGGCGGTGGCGTTCGCCACGCGGTGACCTGCACGGGCGTCGGCCGCCCGGCACGGACGACGACGCCGCGCCCGGGGTGCCGTGGGCGGACCGGGTCGGCCGCGGCCGCCACGTCGGTGCCGGCCACGTCGCCCGAGCCCGGCTCGAGCGGCCCGAGCACGACCGTGGTCGTGCCCCGGAGAGCCGCGCACAGTCCCCGGTAACGCCGCTGCGGCCTGGTCGGTCCGGGCGGCCGCCACGATGACGGGCCGGTCCCGCCCGCCCGTCGCCCGGTGCAGCACCCATCCGGCGAGCGTCTCGTCCAGGGCCGGATCGGCCCGGCCGAGACGGTCGGCGTCGTCCACGACGAGCACGTCCCGGACCTCCCGTGCGCACCGCTCAGCCAGGGCGGCCGCCGTAGCAGCTGTGCCGGCCGTCCAGCCGACGAGGCCGGGGTGCCGGGCCAGCGGCTCGCCGGCCAGCTCCGCCAGGGGACCGTCCGTCGCGAGGACGCACGCCCGGAGGCCCCGGTCCAGCAAGCCCTGCAGCACCGTCGCCAGGGCGGTCGACCGGCCGGTCCCGTCCGGCCCCACGACGAGGAGACCACCCGCGACGTCGACCGTCACCGGTCCGGCGTCGTCGCCGCCGATCCCGAGCGGCACCGACCACGGCCCCCCGGGTCCGCGGATCGGCAGCGTGCGGGCCTCGGCCACCAGGGGTATCGGCGCCAGCCGGAGGGGTGGCCCCGCCTGGGGCGCGGCGGCCGGCCACACGGCATCCGGCCGGGCCATCTGGCAGCGGACCCCGCCGTGGTGCTCGACCCAGACCCCGCGGCCGGGCGGGCGGCGCCCGCCGACGAGCTCCCGGGGGACCCCCAGCAGCACGTCGTCGGCGGCGTCCGGGACGGCGAGCACCAGGCGGTGGGACGCCCGCGGCGCCCAGCGGAGCACGTCCCGGGGCTCACCCGCGACGACGATCGCCAGCCCGTGGTGCGGGCCGTCCCGGACGACGCCGTCCAGCAGGTCCCCGCCCCGGCCACGGGGCACCGCCTCGAGGGCGCGCACGACGGTCGCCACGTCGTCCACCGCGAGCAGGCTCGGCCGGGCCGGGCGTGAGGTCAGGAGCGCGAGCAGGCGCACGATGCGTCGCGGGTCGTCGGCGCCGACCACCGTGCCGAGGCCCGGCGAGCGCGGGCGGCCGGTCGCGGCGTCGGCGCCTCCCAGGTCGGCCGTGAGCTGTCCGGTCGCGCCGACGACGTGCGCCTCCCACCCCGCGGCGAGGGCAGCCTGCACCACGGTCGCGACCACCGTGCTCCGGCCGGAGCCCCGCGCGCCGGCCACCGCGAGCAGCCCCCGGGCCGGCCAGGTGAGCACCCCGTGCGCCTGGCCGCCCGTCGGGTCGGTGAGGCCCAGGGCGAAGGTCGGGGACCGGCGTCCTGCACCGACGCCGTGCTGCCCAGTCGGTGGCAGCTGTGCGCGGCGGACCTCGAGGGGTAGGGGCGGCGCCCAGAGCCGTGCACCGACCGCGGCTCTCGACCCAGCCGCAGCCCGGACGACGGCTGTGAGCCGCTCGGTGCGGTCCGTCGCGGGGTCGTGCGCCGCGCCCGCACCGTCCGCGACGCCACCGCCCCGTCCGGTGCGTGCGGCGCCGAACGCCGTCCAGTCCGGGGCGCGCCGGACCACCGGCACGGCTGCGGTCGGCAGGGCCGCCCAGGGCGCCTGGAACACCTCGACGGGTCCGGCCCCCCGCCGCAGGACGGCGCGGCCGGGCCGGTCACGCGGCAGCAGGGCCGCCGCAGGGACGTCGACGACGTCGATGGAGTCGCCCGCCTCGGTCACCCGGAGGCAGATGCGCAGGGCGAGGTTGGCCCGCATCTGAGGGCTGACCACGAGGTGGAACCCCAGCGACCGCCCCTGGGCCGCGAGCCGCACCAGGCCCGGCACGAAGTCCGGCAGGTCCTCCGTGAGTGCCTGGAACTCGTCGACAACCACGAGGAGCCGGGGGAGGTCGGGGAGGTCGGCGGCGTCCGCGACGCCCGCTGCGGCCAGGGCGGCCTCCCGTCGCCGGAGCTCGGCGCGCAGCCCGTCCAGGGCGCGTCCGGCCTCGGCGGGATCGAGGTCCGAGACGCTTCCGACGACGTGGGGGAGGGTGCCGCACCGGCCGACGCCCGTGCCGCCCTTGAAGTCGAGGAGGACCATGGCGAGGCGCTCGGGCGGGTGCCGGAGGGCGAGTGCGAGGACGAAGGCCTGCAGCAGCTCGGACTTCCCCGAGCCCGTGGTGCCCGCGACCAGGGCGTGCGGCCCGTCCGCCGCCAGGTCGACCTCCACCACGCCACCCGCGCCGATGCCGAGCGGCACGGTCGGCGGCCCGGCTCCTCCCGCCGCCCACTGCGCGCGCACCCCGGCGACGTCGGTGGGCAGGCCGACGGCGGCGAGGCTGACCGCTGCGGGCAGCTCCGTCGTGGGGGCGGGGCCGTCCGCGCCGGCCCGCGCGGACGGCACGCGCGCCGCCGCGTCGCGCGAGGCCAGCCAGCGCGCGTGGTCCTCAGCCCACGCCACGCCGCCCATCGGGACCGGCACGGCCCAGCTGCGCTCCGGCCCGGCCAGGACGCCCGTGCCCCCCGGGTCGACCGTCAGCGTCCAGCGGCACCACGGCGGGACCTCGGCCGTCGACCGGGCGAGGGCCAGGACCGCGTCGGCGGACCCGCTGCGCCGCAGCCACCAGCGTTCCAGCGCGATCCGGGAGCCGGGCTCGTCCAGCACGGCGAGCAGGGGTGTGCCGCGCAGCACCGGCGCGGCGCCGTCGCCGCTGCTCACGGCGGCGTCGGCCACCCCGCCGAGGCGTTGCTCCAGCCACCGGCACCACGCCCAGTCCCCGAGCCGCCGCCGCCCCACCACGAGGGCCAGGTGCACCTCCGGCGCCAGCAGCGCGGCGCCGACGAGCGCACGCCCCGTGGCGCCGACCGCCGCGTCGGGCCCCAGGACGACCAGGCCCTCGGTCGCGAGCTGCCACCACGGCGGCAGCCGGGCCGGCGCGGCTCGGCACAGGTCGGCCTCCGGGCCGAGGTCCGGGCGGGGTGGCCGCCGCCGTCGCAGGCGCGCTACGAGGAGCGGCAGGCCGGTGGCCGCCGGCCCCGCCACCGCCAGGAGGAGGTACACGGGGCTCCGCGTGAGGGCCGCGAGCGTGAGGCCGACGGCGAGGGGGACGACGAGCGCCACGAGCCCCGCGTGGGCCGTCGCGGGGTGCGGCGCCGCCGCATCGTCCGTCGGCGTGCCGGGCGCCGCGGCGGGGGCGCGCACGGCGAGCGCGGTCGTGCCCACCAGCAGCCGGTCGGTGGGCCGGACGAAGCCCCATGCGAGGCGCCGCCTGCGCCGCCCGCGGACCCGGGTCAGCCGTCCCCGCCCCGCCCGGCGCACCACCCACCACCGGCCCACGCGGCGGATCACCGCGTGACGGCGGGACACGGCGGGATCGCGCAGGGTCAGGGCGCCCGGTCCCGCGGCCGCGCGGCCGACCAGCACCCGATGGTCGGACGGGCGTCCCACCGCGCCGGCATCCGGCCCGGCGACCACGCCCACGTGCCAGCCGCCCACGGGCGCGGAGGTGGCCGCCGTCTGCTGCCCGCCCGCCACCCCGAGGGCGCTTCCCGCCACCCACGGCGCCACACCGGCCACCTGGCTGTCCTGCAGCGGGACGCCGGAGGCCGTCAGCGGGGCGTCGGACGGCACGCCGGTCAGGGCGGCGAGCTGCTCGCGGCACTCGCCGAGGGTGACCCCCTCGTCGACCTCCAGGTCCCAGGCGGGGTCGACGGTGAAGCGCACCGGCCAAGGGTGCGGGCGCCGCGCCGCGGGCGACGCGCGTGGGACTGCACGTCTGGGGACGGCACGCCGTCCACACCTCACTCGACGGCGAGCGCCTCCACCGGTGACGTCCGCACGGCGCTGCGCGCCGGCAGCACGGACGCCGCCAGCCCTGCGACGACCGCGACCACCACCACCAGGGCCACCTCACGCCAGGCGACGACGAAGGGCGTCGGGCCGACGTCGACGAGCACCGTCCGCGCCCCGATCCAGCCGTAGAGGGTGCCGATCACGGCTCCTGACACGGCCCCTACGCCGGCGATGACCATCCCCTCGGCGGCGAGCGACGCGCGGAGCTGTCTCCGGGACAGGCCGATGGCCCGCAGGGTCGCGGACTCCCGCCGTCGTTCGAGGACCGACAGCGACAGCGTGTTCGCCACGCCCACCAGCGCGATCACCACCGACACGGCGAGGAGCCCGACGACGATGGCGAGCATCGTGTCGATCACGCCCTGGAAGGCGGCGCGCTCGCTCGCGGCCGCCTGCACCATGACCGACGACCCCGGGGACTGCGACGCGGCCGTCTCCAGGCGCGCGACGGTCTCGACCGGGTCGGCGCCGTCGGCCAGACGCACCCACATCGTGGCCGCGGGCGCGTCGCTGCTGATCGTGAGGAGCGTCTCGGGGGTGAGCAGCAGGGTCGTCCCGGGCAGCTCGGTCACGAGCGCCGTCAGCGTCGCCGGCGTGCCGTTCCCCGGCTCGGCGTCCGGCTCGCCCCCAGGCGCGGTCGCCGTGAACACGTCCGACGCCGACACCGTGAGCACGTCCCCGTCCTGGATACCCGTCCAGCCGGCCACCTGGGCGGGGACGACCACGGTGCCGGGGGCGAGGCCCTCGACCTGTGCGCTCGAGCGCAGCACCCGGTGCGCGTCCGCGGGGGCCATGCCCAGCGCCTGGTAGTACTCCCACGCGGTCCCGTCGGCCAGCTGCAGGTCCAACGTGGCCGTCGGGAGGACCGCGACCTCACCGACGCCGTCGGTCTGCTCGAACTCCTGGACCAGCGCCGGGGGCATCGCGGCCGGGGTACCGGTCTCGCTCCAGACCATGGCCTGGACGTCGAACGGGAACTCGTCGTCGAGGCGGGCACCGAGCGCGCCGCGCGCGCTCGCGGCCCCCGTCGCCATCATGACCACCAGCGTGACGCCGATCAGCAGGGCGCTGCTGGTCGCGGCCGTGCGGCGGGGGTTGCGGACGCTGTTCGCGCCCGCGAGGCGTGCCGCCGGCCCGCGCCCGACGCCCGCCACGAGACCGACCAGCCGGGGGGCCCAGAACACCGAGCTGAGGAGGACGCCGAGGAAGGACACGGCCCCGCCCAGCACCCCCAGCACGAGGCCGCCTGCGATCTCGGCGCGCGAGCCCAGCGCGAGACCGGCAGCCATGATCAGTGCACCGACGGCGACGAGCACCCCGGCCGTCCACGCCCGGGTGCGGCCGGCCCGCTCGGCGAAGCTGGGTGCGTCGGACGGGCGCATCGCTGCGAGCGGCGACACCCGCGTGGCGGCCCTGGCGGGCGCCATCGCCGCCACGAGCGTCACCCCCACGCCGACGCCCAGCGGGACGACGACGGACCACACCGTGACGCTCGCCCCGGACGGGAGCGGGACCCCCGGCCATGTGCGGGCGAGCACCAGGAGCGCGCCCTGCACGAGCCCGACGCCGAGGACGATGCCGGCAGCCGCCCCGGCGGCGCCGAGGACGAGGGCCTCGATGATGACGGAGCGCCGCAGCTGGGAACGGTCGGCCCCCACGCACCGCAGGAGCGCGAGCGTGCGGGTGCGCTGCGCGACGAGCACCTGGAACGTGTTGGCGATCACCAGGGCGGCGACGACCAGCGCGATGGCGGCGAAGCCGAGCCCGACCGTCGTGATCACCCGCGCCTCGCTGGTGATGTCCGCGATGATCCACTCGGCCTGCTCGTCCAGCGTGCGCACCGTAGTGCTCGGGGCATCGGGGTTGCCCGCCAGCGCGGCCCGGACGCCGGGCTTGAGCGCCGTGGCGTCGGCGCCGGGGTCGACGGCGACGAGCAGCGTCGTGTACGTCGGGGGCGCACCGGGGGACTGGTACGTCGTCCACGCCCGGACCTGGTCACGCGTGGCCAGGCCGACGGGCGAGCCGACGAGCCCGGACGCGGCGTCGTCGACCAGGCCCACGACGGTGAGGTCGGCGACCGAGTGGTCGATCTCCACGGACTCACCCGTGTAGCTCTCCCGCGTCACCGTGACAGTCGCGGTGTCGCCCACCGCCAGGTCGAGGCTCGTGGCCGCGCCCTCCGGGAGGGCGATCTCGCCGGCGGCGGGTGCGCGGCCGGCGACGAGGGTCCGAGGTTCGAGCCGGCTGTCCTGCGCAGGGGCGTCGATCTGGAGCCACAGGGTGCCGGTCGCACCCGCCACCTCGACCCATGCGCTCGCCTGCGGCTCCGCCGCGGCGACCCCGGGCACGCCCCCGATGGCGGCGGCGTCGTCATCCGTCAGGGACGGGCCCACCAGCACGATGTCGGCGTCCGCGTACTGGGCGGTCACGGCACGGTAGGCGGTGCGGGTCATGACGTCGCCCGCCAGCAGGGAGACCGCGACGAACGCGCTGCCCAGTGCGATGGCGACGCCCGCCGCCGTCAGGCGTCCGAGGCTCCGCCGCATCTGCGCGAGGGCGAGGTGCCACATCAGACGGTCACCTCGTCGAGCGAGCGGAGCGCGTCGAGCCCTGCGAGCACGGACTCGGGCGTGGGGTCCGTGATGTCGCCCGCGATCCGGCCGTCCGCGATGAGCACGACGCGGTCCGCGTACGCCGCAGCGGAGGGGTCGTGGGTCACCATGATCACCGTGCGCCCGAGCTCCCGGACGGACCTGCGCAGGAAGCTCAGCACCTGGGCGCCGGCACGCGAGTCGAGGTTTCCGGTGGGCTCGTCCGCGAAGACGACGTCGGGCTTGGCGACGAGGGCGCGCGCGATCGCGACGCGCTGCTGCTCCCCGCCGGACAGCTCGCTGGGGCGGTGGGCCAGCCGGCCGCCGAGGCCCAGGGTCGCCACGAGCATGTCGAGCCACTCAGGATCCGCCGTGCTGGAGGCCATCTCGAGCGGCAGGGTGATGTTCTGCTCGGCGGTGAACATCGGCAGGAGGTTGAACGACTGGAAGACGAAGCCGACCCGCTCCCGCCGCAGCCGCGTGAGCGCGCGGTCGTCGAGACCCGTCGTCTCGGTGTCACCGATGAACGCCTGCCCGGACGTCGCGGAGTCGAGGCCGGCGAGCAGGTGCATGAGGGTCGACTTGCCGGAGCCGGACGGGCCCATGATGGCGGTGAAGGCGCCGGCGGCGAAGTCGACGTCGACGCCGTCGAGGGCGCGTACGGCGGACGGGCCGCTCCCGTACACCTTGGTGAGGCCGCGGGCGCGGACAGCGGTGATCATCTGCACGTCTCCTCCTGGGGTCACCGGAACGCTACGAGCTGGGCCGGTGCGGCGGCGTCGCGCCGCGGCATGGTCCGGGACCGCCCGACGTCATCCCGTGGTGGGACGGGCGGCCCGCCAACGGGCGGGCGGTGTCAGGCGCCAGGTCGGACGAGGCCGCTCTCGTACGCGACGACGACCGCCTGGACGCGGTCCCGCGCGCCGAGCTTCGCGAGGATCCGGCCGACGTGGGTCTTGACCGTCGCCTCCGCGACATAGAGGTCACGGCCGATCTCCGTGTTCGACCGGCCCCGGGCCATGAGCACGAGGACCTCCCGCTCGCGGTCGGTGAGCTCCGCCAGGCCCGGGTGCTGGGTGCGGGCGTCCAGGTCCGGCAACGCGGTGACCAGGTGCTCCATGAGGCGTCGGGTCGACGAGGGGGCGATGACGGCGTCGCCGGCGTGCACGGTCCGGATCGCGGCGAGCATCTCCTCCGGCGGGGCGTCCTTGAGCAGGAACCCGCTGGCGCCCGCCTTGATGGCCGCCAGGACGTACTCGTCGAGGTCGAACGTGGTGAGGACGATGACCTTCGGCGCCGGGTGGCGGCCGTTCGTGGCGTCCGCGGTGAGTCGCGCCGTCGCCGCCAGGCCGTCCATCTCCGGCATGCGCACGTCCATGAGCACGACGTCGGTCTCGACCACGGCGAGACGGCGCAGCGCCTCGGCCCCGTTCCCTGCCTCGAGGACGACCTCGAGGTCGGGCTGGGAGTCGATGACCATCCGGAAGCCGGCGCGCACCAGCTGCTGGTCGTCGACGAGCGCGACGCGGATGGGCCGGTCAGGGGCGGTCATGGGGTCTCCGGTCGGTGCAGGGGTGGGATCGGGATCTCGGCGCGGACGCGGAACCCGCCGCCGGGGCGTGGGCCGGCGGACAGGGTCCCGCCCAGCATGGCGGCACGCTCGCGCATGCCCAGGACACCCTGCCCGGCGCCGTCGGACTCGGCGGCGGCCCCGCGGCCGTCGTCGGTGACCTCGAGCACGAGCGACGCCGCGGCCCACTGCAGGAGCACGGTCGCAGTCGGGTCGGGACCGGCGTGCTTCAGCACGTTGGTGAGGGACTCCTGGCAGATGCGGTAGACGGTGAGCCCGGTGCCGGGCGGGAGGGTCCGCGGCGTGCCCATGCGCACCAGCGACACGCGCACACCGCTGTCACGCACCTGGGCGACGAGGTCGGCGACGTCGGCGACGGCGGGCTGGGGGGTCAGTGCCCCGACGGCCGGTGTCTGGCCGGTGGTCGCGGGGACGGCGGGGGTCTGACCGGTCGTGGTGCCCGGCTCCGGCGGGCGCAGCACGCCGAGGAGGCGGCGCATGTCCGCGAGCGCGGCGCGGCCCGTCTCGGCGATGGTGCCCAGCGACCGCTCGGCCGCCGCGGGGTCGGACGCCGCCGCGTACCGGCCGCCGTCGGCCTGGGCGATGATCACCGACAGGGAGTGCGCGACGATGTCGTGCATCTCACGTGCGATGCGGGCTCGCTCCGCGGCCGTGGCGATCCTGGCCTGCTGGTCGCGTTCGACCTCGAGCCGCTGCGCGCGGTCCACCAGCGCGTCGATGGCCACCCGCCGTGACCGGCGGACCAGGGCGAACGCGAACGTGCTGAGCGCGAGCAGGGCGAGCGCGACCGAGACCGGCCCGGCCGCCTGCGGCCCGGTGATGCCACGCACGACGAGGTCCGCCCCCACCCACAGGCACCCGACGACGGCGCTCGCCGCGGCGACGCGGTAGGCCCACCGCGGCCCGTGCACCGTCACGGAGTAGAGGGCGACCAGCACGACCAGGTCGACGGGGAAGACGAGCGGTATGCCGGCCAGCAGGTGGCCGAGCGCCAGCGCGTACACCGCCGCGACGGAGGCGACCGGCTGGGTGCGCCGCCAGGCGAGCGGTACGACCATCGCGAGCGACACGACCTCGACCGCCGGTCCCCGCGCGTTGTACAGGAGGTCCGTGGCGAACGGGACGGCCACGAGCGCCGCGAGGACCGCGGTCGCGGCATCGACGGCGAACCGGTGGGTGTCGTCCCACGCCGCGACCCGTTCCCACCAGCGCACCCGTCCAGGGTAGGGGCCGGGCGCGCGCCTGCGGTCCGCCCGTGGGTCGACTCGAGCGCGTCGGCGCTCCGCCTGCGGGACGAGGCGGCTGGGCGGGCGGCGTGCGGCGGACCGTGCGCCGCCGTCGCGGATCGGCTGGACAGGGGGCCGATAGCCGCCCGGACGCGTCCTCCCGCTGTGGCAGCATGAGCGCATGACGAGCGTGCTCTTGGCGGAGGATGACCCCACCATTGCCGAGCCGTTGGCGCGGGCGCTGGGGCGCGAGGGCTACGACGTCGTCGTGCAAGGGACCGGTCAAGGGGCCATCGAGGCCGCCCCAGGCGCGGACCTCCTGATCCTCGACCTGGGCCTGCCGGACATGGACGGCCTGGACGTCGCCCGCTGGGTACGCGGCAAGGGCCTCACGACGCCGATCCTCGTGCTCACGGCCCGCGCCGACGAGGTCGACCTCGTGGTCGGCCTCGACGCGGGGGCGGACGACTACGTGACCAAGCCCTTCCGCCTGGCCGAGCTCCTCGCGCGCGTCCGCGCCCTGCTGCGCCGGACCCAGAACGACGGCATGGAGGGCGAGGAGCTGTCGGCCAAGGACGTGCGCATGGACCTCGCCGCGCACCGCGCGTTCCAGGGGGACCACGAGCTGCACCTGACCGCCAAGGAGTTCGACCTGCTCCGGGTGCTCGTCCGCGAGGCGGGCGCGGTGGTGTCACGCGAGACCCTGATGCGGGAGGTCTGGGACACCGACCCCACGGGGTCGACCAAGACGCTCGACATGCACGTGTCGTGGCTGCGTCGCAAGCTCGGCGACGACGCGAACGACCCCCGGTACATCGCCACGGTGCGCGGGATGGGCTTCCGGTTCGAGACCGGCCCGAGCTGACGTGCGCCGTCGCGTCCTGCAGGCGACGATCGCGGCCGTCACGGTCGCCGTCGTCCTGCTGGGCATCCCGCTCGCCTTCTACGGCGCGCGCCTGGTGCGGGACACCGAGCTGCGCCAGCTGGCCGACCGCGCCGAGGCACTCGGCAGGCAGGTCGAGGCACGGCTGACCGTCGAGCGCCCGCTGACGTCGGACATGCTGGCCCCGTACGTCGGCGGTGGCGACACCGTGGCCGCCTCCGTGTCGGTGGTGGCGCCGGACGGCACCCGCATCCGCGCCGGGGACCCGGTCGAGGGCCAGGCCTACTCCGAGGTGGTCCGCACCGAGTCCAACGCGGTGGTGCTCCTGTCCGTGTCCTACTGGGACGTCTTCTGGGAGACCGCCAGGGCGGTGGCCCTCGTGGTCGCTGCGTCGTTCGTCGCGTTCGCGGCGGGCATCGCGATGGCCCTCTGGCAGGCGCAGCGGCTCGCGGCGCCGCTCGTGTACCTGGCCGCCAGCGCCGAGCAGCTGGGTTCCGGGCAGGTGCGCCCCCGCCTCGAGCCGTCCGGCGTCGAGGAGATCGACCTCGTCGCCGCCGAGCTGGCCCGCAGCTCGGACCGCCTGGCGGGCCGGCTCGCCGCGGAGCGTCAGTTCGCCGCCGACGCGTCGCACCAGCTGCGCACGCCGCTCACCGCACTGTCGATGCGCCTGGAGGAGATCAGCGCGGCGACCGAGCGCGACGACGTGCGTGACGAGGCACGGATCGCGCTCGAGCAGGTGGAGCGCCTGGTCGCCGTCGTCGACGACCTCCTCACCCGGTCCCGTCGGGCGTCGGGCGGGACCACCGAGGCCGTGCACCTCGCGGACGTGCTGCAGCAGCAGCGGGAGGAGTGGCAGCCGACGTTCCGGGCGGCCGGCCGGGCACTGCAGGTCGAGGTGCCCGACGACGTGGCAGTCCTGGCGACGCCGGGCGCCCTGGCGCAGGTCCTCGCGACCCTCATCGAGAACTCGCTCAAGCACGGGGGCGGCACGACGACGGTGCGCTCGCGGCCGTCGGGTCCGGGCGGGGCGGTCGTGATCGAGGTGGCGGACGAGGGCCCGGGTGTGCCGGACGACATCGCGCCGCGGATCTTCGAGCGCGAGGTGACCTCAGGGGGTGGGACGGGCCTCGGACTGGCCCTCGCGCGTGACCTCGTCGCCGCCGACGGCGGACGGCTCGAGCTCGCGCAGCGCCGCCCGCCGGTCTTCGCCGTCTTCCTCGCGGGCGTGCCACGCTCCCTGGACCCGGACGTCGTCCTGCCGCGCGGCTCGAGCATCGACCCAGGCGCGCCACGGGGCAGGCGCCGACGGCGCACCCGGCACTGAGGCGGTGAAGACGACGGCCCGGTAGGCGACGTAGCGGAACGCGGTGCCGAGCCCGATGCCGACGACGTTCGCCACGTTGTCCGCGAGCGCCGTCGTGAAGCCCAGCAGGTAGTGGGACGTGGCGAGCGTGCCGAGGGAGATGCCCATGCCGACGGCGTTCATCAGGGCGAAGGTGACGAACTCGCGGGTGCGGTCGGACGTCCGGCGGTGCGCGAAGGTCCAGTAGCGGTTGCCCAGCCACGAGACCACGGTCGCGGCGCCGACGGAGACGGCGCGTGCGACGAGCGGGCGGCCGTTGAGCGACGTCTCGAGACCGAAGCACAGGAGGTTGAACAGCCCGAGGTCGACGATGAACGCCACGCCGCCGACCGAGCCGAAGCGCAGCAGCTCCGGGAGCCGGTTCCGCATGGGTCCCAAGCGTAGACGCGCAGTGCGCGGCGCGCCGCGGCCGCTGGTCCCGGGCCGCCGGTGTGCGGCGGTGTCCGGATGGAGGGCGCGCAGGGCAGGAGGTCCGGTACCCCGGCAGAATGCGGGTCAAAGAGAGGGAGGTCTGCGATGGCTGAGCAGCCGTTGGTCGGCGTGGTGATGGGGTCGGACTCCGACTGGGCGGTGATGTCGGCGGCCGCCGAGGCGCTCGCCGAGTTCGCCGTTCCGCACGAGGTGAACGTGATCTCGGCGCACCGGATGCCGGACGAGACGATCGCGTACGGGCGGTCCGCCGCGGACCGCGGGGTGCGCGTCATCATCGCCGGGGCCGGCGGCGCCGCTGCTCTGCCGGGCATGCTCGCCGCGCTGACGCCGCTGCCGGTGATCGGCGTCCCCGTGCCGTTGGCGCAGCTCGACGGCCTGGACTCGCTGCTGTCCATCGCCCAGATGCCGGCGGGGATCCCCGTGGCGACGGTCGCCGTCGGTGGCGCGCGGAACGCGGGCCTGCTCGCGGTGCGCATGCTCGCGGCGGGCGACGACGAGCGTGGCGTACGGCTGCGGGCAGAGCTCGTGGAGTTCGCGGGCCGCCTGCGTGACCAGGCGGCGGCCAAGGGCGAGCGCCTGCGGGCCAAGGTCGCCGGGGAGCAGCGGACGGGCTTCACCGCCTGAGGTCGACGGCGCAGCCGGCTCGTCCCCGCGACGGCCGGCGAGGTGACCTCGACGGGCGGTGAGCCGCTCCGCCACATATGGTCACAGAATGGTAACGACGACCGAGACCGGCCGCCTCGACCACGTCCCTGCCCAGCGCGGGGCGCCGGTCCGGGCGTCCGCGCCCGAGCGGTTGCACGCGATCGACGGCCTCCGGTTCCTGGCCGCCTTCGGCGTCGTCGTCTACCACTACACGGCGCTCTGGAGCACGGTCTGGGGGGAGGACCCCGCGGACCGCTTCCCGACCCTCGGTGCCGGCGCCCTGTACTTCTCCGTGGGCCCGGAGCTGTTCTTCGTCGTCTCCGGCTTCGTGGTGCTCTGGACGGCGTGGGGCAGGTCGATCCCGCAGATCGTGTCGTCCCGCGTCGCGCGGGTGTACCCGGCCTACTGGATGTCCCTCGCCCTCACGAGCGTCCTGCTGCTCGTGGTGTGGCCCGAGGGCAAGGCGGTCACCCCGGGCGAGGTCGCCGTGAACGTCACGCTCCTCCAGGAGCCCCTCGGGGTGCGGCACGTCGACGGCGTCTACTGGACCCTCTGGGCCGAGCTGCGGTTCTACCTCCTCATCGCCCTGCTCGCGGCGGTGGGCATCACCCGACGCCGCGTCATCGCGTTCGCCACGGCGTGGCCGCTCGCCGCCGTCGCCGTCGACGCCGCGGGGTGGGGGCTCGCCGAGGACCTGCTCATCTCCCGGTACGCGCCCTTCTTCGCGGGCGGGATGCTGCTCTTCCTCATCCACCGCGACGGGCACGACCGCCTGCTGTGGGCGCTCGTCGGGGGGAACGCCGCGCTCGGGGTGCTGACGAACCTCGACGTCAAGCTGGGTGAGCTGGAGGCCGCCACGACCTTCGTGCCCCACCGCGGAGTGCTGGCCGTGGCGCTGCTGGCCTGCTTCGGGCTCGTCGCCGCCGCGGCCGTCACGCCGTTGCGCCGCATCGACGTGCCGTGGCTCGCGAAGGCCGGTGGGCTCACCTACCCGCTGTACCTCGTGCACCTGCTGTGGGGCTGGTGGTTCATCGACCAGGTCCAGCACGCCATGCCCACCCCGGTGACCCTCGTGGCCGCCATCGCGTTCGCGCTCGTGCTCTCCGTCGGGGTGCACGCCGTCGAGCAGCGGGCCAACCCGCCCGCCCGACGCCTGCTGCAGCGGCTCCTCGAGGGGGCGACGACGCGGGCCCGCGCCATCCGGAGGTCTCCCGCCAGCCGTTAGGGTCGGTGACCATGAGGGTGGTCGTCACCGGCGGGGCCGGGTACATCGGCGCGCACGTGGTGCGCCTGCTCCTCGGCCGCGGCGACGCGGTGGTCGTCGTCGACGACCTCTCGACCGGCGACCCGGCTCGGGTTTCGGGAGCAGAGCTGGTGCGGGCCGACGTCGCCGACCCGGGCGCCACGCGGCTGCTCGCCGAGGCGATGGCCGGGGCCGACGCCCTCGTCCACCTGGCGGCGCGCAAGCAGGTGGGGGAGTCCGTCGCCCGCCCCCTCTGGTACGCCGAGCAGAACATCGGCGGGACGGTCGCCGTCCTGCGTGCCGCCGAGGCGGCCGGGGTGCCGCGCGCCGTCTTCTCCTCGTCGGCCGCGGTGTACGGCGACGTCGCGCAGGAGACCGTCACCGAGGCCGCCCTGCCGCAGCCGGTGAACCCCTACGGCCGCACGAAGCTCGCCGGGGAGTGGCTGTTCAGGGACGCCGCCCGGGCGTGGGGGCTGCGCCAGGTGAGCCTGCGGTACTTCAACGTCGCCGGCGCCGCCGCGCCGGAGCTGGGCGACCCGGCCGTGCTCAACCTCGTGACGATCGTGCTCGACCGCTGGCGCCGCGGGGAGCCGGTCGTCGTGAACGGCACGGACTACCCGACGCCGGACGGCAGCTGCGTGCGGGACTACGTGCACGTGACCGACCTCGCGGCCGCGCACCTCGCGGCGCTGGACCACCTCGACCGCGCCGGCGGCGGCCCGGACGTGCTGAACATCGGCACGGGCGTCGGCACCTCCGTGCTGGAGATGGTCGCCCAGCTCGCCGCGGCTGCCGGGGCCGGCCCGGTGACGATCGGGCCGCGCCGCGCGGGCGACCCGGCGCGGGTCGTCGCCGATCCCGGCCTCGCGCACACGGTCCTCGGCTGGCGCGCGACCCACGACGTCGCGGGCATCGCCAGCTCGGCCGTGACGGCCGCCCGGGCGGCGGCGCGCGGCTGACTGCGTCGCCCGCAGACGTCGGGCGGCGTCAGAGCTGTGGGACGCCGCCCACCGGGCCCGGCGGGAGGTTCCCGTCGCGGATGTCGACCCAGAACTGCGGTGTCGTGTTCGGGTCGAGAAGCACGGTGGAGCCGACGCCGCCCGGCTGGTAGTTGATGTCGGCGATCGGTGGGGTGCCGCGGATGCCCTCGGGTCCGGTCGCGTTGCGGAACGCCAGGGCCAGCTGGCCCATGTCGAGGATGTTCGTCCCGTCGCTCACCGTGATCGCCCCGAGGCCGGCGCGGATCAGGTCCACCTGGTCGCCGGGTCGCGCGATGATCGACGGGTCCGACACGGTGCTGGCGACGGAGGCGATCAGCTGCTGCTGCCGCTTGGCCCGGCCGATGTCGTACTCGAGGTCGGCCTTGCGCATCCGGGCGAACGACAGCGACTCGGCCCCACCGACGGTCCGGCAGCCGGGGGCGTCCCAGACCATGCCGGAGTCGGGGTCGTTCACCGGGAAGTTGACCTTGTTGACCGCCGGGTCCATGCAGAGCTCGACGCCGCCGACTGCGTCGACGATGCGCGCGACGCCCCCCAGCCCGATCTCGGCGTAGTGGTCGATGTGCAGGCCGGTCAGGCCCTCGACCGTCTGCACCAGGAGGAGGGGGCCGCCCCACGCGTACGCGGCGTTGAGCTTGTTGGCGCCGTACCCGGGGATCTCCGCGTAGGTGTCGCGGGGCAGGCTGATGAGCGCCGACGGTCCGCTCTCGGGCACGTGCAGCACCATGATCGTGTCGGTGCGGGCGCCCATGGTGCCGTCGTCCGGGATGCCGCTCTCGTCGCCGCGGACGTCCGAGCCCGCGAGCAGGTACGTGGTGCCCGGCGTCGTGTCGGGCGTGCCGGGCAGTGCCGCCACGTGGGTGATCTGGCCGTTCGCCCACAGGAGCAGCCCGAGCGGCCACGCGATGGCCAGTGCCAGGAGCAGGCCGAGGGCGAGCGCCACCCGGCGGCCGGTCCGGCGGCGTCGGCGGGGGGCAACGGGCTGACCACTCGGCTGGCCCGGCTGCCCGGGGCGACCGGGAGCACCGGGTGGCCGGGTCGACGACGCCGCGCCTCCCGCCGTCGGGCGCGTCACGCGCTGCGCGGAGCCCGGTCGCGGCGCCGGACGGACCTGCTGGGCC
>Ga0196970_1001065_pt1 | contig 21687 bp, 17 predicted proteins | sample S1v_513CmetaG_FD_148672 | JGI IMG/M metagenome (GOLD analysis project Ga0196970, IMG submission 148672) | Soil microbial communities from Anza Borrego desert, Southern California, United States - S1+v_5-13C | ecosystem: Environmental > Terrestrial > Soil > Desert | place: USA: California...
TATCCACGTGTTACTCACCCGTCCGCCGCTGTCCCTTGCGGGACCGCTCGACTTGCATGTCTTAAGCACACCGCCAGCGTTCGTCCTGAGCCAGGATCAAACTCTCCGAAGAAAAGTTTGCGGCTCTACTTTGTTCGTACGTTCGCTTAGCTTTCTTGCTCGCTACACTGTCTAGTTTTCAAGGTTCCAGGCTTACTGTACCGCCATTCAGCGGCGACAGCTTGTTCAATTTACCACACCGATTCCGGATCGTCAACCCATTATCTCATCCTTTTGGAGGAGATTTTCAGGGCCGCTTGGTGCGAGGGCCGGGATTCGAACCCGGGACCTCTCGGTTATCAGCCGAGTGCTCTAGCCGACTGAGCTACCCTCGCATGGGAAGGATGGTGGACCGCGAAGGACTCGAACCTTCAACCGTCCGATTAAGAGTCGGATGCTCTACCATTGAGCTAGCGGTCCATCCTGTTTGTCAGGGCAGCCGGAGCTGACCGACGGTGCCTACTATAACCCCTAACCATCAGTGACGTCAACCCTTCAATCTTGTAGGAACTCTAGCAACAGTTCTCCATCTAATGTTGAAGTTATGATATGTTCATACTGAGGTGAGTGTCATGCCTACTCCCACGCCATTCCACTTTCCCCCGGACTTTCAATGGGGCGTCTCGACCGCTTCTGTGCAGATCGAAGGCGGCGCCTTTGCCGATGGCAAGGGCGAGTCGATTTGGGATCGGTTCGCACAACAAGGAAAGATTCAGGGCGGGCCCAATGCGGTCAGCATTACCTGCGACCACTACGGACGCTGGGCCGAAGATGTCAACCTGCTGGCCGACCTGGGCGTAAACGTCTATCGCTTCTCGGTCGCCTGGCCGCGCATTCTCCCGGAAGGCAAGGGCCGGGTCAACCAGAAGGGCATCGACTTCTACCGCCGCGTGATTGCGTTGTTGCAGGAGAAGGGAATCAAGCCGGCGATCACGCTGTACCACTGGGATCTGCCCCAGGCGCTGCAGGAGCAGGGCGGCTGGCTCAACCGCGACACAGCCTACCGCTTCGCCGAGTACGGGGCTACCCTGTTTCACGAGTTCGGCGCCGACGTGCCGCTCTGGATGACGCTCAACGAGCCCTTTATCGTCGTCTTCTCCGGCCACATTACGGGCGAGCACGCCCCGGGCCTGCGCCGGCCGTTTTCGGCCATGCAGGTGGCGCACCATCTTCTGCTGGGTCACGGTGAGGCGGTCAAGGCGTTCCGGCAGGTCGCTCCGATCGGGGGGCGCATTGGGTTGACAAACTTCTTGTGGGATCATCAATCCGCTTCAGGTAAGGCCGGTGACCGTGCGGCGGCACTCCGGGCCGACGGCATGATCAGCCGCTGGTTCCTGGACCCGATCTTCAAAGGTCACTATCCCGAAGACGTGATGGCCTGGTACCGCAGTCGGTTCGCGGCCCCCCGCATCAAGGAAGGCGACCTGGAGACAATCGCTCAGCCTATCGACTTTCTCGGCGTCCAGTATTACAGCCGCATCATCCACCGGGCAAACCCGTGGAACCTGTTTACCGGCTTCGCCCAGGTCGAACCCAGGGCCGTGCCGACCACGGACATGGGCTGGGAGATCTACCCGGAGGGGCTTTACAAGCTGCTGCTGCGGCTGAAGAAGGACTATGGGCCGATTCCGCTGATTGTCACCGAGAACGGCGCAGCGTTTGCCGACAACGTGGCGCCTGACGGCCGAGTACATGACGATGAGCGAGTTCGGTATCTGCAGGCGCACATTCGGGCCGTGGGCCAGGCGATGGCGGCGGGGGTCAACGTGCAGGGCTACTACGTCTGGTCGTTCCTGGATAACCTGGAGTGGCACCACGGTGTGAGCAAGCGCTTTGGCCTGGTCCACGTGGATTTCGAGACGCTCAAGCGCACGCCGAAGGAGAGCGCCTTCTGGTATCGGGACTTCATTCGAAGTGGCGCCGACCTGACCGACGTGGCCGCCTCGGAATAGCGCAGGAGATGAGACAGTGCATCACCTCGGCCCTGCTGGCCGAATGTGATCGATGTTCATGACAAAAGGGTAGCAAGGAGAAAATCCTCGCTACCCTTTTTCGCCGGTGATTGTCAGGGCGTGCCTGTTACGGGTACGCCAGTGAAGGGGCCGGAGTTCATCAAGCCCACTGCATCCTTGACGGGAATGTTGGTGGTCAGATCAGCGGTGGTGCCCACCGGCACGGCCAGCGCGGGGTCTGACCCGACGTTGCGTGCACCGAGCCGAAGCGTCAGGGTGGTTCCCGTCGCGTCGAGAGAGATGGAATCGATCGTAAAGTCAGCGGCAGCGGAGAAGGCGGTGCCGGTCAGTTGAAGCTGATCCAGTCCGGCAATGCCAACGAACTGGGCCACGCTTCCGGTGACACTGATCGATGCACCCGCCGGAGCGACGGTGGTGCCACAGGCAAGCCCGGGAACCAGATCACTGGCGTTAATCGCTTCGCTGAAAGTCAGAACGATGGCGTCCTCCGTATTGAGTGTCCCGGCAGCCGGTGCGATGGGCCCTGCCACAAAGGCAATGCCGGTGAGTGTCGGGACCAGGTCATCGATCAGAACTGCCGCACCGCCGACCAGCGGTGTATCGGTTGACGCCCGCTTGACCGTAGAAGTAACGCTGAAGGCAACCGAAGCCTGCCGGTTCCAGACGCTCCGGTCCGCCGTGAAGGCCGCTGTCGCCACGCCGTTTAGGAGTGCGACGGTCGTCGGTCCAGCCGTGAACCCTGCCGGCGGCGTAAACGTCACGGTACCCGTCGCTGACGTGACGGTCATGCCGTACTGGTCCACGACCCGTGCCGTCAGCGTGACCGTCCCGTCTCGGCCGATCCGCGTGGCGGATGCCACGACTTCCATGTTCTCCGCCCGGGTGGGAAGGAACATGCCGTTGGCCTCGACCCTTCGGCTCCAGCCGCCCGGGTGATGGTACTCCACATAGTAGAGTTTCATGCCCGATGTATTCGAGCGCACCCGGACCTTGGCCAGACCACGGTCTGCGGAAACGGCGACACCACCTGCGTACGTCCCCCCACCGGAATCCGTCGTCTGCCACTGATTGGTGGTGGGGTTCCAGACCGCCACGATCTTTGTGTCCGCATCGGTCGTCGTGACCTGGATGGGGCCGGAGATGTCGCTCATGCGTGTGCCGGAGCTGTCCCGCACGACGATGGTGACGGTCTGGCCACTGGTGGTCCCGACCACGCCGGACCACGGCTCCAGGTTGACGGTTTCGGCGGTCACGAGCAGGTCGTTGGGCGCGGTTACGCTTGTCGAAGTCACGGTGAAGGAACCGAGTGTACCGTCCTGAGCCGACCAGTTTACCGTCTTGGTGCCAGCCGAGGAGCCGCTGAAGAACTTGACCGTGTTGCTCACAGCAGCGCCAGGGGCGATTTCCACACTCTTCTTCAGGGTGGGAAGGCCACTGGGCGCATCGTTGGTGGTGAAAGTGCCGAAGGCACGCGCCCCGTTCTCCTCGGGCGCCAGCTCAAGGACGACGGGAATCGGGCGCCCGGTCTGGTTGATGATCGGGTTCCCGGCTGCGTCCAGGAGCGTGGCCGTGATCAAGGCGTAGTTGGTGCCGCCCCCGACCCGCAGGGTGGACAGGTCTGGGGTAACCGCCAGCCGCAGTCCCGAAGAGGACTGGAAGATCGCATCCGCCACGGCTCCGCCGTAACCAGCTGTTGTTGCCTGTGCGAGCCCCACCGACTGGGCCTTTAGAGCAATGCGGTCAGCCGAGGTGCTTGTTACGTAGAAGACTGCCCGGCCGCTGCTCATCGTCGTGGGCTGAATCGTTGACTCTGCGCCGGTTCGCATGTTCTTGACCGTCAGGGTGATGGCACGGCCGTGGTCGTAGGTGGCCGTTGCGCCTGACCGGTCCTGCACGTCAACGAAGACCGTCATGGGCTGTCCGGCCCGTCCGTAGATATCGCCGGCATCGGTCACGTTGTTGCCGTTGTTATCGCCATAACTGAGCGCCAACCGGTCCGGCACGCCCCGCACGCTGAGCGTGAAGTTGGTGGTCATGGCCGGGTTAGCCACCGTGACGACGAAATCTTCGTTGGCGGCCACGGTGCCGGCCCGGAGCGTCACTTCCGCCACGCCGGCCACGGAGTTGACGGTCTGCACGGTGAACATCTGCACGCCGCCGCGGTCGGTCAGCCTGCGGAAGGTGACCGGGTAGGAAGGCTGCGTAACCCGGTTGCCATACACATCGACCAACTCGGCCCGCAGCTTTGTCTGGCTGGCGTTGTCGGCCTGGAGGGAGGCGGGCTCAGCGGTTACCCGCAGGCCCGCGACGAGTGCCGGGAGGACCCGGACCGTGTAGGTCGCCTCGGCAGGCGTAGGCTGGAGGGTGGCCGTGTAGGTGTAGCTGCCGGCCGTCGTCTGCGTGACCGGGAAGCGCCACAGCCCACGGCCGTCGGTGGTGCCGGCGAAGGGGGTTCCGTTCTGATCCCGGAGCCGTACCACCACACCGTTCAGCAGGTCTGTACGGGTCACCCGCAGATTATTGGCGTCACGGACTTCTACATAAATGTCGGCGGTCTGGCCGGCGGCGGGGTCGGCCAGGGGCTGGATCACGAGACGGGTCGGCATGCCCACCTGATCCGCCGTCAGGGCGCCGGCCCGGACCACCACCCAGGACATGGTGTTGAGCGCCGTGCCCTCGATCAGGATGGTGCCAATGCCGGGGTCATACTGAAGGGGCGTACTGGTGCGCACTTCGCCCGTGGCGGGGTCCACGGTGCTGAGGGCGATGATCGCGTCTGCCTGACCGTTGGACGTGAACCGCGCCTGGGCACCGCCGGCGACGACGAGCCGCAAGCGGATGGGCAGGGTCTCGGTCAGGTTGCTGCGCATGGGGAAACCATCTTCGTCGAGTGCAACGGCCTCGACGAGGCCGGACGCCGACGGGCTGGTGCTGCCGGCGAGAGGCGTGCCGGTAAGGCGGACGGACTGGAGGCGCTGGGGCGCCACGGTTACCGCGGCGGTCCCGATGACCGTCAGGTTGGTGGCGGCCCGGATCTGCGCCGTACCGGGAACGGTCCCGGCCCGCACTGTAAACTGGGCGACGCCGCCGGCCACCGGCACGCTCTGCAGCGTGGGATTCGCCGTGCCCGGCGCCGTGGAGGAGAGCGTCAGGTTTCCCTTATAGTCGGTGAGGGTGTTGCCTTTGGCGTCCAGGACGGTGGCCGTCAGGGTCAGTTCGCTCACACCGTTGGCCTTCAGGCTGCCCGTGGGCTGGCTGATGTGCACGGACGCGGCCTGGAAATTCGGCGGCTGCACCGTCGCCGTGGCCGTCTTGCCGCTGGCGGTCACCGTGATGGTGAAAACGCCGGGCGTATCAGGCACCGTGAAGAGGCCGTTGGTCGCCCCGATGGTGCCGTCCGTGGCAGACCACTGGGCCGTCCCGATGGTGACCGGGTTCTCATACTGGTCAAAGCCCTTCACGGTGAAGGAAACGACTTCCTTGGCGGCTGCGCCGGCCACGGGAGGCTCAATGCGAATATGATCCAACGCTCCGGGCACGGTGGTGACCGTGACGCTCGACTGCGCGGCCCCCGCCTTGACCACGATCGATCCGACGCCCGGCACGGTGCCAGCGGTGAAGACCCCGGTCACCGGGTCGAAAGAACCGAGGGTAGCGGGAATCACTTCAGCGGTAATGCCCTTTTTGTCAGCGATCACTTCGTTGTTCTGATCTTTCAGGGTGACGGTGTAATTGACCGCCTGGCCCACCTTGACCTGGGCCGGGCCGGTAATGGCAAGGTTGCCGATGGGACTCTGGTTGCGAGTGACCCGGATGACCTCTTCACGCAGGTTGCCGGCGGCATCGACCGCCTGAATGCGGATGGTGTTGGGGCCCAGCCGCAGGCTGACATCATGCCGGAAAGCACCAAAGGTGACCGTGGCGGGCTCGCCGTTGATCAGCACCTGGTCGGCATCTTTGACGGTGCCGGACACGGTGAGGGCTAGGTCTGTGGTCTCCGTGGGCTGCGGGTCGACGGACAGCGTCGGTGCCGCTGTGTCCAAATAGCGGCGCAGGAGGTTCTGTCCCTGCGCATTCTTGACCACCGACAGGGTCCGCCAGAGCATGACGAACACATCGCCCCGGGGGGCGGGGTCGTTCAGCATGAGGTGGACGTTCATTTGCTCGGGGATGATGCCGGCGTCCATCGCCGGAACGAGGTACGTACGGGGCCAAACTTCACCGCTGGCCTCCAGGCCTACCAGCCGGGAGAGCGCGGTGATGACCTCGGCATAGGTAAGCGGCGCCTGGGGCCGGAAGTCGCCTTCCGGATAGCCGCGCATAATGCCCGTGGTCTTGGCCACGGCGATGATGCCCTCCGCCCAGTGCCCGCTGGTGTCGGAGAACATGCCGCGCCCAACATATCTGGACGCATCGTTCTGCAGGCCCAGGGAGTAGACAAGCAGCTTGGCCATTTCGGCCCGGGTGATTTGGGCATAGAACCGGTAGCCCTGGTCGTCGCCCTGCACCAGTCCGTAACGGTTCAACTGGCGGGCTGCGGCGAGGTAGTCCTCTTCGTTCATGGCTGCGAACGCCGGCGGCGCCGTCGTCGCGAGCGTGCACAGGAGCAGCAGGAGTGACAGGAGACCTGCCCGGACTCGTCTGAACAAGTTGGCAACCCTCTTTCCATACGGGTCTTACACTATAGATATCGGAGAATGGTTGGCAGATATAAACCGCGGTGTCCTAAGCTTTTAGCACTGCAAGGGCGGCTTCCAGCACTTCGTCACGGCCCGCGGCAAGGCCGGCGATGGTCGGGGACACAGGCACGTCGGGCGCAAGGCCGCAGCCGTGGAAGGCTGCGCGGCCCGGGTAGACGCAGCGGGTGGACGAAACCGCGCCCACGCCGCCCCCGGGCAGGGGGAATATGGCGGGGGTGCCGGTGCTGCCCGCCGTGGGCTCGCCGACGAGCGGACCGCGGCCCGCAAGCCGGAACGTCGCGGCAAAGTCCTCACCGGCGCTAACGGTCTGCATGCCCGTCAGCACGGCGACGGGGCCGGCATAACGGGGACGGGTGGTGTCGGGGGCGAGCGGCCTCCAGTGTTCGGTGAGGACCGGGGCGCCCAGTCCCAGGCCCTGCATGGAGCCCCAGTGGAGCGGTTGGTAGGAGACGATGTTTCGCTCCACCGGCTGGTCGATCAGCCGTGCGAGGACTGCGTCGCCAAAGGCGCTGTTGCCGCCGCCGTTGCGGCGCAGATCAAAGATGATGCCCCGCACGCCGAGGAAGTCGGGGAATGCCTGGTGAAAGAGCTCGACGACCCGCTCCGGGTGCCAGGCACCAATGCGGACCAGGGCCACGCCGCCAGGCAGGTCTTCCCGCTCGAAGAGCGGGGCCGCGGGCAGGGCGCCGTCGCGGGTCAGGATGGCCACGGTCTCGGCGCCGTCGGGCAGGCGGGCCCCGACCCGGACCTGCGAGCCCCGTGGCCCTTCCAGCAGGGCGCCCATCGCCTGGCACAGGCGGCCGTGGTCCGCTGCACTGCACGCCAGCGCCAGCAGGTCAGGCAGCAGTTCGGTCACAGGTACATCATCGACACTGGTAATGACGGCGCCCAAGGGAAGTCCGTTGCCCCGCACCACAACCGGCTGCCCCTCCACCGGGTAGATGCCGATCGCGGGCCGCACCCTGTTGTCGATCCAGGGCGGCTGCATGACGTAGCTGTGCCCCTCGCACAGCAGGGCTGTGAAGCGCCGGAGGAGTCGGTAGTACTCGGCGGGGTCGTCGGATGCCGCCACCAGAGGCAGGAACCGCCTGAACTCGGCGTCCCAGTTCAGGTCCTCGGGAAAGTTCGTCCAGAAGGCAAAGCTGGCCCGGGCCTGCGCCCAGATGGCCGCCAACCCCTCAATGCGCTCCGCTTCGCTGATGGGCCGGGGCTCCTTGGGCAGGTTGAGGTACCAGTCAGGAATGGCGGGGCGCCCGGCGACGGCTTCGTAGGCTGCAATGAACTGCTGGGAGAGGTCGGCGGGCAGGACGGTTTCACGCGGCATGTGGATCGGACACCTCCGGTGGAGAGAATTGCGATATGACTTAAAACTTCAGTGTTGAAGTGCGAATCCCCTGCGGCAGGAGACCTATCTTCCTTGATCGAACTCAAGCCCAGTAGAACTCTGTTTTTGACTGATTGAAAGCAAGGGAGCACACAACATGGAATTCGTTCAGCCCATCCGTGAAAGGCGACAGATTGAGGCCATGAAGCGGCAACTGAAGGGCAACGAGTATGGCCTCCGAGATGTCTGCCTGTTTACCCTGGGCATCAATTCCGGCCTGCGGGTCAGTGACCTGTTGAAACTGACGGTGGGCCATGTGGTCGACGCGAAGGGCAAGCCCCTGGACCGAATCACCCTGCGCGAGCAGAAGACCGGGAAAGCCAAGTCGTTCCCGATCAGTGCCACGGCTGCCAGGGCGATTACCGAGTACCTGGCCGCCAGGCCCGGTGCCGATAGCGGCGACCCGCTCTTCCTTTCCCGGAAAAGCAAAGGCCCGGGCCACCTGCAAAGGGCCCAGGCCTATAAGATCATCAACGACGCTGCGCGGGCCGTCGGCATTACGGAGGCGATTGGCACCCACACCCTCCGCAAGACCTTCGGGTACTGGGCCTATAAGGAAGGCAAGGATATCACGCTGATTCAGAAGCTGCTCAACCACGCAAGTCCGAGCATTACCCTGGCCTACATCGGCATTACGCAGGACCAGTTGGATGACGTCTATCTCTCCCTGAACCTGTAGCCCTACCCCTTCAGCATCTCCGCCACGGTCTCCCGGACGACAGCGATGATCTCATTCTCCGGGAGCCGGGCCAGTTCGCCCAGGGTCCGCCCCTGCCGGAGCAGGTGCCCCACCACGTGCCAGCCCACGTAATAGACTTCACGCGCTTCACCCGTGGTGCCCGTGCCCATGGTAAAGCGCCACATGGCTTCTTCGCTGGCCTCGGTCAGGCAGGGCGCAATGCCCTCCAGAATGGCGCGATGCTTCGCTTTGCAACGGTCGAGCCAGGCAAGGTCAGTCATGGAGGTGTAGACCGCGTCGGTCTCGCCCGGCACCACGGCCTTCGAGGTGTGCATGGCGATGCCTTCCTTCATCGCCAGTATGGCGATGGGGATGACGTATCCGCCCACCCCGCAGAGGTGCTCATGCACAACATGGGCGAACTCGTGGGCCATGGTGACCTTCCGGTACTCGGAAGTCTCCACCGGAAAGTGGACCCGGGACATGTCGTTCATGGTAAAGGCAAAGGCGTTGTTCTCGAAGTTGCCAACGAACAGCACGCACTCCACCATCAGGTCGCCGTCGAATGCCAGCGCCTCGCTGACCGCATCCAACGAGGCCTGCGGCTGCGGGCGAAAGCCCGGCGCCCCGAGCGTGATTGCATCCAACGCAGCCGGATACCGGTCAAACGATTCGTCCAGCATCTGCCGCGCCCGCTGCATACCCGCCTCCGTCGGCGGAATCGCTGCAAACCGATAGTGCTCCTGCCAGAGCTGCCACCGCCGTTCCGGGTCCGGCTCATTCTTGGCCAGTTCGTAGAAGCGCAGCCACTTGGGGCACAGATCAAAGAGCTTGACGGTTGCAGGCATGGTTGCGGTTACCTCCCAGTCGTCGGGCGTTCGATGCTGAAGCGGTCGGTGCAGCGGACGTAGTCGTTGCCAGCCATGCGGCCGATGGGCTGGAGCACATCCAACTTGATGCGCCCCTGGTCGAACACCTCGTCAGCGAGGTAGATGCGCTGGACGGTACCCAGCACCAGGGCGCCGGCCCCGGGCTTCGCCTCGCCCACGTGGACTACTTGGAGCAGCCGGCACTCATAGCCGACCAGGCTCTCGCCCACCCGGGGCGGCCGGACCGTGGCCGAGGCCACCGGCGTCAGCCCGCCCACCTGGAACTCATCGACCTCAGGCGGCAGGTCAGCGCTGGTCCGATTCATCGCCTCTGCAAGTGCTTCGGAGACGATATTCACCACGAACTCGCCGGTTTCCTCGATATTCACAAGCGTATCTTTCTTCGCACCATCGCTGCCCCGGCGCATGGGGCTGAAGCAAATGGTCATGGGCTCCGCCGCGACCGCCGTGAAAAAGCTGAAGGGCGCCAGATTATGGACGCCCTCCTTGCTGGTCGTCGACACCCATGCAATGGGGCGCGGCACGATCGAGCCGATCATCAGCTTATATGCGTCGCGCCAGGGCATGGTGGACGGATCTACCATCATCGCTTGTCGACCCTCCAGGAGTTCATATAGCCCGGATCCTCCAGCGCCAGCATCCCCTTGCCAATCCGCAGGGGATGGAAGGTGTCGATCATGACGGCGAGTTCCTCGGTCTTCTCCTTGCCCAGGCTCCCCTCGACGGCGCCGGGATGCGGCCCGTGGGGAATGCCCCGGGGATGGAGCGTCACCGAGGCCGGCTCGATCCCCCGCCGGCTCATGAAGTTCCCATCTACATAATAGATGACCTCATCGGAGTCCACATTGCTGTGGTTGTACGGCACCGGAATCGCCTGCGGATGGTAATCGAACAGGCGCGGCACGAAGGAGCAGAGCACGAAGCCCGGCCCATCGAAGGTCTGATGCACGGGCGGGGGTTGATGGATGCGCCCCGTAATCGGCTCGAAGTCGTGAATGGAGAGGGCGTAGGGATGCAGATACCCATCCCAGCCGACCACATCGAGCGGGTGGAAGCCGAAGTAGCAGGCCGTCAGGCGGCCGTTCGCCTTGACGCGGACTTCGAACTCGCCCTGCTCATCGAAGGTCTCCAGTTCGTCGGGGACCCGCATATCGCGCTCACAGTAGGGGCTGTGCTCGAGGAGCTGGCCCCATTCATTGTGGTAGCGCTTGGGCGGGACCACCGGGCCGAATGCCTCCACCGCCAGCACCCGGTGCGCCTCACCCGGCTCGGGAAGCATGCGCCAGGTGGTGCCGATGGGAATGACCAGGTAATCGCCGGGGCTGTAGGGCAGCGAGCCGTAATTGGTCTGCAGCCGGCCACGCCCTTCGTGAATGAAGAGGACTTCATCCGCCTCACCATTGCGGTAGAAATAGTTCATGGGTTCCGTGGGGCGTACCAGCGAGACGATCACATCGCTGTTGCCCATGAGCAGGCGCCGCCCCGTGACGATGTCGCCGCCTGGCTCGATGGGTGCCGTACGGAAGTGGCGATGGCGCAGTGCCCCCTCCTCTTCGTACTCGTGCACCACCGGGCCCAGGTCTTCCACCCGCAGGACCGCCGTGGGCGGGTTGATGTGGTACAGAATCGACTGGATGCCCGAAAAGCCCCGGGTGCCCATGACTTGCTCCCGATAGAGGCCTCCGTCGGGCTTGCGGAACTGCACATGCCGCTTGTGGGGCACCTGGCCCCGGCTGACATAGAAAGGCATGGGGCGTCACCTCACTTGGTTTCTCAGCACGCCGAGCCGTTCCACTTCGAGCTCCACCACGTCGCCTGGTTCGAGCCAGGGGGCGGCTCCCGTCTCCAGCAGGCAGCCCGTGCCCACCGTACCCGACCCGATAATCTCGCCGGACCAGAGCGTGCAGTCCTGGCTGGCCCGGGCGAGCAACTCGCCCCAGTGGAAATGCATGTCGGCCAGGTTGCCCCGGCTCACTTCCTTGCCGTTGATGCGGGCGACCATTTCCAAGTTGTAGCGCAGGCCGGGTCCGACTCGGCGGTCGGCCAGTTCGTCGGGTGTGACCAGCCAGGGGCCGAAGGAAGTGGCGAAGTCCTTGCCCTTGGCGGGGCCGAGGCCGACCTTCATCTCTTCCCGCTGGACGTCCCGTGCGCTCCAGTCGTTCATGATCATGAAGCCCGCGATATGCTTTTCTGCATCATCGGAATGGATGTTGTACCCGATCGTCCCGATGACTGCGGCCACCTCCAGCTCGAAGTCGAGCATTTTGGTGTAGCTGGGCCGCCGAATCTCCTCGTTAGGGCCGAACACGTTCGTGGTGTTGCTGAAATAGAAGACCGGGGCGTTGTACCACTCCGGAATCATGCCCAGGCCCCTGCGGGCCCGGGCATTCTTCACGTGTGCTTCAAAGGCATAGAAGTCGCGAATGGTCTGCGGGTGGGGAATGGGAGGCCGCAGCTTCACCTCAGCAGCGGGCACCCAGCCAACGTCGCGGGCGTTGAAGGTCGGCAGCACATCTCGCAGCGTGGGGGCGCCATAGAGCACGACGCCATCATCCACCAGACGGCCGGGGCGCAGCACCTTGTCAAGGGACACGGTGACGAGTCTCATAGGTTACCCCGGAGCTCCTGCTCCCGCTCGATCGCTTCGAACAGGGCCCGGAAGTTGCCCTTGCCAAAGCCCCGGGCGCCCTTGCGCTGAATGATCTCAAAGAAGAAGGTGGGCCGGTCCTGCACGGGCTTGCTGAAGATTTGCAGCAGGTAGCCTTCGTCGTCCCGGTCGACCAGGATCTTCAGGCGGCGCAGCTCCTCCATGGGCTCGGGAATCTGGCCGACCCGGCCTTCCAGTTCATCGTAATAGGAATCCGGCGTATTGAGGAACTCGACGCCGCGGGCCTGCAGTTCGCTGACGGTGCGCACGATATCACCCGTAATCAGGGCGACATGCTGGGCGCCAGGCCCGCCATAGAAGTCGAGGAACTCCTGAATCTGCGACTTCTTCCGCCCGTTGGCCGGCTCATTAATGGGGAACTTGACCTTGCCCTTGCCGCCGGCCATCACCTTGGACATGAGGGCCGAGTACTCGGTGGAGATGTCCTTGTCGTCAAATGTCTGGAACTGGGCAAAGCCCATCACATCTTCATAGAACTTGACCCATTCCATCATCTCTTCGACATTGCCAACGATATGGTCGATGGCGGCAATGCCCGTGCCCTCGCCGGTGGTGTTGGGGCCGGGGGCTACGGCCCGGAAGCCCGGCGCCCAGATGCCCTTGTAGTTCTTCCGCTCGACGAAGGTGTGAATGGTGTCGCCGTAGGTCGCGATAGACGCCTTCTTCAGTTCGCCATGCTCATCGGAGAAGGCGGTAGGCTCCATGACAGCCCGGGCGCCCCGGGAGACGGTGGCCTGGAACGCAGCTTCGCAGTCATCGACCCGCAGGGCGATGTCGCGAATGCCGTCGCCATGGCGCAGGACAAGCTCGGCTACAGGCCCGTCCGGTTTCAGAGCGCCGGTCAGCACCAGCCGTACCTCGCCCTGCTCCAGCAGGTACGAAGTCCGGTCACGCACACCTGTTTCGAGGCCTGCATACGCTTTGACTGTAAACCCGAAGGCCGCACGGTAGAACTGGGCGGCCTGCTTGGCGTTCCCCACATAGTACTCCACATAATCGATCGCCTGAATCGGAAGGAAATCAGTCGTCACCGCACAACACGCTCCTCTTACATGGGGTACGATTTTACTGGCCACAAAGCACTAGTAGACCAGCACAAAGGGATATCTACCTTTATGGTATCATAATTATGTTTGGTTGCACCTATCTGACTTCAGCGACCAGGAGGGAATTCCGTGACTGGTTATCCAGTACGCCCCGAGGTTATGCGACTGAAACCCTACGTGCCCGGCAAGCCCATCGTAGAAGTGCAGCAGGAGTACGGCCTGCAGGAAGTGATTAAGCTCGCCTCCAACGAGAATCCCCTTGGTCCGTCCCCGCTGGCGCTGGAGGCCATGCGGCAGGCGGCTGCAGAGGTCCACATTTACCCGGAGGCCACGGGCCGGGCCCTGCGCCGGGCGCTGGCGACCCACGTGAACCTGCCGGAAGACTGGATTATGGTCGGCAACGGCTCAGACGAGCTGCTCCGGCTGCTGGCCGGCAGCTATGTGCGTCCTGGTGACCGGGTGGTGGTGCCGGGCTGCTCCTTCCCCAACTACCGGACCGTCTCCGAACTCTTCGGCGGTGACGTGGCCGAAGTGCCCCTGGTGGGCGAGACGATGGATCTGCAGGCCATGGCAGCGCTGGCCCCGGGCGCCCGGATCATCTTCCTGTGCCGGCCCAACAACCCGACCGGCGGCGTCTTCCCGGAAGATGCATTCCGGCACTTTATGGCCGCCGTACCTGGCAACACGCTGGTCCTGATCGATGAGGCCTATCATGAGTTCGATGAGACCGGCTTCGACTCGCTGGCCCTTCTGCAGGAGTTCCCTAACCTGATCGTGACACGCACCTTCTCCAAGGCGTACGGCCTGGCGGGCGTGCGGATTGGGTACGGCATGGCCCGCCCGGAAGTTTGGCAGCCTTGCTACCGGGTGCGGGAGCCGTTCTCGGTCAATGTCCCGGCCCAGGCAGCCGCGCTCGCTGCACTGCACGATACGGCGCATCTGTCGGCCACCGTGGCGAACAACCGGGAAGGTATGCGGTATGCAACGGCGCTCTGCGAAGAGCTGGGCCTCCCCTATACCCCGTCGCAGGCCAACTTCGTGCTAATCGACGTGGGGCGCCCCGCCGGCGAGGTCTTTGAAGCCTTGCTGCGCAAGGGCGTCATCGTCCGGCCAATGGCCGGTTCAGGCCGGCCGACATCAATCCGGGTGACCATCGGCACGCCCCGTGAAATGGAACAGTTCGCCACAGCTTTACGGCAGGTTTTGGGTTGAAGTTAAAGTCCTGTTAAAAAATAGCGGTGCAGCTTCGACAATATGCGTAGAGGATACTTCCTGTCACGAAACTAAGGAGGTTCTACGCATGCGCCGCTCCCTGCGCCGGATTGGCAACCGTGAGGTGTCGGCCTACACCGAGGCGGATCAACTCTTTACCACCGAGTCATTGGAGGAAGCGAAGGAACGCCTGGCTACCGCCGGCCGGGAACCCTCCGAGCACTGCTTCCACTCATGGGTCCGGGAAGGGGTTCGTTACTACCGGGTCTGGGAGGACAAGCGGCTCAAGGAGAGCATCGCCAAAGCGGTTCCCTTTGGCCAGGTTGCCTGCATCCTGAAGCGGGCCGAGGCCGAGAAAATCTACATTAAAGCAAAGCGATATAAGGGCACGGCCATTCAGTTTGAGACGGAGGACGGCTGCCTGCGGGTGGTTGCCCCGGAGACGGGCGAAGTGAAGGCGGACATCAGCCTGCCCGCCACCGGCGGCGCTTTGGTCTTTGAGCCTGCCGGGTGGAGAAGCCGCCAGGCCGGCCACTTTGTCAACGTGCTGCTAATCCGTGACCGGTCGGTCGAAGATGCCTATGCCGAGGCCGAACAGCTGCAAGGGTAATAAACACACGAGGAGCCGCCGGGAAATTCCGGTGCTCCTCGTTTCTTCTTACTGCTGTTGATCGACTAAAAGAGTACAAAGGCTTGCATACTGGATCAGAGGTGAACTCTGTTGAAATTGGGCTGTCATGTTAGTATTTCCAAGGGCTATGGAGTCGCTGTGGAAAATGCGCACAGGTTGGGCTGCGAGTCCTTTCAGTTCTTCACCAAGAACCCCCGGGCATTCAAGGGAAAGGCGGCTGACACCGTGCAGGCCGAAAGGGGCCGGGCGCTGCTGGCCCAGTTCGGTTTGACCGCCGTCGCGCATGCCCCGTACATAACCAATCTGTCCACACCGGACCCCGAGCTGCGCGAGATCTCCATTGCCTCGCTGGTGCAAGACCTGGAGAATGCCGAGGCCTACGGGGCCATCGGCACGGTCTGCCACATGGGAAAGCATGTCGGTGAAGGCGAGGAGAAGGGCATGGAGCGTATGATCGATACGCTCAATGAGCTGCTGGAGCGGTATACCGGCTCGTGCCCCCTGCTGCTGGAGAATACCGCCGGTCAGGGCACCGAACTGGGCACCACACTGGAGCAGTGCGTGGAGGTGCGCAGCCGGGTAGCGCAGCCGCACCGTATTGGTTTCTGCTTTGACACCTGCCACGGGTTTGCTGCCGGCGCCTACCGGCCTGAAGACTGGGAAGGGTTTGTCTCCCATGCCCGGTCGATTGGCTACTGGGAGCACCTGAAGGCGGTTCACCTCAACGACAGCAAGTTCGACTACGGCAGTCGGAAGGACCGGCATGCCAATCTGGGCAAGGGGTTTATTGGTGAGAACGGCATGGCTGCCATTCTTGGCTCCTCTGCCTTGAACGGGATGCCCGTCGTGCTAGAGACCCCGGTTGAAACGGAAGACGATTACCTGCCCGAGATGATTTACGCCCGGAAACTCGCCCCCGTGCTCTCCTGAACACGGAAATCGAGGCTTGCATAAGTATGCAGCGTCGGTATGGGTACGTCGTGAAATCCTGAACAAAACCCGCCCTGCGAAGGAGATTAATCCTTCGTGGGGCGTATTTTTATGCAGAAACCGTTGACACAGCAACTGGCAACGCATATAACTTTTATTATGATAAACGCCTGAAGGGGAGTAATACATGACAAGGGAGGTACCATCGGCACTGCCAGCCACCATGCTCGACGGCCTCCGGGCCGCTGCACCGGTCATGCTGGGCTATATCCCCATCGGCTTTGCATTCGGCGTGCTTGCCAGGTCGGCCGGGCTTTCGGTCGCCGAAACAGGGCTCATGTCTCTGCTGGTCTACGCCGGGTCGTCACAGTTTATTGGTGCCAATTTGCTCGCTACCGGGGCTGCGGCCCCGTCGATTATTGTCACGACCTTTTTGGTCAACCTGCGCCACCTGCTCATGAGCACGGCGCTGGTTCCGTCCCTGCGGCAGAACGCTCCCTGGCAGAACGCCCTGCTGGCGTACGGCATTACCGATGAAACCTTTGCGGTCAACACAGCCGTGCTCCAGGGGCGCCCCGCCTCACCCCGGTTTGTCGCCGGGCTGCATATTTCTTCACAGGCTTCCTGGGTCGTGGCTTCTGTGGTAGGCGCCCTGGCCGGCCACTTGGTCGGCGATCAGGCGGCCTGGCACTTTGGCCTCGACTTCGCTCTGCCGGCCATGTTCGTTGGGCTGCTCATGCCCAACCTGCACGGCGAAAATCGCAAGGCCCGCTATGGCGCGGCATTGGCGGCTGCCGCCGTCGCAGTAACCGTGGCAGTCACCTTCCCCGACCCGAACTGGAGCATCATCGTGGCGACGCTGGTGGCAGCCACACTGGGGGTGCTGCTGTCATGATGACCGTTCGCCCGGCGATTCTGCTTCTCTTCCTGGGCATGGCCCTGGTCACCTACCTGCCCCGCATGGCTCCTCTGGTGATTCTCAGCCGGCTTGAGCTGCCGCCCTGGTTGCTGCGCTGGCTCTCCTTCGTTCCGGTGGCCGTCCTTTCGGCACTGCTTGCCAAAGAGTTGCTGGTGAATGGGACGCACCTGGACGTATCGCTGAACCACCCGCACCTCTGGGCAGCGATTCCGTCCTTCATCGTGGCGGCAAAAACCCGCAGCCTGATGGGCACCGTTCTGGTTGGCATTGCCAGTATGGCGCTGGTAAGACTGGTGCTTTGAGTTAGAAATGCCCCACGTTTACCCGGTTTTCTGGCCGTGGTTTACAATTTTTTGGTCACATTTGCGATTCTCTGTTGAACTGCTACTCAAAATCGGTAGTCTTATAGATACAGACCCGAAATTTCGCACACAGAGGAGAGAAAGAGATGAAGCGACATCTGAAGCTGGCTCTGGTCTTCTGTCTCACCGCCGGTCTGCTGCTATCCGCCTGCTCCAAGAAGCCTACGAACGACACAACAACCCCCGGTGACACCAAGAATCCCCCTGCAGCCGGGCAGCCCGTGAAGGGCGGCACCTACACAGTGGCCTCCACTGGTGACGCCAGCAACCTGAACCCGATCCTGTACCAGGACACCGGGTCTGCGGCGATCATCGACAAGGTGTTCGACAGCATGCTGATTCGTAACGAGAAGCTGGAGTTCGTCCCCCGCCTGGCGACCGAACTGCCGAAGGTCGAGAACAACGGCCTGAAGTGGACCTTCAAGCTCCGCAACGACGTGAAGTGGCAGGACGGCGTTAAGTTCACCAGCAAGGACGTCAAGTTCACCTTCACCGCCATTCTGCACCCGGGCTACACCGGCGTGCGCGCCAGCGGCCTGACCTCCCTGAAGGGCGCCGATGCGCTCCGCAAGGGCTACAGCGCCACCAAGGCTGAAGTGAAGGACAACAAAATCACCCAGGCCGATGCTGACAAGAAGATGCTCGACGCCTGGAACGCCTGGGTCGCCAGCGACGCCATCCAGACGCCCGACGAGTACACCGTCGTCTTCAACCTCGACAAGGTCTTCGCCCCGGCCATGTCCAACCTGGGCACCCGCTGGATCATTCCGGAGCACATCCTGAAGAATCAGCTCGGCGCCGCCATGAAGGACTCCGAGTTCAACCGCAAGCCCCTGGGCACCGGCCGCTTCTCCTTCGTCGAGTGGAAGCCCGGCGAGCGCATCGTCCTGAAGGCCAACGACAACTGGTTCGGCGGCCGCCCCAACATCGACGAGTACGTCCTGAAGATCGTGCCGGACGCCAATACCGCCATGGCTTCTCTGGAGAAGGGCGAAGTTGACGAGGCTGCCATTGAGTTCGAGAACTTCGACCACTTTAAGAACAACGTCCAGAACGTCAACGTCGTCGAATGGCAGGGCCTCTCCTACCAGCAGCTGACCCTTGACCTGCAGAACGACTTCTTCAAGGACGTCAACGTCCGCCACGCCCTGGCTTACGCCATCAACAAGGATAACCTGGTCAAGAACCTGCTGATGGGCCACGGCGCCGCCGCCTGGAGCCATGGCACCCCGCAGCGCTGGGACTACAACCCCGACGTCTTCAAGCCCGCCTACAACAAGGCCAAGGCTGAGGAACTGCTGGACGCCGCCGGCTGGAAGAAGGGTGCTGACGGCATCCGTGCGAAGGACGGCAAGAAGTTCGCCTTCGATCTGATCTTCGTCAACAGCAGCAAGCTGTACACCGAGGCGGCCCAGGTCGTCCAGTCCGAGTGGAAGGCCATCGGCATCGACGTCAACCTGAAGGGCGTTGACGACGCCACCCTGCTCGACCTCTCCGACGCCGGCAACCCCGACCGCAAGCAGCCCGCCGTTTACATCTACGGCTGGAGCCTCGGCGGCGAGCCTGACTCCACCTCCATCTGGACCTGCGACGGCTCCTTCAACGACATCGGCTACTGCAACCAGCGGATTGAAGAGCTGATGACCAAGGGCAAGGAGACCGTTGACCAGGCCGAACGCACCAAGATCTACAAGGAGATCCAGGGGATCCTCGCCCAGGACCAGCCCTACATCTGGCTCTGGTTCGCCAACGACATCGTCGGCCTGAACAAGCGGGTCAAGGGCCCGATCGCCGGCGGTCCGCAGGGTCTCGACTGGAACATCGAGAAGTGGTGGATCGAGCCTGCGAAGTAAGCAGCAGGGGGGCCGACCGGCACACCCGGTCGGCCCCTTTTCTTCTCTAGATTCCGAAAGGGGGACACAACTTGGGACGCTACATTCTGCGCCGTATCCTCCAGTCCATCCCGGTCCTGTTCGGTATTTCCCTGATTACCTTCCTCATCGTCAATACGGCGCCGGGCGACCCCGCGCTTCTGTATATGGACCGCAGCAGCAACCCTACCCAGGAGGATATCGACCGGGTCCGGGAGGAGTTGGGCCTCGACAAGCCCCTGCCCCAGCGGTACCTTGAGTGGGTAGGCCGGGCGATGGTCGGCGATTTTGGCACCTCGTTCAAAGATAAGCGACCCGTAATCGATCGTATTTCTGAGACGCTCCCCTATTCAATCAAGCTGTCGGTGATCTCCATCGTGTTCGGGTACGTGATGGCCATATTACTGGGCATCCTGGCAGCTGTTAAAGCAAACTCATGGGTGGACTATATCATTAGCTTTTTCTCAGCGCTATTTGTGTCGGCCCCAGTCTTCTGGGTGGCACTGATGGCGATTCTCGTCTTTTCGGTGAAGCTCGATCTGCTGCCCACCAGCGGGTGGAGCGATTACGGCGATGAGTCGCTCTGGAATGTGGCCCGCCACCTGATTTTGCCGGTCACCATTCTGGCGTTGCGTGATATTGCCGGCATGAGCCGGTATGTCCGGTCCGGCCTCCTTGAGGTGCTGCGGGCTGACTACGTGCGGACCGCACGCTCCAAGGGCCTGCAGGAACGGGTTGTCATTTTCAAGCACGCGCTGCGCAACAGCCTGATTCCGGTCGTAACGGTCATGGGGCTGTCGCTGCCCGCCCTGGTCGGCGGCGCCGTCCTGACGGAAACCGTGTTCGGTCTGCCTGGCATGGGCCGTCTGGCCGTCGGCTCGATCGCGAACCGTGACTATCCGATGCTGATCGCAATCAACCTGCTGTCGGCCGTGATGGTCGTACTGGGCAACATTCTGGCTGACGCGGCTTACGGTTGGGTCGACCCGCGCATTCGCTATAACTAGGAGGTGGGCACGTGGCTGAACCTGTCAAGCAGATCGATAAGCAAGAAGATTACTCAGTAACCAAGACGGTAGAGAGCCCCATGCGCATCTTCTGGAAGCGCCTGCGTGCTCACCGGCCTTCCATGTTCTCATTGGTGATCCTGTTTGTGATTGTCCTGCTGGCTGTTCTGGCCCCGTACGTGACGGTCTTTGACCCCGAGAAGGTCGACCTGTCCCTCAAGTTCGCCCCGCCTTTCACCCGCACGGCTGATGGCCATATCATGATCTTCGGCGGCGACAACCTGGGGCGCGATGTGTTCACCCGGGCCTGGTATGGCGCTCGCGTCTCGCTCATGGTCGGCTTCCTGGCCGAAGGGCTGGGTATTGTGCTGGGCGCCATTCTGGGCGCAATCTCCGGCTACTACGGCGGGTGGGTTGATACCATTCTGATGCGGATTGTCGACATCTTCCTGTCGATTCCGACCCTGATTCTGCTGATTACGGTGATGGCCGTGTACGGCCCGCTCGTCCCCAAGGGCGGCGAGAAGTACCTGATCGTTCTTGTGCTGGGTATTCTGGGTTGGCAGGGCACCGCCCGCCTGGTGCGGGGCGAAATCCTGAGCCTCAAGGAGCGGGACTTCGTAGAGGCAGCCCGGGGCCTGGGCGCCAAAGACCGGCGGATTATTTTCAAGCATATCCTGCCGAACGTCATGGCACCGATTATCGTGTCTGTCACCCTGGGTGTGTCCGGTGCGATTCTGTCAGAGGCCTCCCTGAGCTACCTGGGTGTCGGCATTCAGCCCCCGGTTCCGAGCTGGGGCAACATGATTCAGAGCGGGCAGAACTACCTGCGAAACGCCTGGTGGATTACGGCGTTCCCGGGCGCCGTCCTTTGCCTGACCACACTGGCGCTTTACATGCTGGGCGACGGCCTGCGTGAGGCGCTTGATCCCCGGCTGAAGAAGTAGATATGCATGTTATGGCGGCGCCGACGTTTGAGTCGGCGCCGTCTTTTTGCGTGCGGGCTGCTAGAAGGTGAGGTAGGGCCGCAGCTTCTCCAGCGTGGCGGGTCCGATGCCGGAGACCTTATCCAGGTCTTCGAGCTTTTTGAAGGGTCCGTACTTGGTGCGATAATCAACGATGTTCCGGGCTACGGTGGGGCTGACGCTGGGGAGGGCGTCCAGCTGGGCTACTGTGCCGGTGTTGACGTTGACTTTGCTCGGCGCGGCGGGTCTGCTCGCGCCGCCAGCCGAGCCCGAGCCGCCGGACGGGCTCGGTGCGGTAAATGCCGCGGGCGGTGCCGACTCCTGTTCCTTTTTCGTAGGGACCACGACCTTTTGCCCGTCCTCCAGGCCTTCGGCCAGATTCAGGGCGTCGGGAACGCCCTCTGTGGCGGC
>Ga0196970_1001066_pt1 | contig 21652 bp, 20 predicted proteins | sample S1v_513CmetaG_FD_148672 | JGI IMG/M metagenome (GOLD analysis project Ga0196970, IMG submission 148672) | Soil microbial communities from Anza Borrego desert, Southern California, United States - S1+v_5-13C | ecosystem: Environmental > Terrestrial > Soil > Desert | place: USA: California...
CTGACACCAATACGCCGTCTGGCGGTCGGCCCGGAGCTGGTCAGCGCCGACCGGCCACTGGACCGCGCCGAAGCCGAAAGCCTGATGCGCAGCCTGGCCGCCGACCCCGAAGTGCTGAGTGTCGAGGTCGACCGGCTGATGCGGCCGTTGCTGACCCCGAACGATCCGCGCCTGCCCGAACAATGGGCCTTCGGCACCAGCAACAGCGCCATCAACGTACGACCGGCCTGGGACCAGACCACCGGCAGCGGCGTGGTGGTGGCTGTGGTCGATACCGGCATTACCCGGCATCCCGATCTCAACGCCAACCTCCTGCCCGGCTACGATTTCGTCAGCAGTACCTTCATCTCGCGCGACAACGATGGCCGCGACCCCAATCCCAACGACGAAGGCGACTGGAATGCTGTCGCCAACGAGTGCTACCCCGGCTCGCGGGTGGGCAATTCCAGTTGGCACGGCACCCATGTGACCGGCACCATCGCGGCGCTAGGCAACAACGCAATCGGGGTAGCCGGCACGGCCTTCAATGCGCGGGTGCTGCCAGTGCGGGCAATGGGCCGCTGTGGGGGTTTCACCTCCGACATCTCGGATGCGATGGTGTGGGCGGCCGGCGGCGCGGTGGCGGGTGTGCCCGCAAACCCCCATCCGGCCGAAGTGATCAACCTGTCGTTGGGCAGCGCAGGCACCTGCTCGCAGACCGAACAGCGTTCGGTTGACGCTGCGGTGGCGCGCGGGGCCACGGTCGTGGCAGCTGCGGGTAACGGGGCGACGGACATGTCAGGCACTTCGCCAGCGAACTGCGCCAACGTGGTGGCAGTGGCGGCCACCACACAGGCCGGCGCCAGGGCGGGCTTTTCGAACTTTGGCGAGGGGATCGATGTGTCCGCGCCCGGCGAGTTCATTCTGTCCACGCTCAACACCGGCACGACCACGCCGGGGGCGCCAAGGTACACGTCTTCCTCCGGGACCTCGATGGCAGCGCCGCACGTGGCAGGCGTGGTGGCGTTGATGCAGTCGGTAGCGCCGTCGGCATTGACGCCGGCGCAGGTCGAGGCAGTGCTGAAGCGCACAGCGAGGGCGTTGCCAGGCGCATGCACCGGCGGATGTGGCGCCGGCATCATTGACGCCAATGCGGCGGTCACCGCAGCGCGGCAGGCGCAACCCGGCGTCCGGGTGGCGGAGATGGCCGTCGATTGAGTGCGGGACCGGTTAAACCCATCCATCCCCGCAGGGCGGGGGTGGATGGCAGAGGCGCAATGGCTCGGCTTTGTCCTCATGTGTCTGAATCATGACGCCCCGCGTCACAGAACGAGACATTGGTTGCCCGCGAAACCGGTTTCGGTGCTGTCGCGGCCTTCAGCGCTGATTTAGGGTCCCTTCAGGGCAGCGGACAGGGGGCGCGCCCAGGCGCTCCGGCCGAGCGGCTTCAAGTTCCAGGCCCCGGCCGGGGTCATCGCCGCATGACGCGGCACTGCAGAACCTGAAGGTAACCACCCAATGTCCAAGGACCAACCCCGCGTGCGTCGGCACGCATGGATCGTGTCGGGAGGTTGTGCGCTGACTTCCCTGTTGTTGGCAATGCCGGCTTTTGCCGGTCAGGCATACCTGGATGGACTGGCCTCCGCGCCGACCCACCAGCGCTTCATCGTCACCTATCGCGACGGCAGCAGCGAACTGGCCAGCCCCAATGTGCTGGGCACTGCGTTGCGCGCCGCTGCCGCATCGGTACCGGCCAAGGGCGGCACCGCGCTGACCTTGAACTCGGTGCGGCGCCTGGCGGTGGGCCCGCAGCTGGTCAAGGCGGACCGGCCGCTGGACCGGGCCGAAGCTGAAACCCTGATGCGTCGGTTGGCCGCCGACCCGAATGTGGTCAGTGTCGAAGTGGACCAGCTGTTGCGGCCCACGCTCACGCCGAATGATCCGCGCCTGTCCGAACAGTGGGGCTTTGGCACCACCAGCGCCGGCATCAACGTGCGCCCGGCCTGGGACCAGGCCACCGGCACTGGCGTGGTCGTGGCGGTGATCGATACCGGCATCACCAACCACCCTGATCTCAACGCCAATATCCTGCCTGGCTACGACTTCATCAGTGACACCTTCGTCTCGCGCGACAACGACGGCCGCGACGCCAACCCCAACGACGAGGGCGACTGGAACCCGGTCGCCAACGAGTGCTACAGCGGCTCGCCGGTGACCAACTCCAGCTGGCACGGCACCCATGTCGCCGGCACCGTCGCTGCGGTCACCAACAACGCGACCGGCGTGGCCGGTACCGCGTTCAACGCCAAGGTCGTGCCGGTGCGCGTGCTGGGCCGTTGCGGCGGCTACACCTCGGACATCGCCGACGCGATCGTCTGGGCGTCGGGCGGCACGGTCAGCGGCGTGCCCGCCAACGCCAATCCGGCCGAAGTGATCAACATGTCGCTGGGCGGCAGCGGCAGCTGCTCGACCACCTACCAGAACGCGATCAGCGGTGCGGTATCGCGTGGCACCACGGTAGTGGTGGCGGCCGGCAATTCGGCGACCAACGTGTCCGGCTCGGTGCCGGCGAACTGCGCGAACGTCGTCGCGGTGGCGGCCACCACGTCGGCCGGCGCCAAGGCCAGCTTCTCCAACTACGGCACGGGCATCGACGTGTCGGCGCCCGGGCAGAGCATCCTGTCCACGCTCAACACCGGCACCACCACACCGGGCAGCGCCACTTACGCTTCGTACAACGGCACCTCGATGGCCTCGCCGCACGTGGCCGGCGTGGTCGCGCTGATGCAATCGGTGGCGCCCAGCGCGCTGTCGCCGGCCACGGTGGAGGCCACGCTCAAGAGCACGGCCAACCCGCTGCCGGGCAGCTGCAGTGGCGGTTGTGGCGCGGGCATCGTCAACGCCAACGCTGCGGTAACCGCGGCCAAGGGCGGTGGCGGCGGTGGCGGCGGCAGCACACTGACCAGCGGGGTACCGGTCAGTGGCCTGTCGGCGAGCAGCGGCAGTGCACTGAACTACACCATTGCCGTGCCGGCCGGGCGCAGCACGCTGACGGTGAAGATTGCCGGCGGCAGTGGCGATGCCGATCTGTACGTGCGCTTCGGCAGCGCACCGACCGACACCACCTACGCGTGCCGGCCGTACCTGAGCGGCAACAACGAGACCTGCACGATCAATGCGCCGTCCACCGGGACGTACTACATCCGGGTCAAGGCGTATTCGGCGTTCTCGGGTGTGACCCTGACCGCGACGTACTGAGCGACGGGCGGGGCCGCGCAAGCGGCCCCGCTACCTGGACATTTCCCGCAGACCCGATGCCCACTTGTAGGAGCGGCTCTTGTGGCCTTCTCGGCCATCAGCCGCGACCGCTACAGCTATTGCTGCACCGTCAACGCCACCGCCTGCGCACCCAGCACCCGCACTGCCTCCCGCGGCTCCAGCTCCAGCAACAGACCCCGCTGTCCGGCATTGATGAAAACGCTGGTGGCCTGCAGCGCATCCACCTCGATCAGCACCGGCACCGGACGCTGCTGTCCGAACGGACTGATGCCGCCGACGTTGTAGCCGCTGCGGCGCTCGGCCTCGGCCACTTCCATCATCCTGGCGGACTTGCCGTGGCAGGCCGCGGCCAGCCGCTTCATCTGCAACTGGCAGTCGGAAGGAATCACCGCGCACACCGCGCGCTCGTCCACCCAGGCCAGCAACGTCTTCAGCACGCGGCCGGGTGGTACGCCCAGCGATTGCGCGGCATGCAGGCCCTTGCCAGCGGCCGCTTCGGCATCGAAGTCGTAGGCATGCAGGCGATAGGCCACGCCCGCGGCGTCGAGCTGCCGGGTGGCACGCGTGGCCCGCGACACGGGCGGACTCAGGCCGCTTCGAAGCGGTTGGCGGCCACGTTCTTGCGCACCAGCTCCGGGTTCCAGATGCGGCCGTTCATGGCGATGTACACGCCGGGCGGCAGGATCTGCACCGCGCCGACCGCGCAGCCGATGTTGAACTCGGCATCCGAGCCGCGGAAACGCGCCGGATTCAAGGCGCCGGTCAGCACGATGGTCTTGTCCGGGATCGACTTCAGCACCAGGCTGGTCTGCACCATGCTGTCGGTGCCGTGGGTGATCAGCACATGCCGTGCCGGCTGCGCGGCAATGGTGGCGCGGATCAGTTCGCGATCGGCGTCGTTGATGTGCAGCGAGTCCTTGCGGATGATCGGGATGACGCTGAAGCGGAACGCCACGCCCAACTCCTTGAGGATCTGGCCGATCTGCGGATCGCCGATCTGGTAGTCCGACTTGTCGTCGAAGTAGATCTTGTCGATCGTGCCACCGGTGGTGACGATCAGGAGCTCTTCCATTGCGATTGCCTGTGCACGGGAACCAAAGCGGGCCGCCATGATACCCGCCGGCCGCCTCGCTCAGCCCTGGCGGCGCGCGGCGCGGGCCGCCCAGCGTGCGCGCAGGCCCGGCGCGCTGGCCGCGGCGATCACCGCCAGCGCGAGCAGGATTTCCAGCAGCGCCAGCGGCCCGGCGTAGGCGCCAGTCCAGGCCACCATCACCCCGTGGCTGAACCAGAACAGCGCCAGCACCCCGGCCCAGAAAGCCGCGCGCGTGCCACCACGCAGGTGGGCCAGCGCCAGCACCAGCGGCGGCAGCGCGAACACCAGCCAGGCCGCGGTGCGGTGGCGGTCGTCATGAAAGGCGAACAGGTACAGCGCGGCCAGCGCCAGCAGCGCGGTGCCCAGCGGCCAGCGCGGCAGCGCGCGGCTCATGGCGCCGCCAGCTTGCGGGCGATGCCGGCCAGGCGCCGCCCAAGCGCGCGCGCCAGCTGCACCTCGTCCTCGCTGGGCTGCGGGTCGTCATTGGCACCGGACACGTGGCTGGCGCCATAAGGCGTGCCGCCACTGCGGGTATGGCTCAGCGCCGGCTCGGTATAGGGAATGCCCACGATCACGCAGCCATGGTGCAGCAGCGGTACCTGCATCGACAGCAGGGTGGACTCCTGGCCGCCGTGCATCGTCGCGGTCGAGGTGAACACCGCCGCCGGCTTGCCGACCAGCGTGCCGCTGGCCCATTCGGCGCCCAGGCCATCGAGGAAGTGCTTGACCGGCGCGGCCATGTTGCCGAAGCGGGTAGGGCTGCCCAGGGCCAGGCCACTGCACTCGGCCAGGTCGGCCAACTCGACGTAGGGCGCGCCTTCCTCCGGTACCGCGGGCGCCAGCGGCTGGGTCAGCGCCGACACCGGCGGCACCGTGCGCAGGCGCGCGGCCATGCCCGGCACCTCGCCGATGCCGCGGGCGATCTGGCGCGCCAGCCGTGCCACCGAACCGCCACGGCTGTAGTACAGCACCAGGATCTCGCTCATCGCCTCGGGTCGCCTGCCTGCGGAAAGGCCGCAGTATCGACCATGCCGAGGGCATCGCGCATCGGGTACGCTTGCGCGATGGCACCAAGGGACACGTTGAACCAGTGGAGGGAACGCCTGCGCGACCGCGCCCGCGCGGTGAGCTTCGGCCAGTTCCTGTGGCGCCGGTTCCTGGATGACCGCCTGTTCCAGGCCGCGGCCTCGCTGGCCTACACCACGGTGTTCGCGCTGGTGCCGGCGGCCATCGTCGTGTTTGGCGTGCTGTCCGCCTTTCCGGTGTTCGGAGAATGGCGCGATGGCCTCAGCAAGTACGTCTTCGACCACTTCGTGCCCAGCGCCGCCAACGCGGTGCAGGGCTACCTGCTGCAGGCTGCGGGAGCGGCAGGGCAGCTCACCGCTGCTGGCGTCATCGCCTTGGTGGTGTCGCTGCTGATCACGCTGCATAGCGTGGAGCAGATCTTCAACCAGATCTGGCGGGTGGCCTCGTCGCGGCCCAAGCTCGCGCGCCTCCTCGTGTACTGGACGGTGCTGACCCTGGGCGCGATGGTGGCGGCGGCTAGCCTGGCCGTGTCGGTGCGGTTCTTCTCGCTGCCGCTGTTCCAGACCGTGGAGGGCCGCGCGCTGGCCGCCAGCCTGCTCGCGCTGGCGCCGGTAGCGATCGAGTTCGTCGCCATCGTGCTGATCTACCGGCTGGTGCCGCACCATCCGGTGCGCATGCGCCATGCCGTGCCCGGCGCGCTGCTGGCGGTGCTGATGCTGGAGCTGGTGCGCTGGGGCCTGAGCGCCTACCTGGGCGGGTTCCAGTCATACGAACGCATCTATGGCAGCGCCGTGGCGTTCCTGCCGATCTTCCTGCTGTGGATCTACCTGTGCTGGGTGTCGGTGCTGCTGGGGGCGTCGCTGTCGTCCTCGATCGCCGCCTTCCGCTATCAGCCGCAATGGATGCGTCTGCCCCCCGGTTACGAGATCTACGGCCTGCTGCGCCTGCTCGGACGCTTCCAGGCCGCACGTCGCGACGGCCGCGGCCTGGACGAGGATCAGATGCTGGCGCTGGAGCCGATGCTGACCGATTCGCTGCTGCAACAGATGCTGTGCGAATTGGAACGCATCCGCCTGGCGCGGCGCGACGAATTCGGCCACTGGCTGCTGGCGCGCGACCTCGACGACGTGCCGCTGCTGGAGCTGTACGAGCGCTGCCAGCTGCGCATTCCCGTTGACGATCCCACGCTGCCCAGCCGCGACGACGCGCTCGGCGAGGTGGCCGCGCGCGCGCTGGACGAGCTGCGTCAGCCGCTGCGTGCGATGCTCAAGCGCCGCGTCGGCGATCTATATCGAACCCTTCCCGGAGAAGCCACATGACTTGCCGAGTCCTCCTTGCCGCCGCACTGCTGCTGAGCGTGGCTGCCTGCCAGCGCCAACCCGAGCCGGCCGCCACGCCGGCGGCAGGGCCCGCTGCCACTGCACCGGCGACGCCGGCCGACGCCCCTGCCAGCCCGACTCAACCGGTGCCGCCGGCGCGTGAAATCACCGCCGAGCAGCCGACCCTGAAATTGCCCACGGTGGACGGGCAGACCTACGACCTGGCCGCGCACCGCGGCAAGTGGGTGGTGGTGAATTTCTGGGCAACCTGGTGTGCGCCCTGCCTGAAGGAAATGCCCGAGTTGTCGGCGCTGCACGCCATGCGCGACAACATCGAGGTGGTCGGCCTGGCCTACGAGGACATCGAGCCGGCGGAAATGCTCACCTTCCTCAAGGCGCACCCGGTGGCCTATCCGATTGCCATCATCGATACCTACCAGCCGCCGGCCGACTTCGCGGTGCCGCGCGGCCTGCCGATGACCTACCTGATTGGCCCGGACGGCAAGGTGGCCAAGCAGTTCGTGGGCCCGGTGGAGGCGCGCGACATCGAGGCGGCGATCAGCGCGGCCGGCGGCAAGGCCAGCTGATCGCAGCCTGCCCAGGCACGGCGGCTGGCCGCGAATGTTGACCGGCTGAGCGCTTTGCGCGGCCCGCGCGCAAGCTTCGGCGTTCCAGGCCGATAACCCGGCATCGATTTGTGACAGGAGTGGGGCGATGACGGCAATTGGGCAGAGGCGAAGGCGCGAGCACCGCCGCGCGCGCGCGTTCTGGGTCCTGCTGGCGCTGGCCCTGGCCGGGCTGGGGACCATGATCGCCAGCGGCCAGCCAACCGACCGCCTGCTGATGGTCGCTGGCGTGGCGGCGGTGCTGCTGTTGCTGGCGGCCTGGCGCGCGCAGTGGGCACGCATGCATTTCAGCCCGGTCTTCGGCGTGGACATGATGAGTCTGGTGGCGCTGGGCGCCGGCGCGATGGACGAAGCCGGGCCGGACGAGCGCCTGCCTGATCCACTGCGCCTGGACCCGGACGACGCCGAGCGCCGGCCGTGGCGCGACCTGGATGCGGCGCAGGTGCTGCGTCGTCTGGAACAGCAGCGCGAGGCCTGGCGCCAGGCGGAACAGCGGCACTTGCAGCAGCAACAGCGCCAGCGCGTGCTGGGGCTGGCATTGGCGCTGGTCGATCACGGCGTGCCGCTGCGCGACGGCAGCGACGCGCTGCCGGACATTGCGGCGTTGCGTGCGGAAGCCTTGCTGCTGCAGGCGGACCCGGGGCCGCTGGTGCTGGACGAAGTGCCGGCGCTGCATGCGCGGCGTTATGCGCTGGCGATCGCGGGCAGCAGTGCCGGTGAGCGTGAGGTGCTGTTGTCGCACTGGCAGTTGTTGCGGGCGTTGCGGCCGCTGGTGCCGGGGATGGTGCATCTGCGCGAGCGCGGCTGGCGGATCGCGCGGCTGGCGTGGAACCCGCAGGCGGATCTGGACCAGATCGATGTGGCTTACGCGCTGGCTGCGGACTATCGGCAGTTGTTGCGTGACTGGCTGGTGCGGGCGGGCACGGTGCGGCTGGAGGACGGGATGACGCTGGAGGCGTTTCTGTTGGCGCGGTGTCCGAATCTGCGGCGCGATGGGGGCGATGACATCCTGCAGGTGGAGGCCGCGCAGCCGTTGTGGCCGGCGGTTGTACAGTTGCTGGTGACGGCGTTGCGGGCGTTGGAGACGGCGGCTGTGGAGCGTGAGGCTGTGGGGGCCAATGCGGCTGGGTCTTGAGCGGCTGGATGGGGCTACTGAGCGGCGCGCGGGGGCAGGCCCTGCCAGGACACGTCGTGAATCCATCCCTGGAGACTCCTAGGCAACATCCATGTTGCCTAGGGTCCTGGCAGGGCCTGCCCCCGCACGCCCGACGGGTCGGCGCGGGCGGATGGGAGAGCGGAGCGCGCTAGCGCTTCATTCGTCCGGGTAGTCGGCGATGGGCTTCAGGACGCCGAATTTTTCCTTGTGGAGTTTGCCCTCGAGGGGTGGCAGCGGGCTGGTTTCTTCGGGCAGGTGAACGTCGGGGAGACGGTCGAGCAGGTTGCGGATCAGGGTCAGGCGGCCGCGCTTCTGGTCGTTGAAGTCCACCAGCGTCCACGGCGCCCATTCGCTGTGGGTGGCCTGCAGCATGGCTTCGCGGGCGCGGGTGTAGTCGGCGTAGGCGCTGCGCGACTGCAGGTCCACGGGAGAGAGCTTCCAGCCCTTGAGCGGGTCTTCGTGGCGTTCGGCAAAGCGCGCTTCCTGTTCCTTCTGGTCCACGGTGAGCCAGTACTTGAACAGCAGGATGCCGTCTTCCACCAGCAGGTGTTCGAAGCGCGGTGCCTGCTGCAGGAAGGCCAGGTATTGGGCCTCGGTGCAGAAGCCCATGACGTGTTCGACGCCGGCGCGGTTGTACCAGCTGCGGTCCATCAGCACGAGTTCGCCAGCCGCGGGCAGGTGCGCGACGTAGCGCTGGAAATACCACTGCGTGCTTTCGCGGTCGCTCGGCTTGGGCAGGGCGACGACGCGGCATTGGCGCGGGTTGAGGTGTTGGGAGATGGCCTGGATCACGCCGCCCTTGCCGGCAGTATCGCGGCCTTCCAGCAGCACCAGGGCGCGTTGGCCGGTGTGTTGCAGCCAGCGCGCCATCGAGACCAGTTCCAGTTGCAGCGGCTTGAGCAGCTGTTCGTACTGCTTGCGCTTGAGCGACATCGCGCGTCCTCGGGTGGGAAGGGCGCAGGTTACTCGTGCAGGCGTGGGCGCAGCGTCGCCAGGTTGCAGGGGCGGGTGCGGGCGTCGAGTTGCTCGCGGATGATGCGCTCCCAGCCGGTGCGGCAGGCCGATGACGAACCGGGCAGGGCGAACAGGAACGTGCCGTTGGCCAGGCCGGCAAACGCGCGCGACTGCAATGAGGCCGTGCCGATCTCCTCGAAGGAAATGGCGCGGAACAGTTCGCCAAAGCCGGGCATGGTCTTGTCCAGCAGTGGCAGCAGGGCTTCGGGGGTGCTGTCGCGGCCGGTGAAGCCGGTGCCGCCGGTGACCAGGATGCCGTCCACGGCGGGGTCGGCGATCCATGCCGAGACGATGGCGCGCAGGCGGTAGCGATCATCCGGCGCCAGCATGCGCTCGTGCAGCTGGTGCCCGGCTGCGGTCAGCGCCTGCGCCAGGTAGGCGCCGGAGGTGTCTTCGTCCAGGCTGCGGCTGTCGGAGACGGTCAGCACGCACAGGCGCAGCGGGATCAGTTCGGAATGGGCGGTCATGCGTCCAAGCCTAGCGGTGCCGGCGCACCGCGTACAGGCAGGGTGCGCAGGCGTGCATCGGCGCGCGTCAATCCGGCTGCCAGCCGTGGCGGCCGGCGACTTCCGCGGCCAGCGCGGCGAAGTCGGCGGCAAAGCCGTGCATGTCGAACAAGCCGCTGGCCGTGCGCCGCGCCGCCAGTTGCTCGCGCAAGGCACGCAGCTGCGCAGGGGCGTTGCCGAGTTCGATTGCCCGCGCGACAAAGGCCGCATCGTCGCTCAGGTTCATGGCGTCCATGCTCAGGTGGTGGTTGAGGCTGCCGGCCACGCGCGCGGCAAACGTGCGCCCCGGCGTGGTCAGCACCGGGCAACCGGCCCACAGCGCATCGGAGGCCGTGGTGTGCGCGTTGTAGGGATCGGTGTCCAGGAACAGGTCGGCATGCCGATAGCGCGCCAGGTACAGCGGATGCGGCAGCTTGGGCATGAACACCAGCCGCGCCGGCGCCACGCCGCCAGCCTGGGCAGCGGCGCGCAGGCGCGCATCGGCCTGGCCGGGGCCCGACAGCAGCCACAGCACGCTGCCGGGCACGCCGCGCAACACCGCGAGCAGGCGCTCGAAACTGCGCGGGTTGAGTTTGTAGCTGTTGTTGAAGCAGCAGAACACCACGCCCTCGGCGGGCAGGCCGCAGGCTTCGCGCGAAGGCGGCATGTCCACGCTGCGGGTGGTATCCGATGGCTGGAACGCGCGCGGCAGGCGCAGCACGTGCTCGCTGTAGTGCGGCGCCAGCCAGTCCGGCAACGCGAAGGCATCGCCGATGACGTGGTCGATCCACGGTGCGCCGGAAGTGCCGGGATAGGCGAGCCAGTTGATCTGCACCGGTGCCGGTCGCAGCGCCAGCACTTCCGGCGCGCCGCCGCCGCCCCAGCCGCGCAGGTCGAACAGCAGGTCGATGCCGGCGTCGCGGATGGCCTGGGCTACGTCCTGATGCGCGCGGCCGGCCTGCGCATGCAAGGTCGTGGCCGCCGCGAGGCGGCGGCGAATCTCGCTGCCGTCGTCACGATTGAGCGCGAACAGGTGGGCCTGTACCGATGGCTGCGCGCGCAGCGCTTCAAACAGCGCCACGGTGAGCAGCCCGGTGGGATGGGCGCCGAAGCCATTGGACAGGAAGCCCAGACGCAGCGGCCCACGTGTGCGCACGCGCGCCGGTGGCAGCGGACGCACGCCGGCGAAGGCGGCCGCGCGCAGGCGCGCGCAGGCCAGTTGCTCCTGCGCGCTGCTGTCCTCGCTGAGAAAGGCAAAGGGTTCGACGCCGGGCTGGCCTTGCGCGACGGCGCGGCGCACCTGCGAGGACAGCACGTCCAGCTGCTGCCAGTCGCACAGCCGCCGCTGCCAGTTCAGGCATTGCGCGGCGATGTAAGGTTCGTCCGGCAGCAGGCGATGGGCGAGGGCATAGGCCTGCGCCGCCGGCTCGGCTTGGTCGGCATCTTCGAGTGCGTGGCCCAGCCACAGCGCGATGCCCGGATGTTGCGGGGCCAGCGCCGCGGCCTGGCGCAGCAGGGCGATGGCCTGCGGGTAGCGCCCCTGCATCCAGTGCAGCCGCCCTTGCCGGGCCAGCGTTTCCGGATGCGCGCCGCGCAATGCCTGCGCGTGTTGCAGGGCCAGCGCGGCGGCATCGAGCGCGCCGGCGCCCATCTCGGCATCGGCCAGCATCAGCCAGGCAATGAAGTCCTGCGGCTGCCGCCGCACCGCCTCGCGCAGTTGCTGGCGTTCCTGCTCGGGCGAAGAGGCGCTCACCCCGCGCCCAGGCGCGCCAGCTCGTCCACCTGGTGTTCGTGCTGCAGGCGGCCGATGAGATCATCCAGGCTGCCCTCGATGATGTTGGGCAGGTCGTACAGGGTCAGGCCTTCGACACGGTGGTCGGTGATCCGGCCCTGCGGAAAGTTGTAGGTGCGGATGCGCTGGCTGCGATCGCCGCTGCCGACCTGCAGACGCCGGCTCTCGGCTTGCGCCGCGGCCTGCTTGCTGCGTTCAGCATCCAGCAACTGCGCCTTCAGTCGCTTCATCGCCTTGTCGCGGTTGGCGTGCTGGCTGCGCTCGGTCTGGCATTCGACCACTACGCCACTGGGCAAGTGGGTGATGCGGATGGCCGACTCGGTCTTGTTGACGTGCTGGCCGCCGGCGCCGGAGGAGCGAAACGTGTCCACTTTCAGGTCGGCGGGGTTGATCTCGATTTCCTCCACGTCATCGGCCTCCGGGATGATCGCCACGGTGGCGGCCGAGGTATGGATGCGGCCCTGCGATTCGGTCGCCGGCACGCGCTGCACACGGTGCGTGCCGGACTCGAACTTCAGCCGCGAGTAGGCGCCGCGGCCGACGATGCGGGCGACGATTTCCTTGTAGCCGCCATGCTCGCCGGGATTGTCCGATTCGACCTCGACCTTCCAGCCCTGGCGTTCGGCATAGCGCGCGTACATGCGGAACAGGTCGCCGGCAAAGATCGCCGCCTCGTCACCGCCGGTGCCGGCGCGCACTTCCAGGAACAGGTTGCCTTCGTCGCGCGGGTCGCGCGGCACCAGCAGCAGGGCGAGCTGTTCGTCGAGCGCGGCCAGGCGCGCTTGGGCCAGGGCGATTTCCTCTTCGGCCATTTCGCGCAATTCGGGATCGGCGCGCATGGCTTCGGCTGCGGCCAGGTCGGCCTTGGCGCGGGCCTCGTCGGCCAGGGCCACGGTGACCGGCTCCAGCTGCGAGAACTCGCGCGAATAGGCGCGAAAGCGCTCGTTGTCGCCGAGCACGCCGGGGTCGGACAGCAGGCGTTCGAGTTCTTCGCGGCGTTCGGCCAGCGCTTCGAGCTTACGGCGCAGGGTCGGCGTCATTCGGACTCACGATGGGCGGGCTCACGACAGGGTGGGAGTAGCCCGGCTTTTCCGGGAACAGGCGGTCGGCGGCGCGGGCCAGTTCGGCATCGCCGCTGAGCGCGGCCTCGCGCAACGCCGCGGTCGGCGGATGCAGCAGGCGGTTGGTGAGGCCGTGGGCGAGCTGTTCGAGCACTTCCTCGGCCGAGCGGCCATTGGCCAGCTGCGCGCGCGCCTTGCCGAGCAATTCGTCGCGGGTGCTGTCGCCAAAGGCACGCAGGCGCTTGAGCGGGGCATGGTGGGCGCTGGCCTGCTGGCTTTCCAGGTAGCGCGCGACCTGCAGCTCGATGATTGCCTCGGCCGCGGCGGCGGCCTCGCGGCGGCCGCGACGGTTGTCTTCAACGGCGCGTTCGAGGTCATCCACCGTATAGAGGTAGGCGTCGTCCAGTTCGGCCACGCTGGCTTCGATGTCACGCGGCACCGCCAGGTCGAACAGCAGCACCGGCTTGCGCCGGCGCGCGCGCAGCGCCTCTTCGACCATGCGCCGGACGACCACCGGCTCGCGCGCGGCGGTGGCCGAGAACACCACGTCGGCCTCGGCCAGGTGACGCGGCAGTTCATCCAGCGGCAGCGCGTAGCCGCCGTGCTGGCTGGCCAGCGCCTGGGCATGGGCAAGGGTGCGGTTGGCGATCAGCAGGCGCTTGACCTTGCCTTCGCTCAGGTGGCGCGCGGCCAGCTCGATGGTTTCGCCGGCGCCGATCAGGAGTACGGTCGATTCATCCAGGCGGGTGAACGATTCCTGCGCCAGGCGCACGGCGGTGGAGGCCACCGAGACCGGGTTGACCCCGATGCGGGTGTCAGTGCGCGCGCGCTTGGCCACCGAGAAGGTCTGCTGGAACAGGCGATCCAGGCGGTTGCCCAGCGCGCCCTGCAGGCGCGCCGCGGCCCAGGCGTCCTTCACCTGGCCGAGGATCTGCGGTTCGCCAAGCACCATCGAATCCAGGCCGGTGGCGACGCGGAACAGGTGGCGCACGGCGTCGCCGTCCTGGTGCTGATACAGATAGGCCTGCAGGCCGGGCGCGTGCAGCTCCAGCCAGGCCGCCAGTTCGGCGGCGTCCTCGGCCACGGCGTAGAGCTCGGTGCGGTTGCAGGTGGACAGCAGCGCGGCTTCGGACACCTGCGGCAGCGCGCGCAGCGAATCGAGCGCGCGCGGCAGCGCCTCGCCGTCGAAAGCCGCGCGTTCGCGCAGCTCCACCGGCGCGGTCTGGTGGTTCAAACCAAGCACCCACAAACTCATCTTTTGGTCGCTTGCGATAAGCTGCTGGCCATTCAGGGCCCCCATTTTACGGCCCGGCAGCCCACGATGCCCGCTTTCTTCAGAGTCCTCAGTGTTCTCCTGATGCTGTCTGCCTCGTTGTTGCCAGTGGCCGCGACCGCCGCAAGCCGGGCGCCAGCACCTGACGCGGCCCAGGACAACCTGGAGCCGGTGCTCGCCGGCGAGTTCGCACTGCAATCCGGCGACCTTGCCGAAGCCACGCGCTGGTACCTGCAGGCAGCACAACAAACCCCCGGAGATGCGGGCCTGGCCGAGCGCGCCGCGCGCATCGCCATGCTTGCCGACGACGATGCCAGTGCGGCCAAGGCCCTGGCCCTGTGGCGCCAGCGCGCTCCGCAGTCGCTGGCGATGCGCGGCGCGGAGGCCACGCTGGCCTTGCGCAAGGGCCAGCGCGGTCCGGCCAAGCGGCAGTTGCAGGCGCTGCTGCGCGATCCCGACCCGCACGGCTGGCGCTTTGCCCTGATCGCGCTGGCCGGTGCTTCACGCGAGCCTGACACCGCGGCTGACGTGCTCGGCGCCCTGGTCTCGGCAGGGGCCATCCCGAACCAGATCGAAGCGTGGCAGGAATTTGGCCGCCTGGCCCTGCGCATGGAGCGCCCGGCGCTGGCCAAGCAGATCGTCGACGAAGTGGTGAAGCGCTTCCCGCGCGAGCCGCGCGTGGCCCTGCTGCACGCCAACCAGTTGTGGCAGGCCGGCAAGGGCGAGGAGGCCAAGGCCCTGCTGCGCGGTGTCGAACCACAGGCCGCCAGCGACGCCGAACTGCGCGCCGCCCTGGCCTTCAGCTACGACAGCATGGGCGACCCGGCCGCCGCCGCGCGCGTGCTTGCCGCCGGCCCGCAGGACACCAATACCTACGGCCTGCGCGCCTCGATGCTGGCCAAGCAGCATGACAACGCCGCGCTGACCGCGCTGTATGACGAACTCAAGACCAATGCCGCCGCGCCCGATCCGCAGCGCCGCCTGCTGCTGGGCAAGATGGCCGAATACCTGGAGCGCTATTCCGAGGCCGTGGACTGGTACCACGGAGTTCCCGGTGGCCCGCAGCGCAGCGAGGCGCGCCTGCGCACCGCCAATGTGCTGTTCAAGCTCGGCCGCAAGGCCGAGGCCTATGCCGCCGTGCAGGCGCTGCAGGGCGACGCCGACGCCGATAGCGACGCCCGCCGCGACGCTTACGTGCTGGAAGCCGAGCTGCGTCAGCAGGAGGGCGACGCAGCTGGCGAACTGGACGCCTTTGCGCGCGGCCTGGCCGCCTACCCGGACGACAACGCGCTGCTTTATGCCCGCGGCCTGGCCTGGGAGCGCCGTGACGACATTCCGCGTGCCGAGGCCGACCTGCGCAAGATCCTGGTTACCGAGCCGGAAAGCGTCGCCGCGCTCAACGCGCTCGGCTACACGCTGGCCGACCGCACCACGCGCTACAAGGAAGCGCTGGCCCTGATCGAGCGCGCGCGTACCGCCGACCCGGACAACCCCGCGATCGTCGACAGCTATGGCTGGGTGCTCTACCGCCTCGGTCGCAACCGCGACGCCCTGGTGCAACTGCGCCGCGCCTGGACGCTGGCCAAGGACGCCGAGATCGGCGCCCACCTGGCCGAAGTGCTGTGGGTCAGCGGCCAGCGCGACGAAGCCCGCCGCTTCTATGAGGAAGCGCGCAAGATCGACCCGGAAAACCGGGCCCTGCAGCGGATGAAGGAGAAGTACGGTCTATGAATTCCAGTTGTCGGGTGCTGCTGCTGTTGGCAGCGGCACTGTTGTCGGCCTGCGCCTCGACCGGGCCGCGCCCCGCCGCCCCCGCCGCCGCGCTGCCGGTCAGCGCGCAGGCGCGCCAGATCGAGGCCGAGCGCCAGGCATGGCTGCGCGCGCACCCTGACTGGTCATTCCAGGGGCGCGCGGCGATCAGCAAGGGTCGTAACGGCGGCAGCGGCCGGGTCGATTGGCGCCAGACCGGCCGCGAGTACCGCATCCAGCTGAGCGCCCCGGTCACCCGCCAGAGCTGGGTGCTCAGCGGTGATGGCGCGACCGGCCAGGCCCGCCTGGAAGGCGTGGATGGCGGCCCGCGCGCCGGCAACGACGCGCAGGAAGTGCTGTACCAGGCGACCGGCTGGCAGATTCCGGTCGAAGGCCTGCCGGCCTGGGTGCGCGGCCTGGTCGACGATGGCCAGCCCGGCGTGCTGCTCGATGGCGAAGGCCGCCCGGCCGCGCTGGAGCAGGACGGCTGGCAGGTGCAGTACCAGGAATGGTTCCCGCCGCAGGACGGGCGCCCGGCGCTGCCGAAGCGGATCGAGGCCCGCAATGGCGATGCCAAGGTGCGCCTGCTGCTCGACGCCTGGAGCGCGGACGCGCCATGAGCGGGGTGGAGACGGACGGCGCGGCGGGCTGGACCGCCTGGCCGGCGCCGGCCAAGTTGAACCTGTTCCTGCACATCGTCGGGCGCCGGCCCGATGGCTACCACGAGCTGCAGACCGTGTTTCGCCTGCTGGATTGGGGCGACACGGTCCACCTGCGGCCGCGGGCGGCTGGCCCGATTCGCCGCATCGGCCCCGGCGCGGCGGGCGTGGCCGAAGCGGATGATCTTGTTGTGCGCGCGGCAGAATTGCTTCGATTATCGGCGAACGTATCGCTTTCTGCCGACATTCGCGTCGAAAAGCTTATTCCGTCCGGCGGCGGCTTTGGTGGCGGCTCCTCGGATGCAGCCACCACGCTGGTGGCGCTCAATGCGCTGTGGGGCCTGGGCCTGCCCGTCGATACACTGGCCGAGCTCGGCTGCCGGCTGGGTGCCGACGTGCCGGTGTTCGTCCGTGGCCACAATGCCTGGGCCGAGGGAGTGGGGGAGCGCCTCACTCCGATCAGCCTGGCGCCGGCCTGGTACCTGTTGGCCGACCCTGGCGTCCACACCCCCACCCCTGAACTTTTTCGCGCTCCGGATTTGACGCGCGATGCCGCGCCCGTGAAAATAGCGGACTTCGCTTCCGGAACCCTGCTTGGCAATGCGTTCGAGCCGGTGCTGCGCCGCCGAGAGCCCGCCGTCGAAGCGGTGTTCCAGGCCCTGGCGCGGGTCGGTTCGCCGCGTTTGACCGGGTCGGGATGCGGCTGCTTCGTCGAGTTCCAGACGCGCCGTGCCGCCGAGCATGCGCTGACCGAACTGCCGCCGGGGTTGCGCGCATGGGTGGTCGGCGGGGCCGAACGGTCCCCGTTGCTCGATGCACTGGCGGCGATGAAGTTTTGATGCAGGGGCGTCGCCAAGAGGCCCAAGGCACCAGGTTTTGATCCTGGCATTCGTAGGTTCGAATCCTACCGCCCCTGCCATTCGCGGCCGCGCGCCCGCCAGCGCGCCGCGAACCGATGCACCGCCCGCATTCCCGCCGCCGCCCGAGCTCTCCGCATGCAAGACGAACGCAACCTGCTGGTCTTTTCCGGCAATGCCAACAAACCGCTGGCGCTGAGCATCTGCAAGGAGCTGGGCGTGCGCATGGGCAAGGCGCTGGTGTCCACGTTCTCCGACGGCGAAGTCCAGGTCGAGATCGAGGAGAGCGTGCGCCGCCAGGAAGTGTTCGTGGTGCAGCCGACCTGCGCGCCCAGCGCCGAGAACCTGATGGAGCTGCTGGTCCTGGTCGATGCGCTCAAGCGCGCCAGCGCCGCGTCGGTCACCGCGGTGATCCCGTACTTCGGCTATTCGCGGCAGGACCGCCGCATGCGCTCCTCGCGCGTGCCGATCACCGCCAAGGTCGCCGCCAAGATGGTCAGCGCCATCGGCGCCGACCGCGTGCTCACTGTGGACCTGCATGCCGACCAGATCCAGGGCTTCTTCGATGTCCCGGTCGACAACGTCTACGCCTCGCCGCTGCTGCTGGCCGACATCTGGCGCGCCTACGGCACCGACAACCTGATCGTGGTCTCGCCGGACGTCGGCGGCGTGGTGCGCGCCCGCGCGGTCGCCAAGCGCCTGGACGACGCCGACCTGGCCATCATCGACAAGCGCCGCCCGCGCGCCAACGTCGCCACCGTGATGAACATCATCGGCGACGTGCAGGGCAAGACCTGCGTGCTGGTGGACGACCTGGTCGATACCGCCGGCACGCTGTGCGCCGCCGCCGCCGCGCTCAAGCAGCGAGGCGCGGTGAAAGTGGTGGCCTACTGCACGCACCCGGTGTTCTCCGGGCCGGCGGTGGACAACATCAACAATTCGCAGCTGGACGAAATCGTCGTTACCGACACCATCCCGCTGTCCGATGCTGCGCGCATGTGCAGCAAGATTCGCCAGCTGAGCGTGGCCGAACTGCTGGCCGAGACCATCCGGCGCATCGCCTTCGGCGAATCGGTCAGCTCGCTGTACGTGGATTGAGCCGGCGTCGCCGGCTTTCATCGAGCCGGCAGCCGCCGGCTCTCATTGGCTCCCCTGGTCGCGGGGGAGTCGCAAGATCGCCGCGAGGCGGTTTATTCAACCTAGGTAGTAAACGAAATGGCCAAGACTCATGAAATCAAGGTGCAGCGTCGCGAGGACGAGGGTAAGGGTGCGAGCCGCCGCCTGCGTCACGCCGGCGTGATCCCTGCGATCGTCTACGGTGGCGATCTCAAGCCGGTCAGCATCCAGCTCGACCACGAAGAAGTTTGGCTGGCCCAGCAGAACGAGTGGTTCTACTCGTCGATCCTGGACCTGAGCCTCAACGGCGAAGTGCAGAAGGTGCTGCTGCGTGACATGCAGCGCCACCCGTTCAAGCAGCTGATCATGCACATCGACTTCCAGCGCGTGAACGAGAACGAAAAGCTCAACGCCTCGGTGCCGCTGCACTTCATCAACGAAGAGAAGTCGCCGGCTGGCAAGTCCGCCGACGTCGTGGTCACCCACGAGCTCAACGAAGTGCAGATCACCTGCCTGCCGAAGGACCTGCCGGAGTTCATCGAGGTCGACCTGTCGGCCCTGGAAGTGGGCAACGTCATCCACCTGTCGGACATCAAGCTGCCGGCCGGCGTGGAAATTCCGGAGCTGAAGCAGGGCAAGGAGCACGACGTCGCCATCGTGATCGCCAAGCATGGTCGCGAAGACGCCGAAGCCCCGGCCGCCGAGGCGGGCAAGGACGAGGCCAAGTAATCGCCGTGTCTCCCCCGCGCCCCGCGCGCGGGGGAGGATCGCGATGACGCCTGCATGTCTGCACTGCGATTGATCGTCGGACTCGGCAACCCCGGTCCGGAACACGCGCAAACCCGGCACAACGCCGGGTTTCGTTTCGTCGAGGCGCTGGCTGAAGCGTCCGGCGCGCGCTGGAACCTGGAATCCAAGCTGTTTGGCGAGGTGGCGCGTGCCGACATCGCCGGTCAGCCGGTGTGGCTGCTCAAGCCGGCCACCTTCATGAACCTCAGTGGCAAATCGATCACCGCGGCCCTGCGCTTCTGGAAGATCGAACCCGAGCAGATGCTCGTGGCCCATGACGAACTCGACCTGCCGCCCGGCGTGGCGCGGCTCAAGTTCGATGGCGGCCACGGTGGCCAGAACGGCCTGCGCGATACCATGCGCCTGCTGGGGCATGGCAAGTTCCAGCGCCTGCGCATCGGCATCGGCCATCCCGGGCACAAGGACAAGGTGGTGCCGTGGGTGCTCAGCCGCGCCAACCGCGACGACGACGTGCTGATCGGGCGCGCCATCGACGAGGCCATCGCGGTGCTGCCATTGGCCATGGCGGGCGATTTCAACGAGGCCACCAAACGCCTGAACACCCGCAAGGAATAGGGGCAGGGAATGGGGAATGGGGAATGGAACGGCAGTTATGCTTTCCGATTCCCCATTCCCGATTCTCCATTCCCGGATCATTACCATGGGCATCAAATGCGGCATCGTCGGCCTGCCTAACGTCGGCAAGTCGACCCTGTTCAACGCGCTGACCAAGGCGGGCATCGCCGCGGCCAATTTCCCGTTCTGCACCATCGAGCCGAACGTGGGCATCGTGCCGGTGCCGGACCCGCGGCTGAACCAGCTCGCCGAGATCGTCAAGCCGCAGAAGCTGGTGCCGACCGCGGTCGAGTTCGTCGACATCGCCGGCCTGGTCGCAGGCGCCGCCAGCGGCGAAGGCCTGGGCAACAAGTTCCTCGCCCATATCCGCGAGGTCGACGCGATCACCCATGTCGTGCGCTGTTTCGAGCACGGCGACATCGTGCATGTGGCCGGCAAGGTCGACCCGCTGTCGGACATCGAGACCATCGACACCGAGCTGGCTCTGGCCGACCTGGACAGCGTCGAAAAGGCCCTCAATCGCGCCGAGCGCGCGGCCAAGGGTGGCGACAAGGAGGCAGCGGCGCGCAAGCCGGTGCTGGCCAAGCTGCAGGCCGCCCTGGCCGAGGGCAAGCCGGGCCGTGCCGCCGGCCTGGATGAGGAAGAGAAGGCGCTGGTCCGCGATCTGTTCCTTCTCACGCTCAAGCCGGTGATGTACATCGCCAACGTGCTCGAGGACGGTTTCGAGAACAACCCGCACCTGGATGCGGTGCGCAAGCACGCCCTGGCCGAGGGCGCGGAAGTGGTGCCGGTCTCTGCCGCCATCGAGGAAGAGCTGGCGCAGCTGGACGACGCCGATCGTGACGCGTTCCTGGCCGACCTGGGCCTGGACGAGCCGGGCTTGAACCGGGTGATCCGCGCCGCCTACAAGCTGCTCGGGCTGCAGACCTACTTCACCGCCGGGGTCAAGGAAGTGCGCGCGTGGACGGTCAAGTCCGGCGCGACCGCGCCGCAGGCCGCGGCGGTCATCCACACCGATTTCGAGCGCGGCTTCATCCGCGCCGAGACGATCGCCTACGACGATTTCATCAAATACCGGGGCGAAGCCGGGGCCAAGGAAGCTGGTCGCCTGCGTCTGGAAGGCAAGGAATACCGCGTGCAGGAAGGCGACGTGCTGCACTTCCGCTTCAACGTCTGAGGCCGGGCGCCGCAGCTCCGCCATTTTTGCAATTTATTGTTGACAAGGCCCGGAGCTCCGACCAAAATTGCGGGCTCTTCACAGCGTCATCAACGGCTCCGGCCGGTCTGGCGCGGTGGGAAAAAACTGGAGGGATACCCAAGCGGCCAACGGGGGCAGACTGTAAATCTGCTGGCTTACGCCTTCGGTGGTTCGAATCCACCTCCCTCCACCAGTTTCATGTTGTGGCAGTTTCATCCCCGGCGCGGGAGTAGTTCAACGGTAGAACCTCAGCCTTCCAAGCTGATGGTGCGGGTTCGATTCCCGTCTCCCGCTCCATTGAACGGAAAACATGTCACAATGGAAAACTCGCTCACGTAGCTCAGTCGGTAGAGCACCTCCTTGGTAAGGAGGAGGTCGAAGGTTCGATTCCTTTCGTGAGCACCATCTGCAAAGACGCCATACCTTTCAACGAGCACACCGAGAAGAAGCAGCCATGTCCAAGGGTAAGTTCGAACGTACCAAGCCGCACGTCAACGTCGGCACCATCGGCCACGTCGACCATGGCAAGACCACGCTGACCGCAGCGCTGACCAAGATCGGTGCGGAGCGTTTCGGTGGCGAGTTCAAGGCCTATGACGCGATCG
>Ga0196970_1001067_pt1 | contig 21650 bp, 18 predicted proteins | sample S1v_513CmetaG_FD_148672 | JGI IMG/M metagenome (GOLD analysis project Ga0196970, IMG submission 148672) | Soil microbial communities from Anza Borrego desert, Southern California, United States - S1+v_5-13C | ecosystem: Environmental > Terrestrial > Soil > Desert | place: USA: California...
CCGTGAAGTGGTTCAACGTCACCAAGGGCTTCGGCTTCATCGCTCCGGACAGCGGCGGCAAGGACGTGTTCGTGCACGTCAAGGCGGTCGAGCGTTCGGGCCTGAGCGGCCTGTCGGATGGTGAGCGCGTCCGCATCACCGTGCGCCAGGGCCAGAAGGGCCCCGAAGCGGAGCGCGTCGAGCTCGCCTGAGCGTCGACGGCTTAAGCCATACGGCTGTTCATCGCGTCGGACCTCGCCGGACGTTTCGGCGAGCCCGGCGCGATGCGCCGTTTCGGAAGCCCCGTTTCGGTGCGTTGCCTGCGAGAGCGGGCGGGGCGGCGATGATGGACCTGCGGTAATGGATTGGTCATGACCGACGTCGCGGGACGCCGAAACCCGACACATCCGGGCGAAATCCTCAGCGCCGACTACCTGGCGCCGCGCGGCATCAGCATCGCCGCGCTGGCGACGACGCTGCGCATGGACCTTGAGCACATCGGCGACATCGTCGGCGGCCGGCGCCGGATCGAACCGGACGTCGCCATGCTGCTGGCCTACGCGCTGGGCACATCGGCCCGCTTCTGGCTGAACCTCCAGGACGGGTGGGACCAGCGGTCTTCGAACGACCGCTGAGCACGCACGGACGCCTACGCGATCGACAGCGCGTCGGTTCCCCCTTCGGCGAAGCCGTTGTTGAGCCCCCAGATGGCGGCCTGCGTCCGGTTGGACGCGTTGATCTTCCGCAGCAGACTCTTGAGATGCACCTTGACCGTCGCCTCGGTGATGTTGAGGCGCAGGGCGATGGCCTTGTTCGATTCGCCGTTCAGCAGGTGACGCAGGATCTGCGCCTCGCGGTGCGACACGCCCTTGCGCAGGGTCGGCAGGTCGGAGCCGCCGTTGCCGTTCATGCGGCCGCTGATCAGCAGCGCCGCCAGATCGCTCGGCAGGACCTTTTCGCCCATCATGACGAGCCGCAGCGACTGGGCCAGCGCTTCGATCGAGATGTCCTTCATCAGGAACCCGTCCGCGCCGGCCTGGATGGCCTTGGCCATGACGCTGCTGTCCAGCTTGCTGGTGAGCAGCACGAGGCGCGCCTCCGGACAGGCTGCCTTGAGGGCCAGCACCACCTCGGCGCAATCGCCCATGCCGACGGTGTCCACCAGGACGAGTTGCGGCATCTCCCCCTCCGCGGCGACCGAAAGGGCGGCCTTCAAGGATGACGCCTCTTTCGTGATGTGAAAGCCCTGTTCCGGGAACAGGGCTTTCAATCCCTGCCGGAAGAGGTTGTTCGTATCGAACAGGGCCACGGACACGCTCTGCATCGCCTGCCACTCCCAAAAGGGTTTGCACGTCAAGACCATAGCCTATCGGGAGGAGGTGATGGCGTGGTCTTTCGTGATTTGTTAACCACAAAAGGGTGAGGCGACGGCGCATTAGCACCATGCGGGTCCGATGCCGCTCGAACAGTGGCGTGACCGACGTTCACGCCGTCAGCGCCGCAGCGAGCCCCTGGCGTGCCTTGGTGTCGTCCGGGCGCAGCGCCAGGGCGCGCCCCAGCCACGCCGCCGCCCGCGCCGTCTGTCCGGCCTGAAGCAGCACGAGTCCATGGTTGCGCGCGGTGTCCGCGTGGCTTGGCTGCAGCGCCAGGGCGCGCTGGTAGCTGCGGCGCGCGGCGTCGGGGGCACCCAGGGCGCATGTGGCGGCGGCAAGGTTGCCGTGCGCCTCGGCCATGTCGCACCGTGCCGCCACGGCACGGCGCAGGGCGGCGACGGCCTCCTCCGGCCGGCCGAGACCGAGCCGGACGGCCCCCAGATTGGCGTAGGCGGCCGGCGTGTCCGGGGCCAGGGCGACGGCCTGCCGCAGCGTGGTCTCCGCCTCCCCGAAGCGGTGGAGCGCGCAGAGCGCCAGCGCCAGATCGACGCGATAGGCGCCGCGGTCGGCGGCGAAGCTGATGGCCTGTCCGATGCAGTCCGCCGCCTCGCCCGCGCGGCCGGCATGCAGCGCCACGACGCCCAGGAGGTGCCACGCGTCCGAATCGGTGGGCGTGCGCTCCAGGATCATGCCCAGGTGATCCTCGGCTTCGGCGATGCGACCGCTCATCAGGGCCTGGACGGCGGGTCCGAGGGCGGCGGTCGTCATGCGCGGGCGGCTCCGATCAAAAGGGAGGATGGGTGGCACTATCGCGCAAGGCAGGGCCGTTTTCACCTGCGATCGTGTGCTTGAACCGTGCTTGCACCCATGCTTCCCTGCCGGCGCAGGACTGGTTTCGACGGCAGGATCCGCTCACCCATGACGCAGCAGCCCTTGATCGGCTTGTTTTCCGCCAGTTGGCTGCCGTTCGAGCGGATGGTGCCGCTGCGCCTGCGCGCGGTGGCGGCAGAGGCCGCGCTGCAGGGGGCCGGCTTCGTCATCGTCCCGACCGACGGCGTGGACCTGCCGGCCGGCCGCGTCTCCGGCTGGGTGCTGGAGCCCGACGGCTGGTGCCGGCGCGACCGGCCGCTTCCCGACGTGATCATGAATCCGCTGCCGCCGGCCGACAACATCGACCTGCGGGTCTATCAGGAACTGTACCAGCGCATTCCCTTCACCACGACGCATCTGCCCGACAAGGTCGGCGTGGCCGAACTGCTGCGCGGCACGCCGCTGGACGAGCACGTGATCCCCTACCGCCCACTGGACCGCGAGCGCCTGACGGAGTGCCTGGGCGGCTTTCTGGCTGAGCATGGGCGCGTGGTGCTGAAGCCCGCGCACGGGCGGCGCGGCAGCGGCATCCTGTTCCTGGCGCGCGTCGAGGGCGGCATCCTGGTGCGCGAGCAGGCCGGCGAACGGACGGTGTCCCTGGACGACCTCGTCCGCATGGTCGAGCCCCGCACCGCCGACCAGACGTGGGTGCTGCAGAGGTTCGTCGTCTCGCGGGCGCGCGACGGCCGCAGCTTCGACATCCGCGTGCACGTCCACAAGGACGGCGCCGGCGCCTGGGACGTCGTGCGCGCCTACGTGCGGCTGGGCGAGGCGGGGCTGCTGGTGGCGAACACCAGCCGCGGCGGCTACCAGGGCGATGTCGAGCATTTCTTCGCCGGGCTGAAGGAGGAAGGGGCGGCGCTGGTGCGGCGGCTGCACGCGGTGGCGCTGTCGGCGGCGGCGACGCTGGACCGGCGGCACCAGGGCGCGCTGGACGAGTTGGGCGTCGACCTGCTGGTGGACGGCGCCAAGGGAATCTGGATCGTTGAGGTGAACACCCACCCGCAGAGCCGCTACCACGAGTTCGAGCGGGCGCGATTCGCCGTCGCCTACGCGCTGCACCGCGCGCGGACCCGGTTCCTTCCGGATTGGCGGGACTTGCCGGCCGGCTGAACCGCGGCCATTTACTGGGACGAGCGCCGCAACGAGAGAAAAGGAATGGCGCCAGGGGAGGAACGGCACTGATCGGGCGTTACGATCCGACGCTCGTTCTGCTGTCGGTGTTGCTGGCGGTCCAGGGGGCGTATGTCAGCCTGGCGCTGGCCCGCGACACCGCGGCCGAAGCGGGCCTGCGGCGCCGGCTGATGCTGGCGGCGTCCGCGTTCGTGCTCGGCACCGGCATCTGGACCATGCATTTCGTCGGCATGCTCGCGCTGTCGCTGCCGGTGTCGGTCGATTACGACATCCTGCTCACCCTGGTGTCGGCGCTGGCCGCCATCCTCACCGTCGGAATCGCCGTAGCGCTGGCGGTCGCCGGGCCATCGGGAGTCAACCGCATCCTGCTGGCCTCCATCGCCATGGGGCTGGGCATCGCCACCATGCATTACCTGGGCATGCACGCCATGCGCATGCACGGCACGCTGGTGCACGATCCGGTCATCGTCGCGCTGTCGGTGGCGATCGCCGTCGCGGCTTCCGCCCTGTCGCTGTGGTTGGCGTTCGGGTATGGGCGCCGCGCCCCTTTGGTGGTGGCGGCGGTCACCATGGCGTTGGCCATCTCCGGCATGCATTACACGGCCATGTGGGCAGCGGATTTCGCCGACGGCGGGCACATGGCGGCGGCGGGGGCGCCGGCCATTCCGTCGGGCGTGCTGGCGGTGGTGGTCGCGGTGGTGGCCTTCGTGATCTCGGCGGCGTTCCTGCTGGCACTGGTCCCCAACAGCGCCGCGGCGCCGGGGGCGCGCAAGGCCGGACCGGCGCCCCAGTCGGAAGGGTTGGCGACGGAGGGGCGGGACGGGCGCGTGCCGGTGCTGAGGAACGGCGCCACGGTGCTGCTCAGCCAGTCCAACATCGTGTCGGTGGAGGCGGACGCACACTACAGCCGGCTGTTCGACGGGCAGGCGACGTACTTTTGCAACCTGTCCATTTCCGAGGTCGAGCGCCGGCTGGACCCCGCCCGGTTCATCCGCGTGCACCGCAGCCACATCGTCCGCAAGGAGGCCATCGCCGGCTTTCGGCGCGAGGGCAGCCATGGACACGTACGCCTGTCCTGTACGCCGCCGCGCGAGATCCCCGTGAGCCGCGGGCGCATCCTGACGGTGCAGCAGGCGCTGGGCGTGTAGCCGTACGCCTCCCTCTCCGTACGCGTCGGAACCGTTCGTTCATTCGTGCGCGATGCCCGGCGGTTCGTGCCGGCGCGGCTGCCGGGCGGGCGTTCCTGCGGGATGATGTGCGCCGCGAACAATCGGCAGCCGGAACAAACCGGCGGCGAAGGGAGGAGGCACCACGGTGATTCCCGGATCCTACGATTACCATCGGCCGGCCACGCTGGCGGAGGCGGTTGCGATGCTGTCCGACCTGGGCGAGGACGCGCGCGTCCTGGCCGGCGGGCACAGCCTGATCCCGATGATGAAGCTGCGCCTCGCCCAGCCGACCGCGCTGGTCGATCTGGCGCGCCTGCCCGAGCTGAAGGGCATCGCGGTGGAGGGCGGCGAACTGGTCATCGGCGCCGCCGTGACGCAGCACGAGCTGATCGCGTCGGAGGAGCTGGCGCGCCGCTGCCCGGTCCTGGGCGAGGCGGCGGCGATGATCGCCGACCCGCAGGTGCGCTACTGCGGCACGGTGGGCGGCAACGTCGCCAACGGCGATCCGGGGAACGACCTGCCGGCGCTGATGCAGTGCCTGGACGCCACCTACGTGGCCGTGGGCCGGGGCGGGGAGCGGCGGCTGAAGGCGCGCGACTTCTACCAGGGCGCCTACGCCACGGCGCTGGAACCGGGCGAGATCCTGACCCAGGTCCGCATTCCCGAACCGCCGGCCGGGCACGGCTGGGCCTATGAGAAGCTGAAGCGCAAGGTGGGCGACTACGCCACCGCCGCGGCGGCCGTGCTGCTGACGCGCAGCGGCGGGGCCATCACGTCGGCGGCAATCGCACTCACCAACCTCGCCGACACGCCGGTGTTCGCACGGGCCGCCGGGGACGCGCTGGTCGGCACCAGTGGCGACGAGGCCGCCGCGGCGAACGCCGCCGCCATCGCCCGCACCCTGATGAACCCGGCCAGCGACGGGCGCGGGCCGGCCGACTACCGCGCCAGCGTCGGCGCCGTGATGGTCCGCCGGGCCATCGCCCGCGCGCTTTCCCGCGCCGCTTGAGGAGGTCCGCCATGGGCAACCGCACCATCTCCCTCACCGTCAACGGCAAGGCGGTCTCGGCCGAGGTCGAGGACCGCACGCTGCTGATCCACCTGCTGCGCGATAAACTGAACCTGACCGGCCCCCACATCGGCTGCGAGACCAGCCATTGCGGCGCCTGCACCGTCGACCTGGACGGGCGGTCGGTGAAAGCGTGCACCGTCTTCGCCGTGCAGGCCGATGGCGGCGACGTGCTGACCATCGAAGGCATGGCGGCGGCGGACGGCACGCTCCACGCGCTCCAGCAGGCGTTCCGCGAGCACCACGGCCTGCAATGCGGGTTCTGCACGCCGGGCATGATCACGCGCGCCCACCGCCTGCTGCAGGAGAACCCCGATCCGACCGAGGAGGAGGTGCGCATGGGCATCTCCGGCAACCTGTGCCGCTGCACCGGCTACCAGAACATCGTCAAGGCGATCCTGTCCGCCGCCCAGATCCTGCGGACCCAAGTTCAGCTGGAGGCCGCGGAATGAGCGAGACCATGGAAACCCGCGAGGACCGCGAGGCCAAGCTGAAGGGCATCGGCTGCTCCCGCCGCCGGGCGGAAGACGCCCGCTTCATCCAGGGCAAGGGCAACTATGTGGACGACCTGAAGCTGCCGGGCATGCTGTTCGGCGACTTCGTGCGCAGCCCCTACGCGCACGCCCACATCAGGAAGATCGACGCGTCCGCCGCGCTGGCGCTGCCCGGCGTGAAGGCGGTGCTGACGGCGGCGGACCTGAAGCCGCTGAACCTGCACTACATGCCCACCCTGGCCGGCGACGTGCAGGCGGTGCTGGCGGATGAGAAGGTGCTGTACCAGAACCAGGAGGTCGCCTTCGTCGTGGCCGACGACCGCTACGTCGCCGCCGATGCGGTCGAACTGGTCGAGGTGGAGTACGAGGAGCTTCCCGTCCTCGTCGATCCCTTCATCGCCATGGACGAGAACGCGCCGATCCTGCGCGAGGACATCCGGGAGAAGACGGTGGGTGCCCACGGCGAGCGGCGCCACCACAACCACGTCTTCACCTGGGAGATCGGCGACAAGCCGGGCACCGACGACGTGTTCGCCAAGGCGCCGGTGACGATCAAGGAACTGATCTCCTACCACCGCGTCCACCCGTCGCCGCTGGAGACCTGCGCCTGCGTGGCGTCAATGGACAAGATCCGCGGCGAGCTGACGATCTGGGGCACCTTCCAGGCGCCGCATGTGATCCGCACCGTCGCCTCCATCCTCTCCACCATTCCCGAGCACAAGGTGCGGGTGATCGCCCCCGACATCGGCGGCGGCTTCGGCAACAAGGTGGGGGCCTACCCCGGCTACATCTGCGCCATCGTCGCGTCCATCGTGCTGGGCGTGCCGGTGAAGTGGGTGGAGGACCGGATGGAGAACCTCTCCACCACCTCCTTCGCGCGCGACTATCATATGACGTGTGAACTGGCGGCGACGGAGGATGGCAAGCTGCTGGGCCTGCGGGCGCATGTGCTGGCCGACCACGGGGCGTTCGACGCCTGCGCCGACCCCACCAAGTTCCCGGCGGGGTTCTTCAACATCTGCACGGGCAGCTACGACATCCCGGTGGCGCATCTGGCGGTGGACGGCGTCTACACCAACAAGGCGCCGGGCGGCGTCGCCTACCGCTGCTCGTTCCGGGTGACGGAGGCGGCGTACATGATCGAGCGGGCCATGGACATCCTGGCCCGGAAGCTGGGCATGGACCCCGCCGACCTGCGGATCAGGAACTTCATCCAGCCCGAGCAGTTCCCTTACAACTCCGCCCTGGGGTGGGAATACGACAGCGGCAATTACCCGGCGGCCATGGCGAAGGCCATGGAGGCCGTCGGCTACCGCGCCCTGCGGGAGGAGCAGAAGCAGCGGCTGGACGCCTTCCGGCGCGGCGAGACGCGCGAGCTGATGGGCATCGGCGTCGCCTTCTTCACCGAGATCGTCGGGGCGGGGCCGACGAAGAACTGTGACATCCTGGGCATCGGCATGTTCGACAGCGCCGAAATCCGCATCCACCCCACCGGCGCCGTCATCGCCCGCATGGGCACCAAGAGCCAGGGGCAGGGGCACGAGACCACCTACGCCCAGATCATCGCCACCGAACTGGGCCTCGACGCCGACCTGATCACCATCGAGGAGGGGGACACCAACACGGCCCCCTACGGCCTGGGCACCTACGGTTCGCGCTCCACGCCGGTGGCGGGGGCGGCGACGGCGGTGACGGCGCGCAAGATCCGCGCGAAGGCGCAGATGATCGCCGCCCACCTGCTGGAGGTCGCCGACAATGACCTGGAATGGGACGTGGACCGGTTCCGGGTGAAGGGCCTGCCGGAGAAGTTCAAGACGATGAAGGAGATCGCCTGGACCGCCTACAACAAGCCGCCGCCCAACCTGGAGCCGGGGCTGGAGGCGACCAGCTACTACGACCCGCCCAACATGACCTACCCGTTCGGCGCCTACCTGTGCGTGATGGACATCGACGTCGACACGGGGGCGGCCAAGGTCCGGCGCTTCTACGCGCTGGACGACTGCGGCACCCGCATCAACCCGATGATCATCGAGGGGCAGGTGCACGGCGGCCTGACCGAGGGCTTCGGCATCGCCATGGGGCAGGAGATCGCCTACGACGAGATGGGCAACGTGAAGGGGGCCAATTTCATGGACTTCTTCATTCCCACGGCGGTGGAGACGCCGGTGTGGGAGACGGACTGGACGGTGACCCCGTCGCCGCACCACCCGATCGGCGCCAAGGGCGTGGGCGAGAGCCCGAACGTGGGCAGCGTGCCGTGCTTCTCCAACGCGGTGAACGACGCCTTCGCGCCCTTCGGCATCGGCCACATCCAGATGCCGCACGATGCCTGGCGGGTGTGGAAGGCCGCCGAGCGGGCGGGGCTGCATGGGTGAGGCCTGTCCCCTCCCTGACCCTCCCCCGCGCAGCGGGGGAGGGGACGTGGGAATCATCGATCGCCAGACCATCGCGCGCTGCCTCAGCGAGGTCGGTTACGTGGCCGACGACTCGCTGGCCATGGCGCTGGCGCTGATGGACCACCTGAAGCGCCCGCTGCTTCTGGAGGGGGAGGCGGGCGTCGGCAAGACCGAGGTCGCCAAGGCGCTGGCCGCCGTCCACGGCAGCCGCCTCATCCGCCTGCAATGCTACGAGGGGCTGGACGTGTCCGGTGCCCTGTATGAATGGAACTACCAGCGCCAGCTCATCTCCATCCGCGCGCACGAGGGGCGCGGCGAGGACCCGGACGCCGTGGAGCGGCACGTCTTCTCCGAGGACTACCTGCTGGAACGCCCGCTGCTCGCCGCCATCCGCGCCGAGAGCCCCGCCGTGCTGCTGATCGACGAGGTCGACCGCGCCGACGAGGAGTTCGAAGCTTTCCTGCTGGAGGTGCTGTCGGACTTCCAGGTCACGGTGCCGGAACTGGGGACGATCACGGCGCGTTCGGTGCCGCGCGTCGTCCTCACCTCCAACGGCACGCGGGAGCTGTCGGACGCGCTGCGGCGGCGGTGCCTGTACCACTGGATCGACTACCCGGACGAGGGGCGGGAGGCGCGCATCCTGGCGGCACGGCTGCCGGGCATCGACGCGGCGCTGGCGCACCAGGTCGCGCGCTTCGTCGCCCGCATCCGGGTGGAGGATCTGCGCAAGGTGCCCGGCGTGGCCGAGACGCTGGACTGGGCGGCGGCGCTGATGGGTCTGGGCATCGCCGACCTGCGCGCCCAGCCGGAGGCGCTGCACGCCACGCTGATCTGCCTGCTGAAGACGCGCGAGGACCGTGCGTCGGTGGCGCCGGAGACGGTGGCCCGCATCGCCGGGCGGGTGGGGTGAGGCCATGCAGGCGGGCACGCGGCTGATCGCGCGGGTGGCGGGGTTCGTGGCGCTGCTGCGCGACAACGGCTTCCCCATCGGGCCGGCGGAGGCGGCGGATGCGCTGCGGCTGATGGCGGCGCTGGACCTGTCGCGGCCGGACGAGCTGCGCGCGGCGCTACGCCACCTGCTGTGCGGGCGCGTGGAGGAGTGGCGGCGCTTTGATGAGCTGTTCGACCTGCACTGGCGCGGGCGCGGGCTGCGCCACGCCGTGAAGGTGACCGGCACGCCCCCGCCGCGGGGCGGCGGGCTGAAGCGGCTGATGGATCGGGCGGGGGAGAAAGGCGCGCCGGACGGCGTGCCGGACCGGGTGGAGCGCACGGAGGGGCCGGAGGATACGGCGGGGCAGGGGCGGCGCGGCGGCGCCTCGCATACGGAGGAGCTGGGCCACCGCGACCTGCGCAGCCTGAGCGATCCCGACGAACTGGCGCGGGCGCACGCGCTGGCGGCGCGGCTGTCGCGGCGCATGCGCGTGCGGCTGGTACGGCGGCGGAAGCTGGCGAAGCGGGGTGGGGCGGTGGATCTGCGGGCGACCATCCGCCGCTCCGTGGCGCGCGGGGGCGAGCCGCTGGAACTGGCGTGGCGCAGGCGGCGGACGGCGCCGTTGCGCATCGTCCTCATCCTCGACGTGTCGGGGTCGATGGAGGCGTACGCGGGCTTCTTCGTGCGCTTCATGCACGGCGTGCTGGCGGAGTTCGCGCACGCCGACGGCTTCGTCTTCCACACGCGCCTGATCCACGTGACCCCGGCGCTGCGCGAGCGCGATCCGGCGCGGGCGGTGGACCGGCTGTCGCTGATGGCGCAGGGCTGGTCGGGCGGCACGCGGATCGGCGAGTGCCTCGCCGTGTTCAACCGCGCCCACGCGCCGCGCGTGGTGAACGGGCGCACGGCGGTGATCGTGCTGTCCGACGGCTATGACACCGGCGACGCGGAGCGGCTGGGGCGGGAGATGGCGGCGCTGCGCCGCCGCACCCGGCGCATCGTCTGGCTGAACCCCATGGCCGGCTGGGCCGGCTATGCGCCGGAGGCCGCGGGCATGCGCGCCGCCCTGCCGCACGTCGACCTCTTCGCCCCCGCCCACAGCCTGGACAGCCTGTCGGCCCTCGAACCCTACCTCGCGAGGATCTGAGCCATGAGCGATCCCTCCCGCACCTACGCCGACATCGCCGCGCTGACCGCTGGGGGCGTGCCGTTCGTCGTCGCCACCGTGGTGCGGACGGTGGCCGCCACCGCCGCCAAGGCGGGGGCCAAGGCGGTGGTCACCGCCGACGGGATCATCCACGGCTGGGTCGGCGGCGGCTGCGCGCAGGGGGCGGTGCGCCGGGCCGCCGCGCTGTGCCTGCAGGACGGCAAGGCGCGCCTGATCTCCGTCGTGCCGTCCGACGAGATCGAGGCGGCGCGGCGCCAACAGGGCCTGCTGGCACCGGGGCGCGAGTATCACCAGAGCCACTGCCCGTCCGGCGGCACGCTGGACATCTTCCTGGAACCGATGCTGCCGCGCCCGATGGTGGTCGTCACCGGCGGCTCGCCGGTCGCCTGGGCGGTGGCCGATCTGGCGCCGCGCGTCGGCTTCGCCGTCACCGTGGTGGGCACCGAGGAGGAGCGGGCGGGCTTCCCCGCGAGTGTCGGTGGGGCGGCGACCTTCGCCGGATTGCCGGCGGGGGCGGAGCGCTGGGTGGTCATCGCCACGCAGGGGCGCGGCGACCTGGAACAGCTCAAAGCGGCGCTGCTGGCCGGCGAGCGGCGCGTCGCCTTCGTCGCCAGCCGGGCGAAGTGGGCGGCGCTGCGCGGCTGGCTGGCGGAGGAGGGGGTGCCGCCGGACCTCGCCGACCACGTGAAGGCGCCGGCCGGTCTGGACATCGGCGGCGTCACGCCGGAGGAGATCGCCCTCTCCATCCTGGCGGAGATCGTGCAGGACCGCCGCCGTGGGGCGCGGCGGGCGACCGACACCGCGGCCGGGCAGGCCGCCTGAGGGGAGAGGGACCGACCATGGACATGACCGGTGAGGAACGGATCGCGCAGTCCCGCGCGGTGGTCTACGCGGCGCTGAACGACCCGGACATCCTGCGGCAATGCCTGCCCGGCTGCCAGTCGCTGGAGAAGACCTCGGACACCGGCATGGAGGCGACGGTCGGCCTCGCCGTCGGGCCGATCAAGGCGACCTTCAAGGGGGCGGTCACCCTGTCCGACCTCGACCCGCCGCGCGGCTACCGCATCGCCGGGGAGGGCAAGGGCGGTGCGGCCGGCTTCGCCAGGGGGCATGCGACGGTGACGCTGGCGGAGGACGGAAACGGGACGCTGCTGCGCTACGCCGTGCACGTGGACGTGGGCGGCAAGCTGGCGCAGTTGGGCGGGCGGCTGATCGACTCCACCGCGCGCAAGCTGTCAGCCGAGTTCTTCACCCGTTTCGGCGCGCTGGTCGGCGCGGCGGAGCCGGAGCCCATGAGGGAGGAGGCGGTGGCCGTTCCGGCGCCCGTGCCGCCGCCCGGCCGGCCGCAGCGCGGCGTGCCGTGGAACGTGCGGCTGTTCGCCGTGTCGGCCGGTGCGGTGGTGCTGGCGGCGTTCGCGTGGATGCTGCTGGGGCGTTAGGTAGCGTTGAGCGCCGGCGAACACCCGACGTGTTCGTGGCGCCGACGACGTCCCGCCGTTACGGCCGGATGCCGCGCACGAACAGGTCGACGGCCTTGTCGACGAAGGCGGCGCGCTCCTCCTCCGTCGGTGGCTCGCACACGCCGAGGCTGAGGGCACAGTAGGGGCCGCCTTGCAATACCGCCAGGAATTGCTTGGCGACGAAGGGCGGATCGTCGGCGCGGATGGTGCCGCGCTCCGCTGCGCGCTCGAAAAAGGCGACGAAGTTGGCGATGGCCTGCTCCGGTCCGGCCTGGAAGAACAGCCGCGCCGCTTCCGGCACGCGCGTCGCCTCGCCGGTCACCGCCTGGTGCATGCGGATGGCGGCCGGCGACCACAGCAGGTTGACGAAGCGGCGGCCCATCTGGCGCAACGCCTCTTCCAGCGGCAGGTCGTCGAAGGCGTCCGGCGCGAAGCGCAGGCCGCGCCGCTCGCACTCCGCCGAGATGGTGGCGACGTAGAGGTCATCCTTGGACGGAAAGCGGGTGTAGAGCGTCGTCTTCGACACCCGGGCGCGCTGGGCGATCAGGTCCATGGACGTGCCGGCGTAGCCTAATTCCAGGAACGTTTCGCGGGACGCGGCCAGGATCTGCTCGGTCTTCGGGTCGGGCGGGGTGGCGGAGGGCAGCGCGGGTGCGGGATTCATTCGTACCAGTCTGAACTGAACTGTATCGTTCACTCTTGACGAGGGCTCGGCTTCGGCATAGGAGTCTAGCAGTACGATACAGTCCAGTCCAGTCGGGAGAAGGGTTATGATTCGGCGGGATGCGCGTGGGCTTGCGGTGCTTGTGCTTCTGGGGACGGTGGCCCTGTCCGCCTGCAACGAGGGCCAGAGCGCCGCGGCGCCGGAGCCGCGGCCCGTCCGCGTTGCCACGGTGAAGCTGGAGCCCGCCGACGACACCATCCGCTACCCGGCCGTGATCCGGCCGCGCATCGAGGCCGACGTGGGTTTCCGCGTCGCCGGCAAGGTGGTGGCGCGTCTGGTGGAGGTGGGGACGCGGGTCGAGCCCGGCACGCCGCTGGCGAGGCTGGACCCCGCCGACATCACGTTGCAGGTGCGCGCGTCGCAGGCGCAACTGGAGTCGGCGAAGGCGGACGCCGCCAACGCGCGGTCCGACCACCAGCGCTACGCGCAACTGCGCCAGGGCGAATGGACGACGAAGCAGGAGGCCGACCGCCGCCGCACCGCGCTGGACAAGGCCGAGGCGAAGGTGCGGGAGATCGAGGCGCAACTGCGCGTTCTGAACAACTCCCTGCAGTACACTACCCTGCTCGCCGACGCGCCGGGCGTGGTGACCGCCGTCCTGGTCGAGCCGGGGCAGGTCGTGGCGCAGGGGCAGCCCGCCGTCCGCGTCGCCAAGCTGGGCGAGGTGGAGGCGGTGGCGAACATCCCCGAACAGCAGGTGGCCGGCCTGCCGCGGCGGGCCCTGTCGGTGGAGCTGTGGGCGCAGCCGGGCCTGAGCATTCCCGGGGCCTTGCGCGAGGTGAGCCCGAGCGCCGATCCGGGCACGCGCACCTATCAGGCCCGCGTCACGCTGACCGATCCGCCGCCGGGCGTGCAACTGGGCATGACCGCGACGCTGGTCGCCCGTTTCGAGCGCGGCGGCGCCATCGCCCGGCTTCCCATGAGCGCCGTCACCCAGTCCGGCATGGCGCCGGCCGTGTGGGTCGTGGCGCCCGGCGGCGGGAGCGAGGGGGAGCGGCTGGAGTTGCGCCCGATCGCGGTGGCAGCCTTTGCCGGTGACCTCGCCATCGTGGCGGAGGGTCTGAAGGAGGGTGAGCGGGTCGTCACCGCCGGGGTGCACAAGCTGGACGCCGGGCAGAAGGTCCGGGTGTGGGCGGAGCCGGGGCAATGAAGAACCGCAACAATCTCTCCGCCTGGGCGCTGTCGCACCGCACGCTGGTGCTGTTCCTGATCCTGGCCAGCGTGCTGGCGGGGACGCTGGCCTACCTGCGCCTTGGCCGCGCGGAGGACCCGGCCTTCACCTTCAAGGTGATGACGATCCGTACGGAATGGCCCGGCGCCACGGCGCGCGAGGTGGAACAGTTCGTCACTGACCGCATCGAGAAGAAGCTGGAGGAGGTGCCGTACTACGACGTCGCCCGCAGCTATTCCAAGCCGGGCGAGTCGGTGATCTTCCTGCAATTGAAGGACTATACGCCGCCGCGCCTCGTGCCCGACCTGTGGTACCAGACGCGCAAGAAGGTGGGCGACATCCGCCACACGCTGCCCGACGGCGTCATCGGCCCCTCCTTCAACGACGAGTTCGGCGACGTCTATTCCGCCATCTACGCCTTCATGGGCGAGGACTTCACGCCCGCCCAGCTCAAGAAGGTGGCGGAGGAGGTGCGCGCCCGCCTGCTGCACCTGCCCGACGTGCAGAAGGTCGAGCTGATCGCCGCGCAGGAAGAGAAAATCTACGTCGAGATATCCAGCCAGCGGCTCGCCAGCTTCGGCCTGCCGGTGGAGACGGTGATGCAGGCGCTCCAGCGCGAGAACGCGGTGGCCGCCGCCGGCAACGTGGACGCCGGGTCGCAGCGGGTCTTCGTGCGCGTCGACATGGGCCTGGACACCGCCGAGGAGGTGCGCGCGATTCCGGTGGAGACCGGCGGGCGTATGCTGACCATCGGCGACGTGGCGGAGGTGAAGCGCGGCTATGTCGAGCCGCGGCGCTACACGCTGCGCCACAAGGGGCGCGACGCGGTGGGCCTGGGCGTCGTCATGGCCAAGGGCGGCAATGTGCTGCGCTTGGGCGAGGCGCTGAAGGCCGAGATGGCGAAGATCGAGGCCAAGCTGCCGGTCGGCATGGAGGTGGCGCAGGTCGCCGATCAGCCCACCGTGGTCGACCGCTCCGTCAGCGAGTTCATGAAGTCGCTGGCCGAGGCGCTGGGCATCGTCATCGCGGTCAGCCTCGTCAGCCTGGGCTGGCGCACGGGGATCGTCGTGGCGCTGGCGGTGCCGCTGGTGCTGGCGCTGACGCTGGTCGCCATGCAGGTGCTGGGCATCGACCTGCACCGCATTTCCCTGGGTGCGTTGATCATCGCGCTGGGCCTGCTGGTGGACGACGCCATCATCGCGGTGGAGATGATGGTGGTGAAGATGGAGCAGGGGTGGGACCGGCTGCGCGCCGGCGCCTTCGCCTACACCTCCACCGCCTTCCCCATGCTGACCGGCACGCTGGTGACGGCGGCCGGCTTCGTGCCGGTGGGCCTGGCGCAGTCGGCGGCGGGCGAATACACCAACGCCATCTTCTGGGTGGTCGGGCTGTCGCTGCTGCTGTCGTGGGTGGTGGCGGTGATCTTCACGCCCTACCTTGGCTACCTGCTGCTGCCACAGCCCAAGCACGTGCTGGCGCACGGGCACGAGCTGGACATCTACGACACGCGCGGCTACCGCATCCTGCGCCGTCTGGTGACGGCCTGCGTGCGGGCGCGCTGGCTGACCATCGGCGTCACCGTCGCGGCCTTCGTGACCGCGGTGGTCGGGTTCGGCATGGTCCAGCAGCAGTTCTTCCCCTCCGCCAGCCGGCCGGAACTGCTGGTCGACATCCGTCTGGCCGAAGGGGCGTCCTTCGAGGCCACCAGCGCGGAAGTGCGCAAGATGGAGGCGCTGCTGGCCGCCGATCCCAACGTGGACTACTGGGCGGCGTACACCGGCGGCGGCTCCCCCCGCTTCTACCTGCCGCTGGACCAGCAGCTTCAGACGTCCAACTTCGCGCAGTTCATGGTGATGACCAAGGGGCTGGAGGAGCGCGAGCACGTCATGGCGGCGCTGGAGAAGCGGCTGGAGACCGACTTCCCGGCGGCCCGCGTGCGCGTCAGCCGGCTGGAGAACGGGCCGCCCGTCGGCTACCCCGTGCAGTTCCGCGTGACCGGCGAGGACCCCGCCACCATCCGCAAGATCGCCTATCAGGTGCGCGACCGCATGCGCGCCCACGCCAACACGGCCAACGTGCACCTGGACTGGGACGAGCTGTCCAAGCGCGTGCGGCTGGAGGTGGACACGGCGAAGGCGCGGGCGTTGGGCATCTCCAAGCAGGATCTGTCGAACGCGCTGCAGCTTCTGCTGAACGGCCTGCCGATCACGCAGTACCGCGAGGGGACGGAGCTGATCGGCGTCGTCCTGCGCACCACGCCGGACGAGCGCCTGGACCTGTCGCACCTGGGCGAACTGAACATCCGCACCGGCCGCGGCGCCGCCGTGCCGCTGAGCCAGGTGGCGTCCGTGAAGTACGAGCTGGAGGAGCCGGTGCTGTGGCGGCGCGGGCGCGAGACGACGATGACGATCAAGGGCGACGTCACCGGCGGCATCCAGGCCCCGGTGGTCAGCACCCAGCTGAACGCCGAGCTGAACGCGCTGCGCGCCACGCTGCCCGAGGGCTACGCCATCGCCATGGGCGGCGCCATCGAGGAGAGCGCCAAGGGCCAGGGTTCCATCAACGCCATGCTGCCCTTGATGCTGCTGATCATGGTGACGACGCTGATGATCCAGCTGCAGAGCTTCTCGCGGGTGATCATGGTGCTGCTGACGGCACCGCTGGGGCTGATCGGCGTCACGGGATCGCTGCTGCTGTTCAACCAGCCCTTCGGCTTCGTCGCGATGCTGGGCGTCATCGCGCTGGCCGGCATCATCATGCGCAACTCGGTCATCCTGGTGGACCAGATCGAGCAGGACGTCCTTCAGGGCCGCTCGCGCTGGGACGCCATCATCGAGGCGACGGTGCGGCGCACCCGGCCCATCGTGCTGACCGCCGCCGCCGCCATCCTGGCGATGATCCCGCTGGCGCAGAGCGTGTTCTGGGGCCCGATGGCGATCGCCATCATGGGCGGCCTGACGGGGGCGACGGTGCTGACGATCTTCTTCCTGCCGGCACTCTACGCCGCGTGGTCCCGCGTCCCGGCGCCCGAGGGGCAGAGGACGGCGGCGGTGCCGCATGGGGCCGTTCAGGCGTCGTGACGGTGGATTTCATGTAGGTTGGGTTGAGCCGCAGGCGAAGCCCAACGTGTTCGCGGCGCGGAGCGTGTTGGGCTTCGCTGGCGCTCAACCCAACCTACGTCTCCCTTGAATAGACCACTGTCCGATAGGGGTTCGGGAATCGGATAGATGGTGACACACTGCATCCCTACCATTCCGCTCCAGTTTGGGGCTTGAGGATGGGAGGGGCGTGGCGGTGGATACGGCGGCGGCGTCCGAAGCGATCCTGATCGTCGGTGCGGGACCCGCGGGGGCCGTGCTGGCGGGCCGTCTGGCGCGGCAGGGGCACGCGGTGACGCTGGTGGGGGCACCGCGGGCCGCCGCCTGGGAAGGGCTGTCGCCGCGCGTGGTCGAAGCGCTGCATCGCGCCGGTTGCCAGCAGGCCGCCGAGGCGGCCGGGGTGCCGGCGCGACGGCTGGCGCACTGGAACGGCGCCACATCCGAACACAATGAGGAATACGTCCTGGCCCGCGCGGCGTTCGACGCCGCGCTGCGCCGCGACGCCGAAGCGGCGGGCGCCGCGGTCGTGGCCGCGTCCGTGGCCCGGCTGGCCAAGGACGGGCCGGCCTGGGTGGCGCGCGACGCGGGCGGGCAGGTGCTGGGCTCCGGCCGGTTCCTGGTCGAGGCCCGAGGGCGGCGCGCGCCGTCGGCGGGACGGGTGGTGGCGAGCGGGCCGCGCACCGTCGCCGTTGTCCGCTCCTACCGCGGCGCGCCGCCGGCCCGGCCGGTGAGCGCCGCAGCGAGCTTCCCCGACGGCTGGGCGTGGATGGCGGCCTTCCCGGACGGCACGCGCGTCGTGCAGTTCCTGCTGGCCGCGGAATCCGTGCCGATGCGCGCCGGCCTGATCGCGCTGCATGAGGAGCTGATGCGCGCGGTGCCCGAAGCGGCGGCGTGGGTGGCCGGCGCCAGGGCGGTGGATTCCGCCGGCGCCCGCGACGCCACGGCGATGCTGCGCGGCGACCTCGTCGATACGGATTACCTGCGGGTGGGAGACGCCGCCGTCACCATCGACCCGCTGTCGGGCAACGGCGTGTTCGAAGCGCTGCGCGGCGCCTTCGCCGCCTCGGCGGCGATCGGCACGCTGCTGTCCGCGCCCGGCGACCTGCCCCTGGTGCGCCGCTTCGTCGAGGAGCGGGCGTCCGCGCTGTTCCACCACGCCGCCGGGATCGGCCGCGCCTTCTACCGCGGCGAGACGCGCTGGACCGACCGGCCGTTCTGGCGCGAACGCACCGGCTGGCCCGCCGACGGCGAACCGGCGGAGGAGAACGGGCACGGCGTCCGCGCGCAGGCCGTGGTCGTCGGCGAGCGGGTGGCCGAGCGCGACGTGCTGGTGACGCCGCAGCACCCGCGCGGCGTTCTCACCATCGCCGGCGTCGAACTGGCGCCGTTGCTCAAGCGCGCACTGGTCCTGGGCGAATCCGCCCTGGCCGGCGATGCGCCGACCCAGGCCGCGCTCGCGTGGCTGAAGGCCAACCGTTTCCTGGAAAGGAGCAGCCCGTCCAACGGTCCGTGAACTCCACGTCGGCCCCAATGAAAAACCCAAAAAATCCAAAGCGAAACCGCATCGAACGGAGAGATTTCATGAAGGGAACCAAACGGGCGATGCTCGGCGCCGCGATGCTGGCGCTGGCGGCGTCCGCCGCACCGGCTTCGGCGCAGGACGCCGAATCCATCGTCAAGGCGCGCTGCGCGTCGTGCCACGAACGCCTGCCCGACGGCTCGATCAACCGCATCAGCCATCAGCGTAAGACGCCCGAAGGCTGGGCGATGACCATCTTCCGCATGACGCAGATCCACGGCGTGCAGGTCACGCCCGAGGAGACGCAGACGCTGGTGCGCTGGCTGGCCGACAACCAGGGCCTGGCGCCGGAGGAATCCGCCCCCTACCGCTATGTGCTGGAGCGTCAGCCGGCGGCGGTGGAGACGCCGGTGACCGAAGGCGACCTGCAGACCATGTGCGCGCGCTGCCACAGCTTCGCCCGCATCGGCCTGCAGCACCGCGACGCGCCGGAATGGCGCAAGCTCGCGCACTTCCACCTGGGCCAGTGGCCGACCCTCGAATACCAGGCGCTGGGCCGTGACCGCAAATGGTGGGAGATCGCCTCGACCGAGGTTCCCGAACACCTTGGCAAGATGCTGCCGCTGAAGACGAAGGAATGGGACGCCTGGAAGGGTGCCGCCAAGCCCGACCTGTCCGGCACCTGGGCGGTGTCCGGCCACCGGCCCGGCAAGGGCGCCTATGGCGGCACCGTCACCGTCACCAGGAAAGGCGACGGCTATTCGGCCACCTACGACTTCACCGACGCGGCCGGGCATGCGTTCAAGGGCACCGGCACGTCGGTGGTCTACACCGGCTATGAGTGGCGCGGCACCGCCACCCTCGGCAACGAGACGTGGCAGGAGGTCCTGGCCGCCTCCAAGGATGGCACGCGCATCAGCGGCCGGTCGTTCCTGGCGGGGCACGACGAGACCGGCGCCGTGGTCGAGGGGGTTAAGACGAAGCCGGGCACGGCGGTCATCTCCGGTGTCAGCCGCACCCACCTGAAGGCGGGCGAGACGGCACGGATCACCGTGTGGGGCGCCGGACTGTCCGGCAACGTCGGCTTCGGCCCCGGTATCGCCGCCAAGGTCGTGTCGCAGAGCCCCACCGCCATCGTGGTGGACGCCACCGCCGAGGCGGGCGCCAGCGTCGGTGCGCGCACCGTCACCGTCGGCACCGCCACGGCCGCCGGGCCGGTGGTCTACACGGCGGTGGACAGCGTGAAGGTGGAACCGGATTACGCCATCGCCCGCGTCGGTGGCAACGGTGGCCCGGTCGCCCCGGTGGTCGCGCAGTTCGAGGCCGTGGGCTACCTGAACGGCCCCGACGGCCAGCCGGGCACGGCGGACGACGTGCGCCTGGGTGCCCTGCCGGCCGACTGGTCGCTGGAACCCTTCAACGAGGCCGCCCAGCAGATGGACGACCTGAAGTTCGCCGGCGCCATCGACAAGAACGGCCTGTTCACCCCGGCCGCCGCCGGCCCGAACCCCGCGCGCGTCTTCGGCACCAACAACGTCGGCGACCTGAAGGTGGTGGCGGCGGTGAAGGACGGCAGCCGCGCCGTGAAGGGCGAGGGGCACCTGATCGCCACCGTGCAGCGGTGGAACGATCCGCCGATCCGCTAAAGGGGGACCGCATGACCACGCTTCACCTGGCGCACGACGACGTGCGCGACCTGCGCGTCGGCGACCGCCGCATCCTGTTCCATGTGCCCACCAGCGGCCTGTTCGAGATGGACGACCTCAGCGGCGAGCTGCTGGACCTGTTCGCCGAACTGGGCGGTGTCGGCGAGGAGGACGTCCGCAAGCGCTTCGAGGGCCGCGTCGACCCGGCCCGCGTGGCCGAGACGCTGCGCGAGCTGATGACGCTGCGCATCATCGACGAGGGGCTGCCGAAACCGGGCCGCAAGCCCATCGAGATCGAGCAGTTCCCGCTCAGCACCGTGGTGCTGAACGTCAACACCGGCTGCAACCTGTCCTGCACCTACTGCTACAAGGAGGACCTGACCACCCCCGCCAAGGGCGAGCGGATGGAGTTCGACACCGCCGCCCGCAGCGTCGACCTGCTGTTTCAGGAGGCGGCGTCGCGGGAGTCGGTCAACGTCGTCTTCTTCGGCGGCGAGCCGCTGACCAACCTGCCGCTCATCCGCGACGTGGTGGCCTACGCCGAGGAGAAGGGAAAGCAGGCCGGCAAGCGGGTGGACTTCTCGCTGACCACCAACGCCGTCCTGCTGACCGAAGAGATCGTCGACTGGCTGGACGAGCACCGCTTCGGCATCACCGTCAGCATGGACGGGCCGAAGCCGCTGCACGACCGCAACCGCAAGACGGTCGGTGGCAAGGGCAGCTACGACGTGGTGGCGGCGAAGGCGCGCATGCTGCTGGCCCGCTACCGCTCGCGGCCGGTGGGGGCGCGCGTCACGCTGACGGCCGGCGTCACCGACGTGACGGGCATCCATGACCACCTGAAGGACGAGGTGGGCTTCTTCGAGGTCGGGTTCTCCCCCGTCACCTCGGGTGCCGTCAGCCTCTTCAACCTGTCGGGCGACGAACTGGCGGAGGTGTTCGAGGGCATGAAGGCTCTCGGGCGGCGCTATGTCGACGCCGCCAAGCGCGGCGAGAACATCGGCTTCGCCAACATGCACCAGCTCATGACCGACCTGACCGAGGGCACGAGCAAGGCGCTGCCCTGCGGGGCGGGCCTGGGCATGCTGGCGGTGGACAAGGAGGGCGACCTGCACCTCTGCCACCGCTTCGCGGGTTCCCAGCAGCCGACCTACGGCAACGTCGGCACGGGCATCGAGAAGGAAAGCCTGGGGGCGTTCCTGGAGGGAATGGCGAACCGCACCGGCACGGCGTGCGAGACCTGCTGGATCCGCAAGCTGTGCGCGGGCGGCTGCTATCACGAATCCTACGCGCGCTACGCCGACCCGGCGCACCCGACCTATCACTACTGCAACCTGATGCGGGACTGGATCGACTTCGGCATCGGCGCCTACGCCGAGATCATGGTCGCCAACCCCGACTTCTTCGAACGGCACGTCGCACCGCGGAGGGCGAAGTCATGAAGCACCT
>Ga0196970_1001068_pt1 | contig 21643 bp, 15 predicted proteins | sample S1v_513CmetaG_FD_148672 | JGI IMG/M metagenome (GOLD analysis project Ga0196970, IMG submission 148672) | Soil microbial communities from Anza Borrego desert, Southern California, United States - S1+v_5-13C | ecosystem: Environmental > Terrestrial > Soil > Desert | place: USA: California...
TGAGGACATCGCGGACTACCGCATCACCGAGAAATCTGTTCAGACCATACGTGCCGCAGCGAAGGTGCTACACGAGCGCACAGGCGCGAAGGTCGGCGTAATGGGCTTGAGCTTCGCCGGAGGTTTGTCGCTGATCGCAGCTTCCGATGCGAAATCCAGCGCCGACATCGGTTTCGTGATTTCCGTCGGCGGCCATCACGATCTGGCACGAGTCTCTGAGTTCCTCGCAACTGATCGGATTCCGCACCCCGACGGAACAGTGGAGACCGTTCAAGCGCACGAATACGGCGCACTCGTTCTCGTCTATTCCCACCCCGAGGACTTTTTCTCGCCCGCAGACGTACAGCAGGCCCGCGAAACCCTCCGCTTGCAACTCTGGGAGGAACCGGACGCGGCCCGGCGGGCCGCTGCCAAGCTCAGTCGGGCCGGACGTGCGAAAATGGAACTCCTGCTGACCCACAAGAAAGAGGCTCTCGCCGACGAGTTGCTGGCCTCAGTCCGGAAGCACGCGAACAGCATGGCAAGCGTGTCGCCGAGCAACAATCTTTCTCAACTACGGTCGTCGGTTCTATTGCTGCACGGGGTAGGTGATTCGGTGATCCCCACTTCCGAGATTCTGTGGCTCGAACGGGAGGTGGCAGCCCGGTTCCTGAAAGCATCGCTCGTCACTCCGATTCTCAGCCATGTCGACGTAAGCAAGACTGCGAAGCTGTCAGACAAGTTGGAGCTGGTGCGGTTCATCGCAATCATGATGAAGGAAGCTGAGCGTTGCGCCGATGAGGCTGCCTCAGCTCGGCATGCCCGACGGTTCCATGGCAGCAACATCGATGTCCATTCCGCAGCGCTGCACGGAGGTGCGATTGGTTACGCTCGATGACTTCAAGCAGGCTCAGTCTCGTCTGAAGGCTATTGCGACCCGCACGCCCTTGGTCCAGTGCCACTTGCAGAATGACGCCCGACAACTCTGGTTCAAGCCGGAAAGCTTTCAGCCGATTGGCTCGTTTAAGCTACGGGGCGCTTACAACATGATTTCGTGTCTTCCAGTCGAAGACCGCCAGCGGGGAGTGATTTCGTACTCAAGCGGCAACCATGCCCAGGGAGTTGCCTATGCTGCTCGCGCACTCGGTGTAAAGGCCACAATCGTTATGCCGAGCAACGCCCCGAAGGTCAAGGTTGACAGCACAGCTTCCTATGGCGCTGAAATCGTCATGGTCGGCCCCGGCAGCCACGAACGCAGGGCCAAGGCCGAGGAGTTGGCGGCCGAGCACGGTTACGCGATTGTGCCCCCCTACAACGACGAGCGCATCATTGCCGGTGCAGGCACCGTAGGCATTGAGATCGCAGAAGACATGCCTGACGTTGAGGTCCTACTGGTCCCGATCGGCGGCGGTGGGCTGATCAGCGGTACAGCCACCGCGCTGAAGCTTTCTCGACCCGGCGTCAAAGTCGTTGGTGTTGAACCGGAGTTGGCGTCCGACGCCCAGGCAAGCTTCCGTGCGGATAAAATCGTCGAGTTTTCGGCCGCTGACGTGTCCCGAACCATTGCGGACGGACTTCGGACGCAGTCGCTGGGCACCATAAATTTCGAGCATATCCGCAAGTACGTCGATGACATCGTTACTGTCACTGAAGAAGAGATCCGCGCGGCGGTGCGCCGAATGGCCACGACCGCTAAGCTCGTAGCCGAACCCAGCGGTGCAGTTACGTTTGCGGCATTTCTGTTCCACGGGCACGAGTTGCCCAAGGCAAAGCGCCACGTCGCCGTCATCAGCGGTGGGAATATCGAGCCTGGTGTGCTGGCGGAAATCATCGAAGGCAGTGCGCCTGAAGTGACACCTGCGGCACGGTTCACGAATCCTTAACCCGCTGCTCGCCTTAACTCCGGGTGACGGAATGCGGTTTCAAACGTCTGACCTACCAGGGTTCAGTGTGTCTGTATCGAAAAGGGCTAGAGGTCTCGATCCAAGCAGCCAGGCCTGATGGCGTGGCATTTAGGAGCAAAGCACTCATGACGCAATCTTTGCGGTTATTGGCCGCGATGTTGGTCGTCTTTGCGGGCTCACTCGCGCTCGCGCAGGATGGAAAGCCACAGACGAGCGCAGGGCAGGAGCAGAAATCCAAGCCCCGCCCGAGCGTTAAGACGGCTACCACCCCGGCTAAGCTTGCCAAGTTTTTCCCCTACCAGATTCATGAACGCAAACTGGCTAACGGCCTGCCCGTCATCATCATTCCGACTCCGGAATTCAAGGACATGGTGACGTACTCCACACCGGTCTTCGCGGGTTCGCGCAACGAAACCCAAAAGGGCAAGACAGGGCTGGCGCACCTTTTCGAGCACGTCATGTTCCTTCACCAGTATGGCGGCGTGAAGAACGGCTACGAAGAGCACGTCCGCGAGATGGGGGCGCACAACAACGCGTTCACCAGCTACGACATCACGTTCTACCATCCGACGACGTTCACTTCGAACCTCATCGGCCCCGTAATGCGAGGCGAGAAGCAGGTTCCCGGCCTGGTCGAACTGGAATCTGCGCGCTTTAAGAATCTGTCGGTCGACCGCAAGACATTCGAGGTCGAAGCTGGTGCGGTGCTCGGTGAATATCGACGCATCTTCTCAGACCCGACTGAGAAGATGGTCGAGATGCTTTCGCCGCTGGCCTTCCCCACCCATCCGTATGGTCACACGGTGATCGGCTACTACGATGACGTGGTAAACATGCCCAATGCGTGGGACGCCGCGTGGGAGTTCTACCGAGGCTACTACCAGCCAAACAATGTAGCGCTCGTCATCGTCGGTGATGTCGATCCCGCTAAGCTGATGCCCGAGATCGAAAAGCGATACTCCGACTGGAAGCCTGTACCGGTTCCGAAGATCGCGCCCGAAAAGGAACCCAGCAAGGAAGTATCGGTTCATGTACCTTGGGACGCCGAAGTTTCGCCTCATGTGATGGTGGGCTATCATACTCCGGCGATGGTGCCCGGGACCAAAGATGGTGCTGTAACGCAGATCCTTTCAGAGTTGTTGGTTTCCCGGTCCGCGCCTCTTTTCCAGAAACTCCGGTACCAGAAGCAGACCGTAACCAACATCGGGTTCGCACTCCCGGTCGAATCGAGCGATCCTGGGTTGCTGCTGCTCGATACCGAACTGTTGTTGGAGAAATTCAAAACAGACGGAACGGCCTATCCGAACGACGTCAAGGCCGACCTGATCAGCGGCATCGAAGAACTGAAGACCTTCTCCAAGACTCCGAAGGCAGCGACGACGCTCGAAGTCGTTAAGAGTAAGGTCCGCAACGATTTTCTCCATGCGCTGGATTCGACCGGCAGCATCGCCGAGGCGTTTGCTACGACGTACCGCTATACGCGTGATGTAAACACGATCGACAAAATGATGGCGGCCATCGATTCGCTCACGCCCACCGACATCGACAACTACGCCAAGAAAAACTTCACCGACCAACGCCGTGTGATCGCCACCATGTGGTATGGCGAAACCAAATCCGAAACAGCGGAGGTGAAGTAATGAGGATCACCAGGAATTTCGTAGTATTTTCGGCAATTCTGGCTTGTAGCCTTTCGCTAAGCGCACAAACTCCAAAGAAGGCGCCCGGGACAAAGGCGAGTGCTGGCGCAAACCTCATCACAATTGCTTCCCCGTCCCCGCTGATTCACCTGAAGATCATGGTGCAGGCTGGCTCGGCTGAAGACCCGGCGGGCAAGGAAGGCGTTGCGGCCATGGTGTCCGATACCATGGTTGAAGCCGGATTTGGAGACCCGAAGGCCCCGGTCACCAAGGAGAAACTGGCTGAAATCACCCGACCTTGGGGTGACGCTGCCATGCCTTCAGCGCGTGTCGACAAGCAGGTCACAACCATCTCCGCGACCGTACCGAAGTCGGCTTTCCCGCAGTTCGTCAACCAGGTACTGAGGCCGATGCTCAACCAGCCACTCTGGGACGAGAAGGAGATCGATCGGCTTCGGACCGAGTCGCTTTCCCAGATCACTTCGCGACTGCGGTTTGAACAGCAAGAGATGCTGGGTCTCGAGACGCTCGACAACTATGTCCTGGCCGGCACACCGCTTGACCACCTCGCTGTCGGGACAGTGGCGGGATTGAAATCGGTCACCAAAGCTGATCTGGCGGCATTCTTCAAGAAGTATTACACCGCGGGCAACATGACTGTGGCGCTGAGCACGAACGACCCGCAGATCCTGAAACTTGTGCGGAGTGCGCTACCCACAGGTCCTGCCGTGGAACATCAGCGCAAGTTCCAACCGGAGGGTATCAAAGGACGGCAGGTGCTCATCGTTACCACGCCGAACGCCATCGCAACCGGCTTGCACGCTGGGTTTCCGATTAGCGTAAAGAGAGGCGATCCGGACTACTGGCCGCTCTTTGTTGCGAGTACCTACCTCGGTGCGCACCGTGATGACTTCTCGCTGCTGTATCAACTGATTCGCCAGGCGCGCGGCTACAACTACGGCGACTATGCCTATATGGAGTACTACGCGATCCGTCCGTATTCCCTATTCCCTCCTCCGGGGACGCCACGCGACGCACAGTATTACAGCCTCTGGATCCGTCCGGTCGGCCATCAGTACGCGCACTTCATCATGAAGGCCATGACGGCGGAATTCGATCGCTTCGTCAAGAACGGCATGACACCCGAACAGGTGGCCAAGTCGAAAACGAAGGCGCGCACACTGTACCTGAACTACGCCGAGAACACCGAGCGTCAGCTTGGGTACAAACTTGACGACGCGTTCTACGGGACCACAAATGGCGGTTACATCGACTCGATGCTGAAAAGCATCGATGCAGTCACGCCGGAACAGGTGAATGCGGCGATTAAAAAGCACTTGCAGGTGGAGAATCTCAAGTACGTCATCGTCACGAACGAAAAGAACGCGGACCAACTCGCAAGTGACATCGCCAACAACACCAACGTGGTCTCAAAGACCAACGAGGAGTATCACATCGCCGAACCGATTTCTGAAGAGAAACAGCAGATGCTCAAGCAGGACGAGCAGTGGAAGGCGTACCCGCTGAATATCGACCGCGACAGCATCCGAATTGTGAAATCGGATCAACTGTTTGAAACCAGCGGCTTGGCTGGCAAGTAGAAGCGCATTTCAGGCCCAAAAGGCATTGCAATCGTTCAGTGAGTGATTGTGGGCGGGTACACCACCCGCCCCTAACGTTCACACCGATGGCGCGGATCAAAGGACATCGACTCCTGCCCCAACCAGGATCGCTCTACCGAACCACTTCGACGAGATTCGCGGTATTCTGTCTTTAGGGACGTGCCTGAGGCACACTCTGCCCAAAGCCGAACTGAGTATCACGATGACGACATCTAGACGCATTTGTTTTCTTCTTGCGACTATCGCTTTCTTGGCCGGCGCGACGCTCGCCTATGCGGCGGAAGTTGAGCGCGGCGTGACTGTTGCTCCCCTGACCATTCACATATCGCCGGACGCCACATCGGCCAAGCTGGCGAACATGGACCGGGGCCGTGAGCTTGTGGTGCTTGAACGCAGCCGGGACTGGATCCACGTCACCGCTGATGTCACCCGAGAACGCACCGTCACAGGATGGATGAAGGATCAGGCCGTCGTGCGTGCGAACACTCCTAACGGCGACCGAATACTGTTCGGCGAGGCGGCAGATTCCGAGGCGGAGGCCAGCCGTCGTCATGGCCGTCGCGGCGCCGCACAGGACGCCATGCGGCTATACGCCTTCACCGAGGAGTATTTTCCGAAATCGCCGCTTGCGGGCGAAGCGCTCTACCGCGCTGCCGACATCCGATGGCAGCTCGAAAAGGCCGATGTCATGTCCAGACCATCCGCAAAAGAGCGCGATGCGTACCTTCGCACCGGCATGGAAGAAGATTGGATGAGAAGGGTGATGAAGAAGTACGCCGGTACGAAGTGGGCCGACTTGGCCGCATTCGCTCTCATCGATAACAAGCTCTGCGGTGACTGGAAGGGCGAGTCTAAGTGCCCGGAGAAAGAAACCGAGATGTACGAGAAGTACGCCGCCGAGCGTCCACAATCTCCATCAGCGGCTGAAGCCCTCTACCAGGCAGCTTGGCGTCAATCCGCGCTGATCCAGATCTATAGAACTGAAAACAAGGCAAACAAGGCGGATGAGGCCAAAGCTCGTGCGCTCGCATTGGCGCAGAAGACCGTTTCCCAGTATCCCAATAATGTTGACTGGTCCGCACGGGCGCAGCGATTGGTTTTCCTCGTCGACCAAGGAATCCCGACCTACGGCACGGCTGCTGCAACTTCAAGCAGCGACGACGACGGGCCATCCCAACGTCCTTAACGGCTGAGTCGGCGCGAGACAGGAGAACATTCTCGCGTCGACCATCACGTTTACTGTTACTCTGCTGCCATCATCGCGACAAGGTTGAGAGCTTTGAACGACTACCTGCTTTCTGTTCTGCTAGGAATTATCGAAGGCTTGACTGAATTCCTTCCGGTTAGCTCGACGGCGCACTTGCGTATCGCAGAAGACTTCTTCAACGTATCTCTGACCAGCGGATACTGGAAGATGTTCTCGATCGTCATTCAGTTGGGGGCGATCCTTTGCCTTCCGATCTACTTCCGCAGGCGAATCGCCGAGTTCTTTTCCACGTTCCCCCGGGGCAAACAAGGCGACCGAACCTGGCTTACACACCCTGTAAGCCTTACCGCAATAGCCTTCGTCTGCACTGCGGCCCCTTCTTTCCTACTCACGAAGGTCATCGGGGAGAACCTCGAAAACCTCTATGTCATGGCCGGATCCCTTGTAGCGGGCGGCATTGTGATGTGGATCGTGGACGTGATGTACGCACGGCAAGCCTTTTCAACGCCACAGAATCGTACGGAAGATATCGACAAGATGAGTTTGCCGCAGTCGATCTGGATTGGTTTGTGCCAGGTTCTATCGGCCGTCTTCCCGGGCACTTCACGATCAATGGCGACCATCGCCGCCGGGCAGGTTGCCCGGATGTCGCGAACGGCAGCACTGGAGTTCTCGTTTTTCCTGTCTATGCCCACCATGATTGCCGCCACTGGATATACGCTGTTCAAGGCCATTCGCCACGGTGAGGCTGGCAGCGCCATCGGTGCAGCTCCCACCAGTTCCAATGGCTGGATACTGCTCGCGATCGGTTTCACCGTCTCCTTCATTGTTGCTTATGCGGTAGTCGCTTGGTTCATGCGCTGGGTCCGAACCAGGGGCTTCGTCCCGTTTGCTGTCTATCGCATCGTCTTCGGACTGGTCGTGCTGTGGTGGGCGATGAGGGGTTAAGTAAGCAAAGACTTGGATCGGGACGGCTCCGTCTTGCCGCCTCCGGAACCTGCTTCGACACCAACGATTTAGATTGTTTCCGATCATGTTTTTGGCATAATCGGAATGCTCTGGTGTACTTCGCGCATTTTGACTCGGGTTGTCGTGTGCCCCGGCCCGGTTCGGTTCATTGACCGGAGGAGGGCCTGAGTATGGCGCGCGTTCATTCCTGGCAAACTGCGATATACCCGATGAAGTATTTCTCTGCTGCTTTCACTCCGACGAAGAACCGCCGGTTGAATGAACTGGTCGGATTCCTGCTGTTCGTCTCCGCGATCCTCCTTTCGCTCGCACTCGTTTCGTATTCGCCGCTCGACCCTTCGCTGAATACGGCGGCTCCCGGTGCCGATGTACGATCTCCCCATAACTGGATCGGTGTTCTGGGCGCGGTCGGATCCGATCTGCTGTTCCAGATGGCGGGAATCTCGGCCTTTCTGCTGCCGGTTTTTATCGTACTGCTGTCCGTGCGCTGGTTCTTTTCACGTAGTGTCGAGTCTCCCGCCGCTAAGGCAGTCGGAGCAGGGTTCCTCCTGGTTTTTATTCCAGCGCTGCTTGCGCTGCTGCCTTGGCGCTGGCACTGGGCGAAAGCGATTCCTATCGAGGGCTTGATTGGCCGCATTGTAGGCGACGCCCTTATCCACTACCTCAACGTCGTCGGCGCCTACATTGTTTGCGTGGCGATCATCGCGATCGCGCTGTATCTCAGCACGGCGTTCTCCTTCGGTGCCCTGCGCCTCTGGTTCATGACGCGCTTCAGCTTCCTCTTTGCGCTTTGGAACAAGTTCACCGACTGGCGTGAAGCGCGTGCGAAGCTCGCAGCACAAAAGGAGCTTGAGAAGAAACGCGCGGCAAAGCAACCTGTTGTGGCCGCTCAACTCATTCCCAAGAAGCAAGCCCCCGCGGGTAGCGCCGGCCCCCAGCCTGGCGGGGTCACGCCACAGACCGCTGCATCCGAGTCAGCGCCGCCAGCCCGGTCCGGCATTGAGCGCACGCTTACTGACGAACAGATATCCGAAGACGACGTGCCGCCGTTCGAAGTGTCCGAGAATTCGCCGCAGCATGGCACCGCAGCCGCAAGCGGCAACGTCGCCATTACGAACCGAGCCGATGACGGTCAGAAGGCCAAGACCACCCTGCCCAAGGTGGCCGGAAGCTACAAGATGCCTTCCAGCGCCCTACTGGCGCGGCCTGATGACCACAGCGCTATCGACGAAGAAGAACTCCGACAACTTGCCGACGTTTTAGTTTCCAAGTGCGCTGAGTTCGGCGTCACTGGCCAGATCACTCAGATCAACCCCGGCCCCGTCGTCACTACGTTCGAGTTCAAGCCTGACGCCGGCATCAAGTACAGCCGAATCGTCGGCCTCAACGACGACCTCAGCCTCGCCATGCGCGCTGAGAGCATCCTCATCGAGCGCATGGCCGGCAAGAGCACCGTGGGCATCCAGGTCCCGAACCACAACCGCGAGATCATCCGCCTGCGCGAAGTCATCGAGGCTCCCGAATTCGGCAACTCCAAGTCCAAGATCACCTTCGCAATGGGCAAGGACATCAACGGGCGCATCACCGTTTCCGATCTCGCGACTATGCCGCACCTGCTGGTCGCCGGATCGACCGGCTCCGGCAAGAGCGTTGCCATCAACGCGTTCATCATGTCGCTGCTGTACAAGGCGACGCCCGACCAGGTACGCCTTATCCTCGTCGATCCGAAGCGCGTCGAACTTGGCGTCTATGATGGTGTGCCGCACCTGCACGTCCCCATCATCACCGAGCCCAAGCTGGCGGCCAACGCCCTTCGCAACGCCGTCCGCGAAATGGAACGCCGCCTCAAGCTGCTGGCCGAAAAAGGCGTACGTAATATTGAGCAGTACAACCGCCTCTTTGACGAGACCCCAAGCCTCTTCGGCGAAGACGGCGAGACCGACGAGCGCCCCATTCCCTACATCGTCATCATCATCGACGAGTTGGCCGACCTCATGATGATCGACCAGAATAACGTCGAAGAGTCGATCACCCGACTTGCCCAGATGGCCCGCGCCGTCGGCATCCACCTTGTGCTCGCCACCCAGCGCCCATCTGTCGATGTCATCACCGGCCTCATCAAGGCGAACTTCCCCGCGCGCTTGTCGTTCCGCGTCTCCACCAAGATCGACTCGCGCACCATTCTCGACGGTAACGGAGCCGAGTCGCTGCTAGGCCGTGGCGACATGCTCTACCTACCCTCGGGTTCCGCAAGGCTCATCCGTCTGCACGCGCCCTTCGTGGCCGAAAAGGAAATCGCCGCCGTGGTCGAGTTCTGGAAGGGACAGGCCCAGGCGCAGTACGAGCAGAGCTTCCTCGAAGGTCCGAAGGAAGAAGGCAGCCGCGCCGCAGCCAATGGCGACGACAGCGGCGACTTCGAAGACGGCCAGGACGACGAACTCTTTCAGGACGCCGTCAAACTCGTTCTCGAGTTCGGCAAGGCCAGCACTTCCCTGCTGCAGCGCCGCCTGCGCATCGGCTACGGCCGCGCTGCGCACCTGATCGACCTCATGGAGCAGGACGGCATTGTCGGCCCCGCCGATGGTCCCAAGCCTCGCGAAGTCCTAAAGCGCCCGGACTGGCTGAGTGAGGTGGAAGAACCGTTTCGGTAGTAGCGGAACAGCGAACGGTTGGGTGCCTGCTCGCGGTCAGGTTTACGAAAGCGCTCTTTTCTCGTAGGTCTGCAACGCCGGCGTAGGCCAGAATTGGTTGTCTGGCGCGGGACCTTCTTCTAACATTGCGAGTACCTTCAAAATCAACTCGCGATCTCGAGGGATGTCTCCATGAAAACTGGCGTCCGCGCCACGGTTCTCGCTATTTTCCTTTCGTTCGCTTGCCTATGTGCGGCGCAGACTGTCTCCTTCAATCTTGTCCACGTGAATGACGTACATGACATTACTCCTGCGGCAGGCGGCAAGGGAGGCGGAATCGCCAGGTTGGCGACATTGAAGAAGCAACTTTTGCGCGAGAACCCCAACACTTTCCTGATTCTCGCCGGTGACTACTTTAGCCCATCGGCAATCGCAAGTGCCAAGGTTGATGGCAAGCGATTGGCGGGCAAGCACATGGTCGACCTGCTAAATGCGGTTGGGCTCGACTTCCTGACCTTCGGGAACCACGAGTTCGATCTCTCGGAGAGCGAATTCAAGGAGCGCATGTCGGAGGTTCGCGCCAAGTGGGCTTCCGCCAACGTGCGCAACGCCGCTGGTGAGCGATGGCCCGGTGTTCCAGACCACCTCATTTTCACTGTTAAGGATCGCAAAGGGAACTCGATCAAAGTCGGCATTTTCGGCGTCACCATCAACAGCAATAAAGCTCCTTACGTCAGCTACCGCGACGCGATGCAGACCGCCCGTGAGCAGGTCAAGCTGCTTCGTCCACAGGTGGATGTGCTGATCGCGCTCACGCATCAAGGCTACGAACAGGACCAACAACTGGTCGCGACGCTGCCGATCGATCTCTTGCTGGGCGGTCATGATCACGAGAATATGCAGTTCTGGCGCGGACCGAACGCCGTGCCCATGTTCAAGGCCGACGCCAACCTCCGCTCTACTTATGTCCACAAGCTTCACTTCGACATAAAGACGAAGAAGCTCACAATCGACTCGAAGTTGGTTCCCATCACTCCGGCTATCCCGGAGGATGCGATCATGGCGAAACTTGCAGATCAATGGATGGAACGCGGCTTTGCGGCGTTTCGTCAGGCGGGGTTCGAGCCTAAGCAGCACGTCGCCGATATTCCCGTCTTGCTCGACGGCCGGGAAGCAGGCGTGCGAAACGGAAGCACGAACCTGACCGAACTCATCGGACGCGCCTTCCTCAACGAAGTGCCGGGTGCGGATGCCTCCATCTACAACTCGGGCTCCATCCGGTTTGATGACGTACTTCCCGCCGGGCCAGTAACTCAATACGATGTCATCAGGGTGATGCCGTTCGGCGGCAACGTGGTGGACGTACAGATTAAGGGCGACCTGCTGGAAAAGGTCCTGAACGCCGGACGAGCGCAGAAGGGTAAGGGAGGCTGGCTCCAGACAACCAACGTAACGTTTGACGCCGAAACGAGCACCTATCGGATCGGCGGAGCGCCGCTCGATCCGACGCGCACCTATCGCGTTGCTGTCTGTGACTTCCTCATGCGCGGCGGGGAGTTAGGGATCGAATTCCTGACCCGCCAGGCGCCGGGAGTCATCTCCGCAACTGACAAGCGAGACATTCGGTTCGCCGTGATCGAACAACTAAAGCGCTTCGAGAAGGCGCTCTAGGCTGGGTTGCCCGCAGGGCGCGAACTACCCATTCAAGCCCGATGCTGGGTTTGAGTGGGGTAGTTCGAAGCTGCCCGGTGGACGCGATGGTCGATACGCGCGAGCGTGTGAGCGTGTCTGCCCTTGCACACCCTGGGTCGTTTGCGTTCAAACCGGCGAAGGAGCTGATATTCTTGCTGTTGTCGAGCGTCTAGGCTCTCTTTGTTTCCGTCCGCAGTCCCCGGAGCGCAACCGCACCCAGTCCTGCAACTGCGACCAGAAGTGCCACCCACAACACCCAGCCGTGTCTCTCTGTCCACGGACGATCGTCAGGGCGCCCGGTGAACGCGGAATTAGGCCGACCAAGCCCCATCCTGGCCGAAGGAGCTTCCGGTTCGCGCTGGAACAGGCTCGCGTACTCGTACTTAGGGGCATTCAGCTTCTCATCGCCGTAGTAGAGCTGCAGGCTCAGCTTCCCTTGCGGATCGAAGTAGAACCGCCGTTCGTGCGTTAGCGGTTGAACGGCCTGAAGCCGCAGCGGCGGATCGTCCCCGTTGTCGATCACGACTTTAAACCGCTTGTAAGGCGCATTCACGTCCACATTCAGGTCTTCCGAATCGAACGTCTTTGTACCGCGAACATAGTGAATACGGCCAATGTCCGCTTCAGCGATTGTGACCTCACGCTGTTCTCGCTCCTCAGGTATGCCCTGGATGGTCACATGCCGCCGGAAATTCGTCTGTGCGGGATCTACCACGAACCGAATGCGCTCGACCGGAGCCTTGGTCTGCTGCGTCCAAGTGATGACAGTCCTTCGGCTTTCCTGCGTCGTGGATGCATTTACCACAGGCAGTTCCGTCCAGCGAGCCTTTCGCTCGGCTGCCAGGGCAATCGACGCACCCTTGATGTGGTCCGGCCGCAACTCGGGTATAGTCACACGCAGGAACGAAAACTGCGACGCGGGCAGGTTGATGGCGAAGTTGCGCCCAAGTTTCTCGCGTGAGAAGTCGTAAAGAGGATGATCGCCGAATTCGGTCCATGGCCCCCTGCGCAGGTCGTTCGTCCCCGCAACCCTCGCTCGCGTAACGAAGTCCCGTGCGGTGTCGCTCAAATTCAAACTCACGCGGTCGTACTGAGCGTCAACTCCAGTCTCGACCACGAACTCCACGGCTCCGCCAGCCATACCGAGGTTCAGGAGTTTCGCCTTCTTCTCCGCCGCGCAGCACGACGCGCGCTCCTCCGTCAGCGCATAAGGGACTTCCTTACCATCTGCATACAGACGCACATCGGCAAGATCGGCGCGACCGTGCGTCCAGAGTTCGCCATCAGCGACCACGTAATTCTGGCGCTCGGGGCGCTCTACCGCCACATCCCGAACGTGACTGAAAAACTGGATGGCAGGCCCGAAAGCAGGAGTCCCCGCCAGCGCCAGCACAAGCGCGACAACGATGCAGGCGATCTTCATGCGGGCGCTGACCTTTCTTTGGCTTCGTCAGGCTCAGCATTGGGCGCAGATCCGGACAGCTTCAGCCAGTCACGCTGATATATGAACGAAACCACCAGCAACAAAACTCCGAGTGCGATGAAGCTGATGATTCGGTATCCGCGTTCAAGCTGCGACGTATCGAACACAAACACTTTCACGATCGTGGCAGCAATCAGAATCAAAGCCTGCCAGCGCAGGAAAGCGCTTCGCTTCCAGAATCCAACCCACATCAGGGCTGCGCCGTACGCCATCCATATCGCGGAATACGTGAAGTCCCGCGCAATGCTGAGGTTGCGGAACTCACGCCAGTCTTGAGCGCCTACGATGGTGGCCGCTCTCAATTCCGCCATCTCGCGCATGAAGTAGTCGTGTGCCTCAAGATTGAGGGCGACGAGCGCGAGCACATTAATCAACACCAGGCCAATAGCGGCAGCACCCCGCTCCCGATCTTCTGGAGCCTTTCGCGCAAGGTTCACCGCAAACGCGAGCACCGCAATAGCTATCAGGTAGATGAAGAATCGTGGGTTGAACACCAGGTGCGCAGGATGGAAATTGTCAAACAACAATAGGCGCCCGACGCCGAGTGCTAGCGCCGTAAGTGAGAGCACCTTAAGAAAGTTGCTGGACGTGCGGTACGCGACGCAAAGCAGGACTCCGGCTTCGATGAGCCACCCGATCGTGATCCAGTACGTTTCGAGTTTCAGAGGGATTGCGGTGGTAAGGAAGCCAACAGCCAACGCAACGTGCAAGAGCGCCAACAACCGCGCGCTTGCCTCATCCGAGGCGAATCGCCGGCGGATCTCACGGCTGAGCGCCAGGTACAGAGCAGCCAGCCCAACCGCGATCCATGCTGTGGCAGTCTTGCTTACCTCGTCGAGGATGACGTAAACCTCAAGGAAATAGACACCCGCATTTAAGAGCGGCAGGAATACAAGCGTATGGGACACCTCGCCAGCAGCAGGCCTTTTCGCGACTAGTGGGGCTATGGCGAACAATGCGAAGAAGACCGTTGCGAAGATGATCGTCGGCGACAGTTGCGCACGTGTGTAGTATTCGGCGGACCAAGCGACGTATAGCAGTAGGGTCCCAAGGAACGCGCCAATGAGAAGGCGGCGCCATGGGCGATACGCCACCAAGGTTAGCGCCGCGACATCGAGCAGAGTCACATAGGAGAACAAAGCTATTTCGCGGTTCTGCCCCGTCGAAAGCAGTAGCGGCGTCGCGAACCCACCGATGAGTGCGAACGCAGCGAGCACCTGAGCGCCTTGCGTTATGGCCAGAGTTGCCGTCGCAGCCGTGACCAGCACCATACCGCCGGAAGCGACCCATGACGGGAAAAGGTGATAGATCTGAAACGCGGCCCAGAGCGATAGATACAGCGTGCCAATGCCGACCGCCTTCAGCGACCAGGAGAAAACTAGGTGTCCTCGACTGCGGAACCGTTCGCTCCACAGCACCACGCCGATGCCGGCCAGCAGACCGATTGAAATGCGCCCTGCCGGCCCGATCCAGTTATTCTCGAAGGCGTACTTTAGAAAATACGAAACGCCGATTAGTACCGCGACGATACCGATTCGATTCAGCCACTGCGAGCCGATCCGCGACTCCAGGTCTGGGGTGTCGGAGCGCCCCAAGCTGCTTTGCGACGGGCCACGCGTGCCCGCACCGAAACCAGCCAACGGTACCCGTTCTGGAGGAGGTGGTGGTGGTGGCGGTGGCGCTACCGTTTCAACCGCACGAGGCGGTGGTTGTACTGACGGTGTCTCTGGCTGTGCCGTTGCAGCGGGTGCGCCCAGCCTCTGCTCGAGGCGGTATACGCGCTCGGTTACTTGCGCGAGCAAAGCACGCAGCTCACTCAGCTCCCGTTCGGTGGAGTTCATAGGACGGAAAAGTAAAACGAATCGGCAAGGACTGCAAGGAAAGCTTTTTGGACAGCCCCTTCTGGTTCAGTTGATGCAAGGGGGAAAAGCAAAAGGGGCTCGCAATCGCAGCCCCTCTCTACGCCGAAACCTTGTTACTTCGCGGCAAGTGCTTCCCTGCTGACCGCCTCCTTGAAGTACTCGAGCGATAGGTTCAAGCCTTCTTCCAGACTGACCTTCGGTTCCCATCCGAGCAGTTGTTTGGCTTTCGTGATGTCGGGTCGGCGCTGCTTTGGGTCATCCTCGGGAAGTGGCTCGAACTTGATTTTGCTTCTGCTTCCCGTAACGTTCAGCACCAACTTCGCACATTCCAAAATAGTGAACTCGCCGGGGTTGCCGATGTTAACAGGAAAGTGTTCATCCGAACGCGACAGCCTAAGGATGCCTTCGACCTCATCGGTTATATAGCAGAAGCTGCGAGTCTGAGAGCCGTCTCCATACACAGTCAGATCCTCGCCTCGGAGCGCCTGCTTCATAAAGTTCGACACTACCCGGCCATCATTCAACTGCAAGCGGGGGCCATAAGTATTGAAAATCCTGACGATGTGAGTGTCCACCTTGTAATATCGATGATAGGCCATCGTTGCAGCCTCGGAGAACCGCTTGGCTTCGTCGTATACCGAACGGGGACCGATCGGATTCACATTTCCCCAGTAGGTTTCCTTCTGCGGATGTTGAAACGGATCTCCGTAACACTCTGAGGTGGACGCTAGGAAAAACTTGGCGTTGTACTTTCGTGCAACCTCAAGAGCGTTGAAGGTTCCCACGGACCCAACCTGAAGGGTCGCTACGCCGTGGACCATGTAGTCCACCGGGCTTGCCGGGCACGCGAAATGGAAAACATACTCCACCGAGCCGAAGTCAAAGGCCTGGCAGATGTCCGCATGCTTAAACTCGAATCGCGGTTCCTTCTCCAGATGTTCAAGGTTGCGAAGACGGCCAGTGATGAGGTTATCCACACCCACGACGGAATGGCCATCCGAGAGCAAAGCATCACAGAGGTGTGAACCAATAAAACCGGCAGCTCCGGTCACAAGTACGCGCATAAGTTTCATATCTCCCCGAGATGGCCGGCTGTACGAAATTTCTGTTCCTCTTCCTGCGGCACCACGTCAGGACGGCCAATACTCAAGTAGATGAAGCCGTGCTTCTGCATGTCGCTTCTAGAGAAGAGATTTCGTCCATCGATCACTATGGGATATCGCAGTTCTTTGCGAATTCTGGATAAGTCGATCGATTTAAACTCCTGCCACTCAGTAAGTACGAGCAGTGCGTCGGCACCACTTGCTGCCTCGTACGGCGAGTCCACAAACGTTACCGAAGCCGAAGGCAACACCTCCGCAGCACGCTCCATAGCCGCAGGGTCATACGTCTTTACCCGGCAACCTTCTGCCAGCAGCGATTCGATGATCGCGATAGCTGGCGACTCCCGGATATCATCCGTGCCGTCCTTGAAAGCCAACCCCAGCACACCTACCTGCTTGCCCTTCAGTGTCCAAAGGGCGGTGCGCACCTTGCGCAGGAAGCGCTGACGCTGGTCCTCGTTGATATGCATGACCTCGTCGAGCAGACGGAATTCGTACCCGTTCTCCCGGGCCACGGCACGGAATGCCGACAGGTCCTTCGGAAAGCACGATCCGCCATACCCGATTCCCGGGTACAGGAACCTGTGCCCGATACGGGCATCAGTACCGATTCCAGTCCGCACCTGTTCCACATCGGCGCCAACAGACTCGCAAATATTGGCCACTGCATTGATGAACGAGATCTTCATGGCCAGAAAAGCATTGGACGCATGCTTGATCAACTCGGCACTGCGTGTGCTGGTCACAATGATCGGAGCAGGAGGTTCGTAACGGGCCGGTCCGACAATTCTGTTGGGATTCTGGTAATACGAACCATCAGTCAGCGGTTTATATATGTCTTCCAGAACCTTGGCAGTGCGAGCGTTATCGCATCCGATGACAATACGGTCGGGATACAGGAAGTCGACAACGGCAGTTCCCTCGCGAAGGAACTCCGGGTTCGAAGCAACGTCGAAGCAGCCGTGGGGAGCGCCATTCAGGAGCATGACCTTCCGCACCCACTGGCTCGTATAAACAGGGACGGTGCTCTTGCCCACGATGACCTTGTAATCGCAAACCGCGCCAGCGATGTCGCGCGCTACGCACTCAACGTAGGAGAGATCCGCCTCTCCGCTGTGCATCGGTGGAGTGCCAACGGCGACAAACACGGCCTGGCTGAGGCGCACTGCCTCAGACGTGTTGTCCGAGAACGACAAGCGCTTACCACGGTGGCGGTCCAACAACTCCGGCAGGTGCTGCTCATGGATAGGCACCTCACCTCGCTGCAAAGCCGACAGCTTGACGGGGTCATTGTCAACGAGAATGACTTCGTGACCAAGTTCGGCGAAACACGCGCCAGCTACTAAGCCTACATAACCGGAACCAACCACGGTGATGTGCATCATTTCTCCGTTCGGCGGACGCCGTACGCAAACCTTCGAATGTTTCCACAGCCCCTAAGGGAAGAGGCCAAAATCTTCTCTACTTTAGCAGCGCGTTCGGCACAGGTAAACGCAAAGCGGCGGCACATCTGGACTCCGAAGGCTTAGTACCTCTCTCGAAACTCCGACCCAAGAACCCGATCCTCTGGAAAGACCTATCGTGCGCGAGGCCCTGTGATGTCACGCGGGGAGTCTGGAAGAAACTAATTATGAGCCGCCTTGTTGCCGATAACCTTTCTGGTAACCAGACATGGAAATGTACTCCATCTATCTTGTGTCGGCATTCATTGCGGGGGCGCTCTGCGGTGCTGCGCTCACGACGATGCAGCGACACGCCAAACTTGAAAGACTTAAGGCGGAGTTCCGGGAAGAACTCAATGCCATGTGCAACGACAATTTCACAGCTCCAGCAGGTACAAAGAACGCCGTGCAAGACCACATCCCTCGTCCTCGAAGCGTCGCAGACGAACTCCCGGACTTTGCTTCCGGTTCGCATGACCTCTGGATGCCAATACCATCGCCGACTGCAGGCGCCGAACCCAACCGCATTCGGCCGTGAGAGCAACCTGTCGCCGTCATAGAGTCTTGGGACTGAACAACCGCATCCACCACGCAAAGCCTCAACTCACGGCCAAGTTGCTATACTCGGCAGTTCGAATCTTCGCCAAGGTGACCTGATAATGCGGTCGCGTGTGATTTTGAGATTTGTGACAACGGTCTTGGCCTGTGTGACGCTCTTTGCCGCACGGGGGAATGCTGAAACGCTAACGTTTCAGAGGGCCATCGAACTGGCGATGGCACGCAGTGTGAACGTTGGCATCGCCCTGGCCGACCAGATGAAAGCCCGCAGTGCCTATCGCGAAGCCCGAAATGCCTACTTCCCTGTTGTGGTTGCAGGTTCCGGACTGGGTGCAAGCCGCGGTTTCCCCCTGAGTTTGGAGGGGTCAGCGCCGTCGGTTTTCAACTTCAATTCCCAATCCACACTATTGAACTTTTCACAACGCGAATTTGTTCGCGCGGCCCGCAGCGAATGGAACGCTACAACGCACAACACTGAAGATCAGCGAAGCCAGGCCCTGTTGGATACGGCAATCACCTACGCTCAGTTGAACGCAGCCCTGGTGCGGATCAAGGCTCTGCAGGAACAGGCGGATCAGGCCCGGAGAGTGCAGTTCATTTCCCAGCAGCGCGTAAGTGAAGGAGTCGACAGCAAGTTGGAGTTGACTCGAGCTAGCCTGAATTTGGCACGCACACGCATGCGTGTTGCCGAAGGCGAGGCAGCCGTAGACGTCTTGCGCCAGCACCTGTCACAGTTGACGGGACTGTCATTGGTGAACGTCGATCTTGATCCTGAGTCGATGCCCGCCATCCCCGAACTGAATCCCGACGAAGATGCAATTGCGAAAGCGCTGGCCAGCAGTGCAGCGGTGAAAGTTGCCGACGAACACGCTAAAGCCAAGGCCCAACAGGCAAAAGGCGAACATCGCGGGCTACTCCCCAGCATCGACTTCGCTGCCCAATACGCGCTGCTCAGCAGGTTCAATAACTACGAAGAGTTCTACAACCGCTTTGAACGTCACAATGCAACTGTCGGCGTTGTCATTCGCTTTCCTTTCCTGAATAGCGTACAGGGGGCACACGCAGAGGCGGCAGATGCCGAGGCGCTCCGAGCCCAGGCAGAGGCGCAAGCCGCTCGTAACCAGGTTTCCAGCGATACGTTGAAACTACAACGTTCCATTCAGCAACTCGCAGCCGCACGCGATGTCGCGCGACTCGAATGGGAACTGGCCCAGGGGAACCTCGAGACTCTTTCAGCAAAAATGGAAACCGGTTCGGTGACCCTGCGCGAAGAGGAGAATGCCCGGATTGACGTCAGCGATAAGTATGCCACGTACCTTGACACGGCATTCGAATACGACAAGGCACGGCTACAGCTAATGAGTGCGACGGGAGAGCTCAGAGATTGGGCTCTGAGTCGAAAGTAAGTTCTCGTCAGCAGCAGCTCAGGAAAAATTCGCCACCCAGACGTCTCAGCGGGCGGCGTGTGCCTGATCTTGAACGGCGCAAAAACGGCATTAGAGTGCGACCGCAGTTACTGTGTGCCTCTGGGTAACTTCTCCGGGTCTGAGCGGGGTGCTAGTATTTTAGCGGCGATGACAGTTCTGAAAACGCTGTTCCTCAATCCTCCGTCGTTCGAGAACTTTGACGGCGGCGCCAGCTCCCGATGGCCGGCGACGCGCGAGATCGAGTCCTACTGGTATCCGGTATGGCTCGCGTATCCCACCGGAATGCTCGACGGCGCACGCCTGCTGGACGCTGCTCCGCATAAGGTTTCGGCTCAACAGACCATCGAGATAACCAGGGACTATGACTTCGTCGTGCTTTTCACGAGCACGCCAGGATTCCCGGGCGACATTCGTCTTGCAGAGGCGATGAAGGCTGCGAACCCGCGCCTCCAGATTGCTTTCGTCGGACCGCACGTCACCGTTTTGCCGGAACAGACCCTAAGAGAAGCTACAGCCGTTGACTTCGTCGTTCGGCGAGAGTTCGACTACGCCACCGTTGAGTTCGCACAAGGAAAGCCGCTTTCCGAGATCCTGGGCGTGTCTTACCGCAAGGATGGTGCCGTCGTTCATAATCCCGACCGCCCGTTGCTGAGTGATCTCGATTCCCTGCCCGACGTCACCGACGTGTACAAGCGCGACATCGACGTTCGTCGCTACAACGTGCCATTTCTCTTGCACCCGTTCGTGGCTCTTTACACCTCACGTGGGTGCCCGGCGCAGTGTACGTTCTGCCTGTGGCCGCAGACGCTTAGTGGTCACGCGTGGCGCAAGCGCTCGACAGATGCCGTGGCGCGCGAGATGGCAAAGGCGAAGGAGTACTGGCCGGACGTTAAAGAATTCTTCTTCGACGACGACACCTTCAACATTCAGAAGGCACGAACCATTGAGCTTTGCGAGAAGTTGAAGCCGCTGAAGCTCACCTGGTCCTGCACCTCGCGCGTCACCACGGACTACGAGACGCTTAAGGCTATGCGCGATGCCGGGTGCCGCTTGCTCATAGTGGGCTACGAGTCAGGCGACCCGCAGGTACTCAAGAATGTAAAGAAGGGCGCCACGGTCGAACGCGCGCGGCAGTTCACAAAAGATTGCCACAGTCTCGGCTTGAAGATTCACGCTGATTTTATTCTCGGACTGCCGGGAGAGTCGCGTGAGAGCATCCGCCGCACCATCGACTTCGCCAAGGAACTCGACTGCGAGACTATCCAGGTCTCTGTTGCGCACGCATATCCCGGTACGGAAATGTACGAATTCGCCACCGCCAATGGCTTTTACGTCCGCAATCAGCAGATGGTGGACGAGGGTGGCCACCAAATGGCGCACCTTGAGTATCCCAACCTGTCGGCCGATGAAGTCATGGAAGCGGTCCACCGCTTTTACGACGAATACTACTTCCGTCCGAAGGCGATCTACAGGATCGTGCGAAAAGCCGTGTTCAATGGAGAGGAACGCCGACGTCTCTACAAGGAAGCAAAATCCTTCCTTGCACTTCGGGCCAAGCGCAACCAGTGGGTACAGGAAAAGCGGCACACGTCTGGGAACACCGCTCCGCCGCCCTCGACCGATCAGCGCGAAACTGAGCCTTCGACCGAAACCGCGAACGTCTGAGGGCCGCTGAGTGAATTTTCGAAAGTATCTCGTCCTTGCAGGCGTCGTGTTGTTTGCGTCATTCGGCGACGTCTCCCTGTCCCGCGGGATGAAGTCCGTGGGACAGATTTCGTTCTCGAACTTTCACGAACTGTTTTCCGCGCTGCTGAATCCGTGGGTGGTAGGCGGTATTTGCCTCCTAATTCTCTTTTTTGTCAGCTACCTGACTGCGCTCTCCTGGGCCGATCTCACCTACGTCCTGCCGGCCACAGCGATCGGTTATGTTCTGATGGCCTTGATGGCCAAGTTCTTCCTGCATGAGAACGTCACGCTTACGAGGTGGCTTGGCATCGCTCTTATCACGGCTGGAGTGGGCTTCGTAGCAGGAGGCCCAGCGATGACCGTCCATGAGCCGAAACCGTCTGCGGCTGAGCCTGTCGCCAACAAGGTGCCACGATGAAGGCCTTATATAACTGGGGCG
>Ga0196970_1001069_pt1 | contig 21642 bp, 22 predicted proteins | sample S1v_513CmetaG_FD_148672 | JGI IMG/M metagenome (GOLD analysis project Ga0196970, IMG submission 148672) | Soil microbial communities from Anza Borrego desert, Southern California, United States - S1+v_5-13C | ecosystem: Environmental > Terrestrial > Soil > Desert | place: USA: California...
GCACCCTGTTCGACAAGATCTGGGACAGCCACGTCGTCCACCGCCAGGAGGACGGCACCTGCATCCTCTACATCGACCGCCACCTGGTCCACGAGGTGACCAGCCCGCAGGCGTTCGAGGGGCTGCGTACGGCCGGCCGCAAGGTGCGCCGCCCTGAGCAGACGCTGGCCGTGCCCGACCACAACGTCCCGACCACCGACCGCTCCAAGGGCATCGTCGAGGAGGAAAGCCGCATCCAGGTCGAGACGCTCGACACCAACGCGCGCGACTTCGGCATCCGCTACTTCCCGATGGACGACATCCGCCAGGGCATCGTCCACATCGTGGGACCCGAGCAGGGCTTCACGCTGCCCGGCGCCACCATCGTCTGCGGCGACAGCCACACCGCCACGCACGGCGCCTTCGGCGCGCTGGCCTTCGGCATCGGCACGTCGGAGGTCGAGCACGTGCTGGCCACCCAGACGCTGCTGCAGAAGCCGGCCAAGAACATGCTGATCCGCGTCGACGGCGCCCTGCCGGCCGGCGTGACGGCGAAGGACATCGTGCTGGCCATCATCGGCAGGATCGGCACCGCCGGCGGCACCGGCCACGTCATCGAGTTCGCCGGCGACGCGATCCGCGGCCTGTCCATGGAAGGCCGCATGACGGTGTGCAACATGGCCATTGAGGGCGGTGCCCGCGCCGGCCTGATCGCGCCGGACGAGAAGACCTTCGAATACATCATGGGCCGCCCGCTGGCACCGAAGGCCGGTGCGTGGGAGCAGGCGCTGGCCTATTGGAAGACGCTGCCTTCGGACGAGGGGGCGGTCTACGACACCACCATCGTGCTGAACGCCGCCGACATCGTGCCGCAGGTCACCTGGGGCACCTCGCCGGAAGACGTGCTGCCGATCACCGCGGCCGTGCCGAACCCGGCCGACGTCGCCGACGCCGGCAAGCGCGCAGCCGTCGAGCGCTCGCTGGAGTACATGGGCCTGACGCCGGGCCAGCCGCTGACCGACGTCGCCATCGACACCGTCTTCATCGGCTCCTGCACCAACGGCCGCATCGAGGACCTGCGGGCCGCCGCCGAGATCGCCAAGGGCCGCAAGGTGGCCGCCGGCGTGCGCGCGCTGGTCGTCCCCGGCTCCGGCCTCGTCAAGGAGCAGGCGGAGGAGGAGGGCCTGGACAAGGTCTTCACCGAGGCCGGCTTCGAGTGGCGCGAGCCCGGCTGTTCCATGTGCCTGGCCATGAACGCCGACCGCCTGTCGCCGGGCGAGCGCTGCGCCTCCACCTCGAACCGCAACTTCGAGGGCCGGCAGGGCCGCGGCGGCCGCACCCACCTGGTCAGCCCGGCGATGGCAGCCGCCGCTGCCATCAAGGGCAAGCTCGCCGACGTCCGCGAGCTTCAGTGAGCGTTGCGCCGGGAGGGCTTCGGCCCTCCCGGTACCCGTCCGGCGCGGGCGTGGCAATCGGCCCGGCGGCGTGCCATATTGAATGGGCCGCCGCCAAGGTCCGCCGCCAAGGAACCGCCATGCCGATCCGACCGCAGCCCCGCCCGGCCTCCCATGAGACCGACGAGTTCTTCCCCGGCGAAGAACTGTCCGAGGCCGACCTGACCCCGGAAGAGCTGGAGTCCATCCGCGCCTCGGAAGAGGACATCGCGGCAGGGTGGACCCATTCCAATGAGGAGTTCGCGGCCATCTTCGGGCCGCTGGCCGAGAAGATCACGGCGGGGACCGTAACCCCGGCCGATTTCGAAGCCGTTGAAGCGATGATACGGCGGCGTTGATGGACGTCCGTTGGTCGCCGCAAGCCATGCGGGATGCCAACCGGATCTTCATCTATATTGCGAACGAGAATCACTACGCTGCGCAGGCGGTGTTCCGTGCCATGCACGCCACCGCGCTTTCCCTTTCCCGGTACCCTTGGCGGTACCGCGACCGTGGCGGCGGGTACCGCCGCATCCCCGTGGCGCACTACGATTACTGCATCCTCTACCGCATCCGCCGCGCCGACGACGGCCCCTTCGTCTCCATCGAATCCGTCCGCCACGTCGCCCGCCGGTAGGCGCCACCTCCTACCTGCTCCCCACCCGCTGGATTACCAAACATTTTATCTTTGTTGCACCCAACCCCCTCGTGAAGCGAGTATGCCTCGCTCGGAGCCGGCCTTCTGCATTGGCCGGACTCGATGGGGAAAGCATGATTCTGCGTCTTCGTTCCTTGGTCGTTGCCTTCGCGGTCGTCGTCTCGCTGCTGGGCGGCGCGCTGTGGGTGTCCATGACCTGGGCGGACTACCGGAACTCCATCCAGGACAACGAGCGCATCGCGCAGGACGTCGCCGCACTCCTGGAGGAGCACGCCCGGCGCACCTTCGAGGCGACCAATCTCATCCTCATGCACGTCGGCGGGCAGATCGACGAGCACGGCTTCGACGAGGTGGTCCGCTCGGAACGGACCTGGGGCGGCATCAAGGCGATGGCCGACCATCTGCCGGCCGTCGGCACCATCTTCATCGCCGACCGCGAAGGGCGGTTCGTGCTGACCTCGCTGACGCCGGGCGGGCAGCCGGGCTCGGTCACCGACCGCGACTACTTCATCGCCCACCGCGACGAGGGGGTGGCCACCTACATCACCCCGGCCGTCCTTGGGCGCGTCACCAAGAAGGTGGTCTTCATCCTCTCCCGCCGCATCACGGCGCCGGACGGCTCCTTCGGCGGCGTCGTGCTGGCGTCGATCAGCACCGACTATTTCCGCAGCTTCTACGAACGGCTCAACCTCGGCCGGATGGAAGCGAAGGGCGAGATCGCCATCTACCGCGACGACGGCGCCATCCTGGTGCGCAACCGCATGACGGCCGCCGACATCGGCCGCACCATGGCCGGCACGCCGCTGTTCCGCGAGCACCTGCCGGCGGCCCCGGCCGGCATCTTCGCCGAGCGTTCGGCCACCGACGGGGTGGAGCGCCTCGTCGCCTACCGCCGGGTCGAGGGGCTGCCGCTGGTGGTCACCGCCGCCGTCGACCGCGCCGACGCGCTGGCCGAATGGCGCGAGCGCCTGTCCTGGACGGCGGCGCTGGCGCTGGCCATGCTGTCGTCGATCGGCGGCTTCGCCTGGCTGACGCTGGCCAGCGTGCGGCGCGAGGACGAGGCCATGGGCGCGCTGGCCGACGCCAACGAGCGGCTGGAGCAGCGCGTCGAGGCCCGCACCGCCGAGTTGAGCGCCGCCAAGGACGAGGCGGAGCGGCAGAGCCGCGCCAAGTCGCACTTCCTGGCCAACGTCAGCCACGAGCTGCGCACGCCGCTCAACGCCATCATCGGCTTTTCCGAGCTGCTGGTCAGCGGCTACCCCGGCCCGCTCACCGACAAGCAGCGCCAGTACCTGGAGACCATCAGCCAGTCGGGCGCCCACCTGCTGCGCATCATCAACGACATCCTCGACCTCTCCAAGATCAGCGCCGAGAAGCTGGACCTGGCCGAGCAGGAGGTGCACGTGGAGACGCTGGTGGAGGCCTGCCTGGACATCGCCCGCGGCCGCGCCATGGGCCGCGCCATGGTGCTGGAGGCCGACCTGCCGCCGGACCTGCCGGTGCTGTGGGGCGACGAGCTGCGCCTGAAGCAGATGCTGATCAACCTGCTGTCCAACGCCATCAAGTTCACCCCCGACCCGGCCGAGGTGCGGGTGACCGCGGAACGCACGGCCGACGGCGGGCTGGTGCTGGCGGTGCGCGACAACGGCATCGGCATGGCGCCGGACGAGATCCCGCGGGCACTGACCATGTTCGGCCAGCTCGACAACGGCCTGGCCCGCACGCACGAGGGCACCGGCATCGGCCTGCCGCTGGTCAAGGCGCTGGCCGAACTGCACGGTGCCCGCATGGAGATCGCCAGCGCGCCGAAGAATGGCACCACCGTGTCGCTGCGCTTCCCGCCCGAACGCGTCCTGGCGCAGCAGGCCGTGGCGGCGGATTGAGGGCTGCCGTTGGGTATTCGCTGCCGCTCAACCCAACCTACGCGCGGCGTTCCCGTAGGTTGGGTTGAGGCGGAGCCGAAAACCCAACGTCCACCGGCCTAATCCCCCCGCGACCGCTCCCGCCCCAGCAGGCCGTTGGGACGGAAGATCAGGAAGGCGGCCAGCAGGCCGAAGGCCACCACGTCCTTGTAGGCGATGGCGAAATAGCCGGACCAGAAGGTCTCGAACAGGCCCAGCAGGGCGCCGCCCAGCATGGCGCCGGGGACCGAGCCGATGCCGCCCACCACCGCTGCCGCCAGCGCCTTGAAGCCCACCAGATAGCCGGTGAAGAAGTTGACGCCCCCGTAGTACAGCGCGATCACATAGCCGGCCGCCGCCGCATACGCCCCGCCGATGGCGAAGGTCAGCGCCACCGTGCGGTTGACGTCCACCCCCAGCAGCGCCGCCGCTCCCACGTCGTCGGCGCAGGCGCGGTGCGCGCGGCCCAGCGCCGTGCGGTGCATGATCCACCACAACAGCGCGTACAGCGCCCCCGTCAGCGCCACGATCAGCGCCTGGGAGGTCAGCGCCGTCACCGTGAAGCCGCCGGCCGACACCAGCTCGTGCCGGGTGGAGAAGACCGGGGCCGGCCACCAGTCGCGCGCCCCGTGCAGCAGGCGCGTGCCTTCCTGGTACAGCACCGTCAGGCCGACGGCGGCGATCAGCGGCGTGTGCGTGCGCAAGGCGCGGAAGCGGCGGAACACCAGCCGGTCCATGGCCCAGCCCTGCACGGCGGTGAACAGCATGACGGTGGCCAGCACGGCCAGCAGCGCCGGCGCCGTTCCCTGCATGCCGCCCATCGCCAGCCCGGCCGAGGCCATGGCCGTCATCATGGCGCCCAGCATGGTCAGCTCGCCCATCGCCAGGTTGATCTGGCCGAGGATGCCGTAGACCAGCGTGTAACCGATGGCCAGCAGCCCGTAGACGCAGCCCACCGTGATCGCGTTGACCGCCTGCTGCAGCGCGAACAGCAGCGGCGTCCAGGGCGACGGCTCGACGAACCGGGAGGACGGGGACGGGGCGGCGTCGCGCGGCGGCGGCAGGCCGGCCCAGACGCGCAGCATGGTCAGCTGCATGGGCGTCAGCGCGCCCATGCCGTCGGTGGCGACCTCCTCCACCGCGTGTCGGTCGGCATCGAAGCCGCGCCCGGCGAAGCGGCAGCGGATCCAGTGCTCCGCCTCCCCGGCGTGATAGCGGACGGTGATCGCGCGCGGCTCCTGCGGGTCGGCGGTCTCGGCCAGTACGCGCACGCGTTCGGCGTGCGGTTCGAAGGCGGGGATCAGCTTGCGGCACAGCGCCGCCTGCTCCGCGTCGACGCCGCACGCCGACAGCCCCGGCAGCGCCAGGGCGAGCAGGACCAGGATGCGCAAGGGCGGAAGGACCGGCACGGAGGGCGGATTGCGGAATTGGACTGCCGGAAGCCTAGCAGCGCCGCCCCGGGTCCGCCACCCGGTCGAAGGGCAGGCGCGTCAGTGAACGGTCGTCGACGGCTCGGAGGGCTCCGTGGGGTCGGTGCGTGTGGTCACGGCCCAGATCACCGGGAACAGAACCCGGATGGCCGCGAGGACTCCCAGGTTGGTCAGGTGGTGGATCATGGCCCGTGTCTCCGAACTGCCCCGAACTGCGATGCTGGAGACAGGTATGGGCACGCCGCCCCGGCGCAGCAATTGCCCGGAGGGCGCACGTGCGAAAGGAGGACGGCGGAGCAGAGCCGGCTATGCGGTTCAGTAGCGTGCGGCTATGAAATACAGCCCGTCCGGCGGGGCGGTGGGGCCGCCCTTGGACCGGTCGCGGGCCTCCAGCGCGCGGCGCACGTCGTCGGCCGTCCATTTGCCGGTGCCCACCAGCTCCAGCGTGCCCACCATGTTGCGCACCTGATGGTGCAGGAAGGAGCGCGCGGCGGCGTGCACGCGCACCTCGTCGCCCACCCGTTCGACGTCCAGCCGGTCCAGGCTCTTCAGCGGCGACTTGGCCTGGCAGAGCGAGGCGCGGAAGGTGGTGAAGTCGTGCCGGCCGACCAGCACCTGGGCGGCAACGTGCATCGCCTCGGCGTCCAGGGCGCGCTGCACGTGCCACACCCGCCCGGCGTCCAGCGCCGGAGGGGCGCGGCGGTTGAGGATGCGGTAGAGGTAGGAGCGGCCGATGGAGGTGAGCCGCGCGTGGAACTCCGCGTCCGCCGCCTCCACCTCCAGCACCGCCACCGGCCAGGGGCGCAGGTGGTAGTTCAGCGCGTCGCGGATCTTCAGCGCGGCGAAGGGCTTCTCCAGGTCGAAGTGCGCGACCTGCCCCAGCGCGTGGACGCCGGCATCCGTGCGGCCGGAGCCGTGCACGCGCACGCTCTCGCCGCTCATCTTCTGGACGGCTTCCTCCAGCGCCTGCTGCACCGACGGGCCGTTGTCCTGCCGCTGCCAGCCGACGAAGGGGCGGCCGTCGTACTCGACCGTCAGCTTCCAGCGTTGCATGCCGTGCTGTCCAGCAGGGTGCCCGGCGGCAGGTGGAAGCCGCGCAGGAAGGCCGCGCCATCGACCGGCGCCTTGCCCGGTCGCTGCACCAGCGCCAGCCGCACCGCACCGTCGGCGCAGGCGATGGTCAGCCGGTCGTCCAGCACCGTGCCGGGAGCCGCGTTCGGCCCGCTGGGCACCGGCGGTTCGGCCTTCAGCACCTTGATGCGCTCGGTCCCCGTGCCGGTGGGCGCGTCGAACCAGCAGCCGGGCCAGGGGGTGAGGGAGCGCACCTGCCGCTCCACGTACGCCGCGTCGCGCGTCCAGTCCAGCCGGCCGTCCTCGCGCGTCAGCTTGGCGGCGTAGGTGACGCCGTCTTCCGGCTGCGGCTCGGCGGTCAGGCGACCTTCGTTCAGCCCGGCCAGCGCCACGACGATCAATTCGGCGCCCAAGGCGGCGAGGGCGTCGTGCAGGGTCGACGCGGTGGTCTCCGGCCCGATGGGCACGGCACCTTTCAGCAGCATGCCGCCGGTGTCCAGCCCGGCGTCCATCTGCATGATGGTGATGCCGGTCTCGGCGTCTCCCGCGAGCAGGGCCCGCTGGATCGGCGCCGCCCCGCGCCAGCGCGGCAGCAGCGAGCCGTGCACGTTCAGGCAGCCCAGGCGCGGCGCGTCCAGCACCGGCTGCGGCAGGATCAGGCCGTAGGCGGCCACCACCGCGGCGTCGGCGTTCAGCGCCGCGAACTCCGCCTGCGCCTCGGCGGTGCGCAGCGACTTGGGCGTGCGCACGGGGATGCCGTGCTCCTCGGCGAAGCGGTGGACGGGCGACTTCTGCACCTGCTGCCCCCGCCCGGCGGGGCGGGGCGGCTGGCTGTAGGCGCACGCCACCTCGTGCCCGGCGTCGAGCAGCGCTTTCAGGCTGGGCACGGCGAAGTCCGGCGTGCCCATGAACACGAGGCGGAGCGGGGTCATCGTATCCTTACTTGGAAGGGTGTCAGGCCGTGGCCTTGCTGCGCTGCTGCTTCTGCAGCTTGCGCAGCAGCATGTTGCGCTTCAGCATCGACAGGTGGTCGACGAACAGCACGCCGTTCAGGTGGTCGATCTCGTGCTGGATGCAGACGGCCAGCATGCCGTCGGCCTCCAGCTCGCGGATCTCGTTCTGCTGGTCGAGGTAGCGCACGCGCACGGCCTTGGGCCGGGTCACGTCGGCGTACTGGTCGGGCACCGACAGGCAGCCCTCCTCGCACGGCACCAGCTCGTCGGACGCCCAGACGATCTCCGGGTTGGCGAGCTTCATGGGGCGGCGCTCCTCGCCCTTCTCATGCACGTCGACGACGATGACGCGCTCCAGCACGCCGACCTGCGGCGCCGCAAGGCCGATGCCCTGGGCGTCGTACATGGTCTCCAGCATGTCGTCCATCAGCTGGGCGACGCGCGCGTCGACCTTCTCGACCGGCTTGGCCTTCTGCTTCAGGACGGGGTGGGGGGCAACGAGGATCGGCAGGATGGCCATGGGCTCTGACTTTGGTACGGGGACGCGTTACAAAATTCCAAAATATGGAGGCCGGGCCGGGAGGTCAAGGAAGGCGGCATCAATGTTGATCGGCTCGCCGGTCGGTGGGAGAATCGTCTTGGTCCGGGAGGGAGCCGCCATGATCGTGGATCTGCAGATCGCTGCGACGGAGCTGGAGAACCTCGTGGAGCGGGCTCTGCAGGGCGAGGAGGTCGTCATTCGCCTCGCCGGACCATTGATGGTCCGGCTCGTGCCGCATCAGCCCGTTTCACACCCGCGCCTGCCGGGTGGCGCCACGGTCTCGATGTCGGACGATTTCGACGCACCGCTTGGTATTCTCTGAGGAACCCTACGGAACGTACGCCCTCCCTCACACCACCCCCCTGACCTTCATCTCCACCGCCTGCAGCTGTCGGGGTGCCTGGTCCAGCGGTTCGAGCAGCGGCAGGTCCGTGTCCTGCGGCGCCACCTGCAGGTCGCGGAAGCGGCGCGCGCTGACCAGGACGCGGCTTTCCAGGCTGCCCACCGCCTTGTTGTAGCAGCCCACCGCCTTGCCCAACTGGCCGCCCAGCGCCTCCATGTGGCCGGCGAGGTCGCCCAGGCGCTTGTACAGCTCGGCCCCCAGCACGCTGATCTCGCGCGCGTTGTCGGCCAGCCGCTCCTGCCGCCAGCCGTAGGCGACGGCGCGCAGCAGCGCGATCAGCGTGGTCGGCGTGGACAGGATCACGCGGTGGTCGATGCCCGCCTCGATCAGGGCCGGGTCGTGCTCCAGTGCGGCGGAGAAGAAGTTCTCGCCGGGCAGGAACAGCACCACGAACTCCGGCGTGTCGTCGAACTGGTCCCAGTAGGCCTTGGCGCCCAGCTGCTTCATGTGCTCGCGCACGTGGCGGGCGTGGCGGGTCAGGTGGTCGCGCCGCGCCCCGTCGTCGGCCCCCTGGATGCCGTCCAGATAGGCCTCCAGCGGCGTCTTGGCGTCCACCACGATGGTCTTGCCGCCGGGCAGGCGGACGATCAGGTCGGGGCGCAGCTTGCCCCCCTCGGCGTCCACGCTCGCCTGTTCGTAGAAGTCGCAGTGGTCGAGCATGCCGGCCATCTCCACCACGCGCCGCAGCTGGATCTCGCCCCAGCGGCCGCGCGCGTTGGGCGTGCGCAGGGCGCGCACGAGGTTGCCGGTCTCGGCGCGCAGCTGGTTCTGCGTGTCCAGCAGCGACAGCACCTGCTGCTTCAGCCCCTCGTAGGCGCCGGCGCGGGCCTGCTCCATGGCCTGGATCTGCGCGTCCATGCGTTCCAGCGAGGCGCGGACGGGGGCGACCACCTCGCCGATGGCGGCCTGCCGGCGCTCCAGGTCGCCCTTGGCCTGCTCCTGGAAGGAGGACAGGGTCTCCTTCGCCAGATCGAGGAAGCTCTGGTTGTTGTGGCGCAGCGCCTCGGCCGACAGCGCCTTGAACGCGTCGGACAGCTGCGCCTGCGCCTTCTCCAGCAGGTCCAACTTCTCGCGGCTGGCCATGCGTTCCTTGCTGAGCGTGGTGGTCAGTTCGGCCTGCCGCTCGCGCACGGCGGCCAGCTCGACCTGCAGCTTGGCGATCTGGCGGTCGCGCTGGGCGATGCCGTCGCGCAGTTCCTCCTCGATGCGCTCGCCCAGGTCCAGGCGGGTCGCCAGTTCCGCGTGCTCGGCGGCGTCGCGCGCGGCCGAGGCGCGCAGCAGCGCCCACATCGCCGCCATGCCGGCCAGCAGGCCGATCAGCAGCGACACGGCGTCGAAGGCGAACTGCATGCCCATGAAGACCCCTCACCACACATCAGCGGGGAAGCCTAGACGATCGGCCGAGGAATGAGAACAGGCAATGAACAAAGACGCTGCCGAAGGGCCGGCTTGCCCGTTTCGCCGGGATGCGCCATATGGGAGGGCATGTCCGACGACTCCTCCCCCGCCGGGCCGCAGGGCGGCCCCCGCGTCCGCGCCATTCCCCCCGGCGACGACCGCGAGCGGCTGACCTGCCCGGACTGCGGCTACGTCGCCTACCAGAACCCGCTGATCGTCGTCGGCTCGGTCACCACGTGGGAGGACCGCATCCTGCTGTGCCGGCGCGCCATCCCGCCGCGCAAGGGCTACTGGACGCTGCCCGCCGGCTTCATGGAGGAGCACGAGACGGTGGCGCAGGGTGCCGCCCGCGAGGCGTGGGAGGAGGCGCGCGCCCGCATCGAGATCGGCGCGCTGCTGGCCGTCTACGACATCCCGCGCATCAGCCAGGTGCAGATGATCTTCCGCGCCCGCCTGCTGTCGCCGGACGTGGAGCCCGGGCCGGAGAGCCTGGAGGTGGGCCTGTTCCGCTGGGAGGAGATCCCGTGGGACGACCTTGCCTTCCCGACCGTCCATTGGGCTCTGCGCGAGCACCGGGAGCGCCTGGGCCGCGACGACTTCGCCCCCGCCGTCAACCCCGCGCCGGACGTCGCCGCGCGCTGGGGGACGATGTTGTAGGGCGGTGGGGCTGTAAGGGCGGTGGGGCTGTAGGGCCTACCGGTCGGCCCCCAGCGCCGCGCCGATCACGTTCTTGTTGATGATCGACGCCGCGCGGGCGTAGGCGCGGCCGACGTGGCAGTCGGTCACCCGCTTGTCGGTTTTGAACAGGGTGATCGCCGAATCCATGTAGATCCAGCCGCTCAGGTGCCGGTTGGCGATCTCGTCGGGGTTCAGCACGCCCAGCGTGGCGCTGACGATGGTGGCCAACAGCGCCGTGAACGACTTCACCTTGAACTTCGCCCCGTCGGTGACGAGGCTGGACGCGGCGATGGCGCCCAGCACGACCGACGCGATGGTGAAGACCAGCCCGACGTAGTGCCAGATCAGGTAGGTGGTGATCCAGCGGTCCTGGTCGGCCTGGAAGGGGTTCGCCATGCTCCGCCGCTCGGCCAGGTTGATGGTGGCGAGTTCCTCCTTGCCCGGCACCGGGCAGTCGTCGATGTCCGATACGAAGTCGAGGAGCGGCGAAACCGGCTTGGCGCCCGGGGCGGCGATCTGGCCATTGGCCGGCCGTTCCTGGGCCACGGCAATCATCGGCGCCGCCGACGCCAGCAGGAACGTGGCCGCGACGACGGCGGCCAGCAGACGGTGCGGCGCAAGCCTCATGACGAAACTCCGGTCAGGACAGGACCTGCATCGGACAGTATGGAGGCACGCATACACGCGTAAAGCGAATTCGCGGCAAATCCGCCGGTTCGCACCGCCCCGCCGCGCGGCGAACCGCCTTCGATCCGCTTTACCGGGCCGGGAACTTGGCCACCAGTTCGCGCTCCTTGCCGCCGCGCTTCACCGTGACGGGCAGCCACGTGCCGGGCGCCTGCCGCTGCACGATGCCGGTCAGGTCGCCCGGCGTGTGCACGGGCGTGCCGGCGGCGGTGACCACCACGTCGCCGGTGGCGAAGCCCGCCTTGGCGGCGACGCTGCCGTCCTGCACCTTGCCGATGCGCACGCCCTCGCCGGTGGGCTCCAGCAGCACGCCCAGGCGCGGCTTGGGCGCCGCCGGCGCCTCGCGGCCGTCCAGGCCGAAGACGGCGTCGGCCACGGTGCCGTTCAGCGTGGCGCAGTCGCGCGCCCCGTCCCAGGGCAGCAGCACCATGGCGTCCCGGATGCCCAGGTCGGCCAGCTGGTTGGGCACGCCGAAGCGCTCCTGGATGTGGCCGGCGCCCATCAGCGCCACGACGGTGCGGCCGGTGGCGCGGTGGGTGGCGGCGATGCGCTCGGCCATGGCGCGGTCCCACACCGACTGCGCCTCGACGAATCGGCGGAACTCCGGCGCGTCGCGGTCGGGCTTGGCGCTGCTGCCGTTGCGCCCGTGCGCCGCCAGCACCTCGGCGAGGTGATCGAGGTAGGCGCCGGACGGCGCGGCGGGGCTGCCCACGCCCTCGCGCTCGGCCTCCGGGATGGCGGCCCAGCCTTCCTTGCCGGTGCGGGCGACCAGCGACTGGTTGACGTTCAGCGCCACCAGCGGCAGCCGGTTCATGCGCGCGAAGTGCATCACCGGCAGGTAGAACGCCGCGTCGTAGCCCCACACGGCGGACCAGTCGGACTGGCGCAGGAACTCGGCCTCCGTCAGCTCGCCCGCCACCCAGCGGTCGAGCACCGGCTGCTTGGCGCGCGGGAACATCTCCATGCCGACGGCGAGGTTGGGGTTCAGCGCGTGGATGGCGGCCAGCGTCTGGTACTGCCAGCGGTGCTGCTCGGCGTCGTCGTGCCGCTCGCCCAGCAGCACGGCGGGGGCGGACGCCGCGCGCTTCAGCACGTCGCCGCCGGCCAGCGGCCGGCCGCCGCCGTCGGCCCAGGATCCCGGCTTCACGCAGGAGGCAACGGTGGCGGCGGCACCGGTGGCGGCCGGGGCGGCGGCATCCGGGTTGCGGGCGGCGCCGGGGGTGGCTTCGGCGGCCATGCAACCGGTCAGCAGCAGGGCGAGGAGCAGTCGGTGCGGCGCCAAGGGAAACCTCCAAGGGGGGGCGGAACGCGTTCTCAGAAGGTTGGTCAGCGCCGCCGCCGGATCAACCGCCATGCTGCCGTTTCCGGTGCCCGCTTCCTTCCGGGCGGCGTCCGCGCTAGCATGGCGGCATGCCGCACCGCAAGACCGTCATCCTCACCGGCGCCAGCCGGGGCATCGGCCACACCACCGTCGGGCGCTTCAGCGCCGAGGGGTGGCGCGTCATCTCCTGCTCGCGCGAGGAGGTGCCGGCGCACTGCCGCCGCGACCCCAACTGGACGCACCACATCACCGCCGACCTGTCGGACGCGGCCAGCCGCGCCCGCTTCGTCGAGGAGGCGAAGGCCGTGCTGGGCAACGACCCGCTGCACGCGCTGGTCAACAACGCCGGCGTGTCGCCCAAGACGCCGATCAAGGAACGGCTGGGCTGCCTGAACGGCGACATCGCCGGCTGGTACCGGGTGTTCGAGCTGAACTTCTTCGCCCCCCTCGTGCTGGCCCGCGGCTTCGCGGCCCATCTGGCGCGCGGCAAGGGGGCGATCGTCAACGTCACCTCCATCGCCGGCCATCAGGTGCACGCCTTCGCCGGTTCCGCCTATTCCACGTCGAAGGCGGCGCTGTCCGGCCTGACGCGCGAGATGGCGGTGGAGTTCGCCGAGATCGGCGTGCGCGTCAACGCCGTGGCGCCGGGCGAGATCGAGACCGCCATGACCGGCCCCGAGTACGAGGTGCTGCTGCCGCGCATCCCGATGAACCGCATGGGCACGCCGGAGGAGGTCGCCTCGGTGATCTACCAGCTGTGCAGCCCGGACTTCGGCTACGTCACCGGCACGGAAATCTTCATCACCGGCGGGCAGCACCTGTTCTGAGGGGTGTCCTCAAAGCCCCTCCCCCGCCGGGGGCAGGGGAGGGGCGTTTGGAAATCCTCACCCCAGATTGAACTTCGTCACCGTCGCGGCGAAGTCGTTGCCGAAGTGCTCGCCGACGCGGATCACCGCCACGCCCGGCGGGATCTCCTTCAGCGCCGGGTTGTCCAGGCTCATGGAGGTCAGGAGCGCCATCGGCACGTGCTTGGTGATGCTCATGGCGCGCAGGCCGCGGATCAGGTCCAGGCCGGACAGGCCATCCATCACCAGGGACGCGATCAGCATGTCGGGTGGCACGCGCACGGCGTGGCTGATCGATTCGATGGGGTCGTTCACCGTCACCGTGCGGAAGCCGCAGGCGGCCAGCTCGGCGCCCACCTTCTTCGCCACCACCTTGGACGGGGTCACCAGCATGATCTCGACGTTGCGGATCTCCACGTCGGTGACGTCGAACTTGTAGCGCACGGGCAGCGCGCGGATGATCTGGTTGGTTTCCGCCAGGGCCGGCTGCTCGGCGCGGTCGACCAGTTCGGCGATGCGGTCCAGGAAGACCTGCAGGTCGCCGATCTCGCGCTCGGCCAGCCGGGTGACGCCGCTCAGGTAGTCCTCCAGGCGGTGGGCGATCAGGCTGACCGCGGGGAAGCCGAAGGACGTCCCCATGCCCTTGAAATTGTGCCCCTCCAGCCGCAGCAGGCCGATCACCTCGGCGTCGGTGCGCGCACCCTTGGCGAAGCCGTCCAGGCCGTCGTACATCACCTGCAGGCGGTCGCGGGCGTCATCGACGAATTCGATGCGCAGACGGTCTTCGAGGTCATCGTTGAGCGCTTTGGCCATAGGTGCGTTTCCGAACTGGTGTGGCTTCGATTGTTGTGCGGCGGAGAATACACCGGAAATTGTGAACGAAACAGCCGCACACGCATGTCACCGGCGCGATCGGGCCGCGCCGGTTCGCCGCAGGGTGGCGGCAAGCGTCAGGAGGAAGGGCAGGGGTAGGGGATCAGACCTTGGCCAGCAGGTCGTTGAACCACGCCAGCCGCGCCTCGGCCTGCGCCACGTCGTGGTCGAGCCACGCGGCGAAGTGGCCGGTGTCGCCGGCGTGGTGGCGCTTCAGGTCGCTCAGCCGCGCCAACTCCGTCTCGTGCAGCATGACGAGGTGGTCGATCTGGTCGCGCTGCGACTCGACGTCCAGCAGGTGCAGGAAGCGCAGCTTCAGCGCGACGACCAGCTTGTTGAAGCCGTCGGTGGACGGCAGGCGCACGTTGGCCTGGACCAGCGTCGCGAACTCCGCCCGGCCGGCCTCGGTGGGGCCGAGCAGCGCGTTGTCCTCCATGCCCGTACCGTCCAGCGCCTCGATCAGCCCCTCGTAGCGCAGCATCTCCAGCGAGGTGCCCATCAGGTCCAGCGACGGGCCCATGATGCGGTCGAGGAAATGGCGCACCGACGACGCGAGGTCGGCATAGCGCATGGAGCCGCCCTGGATCAGCGTGCCCAGCACGGCGAGCCGCACGGCCTCTTTCGGCATCAGCGAGTTGTCGCGGTACATGGCATTCCCCAGGAGCACAGAAGTTCCACCGCTTCGTAAGGTAAGCGCGAACGGCTCGCAAGTCCAGCGGTCAAGCGGCATACGCGGCATGCGGTCCCCCGCCGGGAAAACCCGCCGGGAAAACGGGAACGTCTCTGCCGAAAGGCTTAGTGAAATGCTCAACTTCCCTGTGGCGGCGGTGAAAGTGCCTCGCTAGCGTCCTTTTGCAGAGGCGAAAAGCCCGATCAGGTTCAGGGAGAGTTGGACCATGAAGACGTGGATGACCGGCGCCGCGCTGGCGGCGTCGCTGCTGTCGGCCGTGCCCGCCGCCAATGCCGAAACCCCTTTGGAGCGCGGCCGATACTTGATGAACAGCGTCGTCGCGTGCGGCAACTGCCACACGCCGCAGACGCCGGCCGGCCCGGTGCCCGGCCAGGAACTGGCCGGCGGCACGCCGTTCAAGGACGCCGCCTTCACCGCCTACGCCTCCAACATCACGCCGGACCCGGAAACCGGCATCGGCCGCTGGACGGACGAGCAGATCATCACGGCGATCCGCGAGGGCCGGCGCCCCGACGGCTCGCTGATCGGCCCGCCGATGCCCACCGAGTTCTACCGTCACATCTCCGACACCGACGTGAAGGCGCTGGTCGCCTACATGCGCACGGTGCCGCCGGTGAGGAACGCCGTGCCGAAGTCGGAGTACCGCATGCCGCTGCCGGCCTCCTGGGGGCCGCCGGTCGGCACGGTGCCGGACGTGCCGCGCACGGACACGCTGGCCTACGGCGCCTACCTGACCGGAGCGCTCGGCCACTGCCAGGACTGCCACACGCCGCGCCTGCCCGACGGGCGGCTGGAGACGGCGCGGCCGGGAGCGGGCGGGCAGCCGTTCCCCGGTCCCTGGGGCGTCTCGGTGTCGCGCAACATCACCTCCAGCGACAAGGCGGGGCTGGGCCAGTGGACGGACGCGCAGATCAAGCGCGCCATCACCGAAGGCATCCGCGCCGACGGCACGCGGCTGGCGCCGCCCATGGCCTTCCACTGGTACCGCAACATCGCCGCCGACGACCTGGACGCCATCGTCGCCCACCTGCGCACCCTGCCGCCGCAGGAGTGAGCGTCGGAAAAAGCAGTACCACCAGGGGAACGCGCGCGGCATAGTCCGCGCGCGTCCTTCCCTGCTGCACTGCGAATTCCCGATGCTGACCGTGCTTCTGCTGGTTGTCTCCGCCTTCCTGGCCGGCGCCCTGAACGCCGTGGCCGGCGGCGGCAGTTTCCTGACCTTCCCGGCCCTGGTGATGGCCGGCGTGCCGCCGGTGAACGCCAACGCCACCAGCACCGTCGCCGTGGCGCCCGGCGCGCTGGCCAGCGCCTATGGCTACCGCAAGGAACTGCGCGCGCTGTCCAACTTCAACCTGCCGGCCGTGGTGGGGATCAGCCTCGTGGGCGGGCTGATCGGGGCGCTTCTGCTGCTGTGGACGCCGCAGCCGGTGTTCGCCGCACTGGTGCCGTGGCTTCTGCTGTTCGCCACGGTGCTGTTCGCCTTCGGCCCGCCGATCTCCGCCTGGGTGCGCAAGCGCTTCCGCATGGGGCTGCCGACGCTGCTCAGCGTGCAGTTCGTCATCGCCATCTATGGCGGCTACTTCGGCGGCGGCATCGGAATCCTGATGCTGGCGACGCTGGGCGTGTTCGGGTTGACCAACCTGCACGCCATGAACGGCATCAAGGTTCTGCTGTCCGGCTGCCTGAACGCCGTGGCGGTGGTCGCCTTCGTGGCCGGCGGGGCGGTCTACTGGACCGAGGCCATCATCATGACCGGCGCCTGCGTCGCCGGCGGCTACGCCGGCGCCGCGCTGGCCCGCCGCATCCCGCCGCCGATCCTGCGCAAGTTCGTCATCGCCGTGGGTCTGGCGATGACCGCGTACTTCTTCTGGAAGGCGGCCTGATTGACCAAGGACAATATTCCTGATAAATTCGCGTCCTGAACACAGACGACGTGCGTCTGGAAAGGGCCAGCCGGGTGACCGGTTGGCCCTTTTTCGTTGCGTGGGAAGGAGCGGACGATGGCAAGTGTGCAACTGGCACCGTTGCCCACGGTGGATGACTGGGGCGCGGTCGAAGGCGACGAATGGGATGACGAGCCGTTGGCCGCAGTGGCGCTGCCGGCGAGCCGCCCCACCCCTGGGATCGAGGACGGGGGCGACGATGGCGATGATGAGGGCGGCTCGGGCGGTGATATGGAGGACAGCGGCGGCGGCGGCGATCCTTCGCCGGACGATGATGCGTCGCAGGAGGCGAGTCCCGACCAGGACTTTGAGGACGTCGCGGACAGGCGGTCGGCGACATCCGAACTGTGGTCGCAGCTTTCCGGACAGGAAGACGACAATGCCGACACCGACCTTGCCGAGGATCAGTCGGTGCGTTGGGCCGATGACCCGGCGGCGAATGGTCGACGCGATCACGCGGCGGAGCTGAACCGGCTCGTGACCGATCCTCGTTACCTGTCCGATCAGAATTACACCGACTATGTGACGAATCAGTTCGAGCGTGCCTACGGTGACGGACGAGATGATGGCACGGGGCGTTTTGCGTCGGAGGTCCGCTCCGACTTCTCCGGTGTGGAGCGATACGAGCCACCGGTTCGGGATGACGAGGATCGAGGGGCCGAACCGCAGGACGATATCCGGGCCGAGGTCGCGGCTTGGGTCGAACGCAAGCGGGCCGGCACATCGACGATGACCGACGTCGCGGAGCACCAGGACCTGCTTCCGGCCGCGAAGCGCGCCGAGGCCGACCGTGTCCGGGAACCGCCGGCCGAGAAAGCCGACGTGCTCAAGAGGCAACTAGGCGTGTGGGAAAAGTTCAACCGGACTCTGCAGCGCGACTCCGACCTAACCGACGCCGAAAAGGAGATATACCCGGACATCTTCGCCTGGGAGGGCGGCATCGAGCCTGATCCGCGGAACGGCGCGTCGAGCGGCATTACCAAGACAATGCTGAACACCCTTAAGGACAGGAATGCCGTGCAAGGGCTGTCGAAGCGCACGACGCCGGTGCAGTTGACGATGCAGCAGCGCGTAGAGGTCTATTCCGAGTACTTCGACTATGCGTTCCGGACCGTCGGCGGGGTCGATGTGCTGGACAACATGGGAGTGCCGGGCGCGGCGGCGGCTTTCGCCGACACCATTTTCACGCATGGCAGCAGGGACGGAACGCTGGCTCTTCAGAACGCGATGAACGACGTCTTCCGGGAGCATGGCTTCCCGATCATTCGGCTTGATGGGCAGATGGGACCTGGGGTCGCCCGTCCGTATCAGTTCCTCGCCTCGGACGAGGCGTTGGCACGGGAGTTGTCGGACAGGCTGATCTACTGGCGGTCCCAGGCGCCCGGTGGCATCGAGCCGGGACACATAAGGTATTTTCGGTTTCCCCGCTGACTGGGCCTGCCGTCCTTAATCATCGCCGCGCTCGTTGTACCAGTGGATGATCTTCCAGCCTCCGTGGGACGGGCGCAACGTAAAGATGATGGGATGGGTCGTTATCCGGATGCAGGGGCCATCCTCAGAGCAAACCTTTTCGACGACGCCGATCTGGACGTCACCCTTTTCCCAGGGGAGAGGGCGGTTTTCCCAGCGCGGCGGGATGTCGCGCGCCTTCAATCGCCGTGCGGACACGACGCGGTACAGAACGCGTGCCGTGGAGGCGGAAGGCTTGGCGAACAAGCCGGGCGGCTCGTCGAGGCCGAGAGCCGTGGCGCACAGCGCGTCCTGGCCGCGCAGGAAGCAGGTGTAGAAGAAATGGAGGGTGCACAACTGCGTAAGGGGATGGCCGGCACACCGCTCGGATGAGTCGGCATCGGTTCGCCCGACCTGTCGCCACCGGCCTGGCGGGTCGGGCGGCGGCAGGTCACGGTCATGCGCCATTGCGGGGAGGTTCGCCGCTGCCAGCGACAGGAAAGCGGCGAGGTTGAAAAATACTCTCATAGATTGATTCGCGTCGGCGGTCGTTCGCGCGGATCAGTCTAGCGCGACGCCGGTTCCCGTCAATCCGCCGCCAGACGCTCGCCCTCGTCCCCGGCGCCCTCATCCCCGGTGATGGCGCACAGGGTGTCCCAGTCGATCTCGCCGGGATGGGTGACCACGTGGTCGGCGGCTTCGAAGACCAGATGCGTGTGCTGCGGCCACGCCACGGTCAGCATGCCGGCGGCCTTGGCGGCGCGCGCCCCCGTCGGGCTGTCCTCGATCACGGCGCAGGCCAGCGGGGAGACGCCCAGGCGCTCGGCGGCCAGCAGGTAGGGATCGGGGGCGGGTTTGCCGTTCGCCACGTCGTCGCGGCTGACGGCGAATTCGAAGTGGGGCAGGGACATGGCGCGCAGGTTGGCCTCCACCACGCGCCGGCCGCTGTTCGACACGCAGGCTTGGCGGAGGCCCTTGGCGGCGAACGCCTCGACCAGGGCGAAGGCGCCGTCGCGCGGGCTCACCTGGTCCAGCCATTCGATGTAGCGGTCGGTGATGGCGTCGGCCCAGGCCTGGAAGGTCACCGGCATCGGCCGCACGGCGTGCAGGCGCGCGTAGAACTCGGGGAAGGCGATGCCCAGCGTGGCCGCGTACTCGGCGTCGGTCAGGTCATAGCCGTGGGCGCGGCACTCGGCGATGGTGGCGCGCTGGTGCCAGGGCTCGCTGTCCATCAGCGTGCCGTCGATGTCCCACAGCACGGCCCGGATCGCGGGCCGCCCCCTTGAAGAACGGCGGGCGGGCAGGGTGTGAAGGGTCATCGCACCACCAGATCGTCGCGATGGATCATCTCGTCGCGACCACGGTAGCCGAGGATGGTTTCGATCTCGTTGCTCTTGCGCCGCACGATCAGCCGCGCGTCCTCGGCCGAATAGGCCGACAGGCCGCGGGCGATCTCGCGCCCCGTTCCGTCCTTCACCAGCACGAGGTCGCCGCGCTCGAACGCCCCCTCCACCGCCGCCACGCCGGCCGGCAGCAGGCTGGCGCCCTGGCCCAGCGCGCGGGCGGCCCCGTCGTCCACCACGAAGGCGCCGGCCGGGTTCAGGTGCCCGGCGATCCACGCCTTGCGGGCGTTGGAGGGCTCGGCCGAGGGCAGGAACCACGTGCAGGGCGCGCCGCCGTCCGCCGTGGTCTTCTCCAGCGCCGCCAGCGGGTTCATGCGGGCACCCTTGGCGATCACCATGCGGCAGCCGCCGGCCATGGCGACGCGCGCCGCGGCGATCTTGGTGACCATCCCGCCGGAGCTGTAGCCGGGCGGCGGCTCCCCCGCCATGTCCTCGATTTCCCGCGTCAGCTCGCGCACCACGGGGATGTGGGCGGCGTCCGGGTCCTTGCGCGGGTCGGCGGTGTACAGCCCGTCGATGTCGGAGAGCAGGACCAGCGTGTCGGCGCTGATCATCTGCGCCACGCGGGCACCCAGCCGATCGTTGTCGCCGAATCGGATCTCGGCAGTGGCGACCGTGTCGTTCTCGTTGATGACCGGCACGGCACCCAGTTTCAGCAGCGTGTCGATGGTGGCGCGACCGTTCAGGTGGCGCCGCCGCTCCTCCGTGTCCTCCAGGGTCAGCAGCACCTGGGCCACGGTGATGTCGTGGCGGGCCAGCGTCTCCTGGTAGGCGTGCGCCAGACGGATCTGGCCGGTGGCGGCGGCGGCCTGCTTTTCCTCCAGGCGCAGCGCACGGCCGATCAGGCCCAGGTGCTCGCGCCCCGCCGCGACGGCGCCGGAGGTGACGATGACCACCTCGGTGCCGCGCGCGCGGCAGGCGGCGACGTCGTCGGCCAGCGCGTCCAGCCATTGCCGGCGGATCTTGCCGGTCTTGCCGTCGACCAGCAGGGCCGAGCCGATCTTGACGACCAGACGGCGCGCGTCCAGCAGGGTGGGAACCGCAGGGACCTCAGCGCTTGTCGCCGTCATCGTCGCCATCGAAGCCGCCGTCTTCTTCGTCTTCTTCGTCCTCTTCCGCGTCGTCCCATTCATGGGCGTCGCGGTATTCCGTCCAATCCGCGTCGCGGTTGGTCTTGTAGGCCGGCTGCGTCGGCGGCAGGGTCTTGGTGGCCGGGGCCTGCAGGATGCCCGGCTCCTCCTCCTTCGCCTCGCGGATGGCCTGCAGCAGGCGGTAGAGCACGGCCTGCACGCCGTCGCGCGTGGCGCCGGACAGCACCATCACCTCGGCCCCCGACGCTTCCTCCAGGGCCGCCTTCTTCTCGGCGATCTCCTCGTCCAGGATGGCGTCGGCCTTGTTCAGGCCGATGATCTCCGGCTTGTCGGCCAGGACGCCGCCGCCGTAGGAGGCCAGCTCGTTGCGGATCACCTCATAGGCGTGCACCACGTCCTCGGCGGTGCCGTCGATCAGGTGCAGCAGGATTCGCGTGCGCTCCAGGTGGCCCAGGAAGCGGTCGCCCAGGCCGTGGCCCTCGTGCGCGCCCTCGATCAGGCCGGGCACGTCGGCCATCACGAACTCCTCCTCGCCCACGCGCACGACGCCCAGGTTGGGGGTCAGCGTGGTGAAGGGATAGTCGGCGATCTTCGGCTTGGCGGCGGTGGTGACGGCCAGGAAGGTCGACTTGCCGGCGTTGGGCAGGCCCACGAGGCCCGCGTCGGCGATCAGCTTCAGGCGCAGCCACACCCAGCGCTCCTCGCCCGGCCAGCCGGGGTGGAACTTGCGCGGCGCGCGGTTGGTGGAGGTCTTGAAGTGCGCGTTGCCGTGGCCGCCGTCGCCGCCCTTCAGCAGCACGATGCGCTGGCCCACCTCGGTCAGGTCGGCAAGCACCGTCTCCTGGTCCTCGTCCAGCACTTGGGTCCCGACGGGCACGCGCAGGACCATGTCCT
>Ga0196970_1001070_pt1 | contig 21598 bp, 27 predicted proteins | sample S1v_513CmetaG_FD_148672 | JGI IMG/M metagenome (GOLD analysis project Ga0196970, IMG submission 148672) | Soil microbial communities from Anza Borrego desert, Southern California, United States - S1+v_5-13C | ecosystem: Environmental > Terrestrial > Soil > Desert | place: USA: California...
GCAAGGCCTGCGCACGCCCGGCCTCGCGGTGATCCTGGTCGGCAGCGATCCTGCCTCTCAGGTTTATGTCTCGCACAAGCGTAAAGACTGTGAAGAGGTTGGCTTCCTCTCTCAAGCCTACGACCTGCCCGCCGAAACCACGCAAGTCGCGCTGACCGATCTGATCGATCGCCTCAACGACGACCCGGCAATCGACGGCATCCTGCTGCAGCTGCCACTGCCCGAGCATCTCGACGCATCGAAACTGCTGGAACGCATCCGCCCGGACAAAGACGTCGACGGTTTCCACCCGTATAACGTCGGTCGCCTGGCCCAGCGCATCCCGCTGCTGCGTCCGTGCACACCCAAGGGCATCATGACCCTGCTGGAAAGCACGGGTGCCGATCTGTACGGAATGGACGCCGTGGTCGTTGGCGCGTCCAACATCGTAGGCCGCCCGATGGCGATGGAACTGTTGCTGGCCGGCTGCACCGTCACCGTGACTCACCGCTTCACCAAGGACCTGGCCGGCCACGTCGGCCGCGCCGATCTGGTGGTCGTGGCCGCCGGCAAGCCGGGCCTGGTCAAGGGCGAGTGGATCAAGGAAGGCGCGATCGTGATCGACGTCGGCATCAACCGTCAGGACGACGGCAAACTGGTCGGTGACGTTGTCTACGAAACCGCCCTGCCCCGCGCAGGCTGGATCACACCGGTGCCGGGCGGCGTCGGCCCGATGACCCGTGCCTGCCTGCTGGAAAACACGCTTTATGCGGCAGAAACGCTGCACGCCTGAGTGACATTTTCAGCTTTGAAAAAACCCGCCTTGTGCGGGTTTTTTATTGTTTGAGAAAAAACTGTAACCGTTCGCCGGAAACCCCTCTTTTTACAGGCCTTTTCACGAGATTTTCAGCTCGTTCAAACAACCATCGACAGATCTTCAGCCATACTCCTAGTATTATTTTTGGGTTTTGCTATGTGGTTCTGGGTGGTGGACCCCAATGTTTATTGGGGTTTGCCTACCCTGCGACACCCACTGATATGCTGCGAAACACATGCAGTGGTACAAAAATTGGTACGAGCTTTTTCCCTTCTGCGGCGTCCTGCCGATTGAACACCAATCCAAAATCCTACAGTTCGTCGCTTCACCCTCGCCCGCCCTTATTGCCTCGATTACTGTATATACAAACAGTAATCAGCAAGGCATCCCCGTGGACAACCTCATAGAAGACACCGACGATTGGCTCGGTAACCCGACCCCGCTCGAAACCTGCCGACACCAGCTCAGGATGTACGAAAACGAATTCGAAGCGCTCACTCTCAAGCTGCAGCGGGCACTGGAAAATATTCAGGGACTGATCCAAGACAATGATGCGCTCATTCAGGAGCGGAACTCTCTGAAGGCAAAGCTTCAATATGCCGAGGGGGATTTACTGAGCGAAAAGCGAAGGCTCGCCGACATCGAGCACAATAGAAATCATCTGTTCGATGAGAACCAGCGCCTGCTCAGAGAAGCCCGAGATCGGGAGGAGTGGGGATTTCATTGCGAATGTTGCGCCGAAAAAGGTTTGTGACGAAGCCAGCGCGGGCGGGTCTACGCTGAATCAGATCCATCCGAGGGCATGGCAATGTGCGGACGACTTTCCCAGTACAGCGGCATTCACGACTTTGTGGCGGCACTGAGCATGCCAAACGCGCTCATCAACTCAACCGGCGAACAGCCCTTTGAGCGGTACAACGCCGCGCCAACCACTCAGCTTGCCCTCTTCCACCAGGAGGGCCAGTTCCTGCACGCGGACATGGTCCGCTGGGGATGGCGCCCGCACTGGGCAAAGGATCGCGCCGCGCCAATCAATGCCCGAGTGGAGAAAGTCGCCCATGGCCCGTTCTTCCGCGCGATATGGCCGCACCGGGCAATCATCGCGATCAACAACTGGTTTGAATGGGTAGACGAAGGCGGGCCGAAGAAGCAGCCATACCTGATCAGACATCGCGACCAATCCCCGATCCTCTGCGCTGCGATCGGCCAATACCCAAGCGATGAGCACGGCCCAAGCGAACACGACGGCTTTGTGATCATCACAGCCGACAGCGCCGGCGGCATGGTCGATGTTCACGATCGGCGCCCCGTCGTTCTCCCGCCAGAGCTTGCCCGGGAGTGGCTGGACCCGGCCACGCCGAAAGAACGCGCCGAACAAATGGTGCTGCATGAGGGCGAGCCTTCCGAGGCATTCGAATGGTTCAAGGTCGACCGCGCCGTGGGCAATGTCCGCAATCAGGGCCCGGATCTGATTAAGCCGATCGAGGAAAACAGCCTGTTCTAAGTCGAAGTCAGCGCTCGCAGACGGTTCTCTGTCGCGTTGTCGAAGATCACGTAGAGCTTATCGATGGTGGACTCGGTTAAGGCCCGCGCCGACTCCAGGCCATAGACGAACCCCTCAGCCCTAGCGCCCGCCTTGGCTGCGATGATCATCGAATCTGCACGCGCAATCTCAGCCAGAAGCTTGTCTGCAGCGCGCTCAATGTTCGGGCTCAGTTCCACACCTTCCATGCCGCCTCCTGCCTTATTGGGATCAGCAACAGGATAGCGACATCTGCCTCAGGGCACATCCTTGAAGAAGACGTGGTTACCGAGTTTCAGCGTCTGTTTGGCCTTTGCCGCCCAGGCCGGCGCCTTGATGCTGGTGGCGTAATAGTGGGTGGCTCCGCCGGTAGGATCCGGCACCTTGCCATCGATAACCTGATCAGCAGCAATTCGGCACTGCGCCAGTTCGCGGAACGGGATCTGCTTCACGCCGATCAGGAACTGATAGTTCGGGTCCGTCTTGTTCCAGCAGCTGAACTGCCATGGCTTTTGGCAGACGCCGGCGTAACCCTCTCCCCACCACGACTTTTCCTTCCCATCGAACACGCGGTTGCGGATCGTCCAGGCCACGGCGACCTGGCCGGCCGCTCCCTCTCCTCGCGCCTCGCCCCACAGGGTCCGGGCGAGGATGTCTCGGTCTTTATCGGTTACAGGCATAACTTTTCTCCAGGCAAAAAAAAGCCCGCTCAGTGGCGGGCTATTGGGATTGAGGGAGCGCGGGCCAATCAGGGACATAGGGCCAGCCCTCGCGCTCTGGCGTTTTGCTCAGCGCGATCAGGTATCGTTTCCAAGCCTTCCAGAGCGCCCGGTCTTCTTCGGTGATCTCGTCCAGGTCTACCCCGGCCTGCAGAGGGCTGATTGCGGTGTTGGCCTGCTCGATCAGCAACCGCAAAGCCGCCATGGAATCCCGATTCTGGTCATCAAGTGCAACTTTCTCGATTAACCATGCGGGTATCTCGTCGACCAGCGTTTCGCCGGGATCAATCGGCCATCCGGGCTCAACGCCTCGCCATGAGTTTTGCGTGATCGCGTAAGGCATGCTCATCGCTCCATCCCGTAACCACAAACATCGATAGTCGCCGAACCACCAGCAGCGGCGACCGCGTATGTGATAGCCATGTTTCCATCCATCACGAAATCAAACTGAACACGCGCACCCGCGTCGGCGATCATCATCGGAGCGGAGCCTGCGGCCGGGACGGAGATAAATACGACCTGGCCGGCGGCGCTCACCCGGAGGACAACCGATTGGCAACCCTGCGGAACGACTGGACCGAGTCCTACCGCTGTGTAAGCCGTGGCAGTGCCCCCTGACAGGCGCCGGAATGGCGTGATGCTGGTGTTGGTCGTATAGAAAATCATGTTGGTAGCCGAAAGCTGGAAACCGTAAAGGGTCCCGCCTGCACCGGTTCTCAGCGCACAAATAAATCGGCGCGAAGAATCACCCGCTTTCGTTCGAGCTCTTCCGAAATACGGCGCGCTGTAGATTGTTGGCGAAAGCTCGATGGCCGCAACACCCGCGTTTTCGTAGAGATACGCGAAATAGAAAACGTCAGGGGTCAACCCACCGATACCTGAAATCGTGATGGGCGTGGAAAGTCTAAGGTTCTTGCCAGTGCCCGGAATGAACGCCGCTCCCGGCGAAAAGGTGATCGAGCTGCTGCTGTTCCAAGTTGGAATCAAGCCCTCGATGTAACCGTCAGATACGCCGTTCGTTTTGTTTAGGGAGGCCTGAAGCTTGCCGAATGCTCCAATGATGCTGTCCGTTGCGACCACCGCACCAGACGCGCCGGCGTCCAGCCCGGTAAGGACCGAAGCCAGTACGCGCGGGTTTGTGAGGTATTTGTTGGTGATGCCTTCGAGGATACCGTCCGAGTTGGACAGATTCAGCGCGGCGCGCACGCCAGCCTGCGTGGGGTCATTCCCCAGCACCGCCAGCACGCCACCAAACTGATTGGTCAGCGCTCGAAGAGCATCCGCCGAATCCTTGGGATAACCCTGCATGGGCGCAATGGCATAACCACCTGCCGCGTTCGTCGCACCGATGTAGTTCGGCGAGATCGAAAGCGTGGTGTTGCTCGCGATGTTCGTCACCTCGTACCAGCCACCGTCAGGGCCGCGGAAAGCATCGCCGACCCGGGAGTTGGTAACGAATGATGTGCCCGTGCCGTTCACGGTATTGGAATTTTGGACGACAGAAACCGTCCCGGCTTTGTACCAGGGCATCGAATATCTCCAGTGAGTTTGAGAGTCAGGCCAGCAATTTGGCGCAAAGGAAAGGACGGTGCCCCTGATCGGTCCACGCGTTGGATGCAAGGCTGTACATCAGAATTCGACCATTGGCGTAATCAACGCCGAGCGCACAGCTGCCACCGGACGAGTTGTTGTGACAGGTCATCGTGAAGGGGTTGATTGAAACGTACTCGCCCGCCCCGAGCGCCTTGTTAATGCCCCAGATATAGCGCTGGCCAACGCTCAATTGCTCGGCGCCGAGATACGTCCAGTTACCGGCAGCGAACGTCACCACAACCGCCGGCGCTCCGCTGTCGTAGCAAAGCACGCCGTTCTGATCCCACAAGCGCAGGCCGTAAGTGGATGTACCCATAGACGCCCAAGCAGCCACGAAATACTGACCGCTAAGTGACTCGTTGACTTTGGAGGCGTTCATCGAGAACCCGGTCCAGTTGCCCGGTCCACCGGTAAACCACACCGAATACGGCACCTGGATCAATCCCGTTTGATCAGGTCGAATGAACACCAGGGGCGGGTCTTGACTAGTCACGGCACGCGGAAAGGTGGCTGTGGCTGTAGCAACGCCGGAGTAAGACCCCTTCGTCAACATGCACAGCCTGGGCGCATCTGAATCGATCTGAACAAAAGCGTTGTCGTTGATGCTCTGGAATCCGAAACTCATGTCGAAAACCTTATCGCGTAAGCCTTGGAAACAATCCGCGACTGGAGAGTCGAAGCGCTGGTCGACGGGTTTTTCGGCAGAACGACCACCTGACCGACTGACGTTGTTACGTAGGGGTAAGAACGAATGTTACCCGAGGAGTCATTTTCTGATGGCTGCACGTCCTGCGCTCTCGTTGGGATGATCATGAACACGCAATTAGCCGGATTGAATCCGGGGATGCTCAGGGTGTAGCTGGGCGTGGTACCGCTAAAATCGATCACGCCCTGCCAGATCACCTGATAGGTAAAGCTGTTGGTGTCCATGGCGAGCTGACCGCTCGGATCAAAGACACGCAGGCCAAATAACGCCATTGATTACCCCAGATAGCCGAGACGGACACGCAGCACGTTGTTGGAGTCGTAGACCGAGACGTTCAGTGAATTGATCACCAGCCGCCCCTGCCCCGGTACGATACCGTTGATCTCCAGTGTTCCGTCTTTATTGAGAATCCATCCCTGTTGCCCAGCGATGTAATTGATTGAACTGATGTAGCTTCCGATCTTCGCGTTGGTGATCGTTCCGTCCTGGATGAACGCTGAGTTCATGAACACCTGGCCGCCCTGAACCGCAAACGGCACCGCAATGGCACCGCCGGCGATGGTGTTGACGATGGCGAACCGGTCCGCGCTCACCAGAAACTGGCTCTGCAAACCGGCGCCGGTGTTTTCGATGCCGAGCCCAATACCAGCCGCAACGTACTGACCGTTCGCCGTGACCTGCATTTTCACCGACCACATCGTCGACAACTTGCCGTCGGTGTTCGCAAAGGCGGTTGAGGTTTCCTGAATAGCGGCTGAGTTCTCGCCGATTTTCACGTTGACCTGGGTGATCGCCTGCGCAGTGGCTTCCTTGTCGGTGGCGACGACTCGTCTAAGGTCCGTCACGTTCGCCGCGCTTTCCGCCACAGCCGCATCAAGGGTCGTGAGTTTCTGTGCCGTGGCAAGATTTTCGGACGCCCTGACCCGATCTTCGTTCGCGATCGCCGCAGTGCTGCTCCACCCCTTCAGGGCGTCGTCCATATCTCCCTTACCATCATCATCGCGAAATGAGGCGCGCAGAGCGTCGAACGCAGTCGACTGCGCCGTGACCACGCCGTCAAGCTCAGTGATCTCGGCTGTATTGGTCGCCACTTGCTGGGCAAGCCCATTGGCCGTTTCCACCGTCTGACCTACGTCGAGCCAGTAGAGCGAATTCGGCGGTGGGGTTTTGATAGGCACCGGGCCGGTGGCCTGATAGATCCGCTTGCCCTGCACCACCAGGTCGTACTCTTCGTAGGTGGCTTCCGGGTCGTAGCCTTTCAGTCCGTCGAGCGCATCGATCTGCGCCTGCAAGCCTGGGATCTTCTCGATTTCATCAAGCAGATCCTGACCGAGCTCCGTTTCGGTGATTTGACCGGCGATCATTTCCAGAATGGCAGCGGCGTCAGAACTGGATTGCCCCTGCACGCCAAGCCCGATCGGATACCAAGGCCCGATGTTGCCGATTTTGTCGACGATTCGTCCCCAGAAATACAGGGTCACGCCGGCGCGCAGGCCGAGCATGGAGAAATCACTTTGCGGATAGGCCAGGTCTGTCAGCTTCGTTGCCGCTTCCAGCGAGGTCGTGGGACCGTACCAGATCTCTGTGCGCTGGCTGTCCTCCGCGCCAGCAGGGAAACCCCACTTCAAATAGATGCCGAACAGCAATGGCGTGGCAGTCAGGTAGCTGAGCGCCGGTGGCAACCCCTGCTTACCGCTGAGGTTGGTCAGGATCGAGTTGCGCCAAATCGACGAGATGTCGAAAGCGCTTACCGCGCGGACGCGGGCCACGTATGCGCCAGCATAAATACCGACCACGTCCACATTGGTCATACCGGTGCGCTGCAGCTTGATCCAGTTGCCGCTGTCTTTGCGCCACTCCACGTCATAGCCGACTGCGCCATCCACGGCTGGCCAACTGATCGTCATGGTGGCCACGGCCAGCCCCTGGACAACCGACGACGTCGACGACAGCGAAACGCTCGCCGGTGCCGGCACAACGGTGATCGGAATCACGCTGATCGGTCGTTCTTCCAGGCGCGCGCCGGTGTCGATGAAAGCGAACTTGCTTGGCTCGAACTGCAGCGCGCTGATTTCATAGTCCCCCTCGGTAGTGCGCTTGGTGCGCAGCACCCGATACAGCGGGATCGCCAGGTCATTGGCATCAAGCGCCCATTGAAGTTGCGCCACCGGTGCCTGACTGTAGTTTGTGGTAACTGTTACAGCTCTGCCGTTGACGCTCTGCACGGTGCGCCCTTCAGCGCGGCCGCCCGGCAGGTTGATGATCAGCCGATCACCGGCCTTGGCTTGTGTGTCGCGATCGAGGGTGATGACCCGACCAGCCGCCGCCGATATCCGGCCGCCCACTTCACGCCCCGCCAACAGCGAATCCGCGACAGGGATGATGTGCCCGGGCAGAGGGATCACGCCTTCCATGCCGGTTTTGAAAGAGACGGTGCGGTCTTGGTTGTTGCTGAGGATCGCCCACTTGCCGCGGCGCTGGGCCTCAGATGCGCGGGTGCAGCCAATGGCGCTCAGTTCGGTCGGGCGATCGCCGTAGCGGCGTTGCAGATCCAGATCAGCGAACGGAATGACGTCAGTATCGTAGTTGTTCGCCGGGTTGTCGTAGCTCACCAGCGCCCGGGTGTAACGCGTCTTCGCCGAGGCACTGCCATAGGAGAACTTGCCGTCGATGACGTTCGACCGGGTGAACACATAGTCGAAGTCCTGCGCGCGCGGCATGTCAGCCTGCATCACCAACTGGCCCTGTGCCCAGTACGTCATGCCCCGATAAATGGCCGAGATATCGCGCAGCAGCGACCACGCATCGGCCTTGCCCTGCAGGTTCATGTCGCAGAGGAAGCGTGGTTCCTGACCGCCCAACCCGTTCGGAACCCACTGGTCGCAATATTGGGCGATCCGGTAAAGCTCCCATTTGTCGACCATGAATGATTTGATGCGCTTGCCCAGGCCGAAGCGGTCCTCGGTGCAGATGCCGTAGGTAATCCACGCCGGGTTATTGGTCCAAGCCGACTTCATCGAACCGTCCCACGTCCCGGTATAGGTGCGCTGGATCGGGTCGTAATTGCTCGGCACCATCCAGCGGCGCGCCTTGCACTTCACGGTGACGGCCGGGATGTTGGTGAACTGCTCGGCGTCGAATTCGATATAGAGCAGCGCAGTGTTCGGGTAGCGCAGCTTGGCGTCGATCACCTCGGTGTAACCGGCCACCAGCATGGTGTCGGCGATCTTGTTGGTGTTCTGGTTCGGCGTAAGGCGGCGCACACGGATCTGCCAGCCAGTTGTTGCATCCGGTAGATCGATGCGGCGTGAGCGCTCGTAGCGCGTGGTGGTCTTGCCGTCGACGGCGTCCACCAGCACCTGCTGATAGGCGCCGCCATCGGTGGCGACGTCGATCGCGTACTCGATCCGGTAGCCGCCGACATTGCCCTGGTCATCCGAGCGTTGCAGTGCCGGCCACGCCAACCGCATGCGCACGGCGGAAAGCTGGGTGTTGGTGATCGAGCGAACCCACGGCGAATCGCTGCGCAGCTCAATGTTCAGCGACGTCTCGTTCTCTACGGACGGAATGCCCGGGATGTAGGTCTGATCCACCGAGCCCGGGCGCCAGTCCCACTTCACGTTAGGGAAGTTGTAGTTGCCGCTGGCATCGCGGATCGGCGTGTTGTCCAGGTAGATGTCGTAATCGGTTGGGACGCTGTCGAACTCACCCTCGCCCACGGCGATCAGGAGCTTGGCCAGGTTGGTCGAGCGCAGGCTGTCGCTGGCTTCGGTCGGCGATTTCGGCTTGCTGCTGCCGCCCTTCTCGCCGTGGATATCGATCTGTGCTGCTGCGCCCATGCTTTCCTCCAGGCATAAAAAAACCGCCTCGCGGGCGGTGTGGGTGTCCATACAGCGTGGATGAAATGCCAGTAGCGACCACGTGCTTTGGGGGAGTAATTTTCTGACCTCTCACAACCAAGGAGCGGCCATGTCTATCAGAAGCCTCGCAAGAAACCTTCCGAAAGACCCTGATAACGCAGACTGCGTGCTGGGTTGGGGTGTCGTGCAAAGCACGCCATGGCGATTCGTCGACATCTATGCTTCAAAAGAGGCAGCAGAAGCCGAGGCCAAATCTCGAGGGCCAAGGTATCAAGTCGAATACGGATCTCACCGACTTGGCTCCGATGATTTTATGGGTGGGCTGGAGCAGCCTTTGCCGGCTCACTCAAGCTGAAACCCATGCGGCAGTTGCCAGAGATAAGAGCGGCGGTAAGGCCTGGCTTGCCGCAATACTTTCGCGTGTAGCCGCTTGGCGATGAGCATTTGCCAAAGAAGCGCTCTCGATGGATTTCGCGCCCGTTGTCCAGAACGGCCACCACCGCTTCGTCACCACAAACCACTCCACCTTCAAGTCGATGCAGGTCGTGGATGGTGATGCTGTAGGTCACTTTGGTCATGCCTTATCCTCCGCCAGGATCGAGGCCGAGATGATCATCCCGCCCCACCGGCGTTCGCCGATGCAGATCGGTACCGGATTGCCGCTGGCTGTGGTGTTCTTGGCGCTGCCGAAGGCATAGGACGGTGAGTTCTCGGGGGATGCGCTTTGCGAGAGCCCCTTTGCCTGCGGACTGAGCATTTGGATCACACCGCCTGCGGTCGAGGCGATACCGCCTGCGATCAATGCCGCACCTTGAGCCGTGGTAGACCCGTAGGCGAAAAAACCAACGGCGATTAGGACGATTCCCAAAACGGTCTGCATCAACCCTGCGCGCTTGCTTCCCGAGACGACTGGGACGATTCGGACCTCACGAGTACCACCCAGATCAAAACCCTCTACCGCTTCGTTCTTCCGATTGCGAAAGATGGCGAATCGCATCCCTAGCCGATCAAGACGCCGGATCTCATCCTCAAAACCCTCCAGCGTCACCTTCAACGCCTTCAACGCCTCCCAAACACGCTTACTGTCCACTTGACGACGATGGACTCGCCCAAACTTCTTGGCCAATGAGCCAGATAGAAGGATCGTAGTCATTGGATTGTAAGTAGCTGCAACGTCAGCCATGTTCTTCTCCGAGCACAAAAAAGCCCGCTGATGCGGGCTTGGGAATGCATTTAAATTGCCGTGGGTGAAATGTCGAAATTGTCGCCCGACAGCGTGATTCGACGCCTGACCGTCTCACCGGTTTTTACATCAACCTCGCGCTCAACCAAACCCCATCCACCACATGCGGCGCTCGGCTTGATTCCAAGGATATGTTTTCCGGCCTTTACTCCAAACCGAGCCACCTCGCCTGAGGCGAATTCAGCTGCCAGGGTTCCATCAATGTACAGCCGGTAATTGCAGCCTGATCCATATAGGCCGCTGTCACGCGTAACAACAAGCTGGGATTCAGACTTCCCACTGAAGGCGAAAAGCCGATTTCTCGGCACTGGATCAGCCTTGTCGGCCGGAACTGGCGAAGTCGCACACCCCGCCAACAGCGCTACCGCCATCGCTCCTACGATCAATTTCATGCAGGTCACTCCTGTGGGAAAGGGCTGGAAGTATTGTACTTAACCTCGCAATAAATCACTTCGAATAAGATTACGGCAGCTACCCTTTACCTACAGTTTCGTTTTGAGAAATTCTGCGTAGATCGTTTAGTACTCGCTCACTGTTGGCGACGTGCAGCTTCGCCTCACCAGCTCGAAACTCTTCTCGAATATCGTAATCAGCGATTGCTCTCATCTGCTTCTGTTTGCGAATTGTTCGACCTAAAGCTGCTAAGCCTCTACCGGCAAGCTCATAGCGATAAATCAAGCGTTCGTGTGTTGCGAGATTTTTGTCTGCTGGGCATTGCGGAAGCTTTAGGATTCCGGCTGCAGCTAGTGCTTCGTGGTAAAGCGCGTAATAGCTTCGGCTTACCGCCGCCCGCGCGCAACACTCTCCATCTGCTCCGGCCAGCTCTTTGGCTAATCCCAACAGATCGCTGCTAGATACCGACATTGTAGGCGACTCCAATTTCCTTGAGAGAACCCACTGCATGAGGGTATACGCCGATAGAAAAAATACTGTCAATCGGCCCTTCAAACTGCGCCGAAAGTGCCGTATCGATCTCGCGATCGATGTCAACAAGACGCTCGATATCATCACGAACCACGAAGCGGAACAATATGCCCTCGCCACGCATTGCAAAGACGTCATAACCGATGAAGGGATGGTATGACATTTTCTTGACTATCTCGGCTGCGACTGCGAGCCGATCAGAAACTTCGCGATCATTGCCGTTAATTTCTTCGATAAGCTCAGCGGCACAAGTTATGCGTTCGACATACCCCCCCGTAGATCCGGCTGCTTTATACAGATCTCGAGCGCGTCCAAACAACCCCAAATGAACGCATTGATCGGCAACCGCTTCAAGGTCGCGGTGCTTCGCCTTGTCTAGCTTGACTCGCTCAATCTCGTCTATCGCCATTTTTATTTCCCCGCAGATGTAGAGGGCATGAGACGCAGAAACGGCTTTGGCAATGGGAGGTAATCCTTCAGCTTCAGCTTGCTGGAACAGCCTCAATGATGCGTCAGGCTTCATCAGATACGCGCAGAGATACGCCTGCTCATGTAGAACAAATGGACGGCTCGGGTCACCGGACGGAAGTACGGCTAGAAGGCCGTCAAGCTCATTGTGAAGGCGGCGTACCGCTATTTGATTCACCACGTGAGTATCAGCGATCGCATCCCACATGGCTCGTCGCTGGTCGGCGAACTCGGCAATAGCGAGCTTAGGCTGTCCCTGCATAAAATCTGACTCGGAGTTAGAGCGATTGGCAAGCTTAGTTTCAATCAGCTCGGAGGTCGATACTGGTTGCCTATACACTTTATATCTCAAGCACTCATCTCACCTCTTCTGCGCCATTGTGGCGCAGCACCAGCCGCGTACGCTCGAGCCAAGGCCCGCCGAAGACAATGACCTCAGATGGCCTGCCATACAGGTGGTGCAGCAGGAAAGGCCCAGGTCCGAACGTCGCCGCGTCCTCACCGGGCAGCGCCGGATCGGTGCCGAGGAAAATCCCAGCGTGATTCGGGTAAACGGTGCGCCCTACCTCCATCACGATCATGTCGCCGCGCTGCGGCTGGTCGACGCGGTAGAAGCCGGCGGCCTCGTAGTTCTCCTCGTACAGGCTGGTGTTGTCCTTGCTCTCCCACCAACCATCGGCGCGTTTGAAGGCTTCAAACTCCACCCCCCACTCGCGCTTGTACCAATCGGCGCAGACCTGCCAGCAGTCCCAGGCACCGTGCACGAATGGCCGTTTCAGCAGCTGTACTTCGCCGGTCGGCACGATGGTGCGCAGATCGCCCTCGGGCCAGCTCAGGATGTGCCAGGGCATGGCCGTGGCCTCGCACATGGCGAGGTCGCGCGGTGACGGCCTGCTGGTGGCGTCCGGATGTGAATGGACCACGCCGATCACTTCGCCGATGTCCTCGGCTGCCGCGTACTGCTTGGGATCGATCCGAAACTCTTCGTTCGGCTCAGTCGAGACATTGGTGCAGGGGAAGTATTGTTGCTTGCGCCCGATCGCCAGCAGCAGCCCGCAGCACTCTTTCGGGTACTCGGCCGCCGCGTGCGCCTGGATCGCGCTTAAGATGTGCTTTCGCATGTCAGCTCCGTGCGATCAGAGAAACAGCTGGGAAGCCACCAAACGGCAGCGGATTGCCTTCGCCGAAGCGCGGGATGCAACCCTTGCCGAGCGTGGCGTCGCATTGATCCAGTTCAGGGTTATCGGTGATGACGCCGTCTTTCGTGACGTACGGACCGGTGTAGCCGCAGTTCGGCCCGCGATATCCGCCGGTGAGGCACCAATGGCAAAGGGTTGTGGCCTGCCGCCCGATCGACTCATTACCGACATCGCCAGGGCTGGCCAGCTCCCAACTGACCGTTTCGCCGTCCTCGTTCGTTTTCTGGTCGATGTACCAGACCTCGATCGTCTCTTGGGTTGGATCTGCCGTGGGGTTGCCGGCGGGGAAGTTCGCTGCGTCGAGGTAGCTGCCGAGCGTGTGACGCATCGTCAGCTTAAATTCGAGCAGGTCTTCGAACGCCAGACAAAGCGCGGTGATGCGCCCGTTGACGTTGCCCACTGACAACGTCGGCCGGACCGCCGTGCCGTCGCCGTTCGCCTCGATGCCGTCGATCTGCATCGGCCAGGCGCTGTACTCGTTGCCCTGCCAATAAATCGCCTTCGCTGGCAACTGATCGGCATTGGCGCCGGCGGCGATCAGGTCGGCTGGCGTGTGCGGTATCGCGTGCCCGTGGAAGCGCAGAACGTCCGCGCCATAGTCCGTGCCGTCCAATTCAAAAAGCAGCACTTCGCTGCCAGGCTCAAGCACCTGGATGTCACTGATCAGCGGCATGATCGCCCCTTATGGATGAAATGCACGCTCAAACGTGGCGGTGAGTTTGAAAACACCGCCGCCCACCGGAGTGGGCACGGGGTTCTTGCAGGTGAACAGGCCAAGCTGGCCAAGGGGTGTGGTCCACAGGAAGGCTTTCGCGCCGGCGTGCCGATCGAGGAACGCCATGATCTCCAGCACCTTGGCTTGAGGGCCGCTGTAGGTGATCGGGTAAGCGTCTTCCTTGTTGTTCGGCCCGTCGCCAACTTCCTGTTTGTAGCCGTCGCCAAACCGCGAGGTGCGCACCCGATAGGAAATCTCGGGTGAGTCGCCGTGCTGGGTCGGCCAGGTGAATTTCTCGATGGCCATCAACCCCTCCCGTTCGTGAGTTTCCAGATTGAGCCGCCGGGCTGCAGCGCTCGCGCGATCGCGGTTTCAGCTTCGGCTTTCGCTGCTTGCTGAATCCCTTTGCCAAGCTGCGTGGAGTCTTCCGTGCTGGCGGTTCCGCCAGTGCCTTGGGTTTGTACCGATACCGCGACGGGGAAGTTGTAAACGTTGCCGCCACCACTCCCGCCGCCACTGATTGCGCGCACACCCAACTGCCCGCCGGCGGTGCGGGTCAGCGGCATGATTGCCTCTGGCCCTGCCTCGCCCATGACGCCGGTCTGCCCGCCTGCCATTCCGAACGCTGTCGGCTTGCTCACCACGGAGTTGGTAAACGCAGCGCCATTGGCGAACATCTGCACACCGTTGGCCCAAGCCCCGCCGTCAGCCTGGAAATACGTGGACGAGTAACCAGCCTGTGAAGCCCCGAGGTTAGATGACGTTGCACCAGCAGATCCTGCCGCCAATCCATTTCCTCCACCGCCTCCGGTGAAGTAGCTGGTTGCGGCGCCGACCAGGCTGCTCAGCAGCGTCGAACTGGCCTGACGGGTCGCGATCCGCGCCATATCCGCCAGAATCGACTTGGTGAAGTCAGCAAACGACAGCTTCCCGGTCATGGCGAAGTTGACGACTGCGTCTTCCATCGAGCTGAAGGCGTTGCCGAACAGAGTTTTTGTTTGGCCGGCAATGTTGCTCGCCGAGTCCAGGTAATTGGCCCAGGCCGACGTTGCGCCCTTGGTCCAGTCCCCTTGTGCTTTTTCAACATCAGCGTAGTTCTGCCGGATCTGATCGGTCGCGGCTTTGTTCGCATCGGCGAGCGCCTGCGACTTCCGAGAGAATTCCTCTTCCGACATGTTGCGGGATGGGTCAGCTCGCTGATTTTCCAGCTCGAGCGATTGCTGAGCGAACCGATCTTGCTGGCTGTTCAGCTCACCGTTCAGGGCGTTCTGCCGATCACCCTGGCCAACGCCAAGTACCGCCCGCTGCCCTGCCAGTTCCAATGCCCGTTGCTGCTGGCTCAAAGCCTGAATATACGAGGTGATCGCACGCTCCTGCTTCGCTAACCTTCCGGTTTCGCTCGTAGCGAGCACTTCGAGCTGGCTGTCAGCTTCCTTTTGGGCCTTGACCATGCCCGCGCGAGCATCGGCAATTTTCTGGTCCAGCTGAATGCTTTGCGCGGCAGAGGTTGTCTTCTTTGACTTTGCGGCTTCCAGCGCAGCGATCTCAGCCTCGTAGGCTGCGGTCACTTCTTCGCGCTCGTTGCCGATCAACGCTTCGCGCTTCATGGCATAGTCGGCCTGAGAAACAAGTCCGGCCTTTTGCGCCGCCTCCAGTTCCTTCTGAGCGTTTTTATAGTCAGCGCTGATGGCGGCCAAGGCGTTTTTGGCGTCATTGAAGCCTGTCAGGTCGACTTGAGAAGCCGCCGATTTTGGATCTTTGTTTTTATCTTCAAGCCCTTTCTTCAGCGTGTCGTAGGCGCCGCCAGAGAACTTGCTGCCGTCGTAAAATACGCCATCAAGCAGGGGCGACTTCTGTCCTGTTTTCTCCGCATTTTCGTACAGCGTTTTGAACTGCTGGTTGAGCTTATCCAGCGCGGCCTTGCGCTTGTTTAGCGGATTAATGTCATCAAGCTGCGCATCGAGCGCTTTCTGAACTTCGATAGCCTTCTGATTGCCGTCTGTGTTCTCACCGGTGGCGATCGCCAAATCGGTGCTGGCCGACATTCTGGCTTTGAGGCCGGCGAGCTTTTTCTCCAAAGCTTCGGTTGAGTCGTCATGCACGCCAGTGCCCAGGCCCAACGCCGTGTTCAGAGAGCTGAGACCGTTGGAGATTGCACCCGCTACTCCGCCGCCCTTGCGGGTATCCAGAATGCGCTGGGTGATCTCGATCTGCTTGGCCAAGTCCGGAAATATTTCCGAACGGACCTCGGCGTACGCCCCTTTGATGGCGGACTTGATTTTGTCCCAGTCGCGCTCAACATCTGACAGAGAAGCCCGATAGGCTTCCAGTCGCTTCAGCGCCGCCTGATTCACATCTTCACTCAGAACATCAAGCGCACGCTGGCTCTCGCCCTGATCATCAAGCGCTTTGATAACCTGATACTGCTCGAGGGTCAGCAACCCATACTGACCACTGATCTTGCCCGCGGCCTCTGTTGCCGTGTCGCCAGCGGTGGCGAAAGACTTGGCGAGTTCGGCAGCGCCCTGGCCGGTTACTTCACTCACGGCCGCTGCGGCTTCAGCCAGATTACGCATTTGCGTACCGCTGGTAGCTGCTCCGGATGCAAGCGAAACAACTGCCTCGCGGGCGCCGGACAGATTGCCGGTGACGCGCCCAGCGCCGTCAGCCATATCCTTCAGGCTGGCGATTGTCTGCCCAGCACCATTCGTACCGCCGTTGATAGCGGCGTTGAACTCGCGAGCCTGCTTCATTGCATCGAAGTAGGCGTACCCGAGCGAACCGATTACAGCGACCAAAAGACTGGCCGGGATCAGCATCCCTGCGAGGCTTTTCGCCGATTCTCCGGCGCCAGCGCCCAGCTGAGCGATCGCGCGCGCACCACTGCCCAGATCGCCTGCCTGAATGGCATTGGCGAGCTGCATGACGTTTTCTTGAGCTTGGCGCGTGCCGAGCTTTAGCTTATCGAATGCGCCCGCGGCTTCAGTCAGGCCCGCTCGGTCCTTGCCGATTTTGGCCAGGGCTTCGTTATAGCGCTCGGCATCAATCTGCCCAGCTTTGTGCAGGTCGTTTAGCGCCCTCTCCTGAGCCTCCAGCTTCGCCAACTTGGCGGTCACTGGATCAATGCCGTTGACGGTGCGCTTCAGCGCCTCAATCTGGCGATTCTCAGCCTCAATCAGCTTTTGCTTCTGGGCCAGCTCTTTGGCTTCCGCCTTTTCAATCTTGTCGTAGGCCTTACCCAGTTGATCCTGGTACTTGGCCTGCTCCTCGATGGTGACCAAGCCGCCCTTACGGGCGCGCTCTAGCAAACCTTCGGCCTGAACCAGCGATTCCATGCTCGAGATATTGCCCGTCATCGCCTTGTCGAGTTGACTAATGACGGAGATTTCCGCTACTGCGCTATCAGTGGCTTTGCGGCTTGCCCCGGCTTGACGATCCCTCGCTGCCGTCGATTTATCGATGCTTTGCGCAACGTCCGCTTCTGCTTGGGAAACCCTCTTACCGGTGTTGGCCAGGCCTTCGCCCGTTTTGCCCAGGTCATCAATGGCCTTCTGGGCGCCTTCTGCCGAATCGACGAGCTTATCCAGATCGTCAGCAGCCTTTGCAGCTTGTGACGACTCGACCGCAATACCCAGGGAAGCGAAGTTGGTGCTCATTTTTGATCTCTCTGTTCCGCCATCACCTGCAGGGCTTCAGCCTCCATCCGCCGGAAGTCGCTGAAAATGGTTTGTCGCTGGCTGATCGGTACGCCACACATTCGAATCACACCGGATAGAACGCTGTAGTCCATCCCTGTTGCGCCGCACGCGCCTGTGCGCCACTGGGTGCTCATAGCCTCAAAGACCTTGAAGGCGTTCCAGTTCTCCGGCCAGATGCCGACTTCCTTGTCGGGGATGTCCTGGCGCGACAAACCGAAGGCCATCAGGTCCGCATCTGATGGCCCTGGCTCGTACAAGGCGCGGGAGGCGCTTAGGAGTTTCCCAAGCGAGCCTCACTGAAAGCTTCCGCGTAAGCGTTCAGCACAGCCTTGGGGGCCGAGTTGATCGAGTTGACAAGGATGCGCACGTTTTCAGGCGTGAACTTCTCTTCGATATCCCAGCCGACTACAACCGCCAGGACCTGTTCAACCTGCAGATCGATTTGAGCAGCCGTGAACGCCTTGAGGTCCATGTCGCCGACGTGCTTGCTCAATTCGTCGTGTCGCTCATTCCAGGCGGTATACAGATCCGCAAGCGCTGTGCGGTCCAGGTACTTGAACTCGAACTCCACCTTTTCGGCGCTATAGCCGGCCCGCTGGATCATCACCGGCGCTTTGAAGGTCGGCTTCTGTATCAACTTAAATTTGGCCATGGCTTACACCGTGGCCGCGTAGCGAGTTGGGCGACCGGTCAATGCAATGCTGATGACACGGGTCATCAGGTTGTTGCGGGACATGGTCGGTGTCGAAGTGATCGACACGTAGCCGTTGTAGATGATGCTGCTGCCGCCAGGAAGGTTGAGCCGGAGCAGGCGCGCTTGCTTGTCATCATCGGCGGCCTCGCAGACCTCCACATAGGGCTTGGAGGGATCATCGGCAACGGTGATGGTCAGCGTGATCGGATTTTTGGTGGTTGGCATCTGGCGATCATCATCGTCGGCCAGGAAGCCAAAGGTCAGAAATTGCTGATCGCCGCCGCTGGAGTTCAGCTCGGTGATCTGCGAGATCTCAGTGAAACCAGTCACCTCTCGTACCGAGCCAATGCCCGAGCCGGCCGGATACTGCTGGACGTTCACCGTATTCACGTTTTCCAGCGCGAAAGTGCCGCTGGCGATCTCACCGACTCGTACGCCCCGCCCTTCGAGACGGGTCCAGCCAGAGTTGACCGCAATAACATCGCCTTCGGCCAAGCCATGCGCTGCTGCGGTGGCGACTGCTGGGTTGGCGTTGGTCAAGGCAGTGAATGGGATCGCCGGGCCGTAAGTGGCAGCAATCTCGAAGGTGGCGCCGTTGGGCATTTGGATGCCGGCCATGGGTGTGTCCTCTTTCAGAAATGACAAAACCCGCAAAGATGCGGGTTTCGGGGTATGCCCAACGGGCGTATTCAAGTGGCGATGTCAGCTCGATACTCGAACGACACCGGTACAGTGTATGTGGGTGGGTCAGGTATCCCGGGGCCGGGATCAACTGGCGACATCGTGACGACGGTGAGGCCTGCCTTTGTGTCTCGCGCATAAAGCGGGAACAGCATGGTCAGCTCCGCCACAAGCGGGTTGGTCTTCGCCTTGCCGGTGCCGGCCGGCGCCACAATGCTGACTTGGTAGACGCCGATGAACGCGCGGTGGTCGCCAGCGAGCGTGCTGCTCGCGGTATCACCCGGCAGCAAGAACGCCCGCAGATAGGTTTCGCCGTCGGCCGGATCGTATTGGATGTTTTCGAACACAACCTTGATCGGCTCCGACCGGGCCTTGCTCCAGGCAATGAGCTTGGCCTCGTAGATCGAGGCAATAATGGCGTGACTCATACCCTGTTGTTCCTTGTGGCTTCGTCGACGATCTGCTGAAAACGGGCCAGGGTGACGCGCACCATGCCGCCCGGTGCCTGCTTGGAGTGGCCGTACTCTAGAGGCACAGCATATGGCAGGTTATTCACGATGTAGGCCGTCTCGCCCGCGGTGAGTGTCTGGACCTGAAGGCGCAGCTTGGCCAGCGTCACACCGCCAGCCGGATCGACCTGATCAAGCGTGCCCTCCGTGGGTGTGCCGATGGAAAACTGCCAGTTACCACGAAACCGTCCGCCGACGTAATCCTTGCCTGCCACCAGGCCATTCACATTGAAATTCTGGTCGCGCTCGGTCTTTGTCAGGGGTTTGGCATACTTAACACCCCGCCGCAGCTTTCCGGCCTTCGTGAAGTTCGATTCATTGAGGTTGATGATCGTGTTGCGCACTGCGACCTTGAAGTCATAGTCGTCGGCTGCGCGGGTGTTGGTCTGGCGGTGAGCAACGTTCGCTGCCCAGATTTCAGGATTTCCCACCGGTGACATGCGGATAACGCTGCTGCCGATCTCGATCACGATCTCGCGGATGGTTGCGTCGATTCCGGCTTGAGCGCGCTCAGCGAAGTCGCGGATATTCTCGGCGAAGCTGCCGTTCATGCTCGCATATTTGCTCGCCACATCATTTCCTCAGCTGTGCCGTCCACGTTGCATCTGCAGGATCGGCGGACACGTTCATCACACGCATGCCGTTGACGATATCGCCGATGGCGGGCTCGGCCGGTACAGCTGTTGGCGAGTCCGCCTCCGAAACGAACAGCTCGTTTTGCAGCACCAGCAGCTTCTTGTCGGTGGTTTGGATCAGTGAGCCATCTATTTCCTTGGACAGGTAGCTGCCCAAGACGCCGCGACCCATGTAAGTGATGGTGGTCTCCGGCGTCTCGCCGCCCAGGTCGGGATCATACTCGCCAGGAATCTTGCGGACGCCCTCCACTGGCTTTACCGCGTCGGCTAGGCCGTCAGGATCGTCGAAAGCCTCTGCCATTTCGGCCTGAATCTCTTCACGCATGCCCATGATCAGATCCTCTTGAGCATCATCACGCCGGAGCGCTTGATCCAAGGCTCCAGCAGCGCCAGGGCGAAGTTCACACCCGCCGACTGATCAGTAGATCCGGCCACGTAGGTCTTGCTCACGGACGTGCCGGACTGAGCCGATACCGTCTTGCTTTGCACTTCCTTCTGAGTGGCCGTGTACAACTTGCCCGCCGCCGCCTCTTTGGCGACCTGGGCGCCGGCTGTTTTGATCTCGGCCGGAACCGTATCGGGAACAACCCGCTTGATCTTGGCCGTGAGCCAGGCGTTGGCCATGGTCACAGCAAGGACCGGATCACCGGTGCCGGCCCAGCCAGGACCCAGCGAAGCGTCAACATCGGCAACGGTGATGAAGTCGGTCATGTGCATGTCCTTATTCGGCTGGCACCAGAGCCTGCAGGTCTTCTTTCTTGGCAGCTGCGTCGAAGGTGATGCCCTTCGCCGTCAGCCACTCTTTCAGCTCCGGCACCTTCATTTTCAGAGGGTCGGTTTCAGCATTTTCAGGCTCCTTGCCGTCCGAAACTTTGATGCCCGCCGCTTCGTATGCATCGTAAATTTCAGGCGCATCACCCTCGATGACCACCTCAGTGGCAGTGCCAATGACGCCGAAGAATTCGCTCAGCAGGCGGTAGCACACGCCGCGCTCTTTGCCCGGTTTGTCCGTGTAGATAACTTTCATGAGTCACCTCAATGCAGCCCGGCGCCCTTGCAGACGCCGGGGTAAGTGAAGGCCAGATTACGGCGTAGTGGTACCGCTGATGACGGCGGCGAATGGGACCTGCTTGCGGCTGAACACGCGCTCCCAGTTCGCAGCAGCGGCATACTGGGTCGCGGTCGGGCTGAGGTTCTGAGCTTCGGAGCCTTTCCAGCTGAAACCAGCAGGCTGGAGAATGTAGGTTTTCCGCTCCCACAGCACCTCAGCACCGCCGCCATTACCGCCGCCCGGCTTGCGCTCGATCTCCACCGGCACCTTCGGCGTGCCTTCGCCGTAGCCGAACGCGCCTTGGCCGAAGAACACCGACAGATATTTGCCGGCGCCGTACACCAGGCCGTCGTCCATGAACACTGGCTTACCCAGATAGGTGGCCAAGATGATCTTGCCGTCGGAATCGCGCAGATACTCGATGAGGTCCTGCTTTACCATCTGGTTCATCACCACCGAGTGCACGCCGATCGCGCCGAACTGATCGGCCGCATCGCCAGCGGTGAACGCGGCATCCTGAAACGCGTTCGCGCTGATGGCCGCGCCTGCGTCGATCACCATGTCACCGCCGTTGTTGGCAATGTT
>Ga0196970_1001071_pt1 | contig 21589 bp, 17 predicted proteins | sample S1v_513CmetaG_FD_148672 | JGI IMG/M metagenome (GOLD analysis project Ga0196970, IMG submission 148672) | Soil microbial communities from Anza Borrego desert, Southern California, United States - S1+v_5-13C | ecosystem: Environmental > Terrestrial > Soil > Desert | place: USA: California...
CACTGCGCCTTGACCGCAGCCTGGAGTATCCCGGCCAATTGACGCCTCTGTGGAGCGGTTGACTCTCAATTTACCCACCGTCCGGTCGATGGTGGGCCGCTCTTTGAAATCGCCCTAATCAAACCCTTATCTGAACGCTCACGGGTGGGGTGTCTTCAGTCGCCTTGAGGTGCCTCCTCAAAACAAGACACGCGCCGCTTTTAAAAAATGACCGCACTCCCATTTCCCGTAGTCCCTCCTACCTTCCGGAATCCTTGCGCGAAACCCGCTTGCCTTGACTTGACCCGGCACCGTCTTTAACGTCCCGCAATGAATCGCCGGTTCATCCTGTTTTCCTGCTTGTTCGCGCTCCTTGTGCTGAGTCCTTTCCGTTCCCCGGCGCCGCTGATCTACACGCCCGGCGAAGGCTGGGTTTACGAGCCCGTGGGCGGTGAAGGCAAATGGCAGCGCGCACGCGCGAAGGATCAATTGATCGTGGCGCAGGACGCATTCGACCGGGAAGATTACAGCCTGGCGTTGAGGGCGGCCCGCCGAACCGTTCGTGTGTGGCCGTTGTCCGATTTCGCCCCGCAGGCACAATACCTCGTCGGCCGATCGTATGAGGCAAAGGGTTTTAGCGAACGCGCTTTCAAGGAATACCAGAAACTCCTGGAGCAATATCCCAAGGCGATCAACTACGAGGACGTGCTGTTGCGGCAGTATGAAATTGCCAATCGGTTTCTCGCGGGCGAGTGGTTTCGCCTGTGGGGTTATATTCCATTCTTCCCTTCGATGGAAAAAACCGCGGACCTGTATCAAAAGATCGTCAAAAACGGCCCCTACAGCGACATCGCACCCCAGGCGCAGATGAAAATCGGCGAAGCGCGGGAAAAGCAGGCCAACTATCCTGAAGCCGTTAAAGCCTACGAACGCGCGGCGGATCGCTACAATGATCGTCCAGCCATTGCTGCGGACGCGCTGTTCAAGCAGGCGCTGGCATACCATCAGCAGGCCGAACGCGCTGAGTACGATCAAAACACCGCTGCCCAGGCGATCGCAACGTTCACCGATTTCATGACGCTCTTCCCGAACGACCCGCGCGTTGCGGAGGCGCAGCGAATCATCGCTGATCTAAAGACAGAACAGGCGCGCGGGAATTACGAGATCGCGGTCTATTACGAAAAGCAACGCCGCCCGGCTGCGGCTCGCATTTACTACAACGAGGTGGTGACGCTGTTGCTCGAGGATCCCAACTCGTCTTACGCCATGCAGGCGCGCGAGCGGCTGGATGCACTCAATCAGGAATTGCAGTCACCTGAACCGCAGCCATGAAGCGGGTTAGTGCGCTGATGCTGTTTGTCACGCTGCTCGCGAGCGGCTGCGCTGGATATCGCCTCGGTCCTACGAACAGCGCGGTTGCGGGCGAAAAATCCATCCAACTGTCGCCATTCTCCAACCAGACGTTTCAACCGCGACTCGGGGATGCCGTGACGACAGCATTGAGGCGCACCATACAGAGCGACGGGACATTCAAGCTCGCGACGGGCGGAGAAGCGGACATCATCGTGACGGGGACATTGATTGATTACGACCGGCGCGAACTCAGCCTCGTTCCGAACGATGTTTTAACGGTCAGTGATTTCCGGGTGAACGTGAAAGCGCGGGTGACCGCACGCGAACGCGCCTCGGGAAAAGTGCTGGTGGACCGTGAAGTCACTGGATATACGCTGGTGCGCGTCGGTTCGGACCTGACGAGCGCCGAGCGCCAGGCCCTTCCCGTTCTCGCCGACGACCTCGCCAGAAACATCGCCTCGCTCCTCGTGGACGGCGACTGGTGAGCTGGGGGGGGGAGATGGCAAATGGCAGAATCGCAAATGGCAAAGCAGCACGATCGCCACGGGCAGATGAAGTTCGGGAGGTCCAGAATTCTTCCTCTGGCGGACCTTTTTTCCATTTGCAAATTGCCATCTGCCATCGCCCAAGCTACGGGCGCACCTCACGCGCGGCTTTCGCTTCGGGCGAATTATACAGCGGGTGATCCGGCTTCAGGCTGCGCAGGAAATTCATTCGAAAATCCTTCGCTTTTTGCGTCGTTTCCCGTGACGCACGCAGCTTTTCGGGCAAATGCCGCCGCCCTTCGAACGGCAGTTTTTCGATCGATCCAGACCAGCCCGTAAGCTGCCGCGCGCACGATTCCGCAAGCGACCGGATTTCTTGAAGCGCCAAAACATGCTTCTTCAATTTGGGCCGATCCTTGACCACGGCCATCATCGACCGCACCTCGCCTGCCGAACCGCGCGCGATCGCGATGAACGATTGGAGCTCATTCGTCGTCGCCCGCTCAAATCCCTCGGCGACATTGTTGGAGACCGAAAGAGCCGCGCGATCCAGTTGATTCCGAAAACCGGGCGACAACGGAAGACCCGGTTCCTCCAACAGGTCGAGCACGACATTGTAAAGCCGTCTGGCCTCCTGCCAGACCGGCAAATCTTCGAACTGCTGATACTTCGCCATACGTGTTTCCCTTCCCCTCAAGAATCCGCCATCTGCCACTTTGTTATTTTTGGAATTTGAACAACTCTCGTTCATAGGGACAACGCCGCCCGCTCCGCGTTCATCGCAGCGATCGAATCCTTCAATCGAACCCGATTTTTGAAAAGGTGTGCTGCAATCGACGATCCGCTCGCACCTGAAGCCGCATCCCAAGGGAATCCCGGTTTTGCCATTTGCCATTTTGCTGTCTGCCATTTTGCGCGAGATTCTGCTTGCGCGGGATCGTTCGTTCGTTTCTTCTGCTCGGGACTGCAGGGTTAACAAAGGGAAAAAACCATGATGAATGCAACAGTCAGGTTCGGGGCGTATTGTTTAATCGCAGCAGCACTCGCCAGTGCTCCAACGCGTTCAATCGCACAGGAAACACCAGCAACAGCGGAAAAGGTGGAAAACAAGGAATCCCGCGCGGTTCCTTTCAACGGCAAACTCAAGGCAGTGGACCCATCCGCCCGCACCATCACCTTCGGAAGCACCACGCTTCAGGTCGATGATCACACCAAAATCGTCAAGCACGGCCAGCCCGCAGCGCTCGGCGATGCTGTTGTGGGCGAAATGGTTGCCGGCACGTATCGGAAAGAGAGCGGGAAAGCCACCGCGATTCTCGTGAGATTCGGTCCGAAAAACGGGGCGCAGGCCGACGCAAAAGCTGACAAGCCGTAAGCGTTCTTAGATCACAAGGCAGGTCCTCCGGGGCCTGCCTTCTCGGATGCACCATCGCAATGGCAGATGGCAGATGGCTGATTGAAAATGGAACATTCTCAACCAACGAATGCACACCAATCGACACGAATGAACGCCTTTTCTGGTTCAAATCCGTGTCCATTCGTGGCTGGATTTCCCCGCTTCCATTCGCGTAATTCGCGTACACCGGTTTTCCCCATTCCCGTTTTGATCGCGGCTGTCGCGCTGTGTCGATTCGTGTTACGCTTCAACTGGAGGGTTCCGGCTTAGCGCCGCCACCAGCTCGTTTTCTTGCCGCGGGTTGCAGGCACGTCGTGCGTCGATTGGTGGATCAGCAACTGGCTGCGCGAGAGTTCAAAAGCCATGCGGAATTCGTCGTAGCTGAGAAACCGATCGGCCGGCTTCTTCGACATCACTTTCAATAGCGCATCGCTGGTTCCCTGCGAAATATCGGGAACAACCAAATTGGGAGGTGTCACGGGCGTGTGCACGTGCGCGGCGACCAGTTCTTCAACGGTAGGTGCCTCGAAGGGCACATGGCCGGTCAGCGCATGGTAAAGCGTGCAGCCGAGGCTGTACATGTCCGACAGGAACGTCTCCGGCTCGCGTTTGATTTTTTCCGGCGCCACGTAATACGGAGTTCCGTGGGTTTCAGTGAGCGATTCCGGTTCGGCTTCCACACGCCGGGCCAAACCAAAATCAACCAGCTTTGGTTCCCCATCCGAATTGAACAGGATGTTGCCGGGCTTGATATCACGATGAATCAGTCCGTGCTTCAGCACCATGTCCAGCGCGGAGGCAATTTTGATCCCGATGTCCAGGACGTCCAGCTCATGGACGCGTTGCTGGCGCTCAATCCGGTTGTCCAGGCTGCCGCAGTCAGCCAGTTCCATGACGAGATAACGCTGCCCTTCCCATTCGTCGAAGGTGTAGATGTGAATGATGTTCGTGTGGTTCAGCGCGGCGCACGCGCGGGCTTCCCTGTAAAAATCCTCGAACGCCTTCGGATCGCTCAGGAGTTCCTTCTTCATCAACTTCACTGCGACCATGCGATCCAGCACGGTGTCGTGCGAGCGATACACGGTTCCCATCCCGCCCGATGCGATCACGCTGCGCAGTTCGAACTGGCGCAGCAGGAGGGGCATCATTATGGAAGTGCCGCACTTCTTGCAGGTCTCGACAGCGAGGGGCGGGAGGTCACCGGAGATGAAAACCTTGGTATTGCAGCCACTGCACGTGACCATCTTTAGTGGTGCTTTATCGCTCATGGAATGAACATAGCATTGGCCGTTCCCGCCGAAATGGGCAGGAAATAGACTCCCCGGGAGCGGGGAATGCGGGGAACGCACTCATTTCATCGTCAATTTCACGCCTAGCCTCGTTTTATATCCCGGTCCGCGGTTCGGCGAAAGGTCCTCCCGGTTACGCGGTTTACGCAGGTTGGGCAAGATTAATTTTGACATTGTCCCCGCTCTAGTGTTTCTTTCCCGCGTTCGTTATGACAACCGCATGCTCCATTAAGCAGTGCCCGACGGTCCAGGGACAAATGTCCACCTGGCACCGTTGTTCCTGCCTGATTGGCATCGTGGGTCAAAACTAGACGAACTCCAGATTTCACACACCCGCGATGGCCCAGCCAATCGCGGGTTTTTTATTTTCCACCAAACACAAACAAACACCCGGAACTCCGGGTAACAAAAGAAAAACTATGAGAGAAAATGCCAGACCGGTCCTGACGAGGTTCGGGCCCGATACACGATTCGAACTGCGGCCGACGCCTCCGTTCCCGTTTCGAACGATACAGGAGAACGCATTGGAACGATTGAAGAACCGGCTGTTGCGCGACACGCTGTTCGAGCTTCCGGACGCGCGGCTGAATGCCGATGTCCGCAGGGCTGCGAACGAAGCGGCGGCTGTCGCGTGGGAGACGCGGTATCCGTTGCTCGTGTTCCCCGCGTTGTTCGAGGAAAAGACTCGCAATGTGCTGCGGCACGCTGAGCGCCAGGTCAGCATTCGCCGCCGCAGCCTGGAGTTGCTGACCGTATGACACAGAACAGTGTTGAGACGGCAATGGGCCAGACGGGGGGTTGTTTCCGCATGCGAACGTTTTGCTGCGCATCCGCAAACAACTCCTCGTGCTGGCTTTTCTGTTGCCGATGCGTAGCGCAGGTTTCACAACCTGTTGTATCGCCGACTTCCAAGTCGGCAGGGCGCGGAAATTCACAATGCGGGTGAAATGCTTCACGCGCCGGATCGGGAACGCACCGCAGGTTAGGAAACCTGTCCACCCTCCGCAGTAGCTGCTACGGAGGACGGGCGATACAGCAGACTTGGAAGTCTGCGCTACGTCAGGAGGTGCCCTGCGCGGGATAGCCGCGCATCACGGCCAGCATTTCGCTCACGGCGGTTTTCATTCCCACGGAAAGCGCGCGGCTCACGATGCTGTGGCCAATGTTCAACTCGACGAGATGCGGGACACGGAACAGCGCAGGCAGGTTCGTGTAATTCAAGCCATGCCCGGCATTCACCTTCAACCCAAGTCGCTTCGCAAGTTCGGCGGCTTGCACCAGGCGGGTCAACTCAACGTCCCGCAATTTGGGATCGTTGTAGTGCTCAGCGAAGGAACCCGTGTGTAACTCAATGAACTCGGCGCCCACGCGGCGCGATGCTTCCACTTGCAGCGGATCGGGCGCGATGAACAGGCTCACCTGGATTCTCGCAGCTGACATGCGCTTCTGCGTTTCGCTCAAGGCGAATTCCTGCGCAACGACATCCAATCCGCCCTCGGTCGTCACTTCGTTGCGCTTTTCCGGGACAATGCAAACGATGTCGGGTTTGAGGCTGAGGGCGATCTCGATGATCTCGGGCGCATTGGCCATTTCGAGGTTCAGCCGTGTACCGATGCGTTTGCGCAGTTCGAGGATGTCGCGGTCCTGGATGTGCCGGCGATCCTCGCGCAGGTGGGCCGTGATGCCATGTGCGCCCGCGGCCTCGCTGTCGAGGGCGGCGGCAACAGGATCAGGCTCGCCGGAATTCCGTCCGCGATAACGTGCTTCCCGGACAGTGGCGACATGGTCGATGTTAACTCCCAGTTTCAACATAATACGTGGGCCGCCTTTCGGGGCGGCGGTCGGGAACATACGGCGGGTTTGCGCGACAAACCATAATTATGTTTGCGCCATTAACTTGAACTTTGGTCTGCTGCGGTGGTGACATGGTCTCGACGATTCCTTTCCTATTGGCTGCCTGTAATGATCTGGATGGCTGTAATCTTTTCAGCTTCCGGCGACCGGCAATCCTTCAACCGATCCTCGCGAATTATCGGCCCGTTCCTGCAGTGGTTTTTTCCGGGGATTCCTGATGAGAACATGTCCCGGGTTGTAACGTTTGTCCGAAAGTGCGCGCACCTGACGGAATATGCCGTGCTCGCGATCTTGTTTTGGCGCGCGATAACAGAGCCGCGATGGCGCGAGAAGATTCCTTGGAGTTCGCGAACGGCTTGGGCGGCGGTGGCATTTGTGGCCGTGTATGCGGCCAGCGATGAGTTTCATCAAAGCCTCGTTCCCGGCCGTCAGGGCCAGTTCTCGGATGTTGTGCTCGATACGATCGGCGGCTGTGCGGGGATGGGGATCGTGTGGATGATCACATGCGCCCGGGCACGTGTAATCCGGGAGCGAGCTGCATAAGGCAGACCTCCGAGTCTGCTGTATCGCCGGTCTGCCCTACAGCTACTGCGGAGGTGGACATGTTTCCTTACCTGCCGGGGGTTAATGCGCCCAGCGTACGAGGACGTCTGCGATACAGCAGGTTCGGAGACCTGCGCTACGGGCGAACGAGTTTTCGCACGTCACCGCTTGTTCCTGAAGGCCCGAGCAGGAACGTGCTGAGCACGTAAATTTCTCCAGATTCATCTTCGCCGAATCCCTTTAGGAATCGGCCAAGATTTCCACCGCCCGGATGCAGCTGGAAGGTGAAGTGTTCCCAAATGCCTGGCCGTGTTTCGTCGAGGTAATAAAGGACGCCAGCGGGCGCGCCGAAACCCGTGCTGAAATCGCCGAACACATACTTGCCTGCAAGTTGAGGATATCCAGTTCCGCGATACACAAATCCACCAATGATCGAGATTCCCAGCGGTCCGTGCGGGTACTCGATGATCGGCTGTTCAAGGCCGGGAATATCCACGTTTAGCAATGCCGCGAGAGCGGGATCGAAGGCGTGCAAGCCTTCCATGATGCGCCAGCCGTAATTGCCGCCCTTGCGCAGGATGTTCACTTCCTCCCACACATTCTGCCCCACATCCGCGACGAAGGCGCGCTGGCTGCCGCCGCGATCAAACGAAAAACGCCACGGATTGCGAAAGCCATAAGCATAAATCTCGGTGCGCGCGCCTGCGGTCCCCACAAAGGGATTGTCGAGTGGAATGCCATACTCGCCGTTGTCCGAATTGGTTCCGTCGACATCGATGCGCAGGATTTTTCCCAGGAGATTGGTCAGCACCTGCGCATTGCCGAAGGGGCCGTGCTGATCTCCGCCGCCGCCGCCGTCACCCGACGCGATGTATAAATATCCATCGGGTCCAAACGCGAGTGCGCCGCCTTCGTGATTGAATTCGGGTTGATCGATGGTCAGCAGGATGCGTTCACTTGACGCGTCGGCCACGTTCGGATCTCCCGCTGATACAGCGAATTCAGAAAGCACGGTTTGATTGTTGAACACGGCGTTTGTGGAAGGCGCTGCGTAATAGACGAAAAATCGGCCATTCGTGGCGTAACCGGGATGGAACACCAACCCGAGCAGCCCGCGTTCATCGTATCCAGGCTGAAGGACCACCATGCGATTGGAAATATCAAGAAACGGTCCGGGCAGCAGATTTCCCTGAGGATCCACAATGCGAACGTGCCCCACCTGGTCGGCAATGAACATTCGGCCGGACCCATCGCCCGCGTGCGTCAACACCGTGGGCGAAACCAGATTGGTCACCACGACTTGAAGTCGAACGGCGAGGGCGGGTTTGGAAGGTGGAAGCGACTCCACGCGGTAGAACACGTTGGAATTCGCTCCGTAGGCGGGACTCGCAAGATAGGGAGGATCGGTCAGCACATTGGATCCAGACATATCCGCCGGAATGTTCGCCTGCGCGAGGCGCCACTCGTTGCTGGAGAGTGATGTTGAATATTGCAGATCAAAGCGGCTGTTGGTGTCGCCAGACCACGTCAACGTCAGCAGACCGTTCGAGATCAACAGGGGCGGCGTCGGCAAAAATGCGTTCGTCAGCGTTATCGAGGCGAACCGTGCAGGGCCAGGCGGATTTGGCGAAATGTATCCCACTTCAAGCCGCGGACCATTGGCAACATCCTCTCGTGAAGCGAACCCACGGACCGTTCGAAAACCCGATTCCGCGGTGGACGTCAGCAGCCAGCCTGCATTGACGGAAGGATTGTTCACCCAGAATTGCACGTCGGCAACAACGCCGGTGCCCGTCCACGAATAAGGCGTGAACAACGTCGCACCGATTGCAACTGAGGCGCTTGCGGCGATCCGCGCGTCATTCGTCGCGCCTGGGGTCGTCCACGGCAAGACGTCCTTCATGCGGGCGCTCCACGTTGCCTCGCCGGGCAAGGCGGGACTGCCGCTGGTGCCCCCCTGGACACCTTCAGCCCAACCTGTTGTCATTCGCCGCAGTTCGAAGCTAGAGTTCACCGCTCCCGACCCGTTGCCGGGCACTTTTGTCATCACCATGCGCAGCACTGCCGACGTAATCGTAGATCCTGGTGGAATGGAGCTGACATCGAATTGGATGAGTCCGCGGCGAACTCCGCCGTTGCCATCGGTTCCCGCATCAAACCACGGATTGGCGCCCGCGTTACTGTCAACGTCGGGAAAATGGATGAAGGTGTCCCCCGTCGGCGCAAGACTCACAACGTCTGCAAATGCGGGGCTCGTTGCGATGGCAGTGGCAAGAGTGAGCATCGCCTTCAATGTGCGCGAGGAAATTGGTGCCGCCGTTGGGACGTTATCACCCAGCTTTTCCAGGGGTTTCCTGAGGTGCGTCGATGGGGGATTTTTTTCGAAACGCGGATTCGTTCCATGCAATTGGATTTTCATTCGATGAAGTAAGAGGCGCGAAGTGTCAGCAGGTTCCCGATTCTGATTCTCAAAACCTTGTTCGCATCCTAATCTGCGCGCGGATGAGACGGCCGCTGGGGTATGTGGCGCTGGCCTATGCGATGGGATTGATTGTGGCGAATGGGGTTCCTTTGCCGCCATGGCTTCTCTTTGCACTCGCATTTTCCGTTGCGCTGATTGCACTCCTCGCTCCAGAACGGCGCAAATCGCTCGTATTTCCGCTCGTCCTGCTCACCGCATGGACGAACCTCGCGCATCGCACGGCAATTGTTTCGCCCAACGACTTGCGGCTGCAGCTGGATGGGAACGCGGAGGAGGTGGTCATCCGCGGCACACTCGCGGGCTCGCCCAGCGAACGGATCCGTTTGAGGAACGAGGTTGAGAGCCGTCGCACTCTCGCGGAAATTCATGTCAGTCAGATTCGGAAAAACGGCGAGTGGAGGATTGCCGATGGGACGCTTCTCGCCACGGTTTCGGGCGTTCTGCCGGAGGTTCATTCAGCGGGACAAGTCGTGGAGGTTTCGGGAACGATCGCTTTCCCGGCTCAGCCCGTCGTATGGGGATTGTTTGATTATCGCTCCTACCTGCAGCGCCAGGGAATTCACTTCCAGCTGATCACCAAAGTCTCTGATTGGGTAATGGTCTCAGTCCCTGCCAGGTTATCCATAAGCCAGCGGTTCGTAACGTGGTCGCAGCAGGCGCTTTCACGCGGGCTGCCGCGCATCGATGCACCGGTTCGACTGCTTTGGGCGATGGCTCTCGGCTGCCGCGATGTTCTCCCAAATGAAGCCTACGAGCCGTTCATCATTTCCGGCACGATGCATCTGTTCGCAATCAGCGGGCTTCACATGGGATTGATTGCGGCCATTCTGGTGGCGCTTTGTCGAGTCACTCGCGTGCCGCGTCACTGGTGCGGTGTGGTGGTGATTCCCTTGCTATGGTTCTATACGGGCGCAACGGGCTGGACGGCGAGTGCAGTGCGCGCATCGGTGATGATGAGCATCGTGGTTGGCGGTTGGTCCCTGCGCCGTCCCGTTGATCTCCTGAACTCATTCTCGACGGCCGCGCTGGTGATCCTCGTATGGGATCCGCAACAACTTTTTCAGGCCGGATTCCAACTGTCCTTTCTCGTTGTGTTCAGCATGGCGTTGTTGCTGCCGCCATTCGAACAACTGCGCGACAAGTTGCTGCAAGCGGATCCGTGGCTGCCTCCAGCGTTGGTGCCCCGATGGAAACGGTGGGCGGGAATTCCGCTGCGCCACGTTGCAACCGCCGTGATTTCATCCATAGCCGCGTGGCTGGGAGCATGGCCCCTCACGGCGTATTACTTTCACCTTTTCAGTCCAGTCACTGTGCTTTCCAACCTGCTCATGGTTCCGCTCGGGAGTGCGGCACTGGCATGCACGCTCGGCAGTTTATTTTGCGGACCCGTGTTTCCATTTCTTGGCGAGTTGTTCAATCACAGCGGCTGGCTTTGGATGGTTCTCATGACGAAGATTGGAGAAGCCGCTGCTAAACTGCCCGGAGCATTCTTTTATCAACGGGCGCCCGAACCCATCGACATGGGAATTTATTACAGCGCGTTGATTTATTCTCTCAGCGGGCATGCATTCCGCAGGAAGTTTCGGATGTGGACGTTCGCCGCAGTTCTTGCGATTGGATGTTTTTACGGAGCACGTGCGTGGCACAGCCACAGGACAGCGATCCTGTATGCCATCCCGTGTTCCGGGAGCAACGCGGTATACATCGATGCGCCGGGAAGTTCCGATGATATCCTTGTCGACTGCGGGAACGCAGATGCATTTCGGTTTGTTGTGGAACCGTTTCTCCGATCCCGCGGCGTGGATTCCCTTGGGCGCCTGGTGGTCACGCACGGGGATGCTCGCGCGATGGCAGGCGCCGAACAGCTCATTGCGGAGATTCCCACCAGGCATGTGATCACGAGTGGCGCGCGTTTCAGGTCGGCGCCTTACCGGGCATTTCTGAAAACGCTGGAAGCGCGGCCCGCCGCATGGGAGAAGGTGATGAAAGGAGACACTGCCGGAACGTGGAGCGTGCTGCATCCCGCTGCCGCCGCTCGTCACACGCTTGCCGACGACGCATGCCTCGTTCTCAAGGGAACCCTGAACGGCGTCAGCATTTTGCTGCTTTCAGAGCTGGGACGGGAAGGGCAGATGGCGTTGTTGGAATCAGGGGCTGACTTGCGGGCAGACATTGTGATTACAGGAATTCCTGAGAGAGCGGAACCGTTGCGCGCGGATTTGCTCGATGCGATTGCTCCTGCCCTGATCGTGGTTGCGGACGCGGAGCTGCCTGCAACAAAACGCGCCACGCCGGCCTTGCGGCAGCGCCTGGAAAATCATCCTGCGCCAGTGATCTACATGCGGGATTCCGGCGCAGTGAAGATCACCGCGCGCGACGGACAGTGGAGTTATACAACGCGGAAATGAACCGCTAGAACAGGCTGTTCACCGCAATGCCAAGGACGCTCAGCGGCCCCTGGTCCTCGAGCCCCTCCGTCGCCTTGTCGAGTTTCTGAAGCGTCAGTTTTGCGTTGCGATAAAATTCCTGGTCGTTGACCAGCTTGCCCACGGATCCCTGGCCCTGGTTGATCTTCTGCAGGATCTCGCGAAGGTTTGTCATCGAGGCCGTGGTCTCATTATAGAGACTTTCGTCCTTCAATAATCGGCCCATGGTCCCCTGCCCTGAGTTGACCTGGTCGACAACCTTGCGCGCCTCCGCGAGCGTGAGCTGAATGTCGCCGGTCGCGTGCTGGAGATTGCTGACGGTGGTCACTGCTGACGCATAAAGGGCTTCATCATAGATCATCTTTCCTATGGTTCCCTCGCCGCGCGAGATTTGTGCTGAAATGTTTTGCAGGTTGGCAATCGTCATCGTGAGCGGCACCTGATTGGCTTTCAGGAAGTCGGTGAACGGCCCCAGGAGATTGTCAATTTTGTCGCCCGTGAAGCTGCGCGTCAGGTTCTCCACACCGGAGGCGACATTATCGAGCTTCACCATGATTGCATTCAAGTCGGGTTGTTCGGCGGTTTGCAGGATGGTTTCGTTCACGGCCAGCGGCGCGCCGGGGGTGCCAAAATTCAATGCGACGAAGTTCTGGCCCATGAGGCCAGCGAACCGGATGACAGCGAGGCTGTCCGTGCGGACCCCCGCATTCTTGCGAATCTTCATGGTGACCCGCACCTTGTTTGCGGTGGCATTCAGCTGGATGTTTTCCACGCGGCCGACCTCGACGCCCGCCATCTTGACGCGGTCGCCCACCTTCAGTTCCTGGACGGTTTCGAAATCGGCGTGCAGGTGATACCCGCGCGTGAATTTTTCAATCCCGCCAATCATCTCAAGGATGAAAACGGCCGCGAGGACCGTGAGCGCCACGAAAATCCCGATCCGGGTTTCGAGAGAATTCTTCATAATCAACTTTGGTTCGTTCGTTTGAAATCGGCATGCAAAAAGCGGCGAATCATCGGATCCGCGCTCTGTTTGACTTCGTCCGGCGTTCCCAGGGCCACGATCCTTCCGTCATTGATGACTCCAATGCGATCCGCCACGCCGAACGCGAGATCGCGGTCGTGCGAGACAATCAACGAGGTGACGTGGATTCGCTCGTTCAATTCTCGAATTTCATCGCCGATCACGACTGCGGACAACGGGTCGAGCTCGCTCGTGGGTTCGTCGTAAAGAATCAACTGCGGCTCGGTGACAAGGGCGCGGGCGATGGCCACGCGTTTCCTCATTCCGCCCGAAAGTTCGCCAGGCAGCTTGTTTTCCGTCCCCTTGAGCCCCACGGTCTCGAGTTTCTCGGAAACGATGCCGTCGATTTCCTCAGGGGATTTCAAGCGGTGTTCGGAAAGGTAAAGCCCGACGTTTTCTCCGACCGTCAACGAGTTGAGCAAGGCGCCTGATTGAAAGACCATTGCCATCCTGTATTTATCCATCACGCCGGGAGAGTGGATGGATTCGCCATTGATCAGGATCTCGCCCTGTTCGGGTTCCTCGAGGCCGATGATGTGGCGCAGCAGGACACTTTTGCCGCTGCCGCTTGGGCCCATCAGAACGAACACCTCGCCCGGCTGGATCAACAAATCGATGCCTTTGAGGACTTCGTTGTTGCCGAAACTGCGCCGCAGCCCGCGGACTTCGACGCTGACGCCATGATCCGGACGTGGGTTGGGGCTCATTTCAGCAGGAGTCGGGTGAGGATGTAATCAAAGAGCACGATCAGAACGATCGAGTTCACGACAGCCTTGGTGACAGAGCGGCCGATGCCGCGGGGCCCTCCGCGGGTGACCAGGCCCTGATGACAGGAGACGACCCCAATCACGAGCGCAAAGCAGAAGCTTTTGAACACGCCATTGGCAACATCAGGAACGTCCACGACCTCACGGAGGTTGGTGAAGAATGCAGGAAACGAGATATCGATGCGATTGTTCGCGGCGGACACCATTGCGCCGCCGAGCCATGAAACAAGAATCGAAAACACGACAAGCAGCGGCAGCGCCATTGCGACAGCGAGAATCCGGGGAAGCACCAAGTAATGAATCGGGTTGATGTTCATCGTGCGCAACGCATCAATTTCCTGATAGACGCGCATGGAGCCTATCTCGGCAGCCATGGCTGAACCAATGCGGCCGGCGATCAGGATGGACATCATCACGGGCGCGAGTTCCTTGGCGGTGGAGATGCCGACGAGGCCGCCGACGGCGCTGGCAAGACCGCGCTCGACAAGGACAGGTCCTGTTTGGAGAGCGATGACGCCACCGATGAAGAACGAAAGAATGCAGACCATCAGCAGGCTGGCATTGCCGATCTCAAAGAACTGATCGAACACTTTCTGGCGCTGGCGCCACGTTACCGGCAGCGCCATCAGCGTGCGCCAGAACAGCACGACCATTTCACCGATGTTTTCGAACATACTCTTATATAGCCGCCAGGCATTCAACCCGGGATGGGTTGTCCACCGCTAGTCGGTCGCCGTTCGGTCCGGCCTCATGAGCGGGATATAGAACAGCCGCAAACCTTTTCCTGCGGAACCCGATTGATACTGAAAAAGGCCGAAGAGGAGCGAGCATTTTTTGGAATCCCGGGTCGCATCGCGGCGATAGAGATTCCACAACAACGATTGGCTGCTCGCCCCTTCCTGCGGAGTGTTTTCCGATCTCCACAACGCCCACAGAGGGGAGTAGCTGCGTTCGATGCTCTTGCTGTTTGGCAGGAGCGGCTCAAGCAGGGATAACACCTGAAGCCGCGTGTCGCCGTTGTAATCCCGTCGATGCGTGAACAGCGGCCAGGCATCAATGCGCCGCTGCGCCTTGCCCGTTTCCAGATTGGCCTGGACGATATCGGAGTAGAGGAAAAAGAAGATGCGGGTGCGTTCCCGGTCCACGGTCTGGCCATGCACGCGGTTGTATTTGTAAACCGGCCAAAGATAGAACGAGCTTTCCAGGTTGGTGCTGCTGGCACGGCTGAACAGGGGCCAGAAGCGGGTCGTGGTCTTCCCTTCACCCCGTGCAAACACAACAAACGGCCACGGCGTCTGCCATTCAATGTATTGCTTTCCACGGTCGTCCACCTTCGAGAAAAACGGCCAGCCAACGGTGGTAGAATCCCGCATCGGGGAACGCTGGACGCTATAGATAGGCAATACTGCGTGCTGCCGCGTCACGTTTGTTGTGCCGATCTCGGACGTCTGGTTCAGGTGAATGGGCCACAAAATAAACCGGCTGTCCCGGCCCGGAATCATCTGCACGTCCCCAAAGCCATTTGTGCTCCAGGTGATGTCCTTGTGTTCCTGCCCATACAGCGGCCAGAACTGCCAGCCCTTGACTCCGCCGCCTTCCCGAAGATGAAAGAACGGGTAAACATAATTTCGCGTCACCACTTCTCGTTTCCGGGTTTCCGAATAAATGGGAAACATGAGGAAATAAATTTCATCACGCAGCAGGCGCTTCTTCAGATGCCCGTAAAACGGAACAACTGCGGTGTAGTTTTCCTCCGGGTTGCTCGACCGCTGCTGGAAATAAATCGGGAACAGCGTGAACCGGCGGGCCTTCTCTTGCTCCTGGTTTTCGCCGCCCGCAAAGCTGAACAATTGGAAAATGTGCCAGCGATACTCCGTTCCAAAGCGGTCCAAACTCGCGAACGGATACAGAAAATCCCATTCCTCGGAATCGGTGCCTGGATATTGATGGTGCATCACGAGCGGCGGAACTGCCCAGGTGTAGGTCTCATCGCGTTCCTCAGAATAAAATAACGGGCCGAGGATTTCCGTGCGGTGACCTTCCGAAATGGCGAGGGGAAAATCGTCGAACAGAAAACCGGCGTTCGCCCAGTCGCCCGCCTTGCCCAAAGACGGGAGCAGCGCGCAGAGAACTGTGAGCCAAACCGCTGTTAGCATCCGTTGCATGAGAATTCCTGGAGGCATTGAAGGAAAAGCCAATAACGTTATCGAGAAGATTCTTCCGCCCAAAGGCCTGAATGGGACATAGATATTGACATTAAAAGTGTTTCTTCTAAGTTTTCAGCACACTTGAGGTTTTTACCTCGGTTCCTCCCGACCCAGTGTCGATCGTGCATTTTCGACACTGGGTTGTTTGTTTTTGGGATGCCTCTTCTGTGTCAGGTTGAGCAGCGCGGGCACGAATGTTAACGCAGCCGCCATGCACATTAAGACTCCCGTCGACATCACCGCCCCGAGGCTTTGAATTCCCTGGTGCCGCGCGAGGATCAGGCTGCCGAAACCCGCGATCGTGGTGAGTCCCGACGCGAACACCGCCTTCCCCGTGCTTTTTCCGAGGATGCTGGGTGTTTGTTCCTCCGCAAACCGGTTGAGTATGTGGATTCCATTCGTCACGCCGATGCCAATCACCAGGGGCAGGGTCATGATATTGGCCGGATTCAGCGGAATTCCAAAAAATCCCATTAACGCACCCGTCCAAATCGAGCCGATCGCCACTGGAGTTAAAGCCAGCAACACCGAAACCAGGCTGCGGAAGTGGATGAATACGAGGAGCACGATGGCGCCGAGCGCATATAACGCCGCTTCCTGGTAGCTCCGTTTCAAAAGGTCGGTGTAATGGTACAGCTGCACGGGCGTACCCGTCACATTCGGATCCACCTTTTGCAGGGCTTCAACAAATTCCTCCTGATGCTCACGAACCCAGACATCGTTTTTCGGATAAACCTGGAGAAGAAATCGGCCGTTCACCCCGATAAACCGGTCTCGCAACGCATCAGGCAAATCCTCGATGGCGAGAGGCGCGCTGTTGTCCTGGGTCTGCAACGCGCGAAACGTTTCGCGGACGTCATCGAACAGGGCAAGCTGGAACTCGCCCAACTTCTCTCCGTTGCGCGCGACATCCTCTGGACCACCGCGGAACATCGTCCTGCGCAGGTTTTCAATCGCGCCACGCAACGAGCGCAACTGCTCCGCCAACTCGGGTTCCTCATCCTGGATCTCCTGAATCGCGAGACCAGCATAACCTCGCAGCGAATACAGCGTTCGGCTCAATGCGGGCACGTCGACAGGACTGGGGTCGGGCGGCCGAAATTGGATTCCATCGAGGCTTCTCTTGATTTCCCCAATGAGACGAAGCTGCTCCCGCTGGTCGGCCGCGAGAAACCGGGCTATGGAATCCACTCCGCCTTTCTCTGCAACTACGGGCAACTTCAGGATTTCCTCCTCCAACCGTACTGCCTCTTCCAATGAATCCGCCACCACAGCCGCGAACAAAACCGATTTCGATGCTGAATTGATCAGCTTGTGTTCGAACACCACGGCCGGGAGCCCGGCACTTTGCATGTTGAGCAGATTGTAATCGAAGTAGAGCCGCGGCAGTTGCGTCAGCGCCAGGATTGACACCACCGTCGTAACAGCGACAGTCACCCGCGGCCGCGTGAGCCAGATATTTTCAATGCGCGCTCCCGCGGGCGTCGCGTCGCCCTGAACGTGATCGATTACATTCTGTCTCCCGCGCAGCAGGAGTGCCGGCAGCATCGTCAGCATCGGAATCAAACAGATCAACAGCCCCCCGCCGCAGATTACGCCCATTTCCTGGATTCCCTTGAAGTTGGTCAGCGCCATCGCCATGAAAGCTCCTGCGGTTGTGAAGGCGCCCGTGAAGATCCCCTGCCCCGTGAACACCATCGCCCGCGTCAGTGCCGCATCTGTCGCCATCCCGTGCCGCAATTCCTCTTCATACCGTGTGATCAGGTGCACGCCGAAATCAATCGCCAGGCCAATCAGAATCGGCACGAACGTAATGGTCAGAATGTTCAGATGCCCGATGACCAGGGTCGCAAAGGCCATCGTGTAGCCCACGCCCACGATCAGGCAGAGAGTCGCCTTCACGGGCCGCCCGGTTTCCTGGTATCCGTAGACAAAAATCAGCACGCAAAGCACCAGCGACACAACACTCGCGATCATGGTGTCACGCTGCGATTGCTCCATTTCGTCGATTTCCAATACGGGTTCGCCTGTAACCCCGGCGTTGACGCCCGGCACTTCGCGCCGGACTTCCTTCACCAATGCGCGGAGTCGCGCGACCGCTTCCGGATTGCGATTTTCCCCAGGCTTTGAGGGCAGGAGCGCGTGCGCGGTCACGAGATAAATGCGGCCTTCCGCAAAGGTGATGTAGATATCCTTTTCCGCTTCGCCCGTGGGATCGAACAACGCGGTGATTCCCGGCGATGGCGGTTTTCCCGGCCGTTCGAGGCTCCTGGTCGCCTGCTCGATAATGCGCTCGAGCGCAGGCAGCGCCCTAATCATCGATTCGTTCTCTTCGGATTGACCCCGCCGCGCAGTGCGGAACTGGGTGTTGATCATCGTGAACAACGAATTCAAATTCGTCGTGCTGCTGAACTGGCGTATGAACGGGCGGTAATCCTGGAGCGTCTTCTGCAGGTCAGCGACATCTGAAGGCGAGGCAAACAACAATGCCTTGCTCCCGAGCATCCGCATGTCGCCCTTGTACAGCACGTGTGTAAAAACATTCGTCTCGGCTTCAAGGCGCGCCCCGAGCCGTTCCACGAATTGGCGGTTTTTTTCAGAATCCTCGCTCTCCACCACCACCACCAAATCGTCCTGTTGCGGAAATTCCCGTCGGAACTCGAGAAAGTTGCGATGATACTTCTTATTCGAGCTCACGAGATTATCGCGGCTGGTGTCGAATTGGAGGTACTGGATCGTTATGAAAACGCTGAGGCCGAAGAGAATGATTTGCGGATAGATGAACAGCGAGGGCCGGCGGCAGATTGCGCGTGCCAGGGCGGCGAGCACGCGTGCCATCAATGACTGGTCGGTCAGCTTATTCATGAACCCAGGGCCCCGCGCTTCAAGTCCGCGCTTTACGTCTCAGAAAACTCGGCATTTGAACAGACGTCCTTCACATCATCGTTTTCCTCAAGGGCGTCCACGAGCCGTGGATCGGCATCCGCGGCAGCAGCATCATGGAGGGGAACGGTCACCCTGGGTAGGGAGGTGATTTCCGCGGCTGCCGGCTTCATGCCGCGTGATTCCATCTGCCGATGCAATTTGCTGTGTCCGGTCATGTCTGATCCGAATCTAGCTTTGTTTTCCCTGGGCGCAGCCTTTAGGTGGCGCGCTCCACAAATACCGCCGTCCCGTAACACAAAACTTCCGTCACGTTCTGCCCAATGCCGGTGGCATCGTAACGGATCCCAATCACCGCGTTCGCTCCCAATTTGCCTGCATGCTCAAGCATCTGGTTGAATGCATCGCCGCGAGCACGCTCGCACAGTTCCGCGTAGAGCGAGATGTTTCCGCCAAACAAGATTTGAATCGTGGCGCCTATGTTGCCAATGACGGAGCGGGAGCGAACCACGATGCCGCGGACCACTCCCAGGGATCGCGTGATGCGATAACCAGGCAGGTCGAACGTTGTCGTTGTGAGCGGATGTGTCTGGCTCATAAAGCTGGAAATTAAACGCAACGTCTGCCGTGATGAAGTTAATTCCGCCGGAATCACGCGTTGCCAGCCGCGGGTGTATTGATAATCTGCGGCTCCGTTGCTGCCATGAATCGCATCCAAAAACGAGATCAATGGATAGTGCTGTCGGCGATCGCCGGCATCACGGTGCTCGCATGGGCTTACATGGCTTATGAGGCCCGGGCAATGTACGAAACCGGCACGTGCCAATGCGCCGGCATGAAGATGTCGGGCCCGGATACCAACGCTTCGTCACCCGCAACCCTCTTCCCGCTCTTCCTGATGTGGGCAGAGATGATGGTGGCAATGATGCTTCCCACCGCGGCTCCAATGATCCTGGCATTTACCGCCCTGCAACGGCAGCACTCGCCTGAGACGCAACCGTACGGACGCACCGCGTTTTTCACCGCGGGATACTTGCTGGTCTGGACGGGGTTCAGCGTCGTCGCTGCAGTCACCCAATGGGCACTGAATGCGTGGGACTTGCTGTCGCCCATGATGGAAAGCGCCAACCGGATTTTTGCAGGGTGCCTGTTGCTCGTTGCGGGCCTTTTTCAATTCGTGCGCCTCAAGACTTCGTGCCTCGCCCGATGCCGCTCCCGCCAGAACTACCTGGCAACCGGATGGCGCAACAGCGGCTGGGGCAGCCTCGCGATGGGATGGGACCACGGCCTTCAGTGCACGGGTTGTTGCTGGATGCTCATGGCATTGCTCTTCGTGGGCGGTGTCATGAACCTTTGGTGGATCGCATTCCTTTCCACTTTCGTGTTGATCGAAAAAGTCGTTCCCCGCGTCGGATACGTCACGCGATTCTCAGGAATTTTGCTGGCTGCATGGGGAACCTGGACGCTCCTGTCCTGACCTCAGGGCAGATCGGCCACATGCTGTAAAGGTAGGATAGTTCCGTATGTTCCGGAGTGGACATCCGGCTACCCTTTCCCTCCAATCCCTTCGCCCCAACTGCATATAGAAGGTGTTGATTGCGTCTCGCCATCGATGGCGCATTTGTCCCATCAGAAAGGACCCATGAAAAAGCTGACAGCTGTCGCGCTCCTGGCATCGTTCACCCTCGCCCAGGGCGCCGTTCGCCAGTGGACAAACACTCTAGGTGGAAACTGGTTTGCCGCCGGCAACTGGTCCCCGAACAGCGTTCCCGTGAGCATCGATACCGCAAACATTACAGTCCCGGGAACGTACACCATCCAAATTCCGACTGGCACTGTTGCAATTGCCACCCTGAATCTCGGCGCGGCAAGCGGCGTGCAAACAATCCAGATCGCTACGGCGAATCCGATTACCGTGACAAACCTCGGAACCGTCAACGCCAACGGGATTCTTTCAATGACAGCCGGCGGGTTGCAGGGACGCTTCCTGGTGCAGCCGGGTGGCCAGTTGAACTTTGGCGGTTCCGCAAACAAGAACGTTTACAACCTGAACCTCGCGAACCGCGGAACCATTGTGTGGAGCGGCGGAAATCTCCTGGGCGGCAGCACAACCTCGACGGTCATCAGCAACGGCGGCTTGTGGCAGATCACGAGCGATGCCCAAATCTATCAAACCTATGGCGGCCCACAGCTGAGGCTCCTTAATTCCGGAACCATCCAAAAGAACGGCGGCACCGGGACGTCGCACATCAGCGACTTCCAGTTCACGAACCGCCCGGGCGCGATCGTCCAGGTTTCTTCGGGCACGCTTCAGTTCAACGGCGGCACAAGCAACCAGCTGGGCGGGCAGTTCTCCACCGTGTCGCCCGGGCTCATCAGCATTGCCGGTGGCACCTGGCTGGATGCAGGCGGCACGGCCTCGGGCACCGGCATCGCACGGTTCCAAGGCGGGACCCTGAACCTCCGCACCAACATCATCCCCAACCTGATGCTGACGGGCGGAGAAGTTTTTGTGATCGGCAACACGTTTCAACAGGCAGGCGCGATCACCAACCTGGCGATCGATGGCTCACAACTAAAAGGCACGAATCGGGTCGGCTCGGGAACGTTGGTGGTTCGTTCCGGCGGTATCGAGGGACGCCTCACGGTGCAGCCGGGCGGAACCGTGCAGTTCTCTGAGACCGCCAATAAGAACGTTTACAACCTGCAGCTCAACAACCAGGGAACAGTTGCCTGGAGCGGAGGAAATCTCCTGAGCGGCAGCACTTCATCGACAACGATCAGCAACGGCGGCCTGTGGTCGATGACGAGCAACGATCAGATTTATCAAACCTACGGCGGGCCGGCTCTGACGTTCACCAACAGCGGCATCGTGCGGAAAGCTGGCGGTGCAACCACTTC
>Ga0196970_1001072_pt1 | contig 21571 bp, 18 predicted proteins | sample S1v_513CmetaG_FD_148672 | JGI IMG/M metagenome (GOLD analysis project Ga0196970, IMG submission 148672) | Soil microbial communities from Anza Borrego desert, Southern California, United States - S1+v_5-13C | ecosystem: Environmental > Terrestrial > Soil > Desert | place: USA: California...
CACCGCTCACACCCGCACCGCTCACACCCGCACCGACCGCACCCGCACCGATCGCACCCGCACCGATCGCGGCCGACCCGTCGCTCGAGTGGGCTGCGGCGCAGGCGTATGCCGCGGCCGCCCAGGAGCGGGAGGGCATGTTCGCGCCGGGTGCCGTACGCCGGATGCTGGCCGACTCCTTCTACCTGCTGCTCGGCCTGCCGATCACGATCGCGTCCTTCACCGTGCTGGTGACCGGCCTGTCGCTCGCCGCCGGCCTGCTCATCACCGTCATCGGCATCCCCGTCGCCGTCGGCACCCTGTTCGCCGCCGAGTGGTTCGGACGCCTCGACCGTCTCCGCCTGCGCGGCCGCGGGACGGTGCTGCCGCCACTGGTCTACGCGCCCGCCCGGGGCACGGGCCTGCGGGGCATGTTCAGCGTGCTCGCCGACCCGCTGCGCTGGGGCGCCGTCCTCCACGGCATCGGCGCGATGGCCCTGTCGATCGTGACGTGGACGGTCCTCGTCACCTGGTGGGCAGGTGCCCTCGGCGGGCTGACCTACTGGTTCTGGGAGCGGTGGCTGCCGAACCCCGAGGACAACGTCACCCTCGTCGAGCTGCTCGACCTGTCGATCACCGAGTCGCAGCTCTACCTCCTGATCGGGCTGTTCTTCGCCATCACCCTCATCCCGGTGATCCGCTGGTGCACGAACCTGCACGCCGGGTGGGCACGACTGCTCCTCAGCGGCCAGTCCAGCGCGCTCCTGAAGGCGCAGGTCCGCGACCTGGAGGCACGCCGGACGGCGGCGGCATCCGCCGAGACGCAGTCCCTCCGCCGGCTCGAGCGCGACATCCACGACGGGCCGCAGCAGCGCCTGGTCCGTCTCGGCATGGACCTCTCCGTGGCGGAGCGCCACCTGGAGGACGACCCCGCAGCCGCGCGGGAGATGCTCGCAGCCGCCCGGGCGCAGGCCGCCGAGACCCTCGCCGAGCTCCGTGCCCTGTCGCGCGGGATCGCTCCGCCGATCCTCGCGGACCGCGGCCTCGAGGCAGCGCTCGCCGCCGTCGCCGCCCGCTCCACGGTCCCCACGACCGTCGACGTCGACCTGCCGACGGACGAGCGTCCGGTTGCCGCCGTCGAGAGCGCCGCCTACTTCCTCGTCAGCGAGGCGCTGGCCAACACCGCCAAGCACTCCGGGGCCACCCGTGCCGCCGTGCGGGTCTGGGCGAAACGGCACCCAGGTGCGCGTGCTGCGCGTCGAGGTCACCGACGACGGGCGGGGCGGTGCCGACGTCGGGAAGGGCCACGGACTTGCGGGCCTCGCCGACCGCGTCGAGGGCCTGGGAGGACTCCTCACCGTGGTCAGTCCGGCGGGGGGTCCCACCGTGGTGCAGGCGACGCTCCCCTGGGCCTGACGGGCAGGCGGAGCACGCACGGAGCGCCCCGGACGACCACCGTCCGGGGCGCTCCACGCCCGCCGTGTGCGTGCCGCCTCAGGCGAGGCCGCGCCTCCGGAGGAAGGTCGCGAGCCCGGCTGCGACCGCGAACAGGCCTGCCGCCGCGACACCTCTGCTGACGGCACGCGAGGACGACCCGTCCACACCCGCGATCTCGAGCGAGTACGCGGTGACGGCGGTCGAGCCCTCCGGGCCGCCGTAGGCCATGCCCTCGGCGGCGGTGCGCGCAGCACCGGCCTCGAGCACCGCGTACTTGACCCCGTAGTCCGCTGCCGTCGACGCGCCGGTCTCCACCAGGACCGAGGTGCCCTCGTCGGAGAGCTGCTGGGCACCGTCGACGAGGGCCGGCGCACCGGAGCTCGCCGTCCCCAGGCCGGCTGCGATCTGCTGGGAGCCGGCCGCGGCGTCGTCGAGCCCTGCCGCGAGCTCTCCCGCACCGGCCGCCAGCTCGGTGGTGCCGGCGGCCAGCTCGCCCGTACCCGCCGTCAACGTGCCCGCCCCGGCCGTCAGCCGGTCGATGCCGTCGACCAGGGTCTTGGCACCTGCCACCAGCCGGTCCATGCCGTCGCTCAGGGAACCCACGCCGCCTCGCAGCGTGCCGTCGGCCGCGGTCTGACCTTCGGAGCCGATACCGCCCTGGATCTGTGCGACGACGCCGCCGACCAGCTGGTCGATGCCACCGCCGAGCTGCGCGAGCCCCTCGTTGAGACCCGGTGTGCCGCCGCAGGTGGCCGCCCCCGTCGTCGTCGCGTCGAGGCCGCACTGGAGCTTCACCAGGCCGGGCACCACGCCGTCGGTCAGCACCTGGCCGAGCACCTGGAGCCCCGGCCCCAGAGGCAGCGTGGCGCCCACGGCCGCACCCGCGTACATGGCCGCCAGGCCCTCGAGCTGCGCCTTCGCGACCGGATCGGTCTTCTGCGCCGCCACACCCGCGACGAACTGGCCGAGCGCCTGCATCCGGGCCACGCCCGGGGCATCCGCCACGGTCACGGTCGGGTTGGTCGCCGCGACCGCGAGCAGCACCTGGCCCTCGTTCTGCGCGGTCGCCTGCATCTGCTGGGCACCGGCCAGGAGCTGTGCGATCCCCGCGTCGAGCTGGCCGACTCCGGCCTTGAGCGGCTGGGCGCTCGTCGGGAGGTTCCCGACTGCGGCCGACATCTTGGCCAGCCCGGCGTCCACCGTCCCGAGGCCGGTGCGGACCTGCGTGAGGCCGTCCACGAGGGTCGGCGCCGCGGCGTCGGCGGACCGCAGCCCACCCGTCAGCTGGGCCGCCCCCGCGGCGAGGCGGTGCGCCCCGTCGTCGAGCTGGCCGGCACCGTCGGCGAGCTCGTCGGCGCCCGGCGCCGCCTCGTCGGTCAACCCGGCAGCCAGCTCCTGCGCGCCGGCATAGAGCTGCTGAAGCCCGTCGAGGAGCTCGGCCGCGCCGTCGCGCAGCTCGAGCAGGTGACCGTCGATCTCCGTCGCCCCGGCCGTGAGGGCTGCCCCGCTCTCGGCGCCGTTGGCGTAGCTCGCCGCGCCGCCGCGGAAGCTCGGGCTCTCCAGCGGCGACACCGGCACCGCGGTGATGGTCGCGGGCGGCAGGGCGGCGTCACGCACCTGCGCGGACCAGCCGAACTCCGCGGACGTGGACCCGATCGGCGGGAAGAGCGTCATGGTGAAGGACAGCTTGGTGCCGCCGCGACCGTCGCCGGCCATGCTCGCCTCACCGGACGTGACGGCCGTGAAGGAGGACGGGAGGACCGTCACCAGCTGCCCCACCATCGGGATCACGGTCTCGGCCGTCGTCGTGGCCATGGTGCCCGTGCCGTCGTCGTACTCGACCTCGTCCTGGCGCACCGTGAGGTTGCGGACGACGTAGTGCGCCTCGAGGAGCCCGGAGCGCCCGACGACGTCCGTCGGCTCGACCGGCTCGCCGTCCAGGGTGTAGCTCACCTCGACGCCGATCGGCAGCTCGCCGTCGAAGTCGGACAGCGTCCGCAGGCGCCGCTCGCCGTCGACGTCGACGGTCGTCGTCATGACTCCGGAGGCGACGCTGAACCCGCCGAACCCGTCGAGGTTGCGCAGGCCCTGCACCGAGGTCGGGTTGGCCACCGTCACCCGGCCGCTCCCCGTGAAGCTGAGCTGCTCGTACAGGCGCGCCGACCGCAGCTCGCCGGTCGGGCTGAGCCGTGCCTGCACGGTCTCCGTGTTGACCACGGTGACGTCGCGGGTTGCGACCGCCTCGTCGCCGTCCGTGGCCGCGGGCGCAGCGCCGGGTGCCAATCCGAGCGGTGCGGCCGCGGCGGGCGCGACGAGGACGAGGGCGAGCGCCGTCGTGCCGACGACCGCGCGCGTGGCTCGGAGCGCGGTGCGGCTGACCCGGCTGGCCCGGCTGACCCGGGCGTCGCGGGCGGCGCTGGCGGGGCCGTCGACGGCGGCCGGAGGAACGGCACTGGCGGCTCGGGTCATGTCAGGCCTCCCGCGTGGTGAGCGGCTGCAGCGCGGCGACGCCGGACGGCCGTGGCGACCCGGCGGCGTGCGCCTCGCGGTCCGCCTGCTCGGCGCGCTCGCCGGCCGAGAGCTCGGTGGTGAGGCCGGCCCGCGCGACGGGCGCGAGCAGGACGGTCACGAGGAAGCCCGCGGCCGCCGTGAGGAGGACGGCCGACGCAGCCGTGGGCGAGGTCGTGGTGATGGCGGACGGGTCCGCGGTGTAGGCGGTCTCGTAGGCACCGGCGAGCGCCGCCGCCCCGAGCAGCTGAGCCCACAGCGGCAGCCGACGGCGCGTCGCGGCGGTGACGGCGACGCAGAGGAGCACGACGACCACCACCGCGACCGCGCGGCCGCTCGGGGCGTCGGGCAGCACCGCGGCGCGCAGCAGGAACCCCAGCCAGGCGGCGACCAGGCCGACGACGAAGGCCCCGGCCCGGGCGCCGGGGCTGCGGTCGGGCACGAGTCCCAGGGCACCCCCGACGCCTGCACCGAGGAGGGCGACGCCTTGGACCTCCGCCCCGAGCGTCGGGGCGAGGAGCACGATGAGGCCCGCCGCGAGGGCGAGGACCGTACCTGCCAGCAGAACTCTGATCATGGCCACCTCGTTGTGGTTGGCGCGCGGCGCCTGGGGGCGGGCGCGTCCGGCTGCAGAGCGGGATGTCGACCGGGCCGGTGCTCGGCGTGCCGCCAGTGGCGTCACACCGTGATCATCGACTCGGAGGCGATGAGTTCTATCAACGAGGCGAGAAACCGGTAAGGCCAGTACTAGGTACTTTAGTCCCAGGTGATCAATCGTTATAGAACCGTTACCCACGCCTGCAGTGCGCGGACGTCCTCAGACGGAGGGCCGGCCCGCCCGTCCCCTAGGGCAGAGTGGCGCCATGCGGATCGTGCTGGCCGAGGACTCGGTCCTCCTGCGGGAGGGCCTCGTGCGTCTGCTGAGGGAGGCGGGGCACTCCGTCGTCGCGGCCGTGGACCATGCCGACGACATCGTTCCCGCCGTGACGGAGCACCGGCCGGACGTCGCGATCGTCGACGTCCGGATGCCCCCGACGTTCACCGACGACGGGCTGCGAGCCGCTGTCGCAGCGCGTGCGGCGCTGCCGGGCGTCGGCGTCCTCGTGCTCTCCCAGTACGTCGAGGAGTCGTACGCGCGTGACCTGCTCGCGGACGGGCATGGGGGCGTCGGGTACCTCCTCAAGGACCGCGTGCAAGACCTGGACGCGCTGGACGACGCACTCAACCGCGTCGCGGGCGGCGGCACCGCGCTCGACCCGGACGTCGTCGCCCAGCTGCTCGTCGCACGCCGCACGACCGATCCCCTTGCCGCGCTCACCGCGCGCGAGCGGGAGGTCCTCGGGCTCATGGCCGAAGGCAGGTCCAACACCGCCATCGCCGAGCACCTCGTCGTGAGCGCGGGCGCGGTGGAGAAGCACGTGGGGAACGTCTTCACCAAGCTCGGCCTGCCGCCGTCGGACTCCGACCACCGCCGAGTGCTGGCCGTCCTCACGTGGCTCCGGGCGCGCTGACACCCGTCAGCGCGCCCGGAGCCACGACCAGCCCTTCGCCGACTACCCGGCGTCCGCAGTGGCGAGGAGCATCAGAGCCAGCAGCGCCTGCGCGTACGCGTCCGGTGCGGCGGCCTCCGTGAACTCCCGACGCCCTCCCGGCCCGTCCGTCGTCACCGTGAAGCCTTCCGGCACGCGATGCAGCGCCACGAAGGTGCCCCCGAGAAGGGTGCGCAGCTGGTCCTCCCGGGGCATCCACAGGGCCTCGTCCTGAGCCACCGAGTCGAGCGCCCACTCCGTGGTCCCGTTGAAGCCGAGGATCGTGCCCGTCGGGTAGTGGCGCGCCTCGATCGTCATCTCGCTGAGCGTGAAGACCTCGCCCTCGAGCTCCGGCTTCGGGATCACGAACCGGTCGCCCGCCGCGGGGTCCCACCGGAGGCCGGCGTCCCGGAGTGCGGCGGCGAGGTGCTGGGAGATCATGCCCCCAGTCTGCCGGGTCTGCCGGCGTACGGCAGACCGGGCAGACCGCGCCGCCGACCGCCCGGAGTCAGCGAGTGCTGAACGCCGCGTCGAAGGCGGCGCTCGGCGGGTCGAACGCCAGCCGCCGCACGAACTCCAGAGCTTCCGGCGCCCCGACAAGCCGGTCCATCCCGGCGTCCTCCCACTCCACGGAGATGGGCCCCTCGTACCCGATGGTGTTGAGCATGCGGAAGCACGCCTCCCACGGCACGTCCCCGTGTCCCGTCGACACGAAGTCCCAGCCCCGCCGCGGGTCCGCCCACGGCAGGTGCGAACCGAGCCGGCCGTTGCGCCCGTTCCCCACCTGGCGCTTCGCGTCCTTGCAGTCCACGTGGTAGATCCGGTCCCTGAAGTCCCACAGGAAGCCGACCGGGTCCAGGTCCTGCCACACGAAGTGGCTGGGATCCCAGTTCAGGCCGAACGCCGGGCGGTGGCCGATGGCGTCCAGGGTGGCGACCGTCGTCCAGTAGTCGTACGCGATCTCGCTCGGGTGCACCTCGTGGGCAAACCGCACGCCCACCTCGTCGAACACGTCGAGGATGGGGTTCCAGCGGTCCGCGAAGTCCCGGTATCCCGCGGCGACGAGCTCGGGGGACGCCGGCGGGAACATCGCGACGTACTTCCAGATCGACGAGCCGGTGAACCCGATGACCGTCTTCACGCCGAGGCGGGCCGCCGTGCGGGCGGTCAGCTTCATCTCCTCTGCCGCCCGCTCCCGGACGCCCTCCGGGTCGCCGTCGCCCCACACGCGATCCGACAGCATGTCCCGGTGGCGGGAGTCGATCGGGTCGTCGCAGACCGCCTGGCCCTTCAGGTGGTTGGAGATGGCCCAGACCTTGAGGTTGTACTTCTCGAGGAGGTCGAGCTTCCCCTGGATGTAGGCGTCGTCCTCGGCGCCCTGCCATGGGTCCAGATGGTCGCCCCAGCAGGCGATCTCGAGCCCCTCGTAGCCCCACTCCGATGCCAGCCGGGCGACCTCCTCCAGCGGCAGGTCGGCCCACTGGCCGGTGAAGAGCGTGATCGGTCGAGCCATCTCAGTCCTCCTCATGGGTTCTCGGCTCGTCCGTCGGGTCCGTCGACCCGACCGACGTCCAGGTGCTGCTGTGGGCGGCGCTGCGCTCAACGGCCTCGAGGACGCGTTGCACCTGTAGGCCCTCGGCGAAGGAGGGCGTCGGCTGCTCGCCCGACGCCAGTGCCCCCACCAGGTCGACGACCTGATGGGTGAACGGGTGCTCATACCCCAGGCCGTGACCGGCGGGCCACCACGCTGCGACGTACGGGTGTTCCGGCTCGGTGACGACGATGCGGCGGTACCCGCCGAGGCGGGCGCCCTCGGTGGCGTCGAAGTAGTGCAGGACGTTCATGTCCTCGAAGTCGAAGGCCAGCGAGCCCGTCGAGCCGTTGACCTCGATCCGGATGGCGTTCTTGCGACCCCAGGCGAACCGTGTCGCTTCGAAGCTGCCGATGGCGCCGCTCGCGAACCGGGCCGTGAACAGCGCCGCGTCGTCGACCGTGACGGGGCCCCGACCCTCGCCCGCCGCACCGTGCAGGCCGGCGAACTCGCTCGCGACCGGCCGCTCGCGGACGAAGGTCTCGAGCAGGCCACTCACGCCGGTGATGGTGTCCCCGGTGATGAACTGCGCGAGGTCGATGACGTGCGCCCCGATGTCGCCGAGCGATCCGGAGCCGGCCTTCGCCTTGTCCAGGCGCCACGACAGCGGCACGTTCTCATCGGCGATCCAGTCCTGCAGGTACTGGGCACGCACGTGACGCAGGGTGCCGATCCGGCCCTCGGCCACGATCTGCCGGGCGAGCGCGACGGCCGGCACCCGGCGGTAGGTGAAACCCACCATCGCCTTGGCCCCGTTGGGCGCCGACGCCGCGGCCCGCGTCATCTGCTCCGCCTGCGCCACCGTGTTGGCGAGCGGCTTCTCGCACAGGACGTGCTTGCCGGCGGCGAGCGCGGCGACGGCGATCTCCGCATGGGTGTCGCCGGGGGTGCAGATGTCGATGAGGTCGATGTCGTCGCGGTCGAGGAGCTGACGCCAGTCGGTCTCCCAACCGGCCCACCCGAGGCGTGCGGCGGCATCGGCAACAGCCGGCTCGCTCCGCCCGCACAGAGCCGTCATCTCCGGGATGAGCGGGAGATCGAAGAACCTGGGAGCCACTCGCCATGCCTGCGAGTGCGCGGCTCCCATGAACGCGTACCCCACCATCCCGACCCCCAACCGGGGACCACCACGCTCGGCCATCTGTCGTCCTCACTCCCTCGTCTCGGGTACACGCGGTCCAGCACGCCGTCCACCGGGCGGGGCGCGATCGCCGCGCCCGGCACTCGCATCAGGACTCGAAAGCGGTCGGCAGGTACTGCTCGACGTTGTCCTTCGTGACGACTGGTGCGTACAGCTGCACCGTGCGCGGCACCTCGACCTCGACGAGGTCGCTGAGGGACTTGCCCTGCACGATCAGGCGGGCGAGGCGGATGCCGTCCGCCGCTTGCGTCGACGGGTAGATGACCGTGGCCTTGAGCACGGAGTCGTCCGCCTGGATGGCCTCCATGACCTGCTTGGAGCCGGCGCCGCCGACCATGATGAACTCGTCGCGGCCCGCGTCCTCGATCGCCGCCATCACACCCACGCCCTGGTCGTCATCGTGATTCCACAGCGCGTCGATGTGGGGGGCCGCCTGGAGCAGGTTCGCCGCAGCCACCTCGCCGCCCTGCACGGTGAAGTCGGCGGCGACCCTGCGGTCGACCTCGAGGCCGCAGTCGGCCAGCGCGTCGGCAAAACCTCGGCTGCGGTCCTGCGTGAGCGGCAGGGAGTCGATGCCGGCGATCTCCGCGACGACCGCGTCCGGGTTGTCACCCACCTGCTCGCAGATGTAGGTGCCGGCGCTCACGCCCATGCCGTAGTTGTCGCCGAGCACGGTGGTCCGGGCCGCGAACGGGCTGGAGAACTCGCGGTCGACATTGATGACGACGATGCCGGCCTCCATGGCCTGCGTCGCCACCTCGGTGAGCGCGGCGCCGTCGAACGGCAGCAGGACGATCGCGTCGACGCCGTCGTTGATGAACGTCTCGATCTGGCTGATCTGCAGGTTCACGTCGTTGGTGGCCTCGGCGACGATGAGCTCCACGTCGTCGTACTTCTCCGCCTCCGCAAGCGCGGACCGGGTGATCGCGCCCATCCAGCCGTGGTCGGCAGCCGGCGCGGAGAAGCCGATGCGGACGGTCTCGCCCTCCTCGTCGTTCGCCAGGCCCGAGTTCGTGCCGCCGCCGTCGTCGTCCCCCTCGTCCTGCGGGGTGTTGCCGGTGCACCCGGCGAGCAGCGCGACGGTCGTCAGGACCGCCCCGGTGGTGAGCAACCAGCGTCGGCGCAGCTCCAGTGATGCGGACATGCCGTTCCTCCTTGGCGTTGGGTCCTGCTGGGTGGGTGCTGGGTGAGTCGGGAGCCCGGCCTCAGGTCGATCGGTGACGCGCGGCGAACCGCTGCTGGAGCAGCACGGCGGCGACGATGATCGCTCCCTTGGCCACGGACTGAGCCGAGATGGAGAGGTTGTTCTGGGTGAACACGTTGGTCAGCGTCGAGAAGATCAGGACCCCGAAGACGGTGCCGACGATGGTGCCCCGCCCGCCGATGAGCAGCGTGCCGCCCACGACGACCGCTGCGATCGCGTCGAGCTCGTAGTACTGGCCGTGCGTCGACGAGCCGGCGGTGGTGCGGGCGAGCATCATGACCGCGGCGATGCCAGCCGTGAGGCCCGCGAGCATGTAGAGGTACATGGTGTGCCGGTTCACCTTGATGCCGGCCAGACGTGCCGCCTCGGGGTTGCCGCCGACGGCGATCGTCCGCCGCCCGAACGTGGTGCGGTTGAGGAGCACCCACCCGAGGGCGGCGACGACGGCGAAGATCCACACGAGTACGTCGATGCCCAGGATGTCCGAACGGAAGAAGTCCTTGAACGAGGCGACGTCGATGGTCTGGGTCTGCCGGTTCGCGATCATCTCGGCCAGCCCGCGGGCGGCCACCATCATCGCGAGGGTGGCGATGAACGGAACCACCTTGCCGTAGGCGATCGCGATGCCGTTGATCAGACCCGCGACGGTCCCGACGGCGAGTGCGGTGAACACCATCACGATCCAGTGCGTGTCCTCGGCCATCGTCTGGGTCGCCAGCGTCGTGGCCCAGATCGACGCAAGTCCGAGCACTGACCCGACCGACAGGTCGATGCCGCCGCCGGTGATGACGAATGTCATCCCGACGCTGAGCACACCGATGACCGCTGCGAGCCGGAGGATCGTCATGAGGTTGTTCACGTTCGCGAACTGCTCGCCGCTCGTGGCCACACCGACGACGCAGAGGAGGGCGAGGGCGATGATCAGACCCACGTTGCGGCCCCCGCCGCCGCGGGCCAGCCGTCGCCAGCGGCTCGGGGTCTCGTCGGTCGCCGGCGCGGCGGCCCTCACGTCCTGCTCGGTCACGCGGGACTCCCCTCCATCACGAGGTCGAGGACCCCGTGCTCATCGATCTGGTCGGCCGGGCCGCTGTGGACCACCCGACCCTCGGAGATGACCAGGACCCGGTCCGCGAGGCCGAGGACCTCCTCGATCTCGCTCGACACCACCACCACGGCCGTGCCCTTCTCGGCCAGACGCCGGACGAGGCCGTAGATCTCGGCCCGGGCACCGACGTCCACGCCGCGCGTGGGCTCGTCCAGGAGCAGCACGCGGCAACCGTGCACGAGCCAGCGGGCGAGCATCGCCTTCTGCTGGTTGCCGCCGGACAGCGTGCGCGCAGCCCGGTCGGGGTCGGCGGGCCGCAGGTCGAGCGCGCGGATCTGATCCCCGGCGGCCGCCCGCTCGGCGTCCTCGTCGAGGAAGGCCCCCGACGCGAAGCGGCTGAACGTCGACAGGGTGATGTTGCGGTACACGGGCTCGTCGAGAAGCAGGCCCTGGCTCTTGCGCTCCTCGGGCGCCAGCCCGACGCCGGCTCGCACCGCCGCCTCCACCGCACCTGCCCGCAGGGGTGTCCCCGCGACGTGCACGTGCCCTTCACTTGCGCGCCGCGCTCCGAAGATCGTCTCGAGGATCTCGGATCGACCCGACCCAACGAGACCTGCCAGGCCGACCACCTCGCCCGCTCGGACGGTGAAGGAGACGCCCTCGAACACGCCTCGCAGGCCGAGCCCCTCCACCGCCAGCACCTCGGCGGCATCCGCAGGCAGGGCACGCCGCACCGGGAACGTCTGGCCGAGCGTGCGGCCCGTCATCAGCCGGATGAGATCGGCTGTCGGGGTGGCCGCGACGGGCAGGGACTCCGCCACGGTCCGGCCGTCCTTGAGCACGGTGATCCGGTCGCCGATCTGGCGGATCTCCTCCAGGCGGTGGGAGATGTACAGGACGGCCACCCCGGACGCCGTCAGCTCGCGGACGACCCGGAACAGGTTTGCGACCTCACCGGAGTCCAGCACGGCTGAGGGCTCGTCCATGATGATGAGCCGCGCGTCGTGTGACAGCGCTCTCGCCATGCTCACGATCTGCTTTCCGGCTGCGGACAGCCTGCCCACCTCGCGATGGGGCGAGATGTCGCCGTGCCCGAGCCTCAGCAACAGCTCACGCGTGCGCGCAGCCGCAGTGCGGCGCTGAGTGAAGCCGCCCGACGCCAGCTCGTGGCCGAGGAACACGTTCTCCGCGACGGAGAGGCCGTCGACGACGTCGAGCTCCTGGTACATCGTGGCGATGCCCGCCCGCAGGGCCGCCACGGGCGTCGCGACGGTCAGGGGCTCACCGCGCCAGGTGATCGTGCCGGCGTCCGGGTGGTGTGCACCGGACAGGACCTTGATGAGAGTCGACTTCCCCGCACCGTTCTGGCCGACGAGGCAGTGCACCTCACCCGCCCGGATCGTGAGGTCGACGCCGTCCAGCGCGCGGGCGCCGGGGAAGTGCTTCACGATGCCCTGCATGTGCAGCAGGGCTGGGCCTGCATCCTCGGAGGGGGCGGGCTGCGAGACACCGTCGGCCATGTCCCGCAACCTACCCGAGTTCTGTCGATAGTCAAGCAAAAGTCTGTCACCTCGCGACATAGTTACGATGGTGCCGCCTTGCAAAGGTCCTGTGCTTCACTGTGTGCATGGGAGCGCACGACGGCAGGAACGACGGCCGCCAGGTCTCCCGCCCCACGGACGTGGGCGGGATCTTCCAGCTCCTCAGGGACGGCCGACCCCGAACCCGCGCCGACCTCGCCGAGCTCACGGGGCAGGCTCGCTCCACCATCTCCGCACGTGTCGACCTCCTGCTCGCGTCCGGCCTCGTCGCGCCCGCCGGCGAAGCGAGCTCCACGGGCGGCCGCCCGCCGGCCACGTTCGCCTTTGCGCCGAGCGCGCGCATCCTGCTCGCCGTGGACCTCGGCGCGACACACGCCCGGCTGGCCGTGACGGATCTCGCGTCGACGGTTCTCGCGGAGCACCACGAGGCGCTGCCCATCGCTGACGGGCCGACGCCGGTTCTCGACCGGGTCGCGGCCGTGGGCGCCAAGCTCATCGAGCAGGCGGGGCGCACGATGGACGAGGTGGCCGCGGTCGGCGTCGGCCTCCCCGGCCCCGTCGATCACGCGAGCGGGCGCCCGACCAACCCCCCGATCATGCCCGGCTGGGACGACGCGGACGTGCCGGGGATGCTCCGCGAGCGGTTGGGGGCGCCGGTGCTCGTCGACAACGACGTCAACATCATGGCGCTCGGTGAGCACGCAGCCCAGTTCCCCGACGTCGACCACCTGCTCTTCGTCAAGGTCGCCACCGGCATCGGGGCCGGCGTCATCAGCGACGGCGCCATCCGCCGCGGTGCCCAGGGCGCCGCCGGCGACCTCGGCCACATCGCAGTGCCTGGCGGCAAGGGTCTGCTGTGCCGGTGCGGCAACACCGGCTGCCTCGAGGCGCAGGCCAGCGGCCGCGCTGTCGCCCTGGCGCTCGCGGAGGCGGGCGTCCCTGCCGCGTCGAGCGCCGACGTCGTAGCGCTGGTGCGCTCCGGCAACGTCACCGCGAGCCACGCGGTGCGGGAGGCGGGGCGCACGATCGGCGGCGTGCTGGCCGCCTGCGTGAGCATGCTCAACCCGTCGGTGATCGTCATCGGCGGCAGCCTCGCCGGCGCGGGCGAGAACCTGCTGGCAGGCATCCGCGAGGTCGTCTACCGCCGCTCGCTGCCCCTCGCGACGCAGCACCTCCGCATCGTCGCCAGCCGCACCCGCGGCCGCGCCGGTGTCCTGGGGGCCAGTGCCATGGCCGCAGACCACGTGCTGTCACCGGACGCCGTGGAGGCTTTGCTCAGCTGACCGTGCCGGACGAAGGACCCTTGGACCGGCTCCTCCGCAAGGCCACGGTGGCGGCATGACCACTGACCTCCCGTACGGCCCCCGGATGTCCGCCGCCCTCGAGCCGCTGCGCCGCGGCTTCCGCCTGCTCAACCGGTACGTGGCGGCCCCGATGATCCACGCGGGCGTCGGGCCGCTGCTCTCGACGCCGGCGACGGGCTCGATCCTCGTGCTCCGCACCGTCGGCCGGAAGAGCGGTCTGGTCCGGGAGGCGCCGCTCGGCTACACGGTCGTCGGCGGCAAGGTGGTCGTGGTGGCGGGCTACGGACGCGACGCACACTGGTTCCGCAACGCCCTCGCCAACCCGGAGGTCGAGGTCGCCCTGCCAGGTGCCGTGCTCGCCGGCGTCGCTGCGGAGATCACCGACCCCTTCGAACGCCGTGAGGCGTTCCGGGCCGTGATGGCGTCGTTGGGCACCATCGGCCGGCTGACGCTGGGGGACGTGGGCCTCATGCCGGACGAGGAGGTCGACCACCTTGCGGACGCGTTCCCCGTGCTCGGGGTGACACCGACCGCCATCCTGCCCGGCCCGTACGACCCCGGTGGGGCGTTCACCAGGGCCACGCTCTGGCTCTGGGGCGGTGCCGCGGGCGTCGCGCTGCTGTCGCTGCTCCGGCGCCGGCGCCGCTGCCGCCCCTGCTGCTAGCGGCTCTGGGCGCCGGAGGTGGCGCGCTCGCGGTAGTGGTACGTCTCGGCGGGCGCGAACCCCATGCGCTCGTAGAGCGAGCGCGCGGGAGAGTTGCCCACCTCCACCTGGAGGAAGGCCCGTTGCGCACCGGCCGCGGCGGCGGCCTCCAGCGCGGCCACGGTGAGCGCACGGCCCAGTCCGCGGCGACGCGCCCGCGGCGCGACCATCAGGCAGGACAGGCCGACCCACGACTCGGCCGCCGCCGCGCGGATCACCCCGACGACGCCGGCCGTGTCCCGCGCGGTGACGTAGCTGGCGGGCGAGCCGCTGACGACCGCCCGGGCCAGGCCCGCGTCCACCGCCCTGCCCGCAGCCTTGACGTCGAGCCAGCCGGCCAGCCAGCGGTCGTCCGGGTCGCAGGACAGGTCGAAGGAGACGCCGGTCATGTCCGGTGGGGCGGGGAGGTCGGCCAGCTCCCGGGCGAGCACGAGGGTCGTCGCGACGGCCGCGTAGCCGCGTTCCTCGAGGTGCTCCTCGAGACGGTCCGGCCGGGCGGCGGCACAGATCCTGAACCGCGCCGGCAAGCCGCGGTCGCGGTAGAGCGCCTCGACGCGCTCGATCGCCTCGTCGAGGTCGGCCGGCTCCGCGGCGGGCACCACGCTGTTCGCGCGGCTGGTGAAGCCCCCGGCGAAGCCCGCCTGCCAGCCGTCGACGTCGACCACCTCGACCGGCCGCCACGTGGCGACCTCGATCAGGGCGCCCGGCGCGGTGGTGAGCGCGCGACCGGTCACCGCGCCCCCTCGGGCGCGTCGGCGAGGTACGTGAGGAAGGTGCGACCGGACTCCCCCGTCCAGTCCCGCTCGGGCGTCCGCCGAAGCCCCATGCGTTCGTACAGCCGCTGAGCGGCGGCCATCTCCGGCAGAGTCGTGAGCACGACCGCGTGCGCCCCCCACCCGATCGCGCGGTCGATGGCGGCCCGCATCAGCAGCTCACCGATCCCGCGACCGCGGGCCGCCGGGTCCACCGCGAGCATGCGCACCTCGAACTCCTGCGCCTGCGCGATCTCCGCGAACGGCGAGCCGGCCGCGGCAAGGGTCACGGTGCCGATCACGCGGTCGTCCTCGACGGCGACCAGCACTGTCGCGGACTCGGCCCGGCGACCGGCGTCGCGCAGCTCTTCGACGTACCAGTGGCCGGGGTCGAGCAGGTCGTCGGAGAGGTACGCACCGACCGTCAGCTCGCCGACCCGCTCGAGGTCCGCCGGGTCGGCCACGCGAACGTGCACGTGCGCCGTCATGCGTCGTCCTCGTCGCCCCCGCCGTCAGGTTCCGTGAGCTCCGCGGGTCCGCCTGCAAGGAGGCGCACGAACGCAGCCTCGTCGAGCACCGGCACGCCCAGCTCGACGGCCTTGTCGTACTTCGAGCCCGGGTTGTCCCCGACGACGACGTAGTCCGTCTTCTTCGACACGCTCCCGGACGCCTTCCCGCCGCGCGCGAGGATCGCCTCCTTGGCGCCGTCCCGCGAGAACTCGGCGAGGGAGCCCGTGACGACGACGGTCAGCCCCTCGAGCGTCCGTGCCACGGAGGTGTCGCGGACGTCCTCGGTCCGGACCCCGGCCTCGCGCCACTTCCTGACGATCTCCCGGTGCCAGTCGACCGCGAACCACTCGGTGATGGCCGCCGCGATCGTGGGCCCGACCCCCTCGGCCGCCGCGAGCTCCGCCTCGGTCGCGTCGCGGATGGCGTCGAGCGACCCGAACTGCGTCGCCAGCGCCCGCGCCGCCGTCGGCCCCACGTGCCGGATGGACAGGGCCACGAGCACGCGCCACAGCGGCTGGGCCTTGGCCTTCTCCAGGTTGGCCAGGAGGCTCTCGCCGACGGCGTTGAGGTCGCCGGCCTCGCGCACCCGTCCCTTGACCTTCGAGCGGGCGGACAGCGAGAACTGGGGCACCCGTCGCAGCGTGTCGGCATCGAGCGCGAAGACGTCGCCCTCGTCCTGCACCACGCCGGCCTCGAGCAGCGCGCCGGCGGCCTCCCACCCCATCGCCTCGATGTCGAAGGCACCGCGGGACGCGACGTGGAACAGACGTTCGCGCAGCTGGGACGGGCAGGACCGGCTGTTGGGGCACCTGATGTCGACGTCGCCCTCCTTCGCCGGGGCGAGCGGGGTGCCGCAGGACGGGCAGTGCGTCGGCATGACGAACTCCCGCTCCGAGCCGTCCCGGAGGGCGACCACGGGCCCGACGATCTCCGGGATCACGTCGCCGGCCTTCCGGAGCACCACGGTGTCCCCGATGAGGACGCCTTTGCGCTTCACCTCGCTCGCGTTGTGCAGCGTGGCGAGGCTCACGGTGGACCCCGCGACCTTCGCCGGCTCCATGACGCCGAACGGCGTGACGCGGCCGGTGCGGCCGACGTTCACCTGGATGTCGAGGAGCTTCGTGTTGACCTCCTCGGGCGGGTACTTGTAGGCGATCGCCCAGCGGGGGGCGCGCGAGGTCGCCCCGAGACGCCGCTGGAGCGGCACCTCGTCCACCTTGATGACCACGCCGTCGATCTCGTGCTCCACGTCGTGCCGGTGCTCGCCGTAGTGCTCGATCATCCGGCGGATGCCGTCGAGGTCGTCGACGACCCTGCTGCGGGTCGACACCGGCAGCCCCCAGGCCGCCAGCAGGTCGTACGTCTCCGACTGCCGGGCCGTCGCCTCCTCCCGCCCGGCCCAGCGCAGCGCGCCGATGCCGTGGCAGAACATCCGCAGCGGCCTGCCGGCGGTGACGCGCGGGTCCTTCTGCCGGAGCGAGCCGGCGGCCGAGTTCCGGGGGTTCGCGAACGGCGCCTTGCCGGCCGCGACCTGAGCCTCGTTGAGCGCGAGGAAGCCCTCGAGCGGGAGGAACACCTCCCCGCGCACCTCGATGAGCTCGGGGTGGTCGTCCCCCGCCAGCACGTGCGGCACCCCCTCGATCGTCCGCACGTTCAGCGTGACGTCCTCGCCGATCCGGCCGTCGCCCCGCGTGGCGGCACGGACGAGGCGGCCGCGCTCGTACAGCAGCGCCACCGCGAGCCCGTCGATCTTCAGCTCGCACAGGTAGTGCACGCCGGAGCCCGCGCCGTCCAGGTCCCGCTGCACGCGCTGGACCCAGCCGGCGACCTCGTCGAGCGAGAACGCGTTGTCGAGGCTCAGCATGCGCTCGACGTGCTGCGCCTCGGCGAAGTCCGTGGAGAACGTGCCTCCGACCATCTGGGTCGGTGAGTCGGGCGTGCGCAGGCCGTACTCGGCGTACGCGTCCTCGAGGGCCATCAGCCTGCGGAGCAGCAGGTCGTACTCGGCGTCGGAGACGGTGGGCGCGTCGCGGACGTAGTACGCGAACTGGTGGCCGCGGATCTCGTCCGCCAGGGCGGTCCAGCGGTGCCGGGCCGCGGCCTCGTCCAGGCCGACGTCGTCGGGGTGCAGCTGATCACTCACCGGCCCATCATGCCGCCCGGGACCGACAGCGCACCGCCCCGGACCCGTGCCGCCGACGGCGCCCGGGCGGTCAGACTGTCGCCGGCGGGGCGGCCGCGCGGTCCGAGGACGTGACCGTCACCTGGCCGAGAACCCGGGTCCCGGCGTAGAGGACCGCCGACTGCCCTGCCGCGAGCCCGCGGAGCGGCTCGGCCAGGCGGATCTCCGCGCCCGGCCCGGCCTCGCCGTCGGACGCCCGTGCGGTCGCCGGCACGGCGGCGCCGTGGGCACGCACCTGCACGGCGCACGGGAACCAGTCGTCACCCGGATCGGCGTACCAGACCGCACGACTCCCCCGCAGCCCCAGCACGTCGAGCTCCTCCGCGGCACCGACCACCACGCGGTTGGCGACCGGCTGCACGTCCAGCACGTAGCGGGGCCGTCCGTCGGCCGCCGGTCGGCCCAGGCGCAGACCCCGCCGCTGCCCCACGGTGTACGCGTAGGCACCGTCGTGCGTGCCGACGACGCTGCCGGCCGTGTCCACGACGTCACCCGGCCGGGAGCCGAGCCGGGACCGGAGGAAGCCCTGCGTGTCGCCGTCGGCGACGAAGCAGATGTCGTAGGAGTCCGGCTTCGACGACACCCCGAGCCCGCGCACCGCGGCCTCCGCGCGCACCGCCTCCTTCGACGGCACCTCCCCGAGGGGGAAGAGCGCACGGGCCAGACGGTCGGGACCCATCACGGCGAGCACGTACGACTGGTCCTTCGCCACGTCGCACGCGCGGTGCAGCTCGCGGGACCCGTCGTCGCCGACCGTGATGCGCGCGTAGTGACCGGTGCACACGGCGTCGAAGCCCAGCGCGAGCGCGCGGTCCAACAGCGTTGCGAACTTGATGTGCTCGTTGCACCGCACGCAGGGGTTCGGCGTGCGTCCCGCCGCGTACTCCGCGAGGAAGTCTGCGACCACCGTCTGCTCGAACCGCTCGGAGAGGTCCCACACGTAGAACGGGATGTCCAGCACGTCCGCCGCCCGGCGCGCGTCGCCGGCGTCCTCGATCGAGCAGCAGCCACGCGAACCGCTGCGGAACTGGTCGCGGCTGCGCGACAACGCCATGTGGACGCCGACGACGTCGTGCCCGGCGTCCTGCGCGCGCGCAGCGGCCACGGCGGAGTCCACCCCGCCCGAGAGAGCCGCCAGCACGCGCATCCGTCCAGGGTACGTGGGCGCCCCGGGGACTCAGTCGTCCGAGCCCTCGGCCGTGGCGAGGTACGCCTCGGCCGCCCGGAGCGTGCGCTGCTGGAGGGCGGCGTACTCCTCGACCCACTCCCGGCCGCGCTCCAGGTAGGCCAGCTGGTACGCGGCCTCGACGTCGGCCAGCCGTTGCACCAGGTCCACCTGCGCCTTGCACGCCACGTCCACGAGCCCGATCTCGACCTGCTCGTCGAAGGAGGCGTCCCACACGTCGCCGGGCACGAGCACGGAGTCCGCGTCCCGCGGCGGGGCCACCCCGGCGTCGGCGAGGCACTCCGCCCACTCGTCGATGACCGGCCGTGCCTCCGGCATCTCGTACACGGGCGGTAGCCCGAGCGGGGCGTCGGCCGTCACCGTCGCCGGCTCCCAGGAGAGCCCGGCGTCCAGCATCGCCCGGTAGCACCCTCGCGAGGCCGCCGCCATGTCCTCGGTGAACGGCAGGCCGTCCAGGACCTCGTCCTCCGGCCCTCCCCACTGCGCCATGGCCCCGCCGTACCCGTTCACCCGGACGTCGGCCTCGCGCCAGACGCCGTAGCGCTCCGTCTCGCGGGCGTGCCGGGCCGCCATGTCCTGGAGGAACGGTGCGTCGCCCGGCGAGAAGTACTCGCCGTACCCCGCCGTCTCGAAGCAGCCGTCCAGGAAGACGTCCTGCGCCGTGCCGACGACGTCCCACTCGTCCGCCGTGAGCCAGTTCGCCTCGACCGGCAGGCGGATGACGCCGGTCTCCGTGTCGACGTCCGCGGCGCCGGCCACGACCTCCACAGGCCCGTACGGCTCGTCGACCGGCACGTCAGTCGCTCGGGGCGAGGGACTCGCCGCATCCGTCGACGGCGCTGCCGGTGCCTGCGGCCCGGACGGTCCGAGGCTCGCCACCGCGGTGACCGTCCCGGCCATCAGCAGGCCCGTCAGGCCGACGCCACCCACCACCCGGCCGGCCCGACGACGTCGCCCCTCCCGGAGCACGTGGGCGCGATCGATGCGCACGCTGGGGGTGTCGGTGGCGGCGGCACGGATCCGTGCCACGAAGTCCTCGCTCATCACAGCTCCTCGAGTGCGTCGATGCCAGGGCGGGTAGGGGCCGCCCGGTCGCCTGTCCGGTCCGCGTCCAGGAGGACGCGCAGCTGGGCGATGCCCCGGGCGGCGGTGGACTTGACGGTGCCCACGGAGATACCGAGGTCCTCGGCCACCTCGCGCTCCGACAGATCCATCAGGTAGCGCAGGACCACGACCCGTCGGCGCCGCGCTGGGATCTGCAGCAGCGCCCGGACGAGGAGCTCGCGCTCCGCGTGCCCGTCAGCGCCCGAGCCGCTCACGACGTCGGGCAGGTCCTCCGGGGCGGCGAGGTGCTCTCGGCGGTGCTTGCGCCAGGCGTCGATCCGGGCGTTCGCGAGGGTGCGCCGGGCGTAGCCCAGGGGATCGTGCTGGCGCGCGCGCGGCCAGGCGACGTAGGTGCGCACCAGCGCCTGCTGGACCAGCTCCTCCGCGCGATGCCGGTCGCCGCACAGGAGCCACGCCATCCGTCCGAGGAGCGGTTCGGCCTCGATCATGAACGCCGTGAACTCCGCGTCCCGGCCCAGGGCCGCGCCCGTGCCGAGAACGGGCGCGTCGAACCGTTCGGGCGTCGCCACGCGCGCATCCTCCTCCAGCCACACCGTCATGCCATGAACACGGCTGACGCCGCGCGGAGGTTGCTCACCGGTCGACGGCGCGCAGTCGGTAGAACACGTGGGGGCGGACGGGATGGCCCTCGGGGACCGCCGGGTGGTCGAAGTCCCACTCCGGCTCCCGGCGCATCCCGAGGCGCTCCATCACCCGCCGGGACGGCAGGTTCGCCACGGCGGTGAACGACACGACCTCGGGCCAGCCCAGCACGTCGAACGCGAAGTCGAGCGCCGCGCGAGCCGCCTCGGTCGCGAAGCCCTGACCCCAGTGCTGGGCGGCCAGCCGCCACCCGACCTCGACCTTCGGCGAGAACGCCGCCTCGAACCGGACCGGCCACAGGCCGGTGTACCCGATGAACTCGCCGGTGTCCCGCCGTTCCAGCGCCCACAGGCCCCAGCCGGCCGCGCGCCACTGCGCGTCGATGCGGTCGACGAACGCCGCGGTGCCCTCGGCCGTCATCGGCTGCACGAAGTGCTGCATGACGACCGGGTCCGCGTTCATCGCCGCGAACGGCGCCAGGTCGGCCCCGCGGAAGGCGCGCATGACGAGCCTGGCGGTGGTCAGCGTCGGGACGACGTCGGCGGCGGGCACCCGACGACCCTAGCCAGGGTGCGCCTCGTCGCCCATCGTGACGACGACGTTCCCGCGCTTGTGCCCCGTCTCGACGTATCGGTGCGCGTCGACGATCTGCTCGAGCGGGAAGACGCGATCGACGACCGGGCGGAGGGCGCCGATCTCGTTCAGCGCGGTCAGCTCCGTCAGCTGGTCGACGGTGAACCGCGGCGTGCCCTGGTTCACCGAGAAGAACCGTCCACCAGGTGCCAGCGCGCCGGCGCACCGCTTCCGCGTCGTCCTCCCGACGGCGTCCACCACGACGTCGAACGGGGTCTCCACCTGGTCGGGCACGTCCCCGACCGTGTAGTCGATGACCTCGGAGGCACCGAGGGATCGCACCAGGTCGAGGTTCGACGGTCCGCAGACCCCCGTCACGTGTGCTCCCAGGTGCGCCGCCAGCTGCACCATGGACGTGCCGACCGCACCCGATGCCCCGTACACCATGACGCGCTGCCCGCTCCGGACCCTTGCCCGGCGCACGGTGTGAAGGCCCAGGAGCCCGCCGTAGGGGATCGCGGCTGCCTCGACGAAGCTCGCCCCTGCAGGCAGCGGTGCCAGGACGGCGTCCTCGGGCACGCAGGCGTACTCGGCGTTGCACCCGAACCGCAGGAACGTGAACCCGTACACGGCCTCGCCCTTGCGGAAGCGGGTGACGCCTGCCCCGACGGCGTCGACC
>Ga0196970_1001073_pt1 | contig 21550 bp, 19 predicted proteins | sample S1v_513CmetaG_FD_148672 | JGI IMG/M metagenome (GOLD analysis project Ga0196970, IMG submission 148672) | Soil microbial communities from Anza Borrego desert, Southern California, United States - S1+v_5-13C | ecosystem: Environmental > Terrestrial > Soil > Desert | place: USA: California...
AGGCGGGCTTGCCGTTGACCTGGCCGTTGAACGTCCAGGTGGCGGCGGGGCCGCTGCTCGGGTCGACGATCACGAAGGTGCCCAGGACCGCCTTCCCGCCGCCGACGGGCACGCTCATGTTGACGTTAACGGTGAGGGCCTCGCTGGCCGCGAACGCCGGGGTGATGCCGACCAGAGACAGGATTGCGACGAGCGCCAGAATGGCGAGACGCTTCATGGCTCGATACCTCTCATTCGCTTGGTGCCACGGGCGCCGCCGCGGAGCGCGGCCCCGTCGACCCGAAACCGCTGACCAGAGCCTCGGTCGTCGTCGACGTCTGCACGGCGGCGGCAGCCCTCATTCGGTTAGTCCTGTCCGTTGTCAAGCTACCTCCTCCGCCTGCTCGCGACTAGCGCGGCGTTGCCGCCGTCGGGATCGCCGTCGAGGTGGCCGCTGGCGCGGGCTTCGACGAAGAGAGCCACTGTGACGACACCCAGCCGACGTTCCCGAGCGGGTCGCGGACGTTGAACCACGTCACGCCCTCGGCCTGAGCGACCTTGCCGGTCGCGACGAGTGGGGTTGCATCGGACCAGGCCCGAATCTGTCTGGACTGAATCGAGGTGGCATCTCGTAGATGGACGCCGCGCCCACCCGTGTTGGCCACGTAATACGCGGCACCCGCGGCCGGCCCGATCGGTGTCTCCGTCGGCGGCGCGGCCGTCGCTTGGGCGGTCGCGGTTGCCACCTGAGTCGTCGGCGTCGGGGGCGGTGGCGTCCGGGTCGGGGCGGGCGTCGGTGGGGCGACGGTCGCGGTGGGCAGGACGGTCGGCGTTGGCGGGATGTTCTCGACGGCGATGACGGTCGATGTCACGACGGCGAGGGCCGCGTCGCCGGTCGGAGTGAGGTCAGCGGGGCGCGGCGCGACACCAATTGCGGCCGTCAGTCGCGAGGTCGGGAGGCTCCCGCCCATCGCGAGAGGTAGGGCACCGCCAACCAGAAAACAGGCGACGAGCGTCACCCCGACTAGAACGTAGCTTCCGCGTGGCACGTCTGCGCCCAACCTCCTGGTAACCGCTTGATCGTAAGCCTACACGATCGACCGCCTTCCCGCCATAGGACGATTAGCCTCGATCTGAGGTGTCGACAACCGTTGCCCTCGGCCGCGTCTCCCAGCTTCGAGCGGCTTCGGTGGAGGCTACTCGCGCCCGTTCGGCACGACCGCTTCGCCGTGCGCGACGGAGCCGTTGAGGGCGACTCGGCCGGTTCCGTTGGCCGTACCGTTCGCGGGGTCCCCGTCGCGCCGGTAGTAGTAGCCGGTCCGGTAGTAGTTGTAGTAGCCGTAGGTGCCGGCTCCGCTGGTGACCTTGTTGAGGACGACTCCGAGCCGGCGCGCGCCAGCCCGCTCGATCGCGTCGACCGCGCGGCCGAGCGACTCGACGCGCGTGGCGGCGGCCTCGGTGACGAGGATCACGCCATCGACCCGCGCGCTGATGACCGTCGGATCGACGAGCCCGAGCACCGGCGGCGAGTCGACGAGGATGACGTCGGCGGCCTTCGCGAGGCTCGCGAGGACCTGGCCGAAGCGGGTCGAGCCGAGCAGCTCGGCCGGATTCGGCGGGACCGGGCCGGCTGTGAGCACCTGCAGTCCAGGCAGGTCGGTCTTCTGCAGGAACCGCTCGGGGAGGGCGCTCGGGTCGGCGAGCAGGTTCGAGAGGCCGTGCTCGTTGCGCAGGTCGAACGCGCGGTGCGCCGACGGCTTGCGCATGTCGGCGTCGAGGACGACGACCCGGCGGCCGTCCTGGGCGAACGAGAGCGCGAGGTTCGCGACCGTCGACGACTTGCCCTCGCCGGGGTTCGCGCTCGTGAAGAGGATCGAGCGGCCGGGAGAGCCGGCCCAGGCGAAGTCGACGTTCACGCGAAGCAGCCGGTAGGACTCGCCGAGGATCGAGTGCGCGTCGTGCGCGTCGAGCCGCAGCGGCTTCTGCTCGCCCTTCTCGCGCTTCTTGTGGGCGTGCGGGACGACCGCGAGCGTCGCCAGTCCGACGGACGCCTGGACGTCCGCCTCCGACTTCACGGTGTCGTCGAGGTACTCGATCAAGAAGATGCCGCCGAGCGCGAGGAGCAGCCCGACGACCGCGGCGAGCGCGGTGTTCTGGGGGACGTTCGGGCGGACGGGCTTCAGCGGCAGCTCGGCCGGGACGGCGATCTTCAGCGAGTTCGTCGAGCGGGTCTCGGCGATCGCGAAGTCGGCCTCGTTGCGCAGGAGCTGGGCGTAGGTGGCCTGCTGCTGGGCGAGGAGGCCCTGGAGCCGATTGGCCTCGGGCTGATCGGGCGCGGCCTTCGCCTTCTCGAGCGCCGCGGCCGTCGCCCGCATGTCGGCCTCGACCTCGACGGTCTGGCGCTGGAGCGCGGTCCGGGCGGTGGAGGTCTGGCCGGTCTGGTCGGCGGCGCGCTGCTCGATGAAGGTCTTCGCGAGCGTGTCGGCGATGCGCTGGGCGAGCTCGGGGCTCTCGTCCTCGACCGCGATCTCGAGGAGCTGGGTGTCGCGGACGACCCGGACGGTGACGGCGCGCTCGAGCCGGGCCAGATCGTCCGGCAGGCCGAGCTTCGCGATCGTCGCGTTGAGCGTCGGGGCCTTCTTCGCGAGGTCGGCGTAGGTGCGGGTGAGGCGCTCGCTCATCAGGATCGAGTTGTAGTCGAGGCCGCCGCTCGCGTTCTGCGCCTGGTTGACGAGGAGCGTCGTCGTCGCGCGGTAGACCTTCGGGGAGAGGCTGCTGACGGCGTAGCCGGAGCTGCCCGCGAGGAGCGTGGCGAGGACGAGGAGCCACCACCATCTGAGTATCAGAACGCCGTAGCGACGAAGCTCCATTCGGGATCAGCCTCCAGGGAAATCGCGGGCACGGATCAGCCGGCGGGAAAGCGTGCCGAGCAACGAGCGAGCCACGCAAGCGCAGCTTGCCCGCGAGCGCAACTGGTCGTTTCGGGCGTAGCGCAGCGGTTTCGCGCGCTCTGGGCGCGGCTAACGCAGCGCGACCTCGACGAGCGCGGCGGCGAGCTTGCGCGAGTCGTGGCGGGCGGGGTTCGACTCGTTCAGGAGGTCGGCGCCGACGACGGGCGGCGAGGCCATACGGAAGTCGAGCCGGACCGGCTCGGGCGCCGGCGCGTTGTCGTCCCCCTCGCGCACGAGTAGCCGATCGTTAGCGAGGACGCGGTCGACGACGCCGACGCCGAGGTAGCTCTCGAGGATCCGAACGAAATCGCCGACCGCGTAGCCGACCGTCTCGCCGGGCTCGGTCGCGACGTTGCAGACGTAGATCTTGCGCGCGGCCGACTCGCGGACCGCCCGGGCGATCTCGGGGACGAGCAGGTTCGGCAGGATGCTCGTGTAGAGCGAGCCGGGCCCGACGATGATCGCGTCGGCGTCTCCGATCGCGGCGAGCGCTTCGGGGCTGGCGACCGGGCTCGACGGCTCGAGGAAGACCCGGCTGATCGGCGATCCTGCGTGGCCGATCGCGGACTCACCCGAAACGGTGCGGCCGTCGGCCAGCTCGGCGCCGAGCGTGACCGGCGTGAGCGTCGCTGGAAGCACGCGGCCGCGGACGGCGAGGACGCGCGAGCACTCCTCGAGTGCCCGCTCGAACGAGCCGGTCGACTCGGCGAGCGCGGCGAGGAAGAGGTTGCCGAACGAGTGGCCGGCGAGATCGGAGCGACCGCCGAAGCGGTGCTCGAGGAGCTGGGACATCTGCGGTTCGGCGTCGGCCAAAGCGACTAGGCACTGCCGGAAGTCCCCGGGCGGGAGGATGCCATAGTCGCGGCGCAGCCGGCCCGAGGAGCCGCCGTCGTCGGCGACCGTGACGATCGCCGTAAGGTTCGCGGTGACCTCCTTCAGCCCCTTGAGGAGCGTCGAGAGGCCGGTGCCACCGCCGATCGCGACGATCCGGGGACCCGCCTGGAGGTGACGGCGCTCGATCGCGGCGCGGATGACCGGTCCCTGGGGTCCGGGCAGGATCGCGCCGAGGAGCGAGCGCGAGAAGCCGACCGTCGCGACGACGCCGAGCGCGAGCCCGAGCGTGGCGAGCAGCACTCCGCGGACCAGCCGGGGAACGAACTGGAGCGTCAGATAGTAGACGAACTCTGGGAAGGGCTCGTGCCGGTAGAAGTCGGCGAGCGTGATGCCGACGCCGAGGCTGAGCATGACGAGTGCCAGGGCAGCGAGGAGCAGCCAGCGCTTCAGGTAGGCTCCGGGCCGCAGCCAGACGAGGATCGGGGAGCGCGAGCTGACGCGACTCATCTGTGCGCCACCCCGTTTGCGGCGCAGATTGGCTCGCACGGCGGAGGTTCGGCGACGGCGTCCAGGAGCGCGTCGCGCAGCTCGGCGGCATCACCGTCGGCGAGCAGGTCGCGGAGCCGCTCGACGATCGGCGCGGCCGGTGACGTGCCGCCGTCGCGCAACCGCATGATCTTCGGGTGGCTCGTCGCGGTGACCGACTCGGCGCCGGTCACGAGCTCCTCGGCGAGCTTCTCGCCGGGCCGCAGGCCGGTGAACGTGATCTCGATGTCGTCGCCGACGCGAAGGCCGCGGAAGCGGATCATCTTCGCCGCGAGGTCGATGATCCGGATCTGCTCGCCCATGTCGAGGACGAACACCTCGCCGCCGCGCGCGAAGCTGCCGGCCTGAATTATCAGGCGGACCGCCTCGGGTATCGTCATGAAGTAGCGGGTGACGTCCGGGTGGGTGACCGTGATCGGGCCGCCGCGCTCGATCTGGTGGTTGAACACCGGCACGACGCTGCCGCGCGAGCCGAGGACGTTGCCGAAGCGGACCGCGCAGAAGACCGTCTCGCTCGCGGTCGCCAGCTCCTTGATCGTCAGCTCGGCGAGCCGCTTCGTCGCGCCCATCACGTTGCAGGGGTTGACCGCCTTGTCGGTCGAGACGAGGACGAAGCGCTCGACGCCGTGCCGGCTCGCGGCGTGGCTGACGGTCCAGGTGCCGAGGACGTTCGTCCGGATCGCCTCCTCGGGGTACTCCTCCATCAGCGGGACGTGCTTGTAGGCCGCCGCGTGGAAGACGACGTCGGGCCGGTGGCGCGCGAAGATCGCGTCGACCTTGCGCTCGTCGAAGGCGCTGCCGACGCACTGGACGACCTCGGTGGCCGAGGCCGGCGCGTTTAGCCCGTTCAGCGCGAGCGCGAGGTCGTAGACGCCGCTCTCGTTGTTGTCGAAGAGGACGAGCTTCGCGGGTCGGAGCGCGGCGACCTGCCGGCAGAGCTCCGAGCCGATCGAGCCGGCGGCGCCGGTGACGAGGATCGTCCGGTTCGCGACGTAGCCGCGGCAGGCGTCGAGGTCGACGCTGACGGGATCGCGGTCGAGGAGGTCCTCGATCCGCACCTCGCGCAGGTCGGTCGCTCGCGCGTCGCCGCGGAGGATGTTGTGCATGCCGGGCACAGTGAGCACCCGAACCGCGAGGGGCTGGCAGACCTCGACGATCCTGCGGACCTGGGCGCTGCTGGCCGATGGGACCGCGAGCGCGACGACCGGCGCGCGGTAGGCCGCGACGAGCGTCGGGATGTCGGCGATAGTGCCGCGGACCGGCACCCCGTGGATGCGCGTTCCCTGCTTCGTCGGGTCGTCGTCCGCGAAGCAGACCGGCTGGTAGTCCCACTCGGCGTGGCGGATCATCTCGTTCGCGAGGAGCTGGCCGGTCTGGCCGGCGCCGACGATGACGACGCCGGTTCGGCCGCGCGCGAACAGGCCGCTGACGAGGAAGCGACGCAGTCGGCCGAGGAAGCGGACCGCAATGAAGGCGAGGAGCACCAGCGCGGAGCCGGTGACGACCGCGCTGAGCGGGAGCGGCCGGCCGCGCGGGAACGCTACGAGGTCGACGACGAGGACGGCGAGCGAAGCCGATGAGACCGCGGCGACGATCGCGACGACGTCGGGAACCGCCGCGTAGCGCCAATCACGGCGGTAGAGGTTGTGAGCGAGCGCGCCGAGGACGTAGGCGGCCGCGATGAAAGGCATGGCGACGGCGAACCATTCGGAGTAGAAGGCCGTCTCGTCGGCGTCGAGCCGACCGATGCCGAAGCGCAGCAGCGACGCGCCGGCGTAGCAGACCACGGCCAGCCCGCCGTCGAGGAGCATCCTCGGGCCGTAGCGCCGAGCGCCGCGCGCGACGCGGGCCGCCGAAAGCTGGCTCATTGGGCGGTTACCCCCTGAGTGAAGGCGATCGATACGCACAGAGGCTTTATTGCCTCTATGCTAACAGAGCAACTTTGCGAGCGAGACGCCAGCCAGCTTGATCATCGTTCCATTGCCCCTGCGCGTGAATTGGGATAGGCCGTCACATAAGAGAAGACGTCCGATGCACCAACGAGGCTGGAGGAAGAGGCGAAGCAACAGAGGCGGGACGGAGCAGAGGACTGAGACCGATTCCACACGTGATAGATCGCTCGGGCTGGTGCTGAAGGACACACCTCAAACGGCCGTGCAACGATGCGCCGTTGCACCTAATGGAATCGACAGTTGGCGAAGGGCGTATGACTACGTCAAGACGGACTCGGGCATACGCAACTATGGCCGGTCATACACCCCTGTTGCGGACCGCCCGATCCTGAGTCACCTGCCAAACGTGCGCATCGCACTGTCTACTGAGCGGAGTGTCTCCCATTTCTTACAGAAGCAGAACCTGACTTGTGTGTTGCCCATGCCCGGACTGGCATAGAAGGATGATCCAGGTACTGTCGCCACCTTCGTGCATTCGATCAGCTTACGACTGAAAGCTGCTGCATCCGTTGTCCCCAGCTTGGCCATAGGTTCACTGGCATCAGCGATTATGTAGTAGGCGCCCTTCGGCAAGCTGGGCCGAAAACCACTAGCCTCAAGTACGCCGAAAAGGAAGCCGCGTGCTTCCTCATATCGTGCCTGTAGCTGGAGATAGTACTCATCCGGCAGTGCCAGCGCCTCCGCAGCAGCGTGCTGGAATGGGGTTGGGGCTCCAACTGTGAGAAAGTCGTGCACCTTTCTGATGCGCTCGGTGATTGGGGCACAGGCAATAGCCCAGCCTACGCGCCAGCCCGTGACTGAGTAGCTCTTTGAGATCGAGTTGATCGTGATTGTTCGATCTGCCATCCCTGGAAGAGTGGCAAGTGAAAGGTGCCGTGCTCCATCGTAGAGGATGTGCTCGTATATCTCGTCCGTGATCGCATAGCAGTCCCACTTGATGCATAGGTCAGCGATCTGCTCGAGTTCACTTCTTGAGAAGACCTTACCGGTGGGGTTGTTGGGCGAATTCACGATTATCGCCTTCGTCCTTTCGTTGAAGGCACTGGCGAGTTCCAGAGGTGAGAGCGACCAGTCTGGCGGATGGAGCGTCACGTATCGCGGTGTTGCGCCCGAGAGAATGCCGTCGGGTCCATAGTTTTCGTAGAATGGTTCGAAGACGATGATCTCGTCACCTGGATTTACGACTGCCGTCAGAGTCGCAATCATGGCTTCCGTTGCGCCACAGGTGACAGTAATCTCAGTCTCGTAATCGCAACTGATCCCGTTATAGCGATGAGCTTTTTGACTGATAGCGCTCCGCAGTTCTGGTTCTCCGAATGTCACAGGATACTGGTTCAAATCTGCCTCGATTGCCCGAACGGCCGACTTCTTGAGTACGTCCGGACAGCCGAAGTCAGGGAAGCCTTGAGCTAGATTGTAGCCTCCAACCGCATCGCAGATCCGAGTCATTTCGCGGATCACAGATTCGGTGAAGGTTTCAGTGATGCGAGATAGAGTCCTTGCCACGCCATCTCCTCCCTACTCATTAGGCCACCGCTGATGTTGCGCTTGACCTGCCGCAGTTCGATGCTACACGGATTGTTCGACTGCGTCATTCAAGACCAAGTGTTTAGAGCTAATCTGCAAAGAAAGCTCGCACGGTACCGATCACGCGTTCCACTTCTTCGTCGCTAAGCTCGATGGCCATCGGTAGCGAGCATACTTCTCGGCTGAGGGCCTCGGTCTCTGGAAACCCCCGGTCAATGAGCTTCAATGCAGTGTGGCGGTAGTAGGGTTTGCGGAACTGAGTTAGCACTTCGACCCCATGCCTTTCTAGGTAGCCGGAAAATGCATCGCCTTGCTTCGCCCTGATTACGTAGTTCTGATAGACGTGATCGCGGTCTAGCGTGCCATAGTGCGGCAGAACTAGATCTGGGAAATCGGAGAGCGCTGCTCGATATTTCTCAGCCACTTCCCTGCGTCGGGCGATCCAGCTTGGCAGGTAGCGGAGTTTCACATCCAAGAAAGCGGCTTGAAGATTGTCTAGCAGGCAGGTGAATCCGTGGCCGTGATACTCACCAGTCAAGCGATCTTCACCGTTGTAGCGCATTCGACGAGCAAACTCGGCTACCTTCGGGTCGTTTGTCGTGATCGCACCACCATCGCCATATCCACCAAGGATCTTGAAGGGATAGAAGCTCCAACAGCCAGTCAGGCCCCATGAGCCAGCCATCCTACCATTGTGAGAGGCGCCGAGACTCTGGCACGCATCCTCAATAATAGTCAGATCATGCTTTCTGGCGATGTGTTCTATGGATACCATGTCCGCCATGTAGCCGTTAAGGTGGACAGGGATGATTCCTTTGGTTCGACCATTAATGGCTTCGACTACCCTGTCTGTGTCGATGTTGAAATCCTTGCCCACGTCCACCAAAACGGGAGTGGCGCCGACGTTTACTACAGCCGATGCCGTGGCAACAAAAGTGTGAGACGGGACGATGACTTCGTCTCCAGGTCCGATTCCAGCGGCTCGAAGAGACATATGGAGGGCGTCATAGCCGCTATTCAGTCCAACCGCGTATTTCGTGCCGACATAAGCGGCTAGATGTTCTTCGAAAGCGCTCAGTTGCCCACGATTGATGAGGTCACCTTTGGACATGACCTCGAAGTAGGCGGCGTCAAGTTCTTCTTTGAGTGCCAAGTAAAGCTTGCCCGGGTTGACGAAGCGGACCTTGGGGTGCATTTGGTCTCCCTCCTGCTTGGCAAAAATGGTGTTCGTCGGCGTGGCAGACCGACCAGTATCCGGTGCTGATGTCTGCCACCGTGACCATTCGAGTTGGGATGCAACCTGGCCATGAAGTGCGACGAATCCGCCCTACCAGACAGCGGGCATCAAGGTCTTTTCAACTGCGTGGACGATTCCGTCTGCATCGAGACCATACCGTGTCCGGAGGTAGGTCTGGTCACCAACTTCGGATGAGAAAGTCTCTCTCAATCCTAGGCGCCTGAAGGTTGTCGGCCGATGGTCGGCCTCCATCAGACACTCCGCAACTGCGCCCCCAAGTCCTCCGATTACGCTATGCTCCTCAATCGTGAGGACGACGTCGGTCTCGCGGCCGGCACGACGTACCGCCTCAACGTCCAGTGGTTTGACAGTATGCATGCTAAGGACCCTCACACCGAGACCTCGCTCGCGAAGTCGGTCGGCAGCAACTACTACCTCGGGCAAGACTGCGCCAGTCGAGATAAGTGTGACATCGCTGCCTTCGCGGACAACGATCGCTTCTCCTAGCCTCAGTGGGAGGTTGTTGCTAAGATGAACAGACGCTTCTCCGCCGCGGCCGAGCCTAAGGTAACACGGCCCTGGATGGGCGAGGATGGCGCGCGCAGCAAGCCGAGCTTCGACCGGATCGCCGGGAGCCACCACCAGCATGTTCGGCAGCGTTCGCATGATGGCAATGTCCTCTGTGGCATGGTGTGAGGGGCCAAGCGAGCCATAGGTGAAGCCACCGCCGACGGCGACAATCTTCACATTCGCGTTGTGATAGCAGACATCGTTTCGGATCTGCTCTAGACAACGGAGCGTCGGGAAGTTTGCGATGGAGTAGGTCACGGCGATTCGGCCACTCAGCGCCATTCCCGCTGCGAGACCTGTCATGTTCTGTTCTGCCACCCCGGCGTTTAGGAATTGCTGTGGCAAGCGCTCTACGAACTCGGTCACGACGCCGAATCCCAAGTCACCGACCACGAGCATAATCCGCTTGTCGAGTTCTCCCAGTCTGAGAAGTTCGTCGAAGAACGCCGTTCTCACGCCTCACGCTCCAGTTCGGCTAGGGCCGCTGCGAACTCCTCTCCTTGTGGGGAACGATAGTGCCACAGAAGCTTGCCTTCCATGAACCAAATGCCTTTGCCCTTGACAGTGTTGGCAATCAGACAACTTGGACGACCTAACTCGAAGGGGAGACTTGACAGGCGCGCCTCAAGTTCCCTTAGGTTGTGGCCGTCGGTCTCACACACGGACCATCCGAAAGCCCGCCATTTGTCCGCAAAAGGAGCCAGGTCAAGAATTTCCTTAGTTGACCCTAGACTCTGGATTCCGTTGAGATCAACGATTACGACTAGATTGTCCAGCCGGTGCTGCCTGGCGAACATCGCTGCTTCCCAGATGGCCCCCTCATTACATTCCCCGTCCCCGAGAAGTACGAATATGCGGTGTTTCTCATCGGTTCTCTTGGCCGCCAGAGCCATTCCAGCAGCGATTGGCAGACCGTGGCCAAGCGAGCCGGTCGATATTTCCACACCCGGCACTGTTCTCGAAGCGTGACCGGCCAACCGAGAGCCGTTCTGGTAGAAACTCCCGAGCATTTCGATTGGGAAGAAGCCTCGCTCGGCAAGCGTGGCGTATAGGGCTGCCGCCGCGTGCCCTTTGCTCAAGATGAAGCGATCTCGCTCTGGCCAGTCCGGCTGTTCAGGGTCTAGTCGAAGAATGCTCCCGTAGAGAACTGCAAGCAGGTCGACCATTGATAGGCACGACCCGATATGCGATGACTTCGCGGTATTGGTCATAGTTAGGGAGTGATGACGGATTCGAGCCGCCAATCCATTGAGGTCTGCGCTACGCGCGATCTGCATATCTCCTCCTCAAAGACTCCTATCCCAGTCTCGTCCTCGTCCGCAGCAAGACCATCGCTGTGTCAGCGAGTACTCGCAGGTCCACGAGCAACGATCTGTGCTGGACGTACTCCAGCCCGAGCCGAACTTTCTCGGGGCGGATCTTCTCAAGGTAAACCTGGTGCGGATCAGCAGCACCTTCGAGGATCGCGCCTTCATCACTGAACCGGAGTGAAGCCCAATCGGTAATACCAGGCGGCACCGACAGCAGCTTACGTTCCTCAGCTGTGTATGTTCTGACCTCGGACATCACCTCCGGCCTGGGACCGACGAGGCTCATCTCTCCCTTGAGGACGTTAATGAGCTGCGGAAGCTCATCTAGCTTGTAGCGCCGTAACCTGTGGCCGACTCGCGTGATCCGAGAGTCGTCAGCAGAAGTCGATGGACCGCCGATGCTATCGGCATTGACTACCATCGTCCGGAACTTCAGCATCTCGAAGGGCTTGCCGTTTCGTCCCGCTCTCTCACCGCGGTACAATGCTGGGCCTATTGAGTCACGTTTGACAAGTATGGCGATGACAGCCATTATTGGAGCGAGCGGTATCAGGGCTATCAACGCAACCGCTAGATCGAGAATGCGCTTGACGATTGCATACACCAGAGTAGTCCTCTGCGAGTAGTAAATTCCGTAGTGCCTGCTAGGCGCGACTGCCACCTGGGATGGTGTAGGCATATACTAAGGTCCGAGAGCCTCGATGTACCTCTAGTGACCCCACTTTCCTGGCACCGAGCCTCTCGTAGAAGTTTTGCGCCCGCTCTAGGCTCTGTCCTGTAGTGATTCTGAACTCATCAACTCCTTTGATCCTTAGTTGGTTGCTGAACTCTCGGAAGATGAGTTGGGCCAGCCCGCTACCCTGATGGCCCCGAGCGACTGCCAGATCAAAGAGTTCGGCCTTCGGCAACGACGGATCCTCCGCCTTCACAGAGTAGGTGAGTGTCTCGAATCCCCGCCGTAGCGTGTGCAGCGACAATAGCCTCGGCGCAAGTACGATCAATGCCTGCAGTGCCTTCTTGCGGAAGAATTCTCGGTAGAAAACGCCGGTACTCAGCGTGCCTAGAGCGAAGCCGCAGACTTGCCCACCAGATCGAGTGTCCCTTGCGGCTACCAATACGGCGGTTGTGCTCTCGGCCGCCAGAGAGAAGATCATACCTAGGGGGCGGTCCCCGAGGGAGCTTAGGAAGCCTTGGGCAATTTCAGTACGGTGGATTGCCACCATGCCGGCAATGTCCCGTGCGTCGAAGTGCGACGTCTGAATGTCAAATTGAATCATCAGCGACCTTTCGGCGAATCTGAGGTGCTGTATCGCCGGGAATGCGGGCTAGGCCATCGAGTTGAGGAGGCTAACCGCTCTGTCTACGTCTCGACTGGTTACCGCAGCGTGCGTCGGAAGCGAGACCACCTGCTTGCATCGGACCTCAGCGTTCGGGCAAGAGCCGAACTGGTACCCGACCGTCTCTCCAGCGTGGGCAGGTATCGGATGGACCGGTGTTAAGTACCAATCGGCCAATTCCACGTTCGCCTTTCGGGCTGCAGTGAGAATCCTCAGCTTTTCGTCCGTCACGAGAGGGTAGCGGGCAAACACCACGTTTGTCTGGTCTGGAATTGCTGGGTGCAACAGTAACGACGAGCTGATTTTGCTTCGATACTCATCCGTTATGCGACGGCTATGATGCGTCGACGGTTGGAGGTCTCGTTGCTTGACGGCGAGGCGCGACTGTAGAGGCGTAGACATTCGAAAAGAGAAATCGTCAGCGACAGATCCGGCTCGCACCGGATTGTAGTTGCCGCGAGCGGCACCAAGGCGGCTCAGAAGATGATATAGACCCCGCACGGGCCAGTAGAGAGAGGGTCTGTACAGCACGCGATGCGCAAGGTATTGCAGTGTCAGCAGGCGCTGATCGGCCTTTGGTGGAAACGTGTAACTGGAGTATTGTTGCAGGAGTCGTTTGCGAAGCTCCTCGTCGTTGACGGTGACGCCGCCTCCAATGCCAACTACTAGCGGCTTGCCCCACTCGAAGGAGTAGAAGCTTGCCATCCCAAAGGATCCGATTGGCTGACCCTCGTACATCGAGGCCATAGTGTGGCAGCAGTCTTCAATGATCGGAAGCCCGGCCGCTGTTGCGATCCGGCCGATTCGCCTGAGATCTGCAGGGATTCCGAACGTATGTTGGACTACAACGGCGCGTGTGCGGGAAGAAATCTTCGCCGCAAGGTCATTGGCGTCCATATTCCAACCGTTTGGCTCGATGTCAACATATATTGGGCGCGCTCCGGAAGCGAGGATGGCCTCCGGAACCGCAACGCACGTGAAGGCCTGAAGAGCCACTTCATCCCCCGTGCCGATGCCTAGAGCATTGAGGATGGAGTAGAGAGCGACGCGGCCACGGTAGAAAAGCAGTTGGCCGTCCAACGCAGCGGTGTTCACGCTCTGCTCTCCTCTGCTCCAGGCGAATCGCCGCTCACGGATGTTGGTGGAGTGAGCCGATAGAGCTCGCGCAAGACCCTCCTAACCACAATGCCCTCGTCAAACTCGTCTTCTACCCATCTGCGGCCGTACTGACCGAAAGCTGCTCTCTTGTCGCCGTCTTGTAGTAGGCGTTCGATAGCTTGGGCTAGAGATTCCGGGTCTTTGATCGGAACTAGATACCCGTTCTTGCCATCTACAACGACCTCGCGGCAGCCGACGTAGTCCGTAGTGACGATCGGCTTCTCCATAGCCATTGCTTCCAGTAGCGTTCTCGGCACTCCCTCCCGGTAGTATGAGGGCAGCACCACTACATTTGAGAGTGCGAGGAGTTCTCGCACATCACTTCGAAATGCTAACCACTGTAGACCACGAACCCCATGCCCGGTGAGATAATCGACTGGTACCGATAGTGGGCTGCCTGGCTGAATCTCTCCGATCAGGAGGTATTTCACCGAGGGCCAACGCTCCTGAAGTATTCGGGCAGACTCAACAAACTCCCGAACTCCCTTGCTCCAAGTCATTCTGCCTACCATTGTGACGCAGAGCGTTTCGGGTGCTATACCCAACTCTCTCCTAAGGGATTCAACAGATTCACGCTCGACAGACTGCATCCGATACTCGTCCGTGTCGACGCCGACACTGCGAATGAACACGGCTTGTCGCTCTGAGATAATGCCAGATGACAAGAAAAGGCTCTCATCGTCCTTATTGATGAACCAGATGCGGCGGCAGAGCGCACCCGGAATTCGGTAGAGAGAGCGCAATACCAGACGTGACAGTTTCGCCCACGCGCTTTCCCCGTCTGGGTAACCAAATCCAAGTCCCTCAACCAAAGCGTATAGCTCTGGCACCCCAGCCAGCTTTGCGGCGATTGCCCCGTATACGTTGGGCTTGACCGTAAAGGTGTGAACGAGGTCGAACCTGATAGTGCGAAAGACCTGATACAGGTTGAGGCAGTATCGGATGTCTGCAAAAGGATTAACGAACCTCGACATTTCAACCGGAATGTGATTGACGCCCATCGCTTGGAGTCTAGGCACGTATTCTCCACGCGAACAGACCGCAGACACCGAGTGCCCCTCATCCTGAAGTATCTGCATCAAGCCGCGTCGGAACGCCCAGATCGACCGGTCTGTTGGTCCAACCAAAGCGATGTTCATACGTGATCACCAATCCATCGATCGAGACCAGCAATTAGGCGAGGATGTAGGCTGGCTCGGACTGCTGCAGTCACCGAGAAGCCGATGTAGTGATTGCCGCGCATTTTCATGCCGAATATGCTCCTTCGCACGCGCCCAGTATTACTGATGCTGTCCGGGACTATCCGTTTTGCAGAGGAGCAACTGCGGCCGTGGAGTCTCACTTGCAATAGCGACAACTCGCCGTATCAGTGTATCATTTCGCGATCGGAGAACATCGCTGTATTGGCTCTAGCGGCCACTAACATGAATACACACGCTATCAGCCCCGCTATGGTCATGACTGCTCCGGAAAACGCAGTAAAGGACAACACCGTGGTCATTATGGCTCGCGTTGATTGATGGAGAAAGGACTCGCCAACTCGTACCTGCCATTTGTGAATGTAGCCTAGCATAAGACCCCATAATCCAGACACCAGAATGACACCGGGCAACTTGAAGTTAATGTAGGCCTCTGTGTAGAAGTCGGGCGGCGCACTGAACCCAATTGAACTACCTGTCACCAGCTGGTAGAACGTGACTGGATAGCTCGGCATCGGACCGGGCAAGTACGTCAACAAATTCTGAAACCAGCTTCCACCAAGAAGCAATTCTCTGTCGCTCGCGAACAAGGCATAGCTGACGAAAGGAATCCCGTTGTTTCCCAGCACGACCCTTTGTACCAAATCGAATGGTCCAGCAAGTATCGCATCCCCGATCGATGCATCTCCAGATACGGCCCGGCCCAGCAAAATTGACAGGCCAGTTCCCGCCACGAACGCCACTAACAGAACACGTACAGCAGCGTCGACATATCGTTGCCTGTCTTGATTGGTCCACGATGAGTACACAATGAAGGATGTCACCATGTACATAAGGGGCCACCGTTGCCCACTCGATATAACCAATAGCACGCTCAGGGCTATCATCAAGAGCGAAAGCCGCGGATGCACCCTTGCCTTATAGAATTGAACGAACCATATCGTAACGACTGGTAGGCCGAAATAACGCATGATTTCCATGAACCCCTGTAGAGGTATGTAGCCTGCATCGGGATTCACGTAGACATCACGTTGAACTCGCAGCGTATTAAGTAAACCAGGAGTGAGTCCCTGCTTAATAGACGTACTGATTGTTTCATACAAAGGAATGTAGCCGAGCAGATAGAAGTACACTAGTACAACACCAAATACCACCAGAGAGGAGGTAACGGCTGCTTTGTAGCGGACACTCCTGTCAGATGTGTCGAGGTGACCATAAGACGAGCCTTTCTCTGGACCAACGAGCCGGCTGCCGAAGAACCCACCTAGGCTTACTGACAAGAGCCCGATTGAGACACAGAATAGTGCCGTCTGCGCCCAATCCTCCTGAGGTTGTCCCAGAAATCGCACGACGAAACCAATGTTGATAAATACGACGGAGGTTGCTACGAAGCCAAGCAATGGAGTGATGACCCATCCGCCGCGCATACTCTTGTGGGCAAGCACCACAGAGTAAACTAGGCACAGAGTTGAGAAGGCGAGAAGCAGTTCAGCACTCATTCAGCTTCTCTCCTAAGCGTCTGAATCAGCACACGAGCTGTATCACCGGCTCTGAGGTCCCACGAATGCTCCTGAACAATGATCTCTCGCCCTCTACGCCCCATGGCCTGACGCTTCTCAGCGTCTTCGTAGAGATGTGCCACGGCTCGTGCGAGATCGATTGGATCATCCGGACGGACGACTAGTCCACACCGATGCTCACGAACCAGATCGCTCTGACCCGGCCAGTCTGTCACTATCGCTGGCACGCCACAAGCGAGAGTCTCGAACAACTTGAGCGGCGACAGACCGGTAGCCGACCAACCTTGTGGATGACTCTTTGGCACCAAACCTGCAATGCTTCGTGCAACGATACCCGGCACAGCGCGGTATGGAAGCTGGCCGAGGTAAATCACGCGCCGACTGATCCTCGATGCTTCTTCTACGCGTCGCCGTTTTGCTCCGTCTCCAATAATCACCAACTTCACTTCCGGTGGCCAGTGCGCGGACTCGGCGGCCTCGATCAGCAAATCGATACCTTGCCACGCCGTAAGGGCTCCGAAGAAGACTACGTAGGGAGATCCTACATCGTCTGTTGCCTCTGATTGTGGCGTGAAGAGATCGGTATTCGCCCCGTTTGGAATGACGTGAATTGGAGTATCGATCCCTTGATCCCTAACCCACGATTCTAGGAGAGAGGTTACCGTGATTAGGGCATCTGCAACACAATACTGCGTGCGGACAAGCCATCGAAAGAGGGGCGCGATGCGGCGGGTCCAGGGCCATGCGGTGAATATGTCCTCGTATGGCCCGTTGATCTCATGGATAATCGGGATCCTAAAGAGGCGCGCAGACAACGTAGTTGGAAACGCAGCGAAATGGGACCGAACATAGACAACGTCCGTATTGCGTAGCTGTCGACAGAGCCGCAACTGCGCCATAAGGAACCCAACTGCTCTCTGACGAATGCTTGGCGATTTGCACGCAACGGCATAGGCAGGCTCAAATAGGGTTACATCCCAGCCACGTCGACGGAGACCGTTCGCAATTTCGTGAACATGGGCGTGACTTGCTTGACCTTGACGGGCAGCATCAAGGCAGAGGTAGCTGACTCGAATTGGCGACTTGGCCTGGTGAGAATCGGTCATACCGCAAGGCTCCTGCAATCGGATGCTGACCGTGAATCATCTGTCGTCCTCATTCTGACTCGAGGAACTGAACGCAGCGTTCTGATGCTTGACCATCACCATAGAGAGGCGGGTGTTCTGCCGGAGGAGTAATTCTTCTGGCCGCTTCAACTATTCTGACCGTGCTAGCTCCCGCAAGTACGTTCCAACCAGAGCATACTGTCTCCGTCCATTCGGTCTCTTCCCGAAGAGTGACACACGGCACACCAAGCCAGTAGGCTTCCTTCTGTATGCCGCCCGAATCCGTCAAAACTAACGCAGCAGCTTGCTCTAGTCTCACCATATCCAGGTATCCAACAGGTTCGATTAGGTGTACGTGCTGTCCAGGTTGGTATGCTAGAGCTTGTATGGCTTGCCGTGTCCGAGGGTGTACTGGAAACACCACTGGTCGGGTCTCGCTCAAGACCTCAAAGGCGTTAAGAATGCTCTGCAGCCTATCTGGATTATCGACGTTCTCCGCTCGATGAGCAGTAGCGAGTAGGAATTTCTTCTCGGCGAGACTCAATCGCTCCAGCACACGTGAGTGGGTCACAGCCTGATTCGAAGCAAAGGCGAGTGCTTCCATCATCACGTCGCCGATCACATAGACTCCTCGAATGATACCTTCGGTCGCCAAGTTCCGCATGGCAGCTTGACTTGGACATAGTAGTAGGTCCGAAAGATGATCGGCGACTACTCGATTGGTCTCCTCAGGCATAGTTCGGTTGTAGCTGCGGAGGCCGGCCTCCACATGGGCAACTCGAAGCTGAAGCTTCGCCGCCGCAAGTGCTCCCGCTAGAGTCGAGTTAGTATCGCCATAAATCAATACCCAGTCGGGCCTTTGAGCAAGTAGCACCATTTCGATCTCTGCAAGCATCTTCCCCGTTTGCCGTCCATGACTTCCCGAGCCAACACCTAGATTGGCATCCGGTGAAGGAACGCCCAACTCATCAAAGAAGATGCCAGACATGGTGTGATCGTAATGCTGGCCGGTGTGAACCAGATACTCCGTGCAACCATGGTGTCGCAGCGTTCTGCTGACGGGTGCGGCCTTGATGAACTGCGGCCGTGCTCCAAGTATGGTGACTATCTTCACTGTAAGCACTTCCTTGTCGCCACAATTGAGTATCCGTCCTGAGAAGCGTACATCTCGGCTGCCCAAGGTAAGCAGAGTTGACGTACCGAAGGTCGGTAGAACACAGCCGGATCAGAGTGTTTGTGCCAAGATGATCAGGAATTCGGTCAACGCTGCGTTGCCTCGGTTTCTTGCACACGCCGTCTCAACTGGCCAGCGATGAGTAAGAGCAATCCTACGTATGAGCACGTTGTCGTAGCACTGTAAAGTGCGATGGTATGAATGACCGGCAGGTTCACACTCGCGGCTAGCAGTACCACAACCAAGGTGACGACCAGCCGTGAGGCGTCCCACCCTAGTTGAATGTCCTGACGCTCGATGATGTTGAGCGTTTGCGACACAGGTACAGCCACGAGTTGCCCGAGAAGCACGGGCGCAAGAACTTGGACATACTGCCCTGCGGCGTACCACACTGAGCCGAAGACAAAGGCGAAGACCGCTGGGGCGAACAAGACAACGGCAACGACGAGTATGCAGCCGATGACCAGCAGTTGCACTGTGGTTCGATAAAAGAGACCGAGCAGATTGGCTGGTTCGCCGCGGGTCAAGCGCGACGCCTCCGACAGATAGACCTGCCCGATAGATTGACTGAGGATTCCTAGCGGTAGCGCGAGGATGCGCTGCCCAAAGCCAAACGATCCTCCTGCTTGGGCCCCATACATGGCAACTAGGAAAATGGGCAGCATCTGGAGCCCGGCGCTATTAAGCAAAGAGGATCCACCAGAGATCAGCGGGAACCTGCGATACCGACGCGCCGCATCAAGCAGTCCACTGAGTGTGACTCGTTGTGTTGGCCAGGAGCTGTTGTGCCAAAGCGGAGCAAGGAGCGCACAACTGCCTGCGACTTGCGACACGGCATATCCCAGCATGAGCCCCAGCGAGCCTGTTCCAAGAAAGCCCAGGCCAACTTGCGTTGCCACCATCCAGGCACTCTGTTGAACTTTGGTCCGAGCCAGGCGCGAATAGGCACTCTGCCTAACCGCCCAGTAGCTGAGCGCTTGATACATGCCAATGCCGACGAAGCCAACTGGCAGGAGCCATTGATATTTATCGAGAACAGCCAATCTAGGAATACGCTCGGCTAGGCCGCCAAGTAGCAGTACCGCGACGCCAATCACTAGGCCCGTGGATAACACAATTGCCAGGCATAGAACGAGCAAGTTTCCAGCGGTATCATCATCTTCAGCGATCGGAATCGCGATTTCATACCGCAAAGATGCAGCAACCGTGATTAGCGACAGCACCGACACGTATAGAGTAAGTGCACCGAAATCTGCTGGCGAATAGAGACGACTGATAACTGGCGAGGAAGCTACCTGCGCTATTTGCCCAACCGCAGTCCCTCCTGCCAATACCGCAACGCTCCTAAGAGTCCGTCGCTCAGATATGAGAGCGGTCTGGTAGGGAGCTAGGCTCACAAGCCACCTATTGAGCACTATTCGACCTTGGTCCGACCGACTGTCCGAAAGACGAGCCCAGCGGATTTCGCGTCCGCAAGTTCGAAAACTCGCCGACCATCCACGAGCACTCGCGTCCGCATCAGTTCCACCAGATCGACAAGAGTAAGCAGTTGATAGTGGCTGTGAGCGGTCATCACTACGAGCGCATCCGATTTCTGTGCGCGAGCCAAAGCGCTTCCTTGGTGGTCCCTGACGAAGGGGTCGTGGATCGCCACCTCGGCGCCCAGTTCGCATAGTCGCGCCACGAGAGCCTCGCTCGGGCTGTTCCGCGTGTCGTCGCTGTTCTCCAGGTACGCGTACCCGAGGACGAGCACCCGCGCGCCGGCGATCTCGCGTCCGGCCTCGCGCAGCGCCTCGACGACGAGGTCGGCCACGTGCAGCGGCATCCCGTCGTTCACCGCCCGCGCCGCCGGGATGATCCGCAGCGGCGTCCGCTCGCTCGCGCCCGCGGCCAGCAGCCAGGGGTCCTTCGGGATGCAGTGCCCGCCGACGCCGGCGCCCGGCTTGTGCATCTGCCTCCCCGGGCTCTTGTTCACCAGCTCACGCACCTTCCAGACATCGGCGCCCACGTCCTCGCAGATGAGCGCCACCTCGTTCGCGAAGGCGATCTGGACGTCGCGGTAGGCGTTCTCGGCCGTCTTCACCAGCTCGGCGGTCACGCAGTCGGCCGGGTCCAGCTCGGCACGCACGATCCGGTGGTAGAGCGCCACCATCGTCTCGGCCGTCTCCGGCGTGCTCCCGCCGCAGACGCGACTGACGTTTCGAAGATTAGCGAGGAGCTTCCCGGGCATCACCCGCTCCGGGCAGTGCCCGAGGAAGAAGCCCTCGTTCACCTTGCGCCCGGTGACCTCTTCGAGCAGCGGACCGACGACGCGGTCCATCGTTCCCGGCGAGATCGTCGATTCAACGATGACCAGCGCGCCTTCCTTCAGCACCTGCCCGAGAGCCCGGCAGGCTGCCCGCAGCGCCTCGTAGCGCGGTTTGTGGTCGGCGTCGACCGGCGTCTCGACGTTGATCGTCACGACGTCGGCCCCGCGGAGCGCGGCGTAGTCGGTCGTCGCCCGCAATCGGCCCGTCGCGACGACGTCGGCTAGCAGGTCGGCGAGACCCGGCTCGTTCCCCTCGATCGGGCTCCGGCCGGCGTTGATCAGCTCGATCCGGTCGGGCTTCAGGTCCAGCCCGACGACCTCGAACTCCGCCTCGGCGAAGGTGCAGGCCACCGGCAGGCCAACGTACCCGAGCCCGAGCACGCCGATGACGGCCTCGCCGGTCTCGATCCTCTCGCGAAGCTGGGTCAGGGTCGTGCGTTCCGATTCGGCCAAGCTCATGCGTAGACGACCTCTCGTACCTGGTGAGTCGCCGCGGATTCCACCATCATCAGCGCCAGCGCGAGCGCCGCCAGCCCGTCCTGCCCGTTCGCGCCGTGGACGCTCTCGCCGCGCGCCGCGCGCAGGAACTCCTCCAGCTCGGCGCGCAACGGCTCCTTGCGCCTGATCGGGTAGCGAATCATCGCGCCCTCGCTCACGCCGCGCAGGACGTTCATCGCCGCCCAGCCGTTCCCGTTCACCTCGGCGTTCTCGAAGAAGTACAGGTCCTGCGTCAGGTAGTCCGCGCGGAACATCCCCCGCTGGCCGGTCACCCAGAGCTCGCGGATCTTCGTCGGCGTCAGCCAGTTGATCTCGAGGAGGCCCAGCGTGTCGTCCTCGAACCG
>Ga0196970_1001074_pt1 | contig 21540 bp, 28 predicted proteins | sample S1v_513CmetaG_FD_148672 | JGI IMG/M metagenome (GOLD analysis project Ga0196970, IMG submission 148672) | Soil microbial communities from Anza Borrego desert, Southern California, United States - S1+v_5-13C | ecosystem: Environmental > Terrestrial > Soil > Desert | place: USA: California...
CGACCACCTGGGCCTCAAAGCGCCCCGCATCGTCGACCGGGTGGTGAAGCGGGCCCGCAAGGGCGACATCATCCGGCTCTCGGCCAGCGACTGGTCCCCGGAGACGGCCAAGGCCCTGCCGGCCATCATCAAAGGACTGCAGGACCGGGGACTGCAAATGGTCAAAATCTCCGAGTTGGTGCCCAACAAGATCGATCCCTGAAACGGGGCCGCGACACGCGGCCCCGTTTCCACTTACGCCGCCGACCGCAGCGCCTCGGCCACCGCCCTGGCCTGCTCTTCCTCGTCGAAGGCCAGCACGAGCCGGCGGCCGATGAACCGCAGCTCAACCCCCGGCAAGACGCTCCAGCCCACGGCCACCCAGCCCAGGCGCACATCAGAGCCCGGGTGCCACAGCACATACCGCTCCGCTTCCTCCAGCGGGGAGTACGTCTTCTCAGGCAACTCGTGGGGCTGCAGGACGGCGATACAGGGCGGTTTGCCCCCAGCCATCCATCGGACCTGCACAAGGCCCCCCGACACCATGGCGTGAACCAGCAGACCCGACCAGTGCCGCTGCAGGAACCGCCCGGAGGCCAGTGCCCGGTACACACCTGGCCGAAACGGATGAACCAGGCCAATCCCCTCGTCCTCGGCAAAGAGCATGAATCCGTTCCCATCCGCCACCCGGGCGCCCAGAAGGAGCACGGCTGCAGCGGTACCCCACAGGGCAGCCGGCTGCCAGCCAACGTTTACCGACTTCACAATCGCCACCACGGTCAGCACAATGCAGAGCAACATTGCGACCCAATAGCTCCGCAACAGGATGCGCAGCAGCACAGAGATGACCCGCCGGCTAACTGACACGGACCTCACCCCTTTCGGCTGCCGCCTGAAGGAACCGAATCCGCTCCTCCGTCGGCGGATGGCTGGCGTGCAGCTGCTCCGATACCCAGGCCGGCGACCACCGGGCATTGCGCTGCCGTCGGACGTACTCCTTCGACTTCTCCTCCACCTTTTGTAGTGCGGAGATCATCACCGAAGCAGAGACGATCCGGGCGCCGGTCAAGTCGGCCTGGTTTTCGTCGTACCGAGACCGCTGCGCCAGTGTGACATAAGCCAGCCAGCCAACTACGGCCAGTGCAGCGTCCAGCGCCAGCGCAATGACCCCGGCAATCACGCCGATAATCTGGGAGCCCGACGAAGCGTCCACGTCGGACGTGCGCCGGAAGACTGCCGAAATCCAGCCGAGCAGCTGGAGCCAGGCGCCACCGAGTACGGCAGGCAAGGCGTCCCGCGACGCCAAGTGCTGCAGTTCATGACCCGCCACCGCCATCAACTCATCGGGCGTCAGCAGCTTGAGGCTGCCGGTGGTAAAGACGACAATGCCCCGCAGCCCGCCGACGGCATAGGCGTTTGGGATCTCATCGACCTCGATGGCATAGTACGGCTCTCGCCGCAGGCCTGCGTCTTCAGCCGCATACTTCAGTCGCGCCCGGAAGTTCTCAAAGTCGGCCACGTCCCAGCGGGTCAGCGGTCTCAGGCTGGCGGCGCGCGAGTACTCGCTGTCGGCCACAGCCAGCGTCCAGAAGGCAAACGCCGCGTAGACCACCAGCAGCACCGCACTGACAGAGGCCGGAAAGAGCAAGAGCAGGCTGAAAACGACGCCGAAATAGACCAGGGCAATCATCCATTTGAAGATGATGTGCCGGATGAACCCCATGCGTGCCACCTCAGTTCCCCAGTTCCTACGTATATAAGAAATTCAAAGCCGCCCGAGAATTCCCTCTCGGACGGCTTTGCTTCTTTCGTAAGAACGCTAATGATCCAGACCGCTGGCCACGTCGCCTACCAGGGCGGGCGTCTTGCGCCCACGGCCTCGCCGCCGGCCGTCCAGTTCGGACCGGACCTGTGCGACCAACTGCCGGGCAGCATCGGCCACCCCGCCGGGGGTCAGGCCATACTGCGCCAGGTAGTGGTGCGCTGCACCGTGCCCGACGAACTCATCGGGGATACCGACCCGTTTCACCTTCGCCGCCACGCCCTCTTCGGCGTACAGTTCCAGTACAGCAGAACCGAAGCCGCCTGTCAGGTAGGCCTCCTCCACCGTCACCACGGCGCCAACGGCCCGCCCGACCTGCGTGAGCAGTTCTCCGTCCAGGGGCTTGAAGAACCGGGGATTGACCACGGCGGCCGAAATACCGTCCCGCTCCAACTCAGCCGCAGCCGCCAGACAGACCTGTACCATGGTGCCCAGCCCGACCAGCGCCACATCCGTGCCTTCACGGAGCAGCTCACCCTTGCCGATGGGCAGGGCGGCGAGCGTCTCGTCCATGGGCACGCCCACGGCCTTGCCGCGGGGGTAACGAATGGCCGACGGCCCGTTATGGTTGATGCCGGTATAGAGCATATGCTGCAGTTCATTTTCATCCTTGGGCGCCATGCCGACCATGCGCGGAATCGTCCGCAGGTAGGTGACATCAAACACGCCTTGATGCGTGGCGCCGTCTTCCACCAGACCGCCCCGGTCGAGGCTGATGACCACGGGTAAGTTCTGCAGCGCCACATCATGGATGACCTGGTCATAGGCCCGCTGCAGGAAGGTCGAATAGACGCCGAAGACCGGCCGCATGCCCGCCTTGGCAAGGCCCGAGGCAAAGGTGACCCCGTGCTGCTCGGCAATGCCGACGTCGAAGTAGCGCTGGGGAAACTCCTTGGCAAACTTGGCCAGGCCCGTGCCCGAAGGCATGGCCGCGGTAATGGCCACCACCCGCGGGTCAAGCTGGGCCAGCCTGATCATTGTATTGCCGAAGACCTCGCTGTAGGTGACCGAACCGCCCTGCATCTTGCCAGTTTTGATGTCGAACGGGCCGCCGCCATGGAACTTATCGGGCAGCTCTTCGGCATAGGGGACGCCCTTGCCCTTGGTGGTCACCACGTGGACCACGGTCGGGCCGGGATAGGCCCGGGCCTGCCGCAGGGCCTCCTGCAAGGCGACCAGGTTATGGCCCGGTACCGGGCCGATATACGTAAGGCCCAGATCTTCAAAGAACATATTGCTGACCAGGAGATGCTTGACGCCCTCCTTCAGCCGGTCAACAAACTCAAAGGCCTGCTGGCCCACCAGGGGGATGTTCTTCAGCGTTTCGGCCATATCTTGCTTGACGCGCTGATAGCTGGGGCCGGTGCGAATGCGGGCCAAGTAGTTCGAGATGCCGCCCACGTTCGGTGCGATCGACATCGAGTTGTCATTTAGGATAGTGATCATGCGGGTTTTGGCGTGGCCCACATGGTCGAGCGCTTCATAGGCCATGCCGCCGGTCAGGGCGCCGTCGCCGATGACGGCGATTACTTCGTACTTCTCCTGGCCCAGGTCGCGCGCCTGTGCCATGCCCACCGCCGCGGAAATCGACGTGGACGCATGGCCCCAGTGGAAGTGGTCGTGAATCGATTCAACGGGGTCGGTAAAGCCCGCAATGCCGCCGTACTGCCGCAGCGTGTGGAAACGGCTGTAACGGCCCGTCAGCAGCTTGTGGACGTAAGATTGGTGCGAGACGTCCCAGAGAATCTTGTCGTGGGGACTGTCAAAAACGGTGTGCAAAGCCAAGGTCAGCTCCACGACGCCCAGGTTGGGTGCCAGGTGTCCGCCCGTGCTCGCCACCGTCTCCAAAATGACCTTGCGGATCTCCTCGCCGAGGGCCAGCAGTTCCGGGATCGAAAGGCCTCGCAGTTGCTCAGGACCCGTCAGATCTTGCAGTCGCATCGCGTTAGGTGGTCCTCCTTCGTGAGGAGTTGGGGCCCCGTCCGCCGGTCAGTGACCGGCCGATCATGCGCTCGACGGTGTGAATCGCCCGTCCGACGAGCACGAGCACATCTGTAGCATGCTCGATGGCAAAGGTTTTGCCCGCAGCCTTGCCGCCCACGGTCAAACCAGCCACCAGCCCGATGATCGCCAGGCTGAGCAGGGTGTCGGTGAAATCCTTGCCGGTGGAAAGCTGCATGGCAACTGTGCTGCCCGCAGCGCCTGTGACAGCGCCGGTCACGTCGCCGACGACGTCGTTGGCGAAGTTGGCGACCCGGTCGGCGTTGCGTACCAGGAAAATGGCCTGCCGGGCGCCGGAGAGCCGCTTAGCGGCCATGGCGTTCAGCGGGGTTACTTCGGCAGCGGTTACGCTCGTTCCAAGTATATCAAATGAGATGCCGACAGTAATCAGCATCAGGATAATTAGCATAGCCACGAGAGCCGGCACGCTCTCAAGCGCCTCCTGGCCCAAGTAGTTCACCACGGCGGCGAGCAAGAACGAGAGCAGTCCGACGCGTATCGCCCTTCGCCACCATGGGGGCGAGGAGGGCTCCTGTGCCATAATCAACGCTCCTTATGGGCAAAGTATGTATATGATGTAATACCCCCTTACGGGGGTATGAGTTTCAATAGAACGGGTGGCAGCCCGACAGGTAAATGTTGTGGCTTAGGTCCAGCTGGTTTTCCCCACGGACTCCGCAGCGTCGCCGCCACGGCGGTTTCCCTTTATGTCCAGAGCTGCCGTGTCGCCATCGGCAGGGCTAGATTACCACTTAGTCCACACTTTAATCCCCATCGGGCCTCTTGCGAACAGCCTAGGAATTTTCTTCAACAACACACCTTCCCCTAGCCTCTTTTGCAGAGGTGGTTTCAAAGGCCGTCTCCCTCGCTCTCAGCTGGCCGGCTTCCTGCGAGGAATTGCGGACAGGTCTGGCCCCGTCCCCTGCCTGATCCACCACGCCCACTCAAGGCAGGCTACACTGCTCCCAGCGCCTCACCATGTTTCAGCACCGAGCAGCAGGTCTTCACTGCGCCGTAGCCCTGTTGCTCACGTTGGTGCAACCGCCACGTTTATCGCAGGCCTCCTCGGAAGGAGGGTCGTCGCCCGCATGCCATTGCGGATCGCCCTTCCTCCCGGCGGTCTGGGGTCTACATGAACCGTCGACCGAATCCCCAGCAACAGCCCCCGATTGGGCATCGGCGGCCACCACCAGAGACCTCATCGATGTGCCCTCGACGGATTTTTAGGCCCGCCTTCAGAGAAGGTAGTACCGACTAGGATACTGCGTCACCCGAAACCGAATCATAACACCCGCTATCCTTCTCGGTCAACAACAAACCTTGCCAGCTTGACCAGATAACGTGCCTTCTCGCCAAATGGCTGCAGCGAATCGAGCGCTGCCGCCACTTCTTGGCGCGCCATCTCGCGGGCGCCGTCAAGCCCGTAAAGGCTGACGTATGTGGACTTATCATGTTTGATGTCGCGGCCGACGCCCTTGCCGGTTTTGGCGGCATCGCCAACCACATCCAGGACGTCATCCTGGATTTGGAAGGCCAGACCGAAGTGGTCGGCGTAGGCGTCGAGGCAAGCGAGGTCCGCATCGGTTGCGCCGGCCAAAATCGCGCCGGCCCGCAGGGAGATGCTGAAAAGTGCGCCGGTCTTGAGCCGGTGGATCTGACGCAGTTGTATTGCGGGGGCATGCTTTCCTTCCCAGGCCAGGTCGAGAATCTGTCCACCGACCATGCCGGCGGCGCCGGCGGCCTGTGCCACCTCCGCCACCACCCGGACCGCCCGTGCAGGGCTGACCCCTTCCACCTCGGCCTGCCGGGCCAGGAGCTCGAAGGCAAGCGTGAGCAGCGAGTCGCCGGCCAGCGTGGCAACCGCCTCGCCGTAGACCTTGTGGTTGGTGGGGCGGCCCCGGCGCAGGTCATCATCATCCATACAAGGCAGATCGTCGTGAATAAGCGAGTAGGTATGAATCATTTCAAGCGCGCAGGCCGCGGGCATGACCCGCTCGGGGGGGGCGTCAAAAAGCTCGGCCGCGGCGATGACCATGACAGGCCGCAGCCGCTTGCCACCGGCCATCAGGCTGTAGCGCATCGACTCGAGTATCTGCGCCGGGGCATGGCTCAGCCGGGGACCTTCAGCCCGGGGCCGGCGGGGGTCGGTGTACAGGTCCAGCGCTTCGTCGACGAGCTTTGACCGCTCGGCAAGGTAGTCGGTAACGTTCATCATGGCTTCGTCCTCTCGTATGGCTGGGGCTGGGCTTCCGTCATGCGGATGTAGAGACACGATTTTTACCACAGTTATCACAGATGTGCACGGATGTTTCTGAGAAAACCCGGTGACCCAACCAGAAGACGCGGGAAGATCAGTGCAGATCTGTGTCATCAGTGGTAAAACTTGTCTCAGGCCTCAGTCGTAAACTCCACCGTCCGCCCCGCCTCCAGCAGCTTCTCGATCTTGGCCTCGGCTTCATCGAGCTGGACGCCGCACTGGCGGGCCAGGGCCACCCCTTCCTGGAAGAGTGCGAGGGCGCTGTCCAGGCTCAGGTCGCCGGTCTCCAGCTCCTTGACGACCTGCTCAAGGCGCTGCAGCGCCTGTTCAAAGCTCAGCTTCTGTTCCACCTTAAGACTCCTCCGTTTTCGATTCGACGCGCGCAACGAGGCTCCCCTTGTGGAGCATAATGGAAACTGCATCGCCGGGCTGCACGGCGGCGGCGTCACGGACGACGTGGCCGTCGGCGCCCCGGGTAATGCTGTAGCCACGGCTCAGCACGCTTAGCGGCGAGAGCGCGTCCAGGCGCCCCGCGAGGCCGCCCAGCCGCTGCCGGTTCCGCTCAATGCGCCGGCCGCTGGCAAAGCCCAGGCGTCGGACCAGGTCATCGAGGCGCTGCCGGTCCTGCATAAGCCGCCCCTGCGGGCGCTGGAGCACCGGTCGGCTCGCCACGGCCTTCAGCCGCAGGCGCTTGCGCTCCACCAACCGGCGGGTCACCGCCACCAGACGGAGCTTGAGCGAATCGATTTGACCCAACAGATCGAGCCGGGAAGGCACCACCATTTCGACGGCCCCGGACGGGGTCGGGGCGCGCATATCCGCCGCAAAGTCTGCGATGGTGTAGTCGGTCTCATGGCCGACGGCGCTGACGACGGGCACCGGACAGGCCCGAATCGCACGGGCCAGCCCTTCATCGTTAAACGCCCAGAGGTCTTCCAGCGACCCGCCGCCCCGCCCGATGATCACCACGTCAATCTCCGGCTCCCGGGCGACCAGCTCCAAGGCCCGCACCAGGCTGGCCGGGGCATCGGCCCCCTGCACCAGGGCCGGCGCCAGCAGGAGCCGCACGCCGGGGAAGCGGCGCCGGGAGATGGAGATCATATCGCGCAGGGCCGCGCCGGTCGGTGCGGTCACCAGGCCAATGCGCCGGGGCATCATGGGCAGGGGCCGCTTGCGGGCGTTATCAAAAAGGCCCTCGGCCTCAAGTTTTCGCTTTAGTTGTTCGTACTGCAAATGCAGGGCGCCAACCCCTGCGGGCTCCATCTCCTGGGCATAGAACTGGTAGGCCCCGTCCCGCTCATAGACGGTGACGTTGCCCCAAAGCAGCACCTGCATGCCGTTGTCCGGCTTGAACCGGAGCCGCTGCGCGGCGCTGCGGAACATGACGCACTTGAGCTGTGCGGTTTCGTCTTTGATGGTGAAATAGATGTGGCCCGAAGTGTGCCACTTGAAATTGCTGATTTCGCCCCGGACCCAGATGGAGGCCAGTTTGGTGTCGTTCTCCAGAAGCCGCTTAATATACAGGGTCAGTTCCCGTACGGTGACGGGGGTTGTGCGATCGAACAGAGGTCTCGCCTCCTTCCGATTACGTTCTGGGGTATCCGCATCCCGATTGTGAACGAACGAATGTTCGCTTATACTGGAGTCAGCAGGCAGCACCAAAGGAGGAACGAACATGGCAGGGAAGTACGACGGACACCAGTGGGGCGAGATCTACCGGTTTCAGACCTACGGACTCCCCAGAACGGACGGCCTCGAAGGGCTGAGCCGCGAGGAGCAACTGCTTGACCTGGCGGCCTTTCTCGCCAAGGACGCCGGCTACTTCGCTTCCCGGGCCCAGCAGCACTTCCACCAGGTCCGGGGCCGGGAATGGGGCGGCAACGCCTCCCAGGAACAGCTCCTGGCCGAACTGCGCCGCAGCCTGGCCTACTTCCTGGGCCACGTCCTGGTCGCAGCGAAGTACCTGGAAGCAGACGTGCTTCAAGAGTACGTTACCTGGAGTGAGGAACTGGGCGTCACCCTCCCTGCACGGCCCTACGAGCCGCTCCCCGACATGCCCCCGTATCCGGCGGCGCCACAGAAGTAAGCAAAGGGCTCGGGCCGGCGGCCCGAGCCCTTCTCATGGCAGACTACTTCATCTGCATCCGCGCGGCCTTCACCGTGTTGGACATCAGCATGGCGATGGTCATGGGACCCACGCCACCGGGCACGGGCGTAATCGCCCCGGCGACTTCCGCCGCGCTGTCGAAGTCCACATCGCCGCGAATCTTCGACTTCGTCCCCGGCACCGGGTTGATGCCCACGTCGATGACGATGGCGCCGGGCTTGACCCAGTCGCCCTTGATCATCTGGAGCCGGCCCACGGCGGCGACCAGAATATCCGCTTCACGGCAGACGGCGGGCAGGTCAGCCGTCCGGCTGTGACAGATGGTGACCGTGGCATGCTTGGCCAGCAGGAGCGCAGCCATCGGCTTGCCGACGATATTCGACCGGCCCACGACCACGGCCTTCTTGCCCTTCAGATCAACGCCCATCTTCTCCAGCAGCACCATGCAGCCGGCGGGCGTGCAGGCGACCAGCGCATCATCGCCAAGCCAGAGCTTGCCGACGTTCTCAGGGTGGAAGCCATCAACATCCTTATAAGGCAGGACGCGCCGGAAAATCGTCTCCTCATCGAGGCCCTTGGGCAGGGGGCTCTGGACCAGAATGCCGTGAATGGCCGGGTCGGCGTTCAGCTGGTCGACCAGGGCCTCCACTTCGGCCTGGGTCGAGGTGGCCGGCAGGCGGTGGAGCACCGAGTGCATGCCAAGCTCCTTGGCCGTCCGCTCCTTGTTGCTGACATAGACGTTGCTGGCGGGGTCGTCGCCAACCAGAATCACGGCGAGACCGGGCGTAACGCCCTGCTCCTTCAGCTTGGCGACCTCGAGGGCTACTTCATCCTTAACCTGCTGGGAGATGGCCTTTCCGTCGATGATCTGTGCTGCCATGTGAAGTTCAGACCTGCCTTTCAATCATAGCCATATGATTAGCGCGAGCCAAAACGGCCGTACCCACGGCGTTGTCCGTGCTGTACTGGGGCCGGGCGAAGGCAAGGCGGGCGCCCACAGCCCGGTGCTCCAGCTTCTCACGGAGCCGCTCACGCAAAATCCCGTTCGATGCGACGCCGCCGACGATGAGAATCTCCTTGATGCCGGTCTCCTCCACCGCCGCCCGGAGCCACTTTTCCAGGGTCTTGGCCACGCACATGATGACCGCCAGGGCCAGGTCGGCGGGCTCAACCTTCCCAACCAACCGCTGACCCGCGGTCTCCGGCCCGGAGAAGCTGACCGACCGTCCATCCACATGTGACGGCAGCGTCACCCGACCGGGCACGCCACCTGTCGCGAGCTTTTCCATATGCGGCCCCGCCGGAAAGGGCAGCCCGATGGCCACACCCACCCGGTCGACAAACTGGCCGGCGTGCAGGTCGCGCGTACCCCCCAGCAACTCTTCCGCAAAACCGCCGGTGCGCCGGGTGACACGAATCAACTCGGTGGTGCCGCCCGATAGGTGCACCGCCAGGAACTGATCCCCCACCGGGGGCGCGTCAGATGACCAGAGGCCGGCAGCAATGTGCATCTCCTGATGGGTAGAGGCAAAAAAAGGTACGCCCAGCGCGGCGGCCACGGTGCGCCCGTAGCCTTCGCTGACCTTGAAGGGCGGCAAAAAGGCGCCCTCCACCGGCCGGGGCCGGGTCGACGCGGCGACTGCGGCAATGTCGCGCCCGTACTGCGCCAGCACGGGTTCGATCACTTCAGGCAGTGACTTGACATGCAGCCAGACCGCCTCAGCGGGCGAATGGCCCCGCTTGCCTGCGGCGACAACCAAAGGGCGGCGCCGGTCCTCCAGCAGCCGCCCTGCCTCATCCACAAGGGCAACGCTCGTTACATAATAGCTCGTATCAATCCCGAGATAGAGTTTCGACACTCGCAGTCCCCTGCTCCAGCCCACGGATGACGCTGCCCAAAATGCCGTTGATGAACTTGCCGGATTCCGCCGTGGAGAAGGACTTGGCCAGCTCCACCGCCTCGTCGGCCACAACGCCGTCGGGCACGTCTTCCTGGTGCTTGATTTCGTAAATGGCCAGGCGCAAAATCGCCCGGTCGACGCCGGCAAGACGCTCCAGGGCCCAGTCCTTGGCGTACTTGGCGATGATCACGTCCAAATCATCCTTCCGCTCCCAGGTGCCCAGCACCAGGTCGCGGGCGTAGGTGGCATCTTTCTCGCTCAAAGGCTCGCCGGCGCCTTCTTCCAGCTCGCGGGCAAAGGCCTGAAACAATGCGGTATCAGGATCGGACCGCCCTACATCAACATGGAAAAGTACCTGCAGGGCGAGTTCCCGTGCCTGTCGTCTACTCACGCGTCGACGCCTCCCAAGAAGTCCACTAAGATATCCCCGGCCTACCGCCCGCCGGGCGGAAAGATGCGGTCAAGGAGCTGCACCAGGCTTTCGGGCTCATCGTCGAGCCGTTTGCCTACCCAGTACCCTGCCCCACAGCAGAGGAGAATAAACACCGTCCACATCAAGCCAAAACGCATGACCAGCAGGGCGAAAATCAGGCCGCCCAGGCCGCCGATCACTTTGTTTCGATGGTTCTGCGCCAGGTCGCGGAGCCATTCCCACTCCACGGATGGCCCCTCCCTTCTCGGCGCTAACGCGCCATTTACGGGCTCCGTGCGGCATCGCCGCTGCCGCGGCGCCGCACTAGGCCTTCTCGGCGCTAACGCGCCATTTACGGGCTCCGTGCGGCATCGCCGCTGCCGCGGCGCCGCACTAGGCCTTCTCGGCGCCAACGCGCCATGTGCAGGCTACTAGTCGAGCCGGGTGCGGCGCGATTCGTTGGCGATGTTCTCCACTTCGAGGCGAACATCGGTCAGCTCGACGCCAACGACACGCTTCACATACTGCCGCACGGCGGTTTGAATCTCTTCGGAGACCTGGGGAATGGAGACTTCCGGACTGATGGTGCCCGTCAGATGAACCCGCAGGCCGTCCTTGCCATGGATGACCACGGCCTTGATATCCCGGACGCCCTTGACGCCCCGGGCGGTCTTGCGGACCAGGTTCTCCACCGCATCCAGGCTGATGGAGACCATGCCGAGGCCGGTCTCATGCAGCACGGGCTGCCCGCCGCCCCGCCGCATGAAGGCGACGGCGATCAGCCGGAAGGAGGTCGCAAAAAAGATCGCGCCAATGATCCCGATCAGCCAGCGGCCCTTGGGCGTGCTGATCGCTTCCTCAAAGAAGACATGGGGCTGTACCCGTTCCGGCAGGATGGCGACAACGACCATCAGACCGGAGAGGAATGCCAGGGCCAGGGTGTAGATCGTCAGCACAATGCGGTCGATGATCTTCAAGGTATAATCGCACCCCTTAGCGTACTCGTACCTCGTCCTCGTGACCGTCGCTCTTGAAAGAGACGCCCTGCACGTGAATGTTGATCTCTACACAGTCAAGCCCGGTCATCGACTCGACGGCCCGCTTGACGTTCTCCTGCACGCGGGTGGCTACTTCGGGAATTCGCACCCCGAACTCGATGACGATGTACAGGTCAATGGCGGCTTCTTTTTCGCCCACCTGCACCTTGACACCTTTCGAGAGGTTCTTCTTGCCGAGCATGCGCTCGCTCATTTCCGCGGCGAAGCCGCCGAACATGCCGGCGACCCCTTCCACTTCCATGGCGGCAATGCCCGCCACAACGCCGACCACGTCATCGGAGATGCGGACGCTGGCGTCAACCTGTTCGTCGATGGGGCCGTACAGGTCGTTCTCTTTGCTCACCGCTTCCGACCTCCCACGGCTATCGTTCTACGAGGGTTGCGCACACATTCTAGCACAGGAATACCAGCTTTGTCATGTTCCCCTGCCATCTTATTCCGGTTAACGGCGGCTCTTTAGCTTGAACCGGGCGGGTCCGGGGGCCCTGGCAGGAGCGTCGGGGATGTTGGTCAGGTCGGCAAAGCGCGGCACGTCGGGCGCCTGGCCCGCGGCGGTGGCCGGACGGTCTGGGCGGGTCTCGTCGAGCCGTTTGAAGGTGAGGTTTCGCAGGGGCCAGGGGTAGTCAAGGTGCAGGCGTTCACTTAAGGGAAGCATCAGCTTTTCGTAGGTGGTCGCTAGGCGCTGGGCGCAGCGCCACTGGGCCTTGGGGTCCAGGGGCGTGACCAGCCACTCCAAAAGGCCGTCCAGGACCTTGGCGGCGCCGGGCAGCGACTCGGCGTTCTCGAAGCCCGCGCCCGGGGCGCCCGGGCTCAGGGCGAGGCGGTACAGGTCGATAAGGGCGGCACGGCAGCGCTCCAGGCGCCCGTGGGCGGTCAGGGGCTGGGCGAGGCCGATGGCCTCGGTGGCCTGGTGGAGGTCGGTCCAGAACTGGGCCGCGTTGGGCAGGGTGGTCTCTGACAAGGTGAGTGCCCCCTTTGGGGTATAGGAAAGGCTGGAGCCCCGTTGCCAGGGGCGCCAGCCCATTGTATCACAGTCGCAGGTCGATGAGGGCGCCTTTGGCTTGCCGCTCCCTTGCCGCCCATCCCGCCGCCGAGGGGGCGGCGCTTACCGTGCGGACCGGCCGGGCCTGAGCGGCCTCTTTCCACAGCGTGTACTGCTGCACCTGCCGGGTGTAGGCGGCGAAACCCGTGGCCTGGGCCATTTGCACGGGCGACCGGTCCAGGATGACCAGGCCCGCCTGCCGCGTCCTGAGCTGCGTGTCGGGAACGAGGTTGGTCCGGACCCGGGCAGCCCGGGTCACGGCCTCCCGCCAGGACGGGTGGGCCAGCGAACTGAGCTGATCAATGGTACCGGCCATGGTCATCCCTCCCTTCGCTTTTATCCTATAATATTCAGATATCCACCGCAAGGGCTGCCTGGCCATGTTTGTTCACATATGGATAGATGATTGAGCCTGTGATACCATTGCGAAAATAGGGGGGCGAGGTGCCTGATGGAGATTCGCCGGTTGCGTGAGACGGATTGGGAGACCTATCGATCGATCAGGTTGGAGGCGCTGCGGCTGGCGCCGGAGGCTTTTGGCTCTGATGTGGATGAGCAGAGCAGTCTGCCCACCGAATACTGGGCAGCCCGCCTTGCCGGGGGCGAGGATTCCTTGGTCCTGGGGGCGTTCTGGGAAGGCCAGGTCGTTGGCACGGCTGCGTTCTCGCGGGAGCGGCGCCGCAAGGTGCGGCACAAGGGCACCATAACGGGCGTCTATGTGGCGCCGGCCTTTCGGGGACGTGGCGTGGGTCGGGCACTGCTGACTGCATTGTTAGGTGAGGTCCGTACCATGCAGGGCCTGGAGCAGGTGACGCTGTGCGTGGTGACGGAGAACGACCCGGCCAGGGAGCTGTATCGGAACCTTGGCTTCGAGGTCTTCGGCACGGAGCCCCGGGCGCTGAAGGTGGGCGAACGTTACCTCGATGAGGCGTACATGGTTCTCTTGCTCAACCAGTAGTGCCTTGCTATGTGAAAACGGACGGAGAGGTCGGAACGCCCCCGCGATTCAGGGGCGATTCCGGCCTCTTCATCCTTTCTCCCCCTGTTGGCGAGCCAGGCGAATCAACCCAGCTTCCCGCTCCGGCGACAGCCCTGCGGTCAGTTCCAGCCCCTGAACCCAGGCTCGGGTATCCCTGAGCGTCACTTCCGGGGCGGTCAGCGTCAGCCCCGCAGCCCGGCCCCGGTCGCTGCTCACGTCCATGAGGCTGGCCCGGGCGCCCCGCTCAGGCCTGTACAGCGGCAGCTCAAGAAACGTCAGGCCGGCGGCAAGGAGAATCTGCGCAGGGACCCATACGGGCTCCTCCGCTCCGAGGAGTTCCATGAACGCAGCCCAGGTAATCCGCGGCCCGGCCAGGTTAAAAACGCCGGTCACACGCTGCTCGGCGGCCTGTCGCACAAACGCCGCAACATCCCGCACGTCAATCACCTGCAGATGATCGGACCCATCGCCCGGCGCCAGCATCTCGCCGCCCTGCATGGAACGCTGAACCCAGTAGGTGTAGCGGCCGCTGGGATCATGGGGTCCCACCACGACCTGCGGGCGTAGGATCGTGCACCGGCCGGGATAGACCTCCTGAACGATCTGTTCGCAGGCCACCTTCAGCGGGCCGTAGGTCTCGCCGTTCACATCGGTCACGTCCTCGGCGGCCGGTGACAACAACGGAAGCGTCTCCAGTACCGGCCTCTCGTCAGGATCGCCGTAAACGCTGACGGCGCTGACGTAGAGGTACTGATTCACGCCATCGCGCAGCAGTTTAGCGCTCGCCCGTACCTGCCGTGGCGTGTAGCCGCTCACGTCGATGCAGGCGTCCCAGGTGCGGCCTGTCAGGGCGCCGAGCCCGCCAGGCCCGCATCACGGTCGCCCCGAAGCCGCTCGACCTCTGGCGGAAGCTCATCGGGCGAGACGCCCCGGGTCAGGATGCTGACACGATGCCCCGCCGCCACCAACGCCTCGACGATGTGCCGTCCCACGAACTGGGTCCCGCCAAGTACCAGTACTTCCATGACTGTATCTCCTCCAACAGCTGAGAACGAAAGACCGAGGGGAAATTCACGGGGGCATCCTACCCCGTGAGGTGAATCCCTTGAAGAGGCTGCTTTTTGCCGTTCTCCTGATGACGGTCTGCTGTGGTATCCCCCCTGCCGCCGCCGCCCAGCCCCCGCCGACGCTCACTGGCACGGTCGAGTTCCGGGCCATCGAACAGCTTCCGCAGGAGCCCTGGCACCGGGCGATTGCCGGGGCTCGCGTGCTGGTTATCGGGCCAGACGGAAAGCTGCTGGCAACGGGCCTGACCGACGCAGCGGGCAAGTGGACCGCACAGGTGACGGTGCCCATCGACCAGCGGTTTGCACGCTCACGCCGCCTCGGGACGGTGACGGCCATCGCCGTGGCAAACGGGTATATCGAGCGCCTCTTCTTTGATGTGCCCGTCACCGAGGAAGGCGCCGTTCAGGTCGTGGCTCTGTCGCCGATTCAGCCACATCAGCGGAACGAACCGGGGTACGAACTGGGCATGCTGCACCGGCTCTGGGTTCTGCCCCTGCTCGACCATTACGCCGAGCAGGCAGGGTTAGGCCGACAGGCCCCGGTCGAAGGGGACTGGAACTCCCCGCACTGGGCGCCCTGAAGCTCAGGGGCCCGGCGTCTGAGGCTGCGTCCGCCCGCCGTAGCACCCGTCGCTGCCAACGGTGCCCTCGCCTTCGGGCAGGTAGACGAAGAGGAAGTACGGGCTCTCCTCCCACCACCTGCCAGTCCCCGGGAAGACCATCGACCCGAACTGGATGACGCAGGTCTTATACCCATCGGCAGAGACCTCCAAGTCGTACGGAAACCGCTCGATGGAGGACAGCGGCACCGTCATCGGGCCAGCCATGCCGCGGCCGTCCGTCACTTGCGAGAGGCCAATCTCCTTCATCGATACCCTCGCACCGGCAATGGGTCCCAAAGTGGGCTCCCTGCCCGCTACCCTGACCTGCAGGGCAAAGTCAATCTCGCGCAACGCAGCGAAGACCGCCCGCCCCGTGACTGCCCCCGTCGTCAGCTCCAACTTCCAGCAGCCCGGGGCAGGCAGGGCGATGATCGAGGGGAACTCGCCGGCGGCGGACGACGGGAAAACCTCATGATAGGTCTCACCGGTGGTCATGTTGGTGCCTGACACGGCTAATTCAGACCCGGCACCGGGGTGGCTGACCAGCCAGAGCACCTTATTGCTGGCGCCATCCGGCCTGCCCGGGCCAACATAGGTGGTCGCAACCCCGTCGGGGCTGGCGAAGAGGTGCCCGGTAATCCCGGCATCCGCGGGCGTCGCGTGGATCCAGGGGATGCTCCTCAGGTCAGCACGGGCAAACAGCGCCTTCTGAGTCGGCGTTGCATCGCAGCCGATTACCTGCCGGCCGGTGCCCTGCGTCACATCCGCCCGATATCGCTCCGCCGTGATGACCTGACACGAGGACTGGAGCCACTGCCAGAACCCATCGCAGCTGCCCTCGATGCGAAATTCGGCCTCCTTGACGGCCGCAAACTGAAAGAGCGTCTGGCCCAACTCCTGCAGAAACTGCTTCGACCCGGCGCTGGTGGAGGCGTTGTTCAGCGGCTGCCGAATGTCGGCAAAGTCCACGATCGCCCGGCCCTCATCGGTCACGGTGACACTTTTCAGCATCCCGGCGCTCCCGGCGTGAAAGAAGGAGGCAAACCCACGGGCCTGCTCGTCGCCGGTCGGTCCCTTCAGCAGTTCCTCCAGGGCCGTCCTAATCGGGTCACCGCCGAAGGAGACGGGTCTGGTCACCGCCCGCGGCGGGGCGTCGAACGAGTCGCCGCTGCACGTGAAGAAGAGGCTTACCTCTGAGGCCTTATCCCCTGCCGTCAGGGGCGCTGACAGGCATTCGGTGGACGGCGGCGGCCCGGGCTCCGGCCCCTCGGGCACCACAGGCACCGTCGGAGGCTCCTGGACGAAGGTGGACGGCGCCGTACTCCAGGCCCGCCATCCCGCCAGGCCGAGCATGACAGCGAGGATCAACACGGCAGCGACCACCTCCACCCGCACCCACAGCCCCGGGCGGGCAGGGGCGTCAGCCTGACGCTCGATGCGGGTCAGCTGGTCGGGGGGCAGCTTCATCTGCCGGGCCTCCCGTTCCAGGGCCGCCTTGATCGTCCGCTCATCGGTCATCTCCTCCACCCTCCCTCTCTGCTCCGCAGCCGTGCCTCCAAAGCTTCCTTCGCCCGATGCAGCCGGGACTTGACCGTGCCGGCTGCGATGCCCAGCGCCTCGGCGATCTCCGCCTCAGATAGGTCGGCATAATAGCGCAGGATCAGCACCTCACGATGCAGAGCGGGTAGGTCAGCCAAGGCAGCCTGGACCGCCTCGATCTCCTCGGTGCCAATCACCTTCTCCTCCGGCGAAGCCTCTGGCGCCATGAACGCCGGTGCGAACCATCGCCGTCGTGAGAGCCGTTTTGCCGCGTTGATGACGATCCGGTAGAACCAGGGCCGGAAGGCCGCCGGATCACGAAGAGACGAGATCGTCCGGATCACCTGCACGAAGGCTTCATGAACGGCATCCTCGGCCGTCGCCTTGTTTCGGGTGATCAGGTAGGCTGTCCGTATGGCCGACTCGGCATGCAAATGGTACAGAGGTGTCAGCGCCAGCCGGTCCCCCGCCTGCAGCCGGCGCACCGCTGCTTCCACCTCGCTCAATTGGGCTCCCCCCTCGCCTTGCCACTTACCTACCTTTATGAGTCATCGTCGGGCCCGTCGGTTCCATGATCAGGTTGGTGGCTTTGCCGTTTTGCCGTCCCCGGCCCTGCGAAGAGGTCCCCCTGTCCACCGATCCGAAATGGTACAGCTAAGGGCTGTCGGGCGGTGCAATATTGACCAAAATGGATCGAAGCCCCGAGGGGCGTCCGAGTGTCGGGCGAATACAGCGACACCGAAACGCGCCAGGCGCTGTGACGTCCTGGTCAAAGCCGTCCCCAAGGCACCGCGGGCCGCTTTTGCCTCTCCGGGCACCTGGTGCCCAGATTGTCCGCGAGGATGTCTAGGCTGGAAACGTGACGATGAACTGGGCCGGCACCTCCTTATGCAGAGGGGCCGGCCCTTTCTGTATGCCATCTCCAGGCGCTGCCGCCGGACCCGAGGGCTGCGTGGTCTCCTCTCAGGCCAGACGGAATCCAGCGCAAATCGCTGATGGTTCTACGCCAAGTAGACCATCTTCCGGGTCATCCCCCCGTCCAAGACCAGCGTCTCGCCGGTCATGAAGCCGGACTGCTCCGGCGAGGCCAGGAAGAGACAGGCCTGGGCCACGTCCGCCGGGCGCCCCACCCTGCCAACCGGGTGCTGGGCGTGATCCTCAGGGCGCAGGGGCTCCCCGGCCACGTCAATCCAGCCCGGGGCGATGGCGTTGACCCGCACAGCCGGCCCCAGCGAGACGGCCAGGGCGTGCGTCAGCGCCAGGATGCCCCCCTTGCTCGCCCCGTACGCCTCGCCGCCCGGCTCCGACATCAGCGCCCGGGTCGATGCGATGTTGATGATCGCCCCCTCGCCCGACGCCCGCAGGGCCGGCGCCGCATACCTGGCGCACAGGTACGGCCCCCGCAGGTTGACGGCGATGACCCGGTCGAACCGCTCCACCGGCGTCGACTCCAGCGGCCCGAACCAGCTCACGCCGGCATTGTTGACCAGCACATGGAGGACCGGGCCCACCTCATCCATCAGCCGGCGCACCTGCGCCTCATCGGCTACATCGCAGTGAATGTACCGGACGCCTTCCACCGGCTCCGCCGGGTCGTTCACATCCGCCCCGATGACCCGGGCGCCCTCGGCGGCAAAGGCCCGCGCCACACCATGCCCAATGCCGTGGGCTGCCCCGGTGATCAACACGGTTCGATGTCCAAATCGCATGGTCGATTCCCTCCGATGAGGTCTCAGTCAAAATCGGTCGGCAGCGTCGGGTCGTCATAGTGCTCGAACATGCGCCGAATCTGCGCTGCGGTCACCCGGCCCCGCGATAGGGCCGGCAGTCCATCGCGGGCAAAGAATGCGGCCCCGCTCGTCTCCAGGCTCTCCCTGGGGCTGCCTGACAGAAGGGTACATCTGATAAACAGCTTATACGTATACCAAATCAGGGGCGGATGGTCGTGTTTGGCCCGGTCATAGACGGCGAGCATCTTCATCGGCTTGACGATATAGCCGGACTCCTCGGCCGTCTCCCGGGCGGCAACCTCGCCAGGACTATCGCCCACATCGGCCCAGCCACCGGGCAGCGACCACTCGCCCTTCGCCCGCTCACGGACCAGCAACAATCTTCCTTCGGCATCAAAGACGACCGCGCGCACATCGACCTTCGGGGTCAGGTAGCCCTCCTCAAGGCTCAGCGCAGTCCTCAGGAGTTCATGGGGGACGGTCGTATGTTGCGCCATGATTTCGGCCGCCAGCTCCCGCAGCTGCGTGAAGCGCTCCAGGTCATACGGATCCTTACTGTAGGTAAGCCCGGCCTGGGCGATGGACTGAATCCGCTGCGCCCAGCCAAGCCACAGGTGGGGGTCGGTCATCCTATCCTTCCTCCTTGTCGGGTCCGATACCCGGACCGCAGGAGGAGGGCCCCGCCAAAGATAAGCACGAAACAGACCAGGTACGGCATGGCGTACTGAAAGTAGGCATGATGGCCCGGACGCTCATCGAAAACGTTCTGCCACCAGCCAGGCCCAAACTGGAAGAGGCCGGTGATGGCAAACCAGCGTCCGCTCTCCTTGAGGGCAGCCGTAAACCAGACCGATCCCCACAGACCGATGATCACCCCGATGCCGCCCAGGGCCATCTTCCACATCAACGCGCTGCCTCCCTCCCGTTTCTGCCCCTTGGACGTTGCCGTCACCCTGAAAGTTGCGACAGTCGTCCGTTGGGGAGGCACCACGCCCCCGCCCTTGTGCGGCTAAAGCGGCAGGATCAGCTTGTACTGCCCCGACCGGGGCTGATAGCCCAGCTTCCGGTTGATGGCCACCATGGGGGCGTTCTCCGAATCGTTGTCGGTCCGCAGTTCGGTCACGCCGTACCGCCGGGCGCAGCGGATCGCCTCCAGTTTTAGCGCCAGGGCGATGTGCCGGCCCCGGTGACTTGCGGCGACCCCGGTCATGTTGTGGTACATGTAGCGTACGCCATTCTCCTCGCCAAGGCGGAGGGCGGCCATGCCCACCCAGACGCCCCCGTCGAGGGCCAGCAACTGCGTGTCTGCCCGGTACCAGGGCTCCTCGAAGACCAGCTTGCAGTACCGGTCATAGGGAATCTCCCAGCCCTGGGTGGCGTAGCCGGGCACGTCCTGGTTCAGCGCCATCTCCAGGGCCCAGAGGTTGCGCCGGGCCTCCTCGCCATCGCCCAGTTCGGCCATGCTTGTCAGGCGGATCCCCTCCGGCGCCTGGACGCCCTCAAACGCGGTCTCATCGAACCGCCCGACCTCCAGGACGGACTCGTACAGATGCCGATCCACCCGGAAGCCCCGGGCCTCGGCAAAGCGCAGCCCCTGCGGCAGTGAGTCTCTCACATCCGAATCCAGGCGGGCAGCCCCGTTCTGGCGGGCGAAACGAAGGGCTTCGTCGTAGAGGTGAGCCCCGATTCCGCACCGCTGGTGCGCCGGGTCGACGGTGACCCGGACCAGCCACCGGCCCTCCTCGGCCACAGGCGAATGGGCTGCGACGCTCCAGCCTAGCAGCCGGTCGGTCTCATCGACGGCAGCGATGCGCTGCAGCAACCAGTCCTTGGGGCGGTGCTGCTCGCTGTGCATCAGCGCTGCCACGCTGGCGGTGCCGGGGCTGTAAGCGTTCAGGATCTCAGTCATGCGAGGGATGTCGGTCTCTGGTGCCACGTGGCGATAGGTCATGTTCATGATGTAACCTCCTCTCGCATGTTGGACGTCTGCAGGGGATGATTTCTTACAACACGCAAGAAGATGGCGCAAAGCAGGGTGCCGTCCGTTAAAACGGGACAGCACCCTGCTTCGCGGGCAGGCAATATGGAACACAGGCGCCCGGTGCGTTACCCGCTCCTGTGTCACTGGCGGTCGGAATTTCACCCACTGAGTGATGTGGCCGGCCTTTTTCTCAACAACAAACTTACTTCTGCTCGCCGCCAGATTTCCTGCACGCAGTTCCGGGCAGGTCGCTTGGAAAACACATTTTGAGCAGGTGACGCCAGACAGGGCGCTCAAAGTCGACGCGAATTCCGCTGAAGTAGCCCAGTTTCAGGAAAACCAGGCTACTGGAGCAGGTTCGATACGATTTTGAGCACGCGACGCCTGTCATTATGCTCAAAATCGATCTGCAGGACCCCGTGGGTCTCTGGCTGGGGTTCAGAGCGGGGGGATACGTTGCGGTCATGCCTCCAGGGGGTGCCGACCGAGGTGCGCCAGGTGGAGTAGTTAAGCATGGCGGTGCCCCTCCAGCGCTTCCGTGTTGAACGAAACCCCTGGCCCTATAACCTTAGCGCTGCAACAACTCCCGCCCGTGGTCCCCAAAAATCCGTGCAATCCGTGGCAGAAGTGTGTTCGATCACCCGCCCGAGTCTTCACAGAGCAACGCTGCCCCTCATGCATAGACATGCAAGATCATCAAACATGACCTCGGAAGAAGAGCGGCACCTGATGATGTCCCGATGGTGACCTGTGGGTGACTCGATGGTGACCTGATGGTGTCCCTATGGTGAGCTGATGGTGAGCTGATGGTGTCCTGATGGTGTCCTGATGGTGTCTCGATGGTGTCCTGATGGTGTCCCGATGGTGTCCCGATGGTGTCCTGATGGTGTCACGATGGTGTCCTGATGGTGTCTCGATGGTGACCTGATGGTGTCCCGATGGTGTCCCGATGGTGTCCCGATGGTGTCCCGATGGTGTCCCGATGGTGACCTGATGGTGACCTATGGGTGACCTGTGGGTGACCTTTGGGTAAATCGGAACCTGAAGTGAAGGTGGCAGTAAG